>Ga0207100_1120_pt2 | contig 13803 bp, 13 predicted proteins | sample Alteio_BWMinHeat_82_FD_153520 | JGI IMG/M metagenome (GOLD analysis project Ga0207100, IMG submission 153520) | Enriched cells from forest soil in Barre Woods Harvard Forest LTER site, Petersham, Massachusetts, United States -... | ecosystem: Environmental > Terrestrial > Soil > Temperate forest >...
CGTGAGGGCAGGCGAGTGCATACCGGGGCGATTCTCGTCCCCGGTATAGAGCCTCGTCCTGCCAGCTCGCTCCCGATTTATCCCTCCCGGCTCCCTCTCGGGCTGTCCTTCGGCAGCCTTCGCCCTTCGCTTCGCTACGGGTTACAGGGCTCCTCCCAGACCGGTTCGCTCGTCCCAAGGCTCACCGTCTATATTGGTTCGCCTTCGGACGGGACGGCTCGCCTCGGGTGTTCTTTTGATAGTGGGTCGCCTGAGGCGACACTATCTCGAGGACGGAGGAAAACATGAACACAAAGAACGTAGTGACGCGGGAAGTTTTGGAATGCCTTGCCCGGTTTGGTTACGTCTCGGTCGAAGAAATCGCCTATGGTTGCCGGATCACGCGAGCATCTGCACAACGTCAGTTGAAGCATCTTGAGAAAGCTGAGCTCATTCACAGCTTTCCGAGCCAAACTGTACCGGCGCAATTCCAATGTCTTACTGCCCAGGGTCGTCAAAAAGTCGTCGAATTAGGCCTTTCGGACGAACTCTCGCCTTTTATGCCTAGCCGGTACCAATGGGTCGAACAACATCACCATCGTACAATCAGCAAAGTCTATTTCGGGCTTCGGCATCTTTTGGGCCCTAACTTCCTTGGCTGGGTGAGTGAGCGAATTCTCAAGGGGGAAGCCGAATCCATCGGAAAATCTCAAGTATGGGAAAAACGCGTCCTGGACGGCGAGCTTTATTTCACGGTGAACCTGGATGAGGTCGAGAAAGACAACGACGGCACTCTTAAGCCCACCGGCCAGGTTTTTCGGGAGCCTTGGCGCTGCGGCATCGAAGTCGAGCTTTCCATTAAAAGCACAGAAAGATACCGCAGACAGTTCATGGCGCTGGCTGATGTCGTCCAAGGAGAGAAATCTCCCCTTCCTATGATCGTCTTCTTCTATGCCACGCCCGGAATTCGCGAACGGCTCTTCAGGCAAATTACGCAGGTCACACGGGCGGATTTTGGGGCTTGTGTGTTTTGTCTCGCTCCTGTGGAAGAGTTTCTGAATGGCCCCGGTACCTGTCGGCTCGAACGAACCTTTAATGATCAACATTCCATCAGAGAGGGGTCGCATCTCAACCGCTTCCAATGCGTGAGGGGGTTTCGCCATGTTTGAAATCATCGAGTCAATCCGAGGTTGGGCGGCCCTTATATCTGTCCTCCTCTCGGTACATTTCCTGCGTCCTGTTCTTCACCGCCCCTGGCTCATGGGTCGGATTTCCACCCATTCAGGGATTATGGGAGGTCTCTTGTTCTATAGCTTGTGGTTCTATTATTGGTTGGCCTTCTGGAAGAATATAGAGGGGAAAGTTCCTTCATGCGCCGATCGCGCCCGACAAATCCGCGGCTGGACGCGGACCATCTTGGGCGTCGTTGCGGTATGCGCCCTAGGACTCATCACAATACAACCTGCCATGATCCGCTGGGTTTTGGGTTGTCTATCCCTGCGGTGGGTCGGTGGTGTTCTTGCCTTTGGTTTTGGCTGGACATTTCCCCTCTGGTGCGTTGGGTCATGGCTGATGGTGGGGGCAAGATTGGTGGGCCTGGAGATGAAAGATCCATTCGCCCCGCATCTCAGGCCCCGCTGGCGTTGGGGAAGAAAAGTCAATCACGCCAAATACATCCGCAAGGCCCATCGGAAAGGCCTGACCTACCTCGGTTATGACGTGACCTTCAACGAACCTGTTACCCTGTCGTCGAAAGACCGCAACGGTCATTTTCACCTCGTGGGGGCGACCGGAACGGGGAAGACGCACAACGTCTTGTTCCCCATGATGAAACAGGATATCGAAAATGGGTTGGGAGTGCTTTTTATCGATGCGAAGGGAAGTCTTGATAACGCCAAGACGGTTTATCAAATGGCCTGTAATGCGGGGCGCGAAAAAGATTTTCTCTTCTTCTCGCTCGTCCCGGACCATCCGTCGGCCACCTACAATCCTTTGCGCCATGGAAATGCCACCCAACTCACGGACAAAATCGCCATGAGCATCCGCTGGTCTGAACCGTTCTATGAACGCTTGAGTGAAGAAGCTCTGCTCACGCTCTTCAGGGACCTGGATTCAATGAATCAAAGAGTTACTCTGAACGAACTGCATCAAATGTTGAAAGAGCCACCTGCCAAACTTCCGAACTTTAGGGAATTGGCCCGCCTCAATAAACGGGAGATCCAGACGCTCCGGAGCGAAATTGCCGGATTGGTGAACACGGACTTCGGACACTTGTTCGACGCTCCCGAAGCCGAGATCGACTTGATGAACGTTTATAAAGAGGGGAAGATTGTCCACTTCGCATTAGATACGTTGAGTCACCGCAAGGCGGCGATGCGCCTGGGGCGAATAATCACCCAAGACCTCAATACCCTTTGCGGTCTAATCGAATCTGAGGGGAACCCCGAGGGGAATCGCCCTCTGGCCGTTACTATCGACGAATACCAAGCCTTCGGAACGGAAGGCTTCATCGATACCCTGACACGTGGACGGTCCAGCGGCCTCTGGGTGACCTTGTCCCATCAGTCCCTGGGCGACTTGAAGGCCATCGGCCCGCAGCATCGTCAACAAGTGATGGACTCAACCAACACTAAGCTATCCCTGCGCGTGAACGAGCCGGAGACAGCCGAGAGCTTTTCCAATGCCTTGGGAACCCGCAAAACAGTACAGACGACAAAACATATAGTTCTCGAAGGAGAAGCGCCGGACACTCTTATGGGATACCAGCGCATTTCCGAGGAATATATCATCCATCCCTCGGAGGTTAAGAATTTGGCTGACGGATGCGGTGTGTTTAAATCCCCCGGTCGCCACGGCAGACTGATCCTTCCGGGTCTGTTTCCGGACGTCCGGAACGTGAATCTGCCAATCCGGAACCCTGAAAGGGGGGAAAACCAACAATCCCGTCCCACTTCTGAGGAGGGAAATGGGTTGATCGTTTAATGCGTCGGTATACTTAACGATACTGCGGGTAAGTGATAAACTACATCCAATGGATTTTGACAAGGCATTCAGAAGCATCTTGGCTGGTCTCAAAAAAGAACGGGTGGATTTTGCCTTGATCGGTGGCTTTGCATTGGCGGCGGCCGGTTATTCCAGGGCCACGGATGATATCGATTTTCTTGTGAACAAGGCGGATTGGCCCAAGGTCAAAAAGTTAATGGGAACTTTGCGTTATGACCTGCGGCATGAAAGCGAAGATGCCGGAAATTTCTTTGGAAAGGACGCTGAAATGGGAAGGGTTGATTACCTCTTGGCCCATCGCAAATACGCCAAAGCTATGCTCGGGCGCGCTAAAAAATCAGACTCCATCAAAGGAGCCGGAAAAATTAAAGTGCTCATCCCTGAAGATCTCATCGGGCTAAAAGTCCAAGCCAGTTCGAATGATCCCCTCCGCTATTTCAGAGATATGGCTGATATAGAATCTATGCTTGTCGCCAACCAGGGGAAACTAAACATGAAACTCATTCGGGAATATTTTAAAATCTTTGACAGGGAAACAGAATTGGACGATACTCTTAAGAAATTAAAAAAGACTTGATGATGGCCAAAACGAAACGCACTAAAAAATCGCGAACCTTCAAAAAGACTGGCCGAGCCCGTTCTCTGGATCGGTATCTCCGTTATCTCGCCGCAATTCAACGGTTGTTCCCGCGCCTTGAACCCTCGAAGGAGATTACCTCAACCCAATTGAACAGGTTATAGTCTCGCCCCTGCCCCGCTCAGAATCCCCCCTGGTTGCCAACCGATGTGAGGAAACCCTAGGACCCTGCCAAGCCCCACCACCAACCATACCCCATTACTAGCATTCGTAAACCTTCCACCCTTCCATAACCATCTAACACCCAATACCCCTTAGCCGCCACAATCCCCGCCGCCATTCATCCGTTAAAGACAAAGCCGTAACCTTCCGTCCCCACCCACCGACCCCAACGACACAATCAAGGAAGTTCCTAATCTTCCTGTCCTGTTTCTCTCAAGTTTAACACCCGCCTGGGCCCTCCCCCAAGGTCGCCGTGAGCATAAACCGGCCGTGAGGGCAGGCGAGTGCATACCGGGGCGATTCTCGTCCCCGGTATAGAGCCTCGTCCTGCCAGCTCGCTCCCGATTTATCCCTCCCGGCTCCCTCTCGGGCTGTCCTTCGGCAGCCTTCGCCCTCTGCTTCGCTCCGGGTTACTGGGTTCCTCCCAGACCGGTGTTGCCGATTTAGTGGCTTCGTGAAAACGAAGACTACCACGAATACGGAGGAATCAACGATGAACGCAGCAACCGAAGTTGATGAAGCGTTCGGCGAAGTGATCGACAAATACACCCGGGAGATGGCCATAGAAAACGGAGAACTCATCGACATCACAATGTCGGACGAGTGGATCGAGGCCGGATTCAAGTGCCCGGTCACCCTCTCTCGGATGGTCTGGTACAAATTCGTCGAGTTTCCCGAGGGCGTTTGGGGATCCAGCCAGCAGGGAATGCTCAAGGATATCCTCAGCGTCTACGACAGCACCGTTCAATCCCGCCGCCAAAACAAAACCTTGTTCTTCGAAATCTTCGTTCCCAATGGCGACGATCAGGCCGGGGTGTCGGTGGTCACGCTCAAGGGAGTCTGCGGCCCCGGCGATGAAGGGGAGCCGGTCATCACGATCATGGAACCATACGAGGACTGACCGTGAGAGGCCCGCCATTCGTCCTGGCGGGTTAAACGACAAGGCTCGTCTCAAGTCGAGCCCAATAAGAAAGAGACCAAACACATAATTAAAATTTCTATCGATTAAGAACGTTCTTTCGCTATCGAATTTGCAAATATTTTGCATTGGCTTGATGTTCCTTTGATGTACGTTTCCTAAGCTAATAGCGGCAGTACGCTGCCGCCCCACGCAGCGGAAAACCCTCTCCGGAATTCCCTCGCCGCACTCTGCCCGTTTATTTCAACTCCTCTCGTCTGTCGTTTATCTTCATACCCTGTAAGGAGTCAGGACCACGCTAGTGCTAAAAAAGTGTCTCTATTGTGACAGCAGGTTTAGGCCTGATCACCGCGCCTACACCATCCAAAAGGCTTGCCGCAAGCCATCTTGCCGATGGGAGCGTAAGCATTGCGCTCAACGGCGATGGCTTGCGAACAATCCCGATTACTTTGGTCCGTGGAGGCTGAAAAAGCGCGAGTGGGCCAGAACCCATCCCTCCTACTGGAAGACCTATCGCCGGAGACACCCTGCCTATGTTGATCAGCATCGTCTTTATTGTCGTCTCGCCATGCGCTATCAAAGAAAAAAGTTGATAAAGAAAGACGGGTTAACCCCTCTTCTCGATGGGAAATCGCCCCTTCAGCTGGAATTTCAGTTTACAAAACAAAACGGGATGGACAAAAATACGGTCTCCATTTAGACTGAATCCCATTTAAACGCGGGTTCCGTACCGGAATCGTCACCCCCTTCTCCGGTTTTTCCCTCCAGAAACCTACGAAAAAACCTAGGAGAATTCTTATGCTCAAACAGATCATCGCAGGCGAAGCGTTCACCTTCAGGAATTCGGCGGAACTCAACGAGAAAGCCAGGCGCGTGTTGGAGGAAAAGGAACGGCTCCTCGAAACCGCCGAAGCCGACTCAAAGCGCCTCAAGAAAGAAATCAAAGCGATGAGAAAGTTCCTCGGCATCCCTGATATCCGATCTCAACTGGTCCCTCGTTCATCAGCCGAGCCGCTCTCATGAAACTCCGCATTTTTCTGGCGACGTTGTTCGTGCTGGGAAGTTATCTGGTTCCGCTGCCGGTTAACGCCGCCATCCCCCATCTCATTAATCTCGAAAGCCGTCTCACGGATGCCAAAGGGAACCCCATTATCGCCCCGACGCAGGTGGAGTTCGACCTCTATCAAGGCGGCAGCGCAACTGGCGCCGGGTCAGGGACCATCGTTTACCAGGAGATCGCTACCATTACGCCGGCCTCCGATGGGACCTTCAGCTATCTGTTTGGGTCCGGGAGCGCGCTCAACGGAACGCAGCTAACTTCAACTGAGTTCAACACTACCCAACCCGTGTATCTCCAGATTGACATCAACAACCAAACCATTCTTCCCAGGCTCCAGATCGTATCGCAGGCCTGGGCCCTGATGGCCGAGAACGTGATTGATGGGGCCGTTACAACCGCGAAGCTCTCGGCTGGCGCCGTCACGACTCCGAATATTTCCACAGGAGCCGTCACCACCGCCCAGCTTGATCCGAGCGTTTCCAACTACCTTGTCCCGAGCGGAGCCATCATGATGTTTACGAATAATTGTCCTTCCGGTTGGGGTCGCTTCAGTCCTCTCGATAACCTCTTTCCAATGGGAAGCAACAGTTATGGGACCACCGGAGGGTCGGCCACCCACAGCCATACGGTGAATCCTCACACCCACTCAATTTCCGGCACAACTTCCAACGCATCATTGACGGGCTCCATTACGACCTACAACGGGAATTTTCAGGTGACGGATGGACAATATCAGATCGGATTGGGGTCCGAGGCCTCCGTTTTTCCCCCGACAAGTACCTCCCAGCACTACCACAGCATCAACTTGACCTCCGGGGCCGCCTCGCCGGGCACGGACTCCCAGAGCAACATTCCACCATACATAACCGTGATTTGGTGCCAGAAGCAATGACGAGAGTAGAACGTCTCAGCTTGGTCCTCTTTCACGTTTGCTTTGGCTTGGGCTCGTTCCCGCCCGCGCAGGGAGCCTGCGGTTTCACTTATCAGTTCGATTCGGGGTCCGTGGTGTTGTCGAGCACCTTGTATCAAGCTCACGCGATGCTCTCTCCCGCCTCTTTCGCATCCTCCAACAATGCTTACATCTACGCCCTGGGCTACCTCCCGGTTTCCAATGCCAATTACACGAGCTGTTTTCTGGTCTCAGACCACCCTCTGGCTGTCCTGGTGGCTCCCAATTCTCTCTCCGGCTCTCTATTGGTTCAGAGCCCCACCGGGACAATGACGCTCGCTTGGACGGACGGCACCAATGGGGTTCCTGTCCAGTACGAAGTCTATTTCGGGGATGACCCCGTGAACCTTCCTTTGGTCAACACAGTCTCCCAGACTACCTTCTCTGCCAAGACGCTTTCCTACGGAAAGAACTACTACTGGAAAATCAACACGGTCGATATTTATGGAAGATCAAGTTGGAGCGTTGGCACCTTCTCTTTTTCCATTGTTCCCACGGTTGACCATTTCTATTGCGCCCCGAATCCCTTCCGGACGGGATCGCAATCCACCACCTTCATTTTCAGCTCTCCAGGCCCTGGATCAGGCCTTGTAAAGATTTACAGCCTTCCCCATGCGGATTTGGTGTTCGAGCAATCCCTTGATTCTTTGGCCGCCGGGGCCAACCTCTGGACATATAACGGTCTGGATGGTTCCGGACGGCCTCTTTATAACGGCGTCTATGTGGCGGTTCTCGAGTTACATGGCACCCAGGGCGATGACAAACAAAAGTTCAAGTTTCTGGTTGCTCGGTAGCCTGGCTGTTCTTCTGATGGGGGCAAATGCGATGGCAGACAACGTGGCGGCGACTTTCCTAAGTCACGGACCGGGTGGAGCTGCCCTGGCGATGGGGGAAGCGGTGACCGCCATATCTAACGACGTGACGGCGATCTACTACAATCCGGCGGGCCTCTTCTACCAGGCCGCCGCGATCCATGCGGAATACACGCCGGTATTTGATGGGGGCCGCTACAATTTCTTCGGGATAAATTATCCCTCTCACGTGGGGAGCTTTGGGTTCGGGATTATCCAATTTTCCGTAGACAATATCGAAGGCCACCAGACTCTGGGTGACACGCCGACTAACCTTTCGGCCACCCAGACCGCTTGGTTTGTCCCCTACTCCTATGGCTGGAAGTCGTTGTCATTGGGTGGGTCTTTGAAGATTGTGGATATGAACCTGGCCGGGGCCACCGGAAGCGGATGGGGAGCTGACGTCGGGGCGCTCTACAAGAGGACTCTGAACGACTGGGAAATCCTGAGAGAACCTTCTTTCAGCGCCGGTCTCTCGATCAAAAACCTCATGGCTCCCTCTTATACCCTGATCCAGGACAAGGAAACCCTCCCACGCAATTACAGGGCCGGCGTCGCGCTCACAAGCGACATTTTCGGCAGATACTCGAAAGGAAAGTCGGAACTCCTTTATGACTCGGCTGTTCTCTCCCTCGACATGGACAAGACCCCTGGACAAAATGCTTTCGCCAGCTCCGGCCTCGAGTACGCTTTCTGGGGGATCTGGGCCCTGCGGGCGGGTTACAACGGCAATATCACTCTGGGAGCCGGTTATGGAAACAAGGAGAAACCAATCCAATTCGACTATTCTTTCGCCATCACGGGCCTTGGCTATGAGAATCGTTTCTCATTTGAATACAGGTTTGCCCGACTTCCTCAAGCGGCCGCCGATTCCCCCAGGCGTTTCATGCCTTACGACGAATCGAGGAAGGACATCGAACGCTATAAGGAACGGTTCGCGATTCGGGGAAGGCAAGACCTGCTGGACCAGCACTACGAGGAGGCGGTATGCGAGTTCGAGAACGCCTCGGTCCTTGAGCCCTCGGACCCTTCCGTCCGCGAACTCCTCATGCAGTCAAAGGAAGGTGATGACCTCCTGCGCGCTCAGCGGATGGTCCAGGCGGCCCGGCAATCCATTGAGGCCGGTGATGAGAAAGAATCCTCCGGGGAAGTCATGAATCTTCTCCGGCAGTTCCCCGGCGACACCAACACGCAGGACGTCCTCACGCAGCTCAAGATGTTCCTCAAACAAAAAGGGGACACGGCCTGGAACGATTTTGAAGCGCGCGAGCGCGAGGAACTAGCCCGCATCGGCCGGTCCTTCGAGAAAAACGTCTTGGCGGGCGACGTTGACCAGATGCGCCGGCTGCTCAGGGAGGCTGAGACCCTTGCCCCCAACGATCCCCTGACGCTTGAGTTGGAAGGCCGGGCGAAGAGCGCTAAGGCCGAGATCATTGGTTCCTACCTTCATTCCTCCAGACAAGAGCTCAAGAAAAACCGTGTCTCGGAGGGTTACTTTTATCTGTGGCTCGCCCGCCAGGTGGGCCCAGCGAACGAGAATGTCGCCTCCGAAATCGAGAGCTTCAAGCAACACGATCTGAAGAAGAGGAAGCCGGAAGCCTATGACGAGCTCTACTGGGATCAGCTTTACAACTCGGCGGCCCTGCATTATGTGGCGGGCGAATACGCCGGTTGTTGGAAGGACCTGGAGGAGCTTCTTGAGAAAAACCCCATGCATGAGGACGGCAACCGGCTCAAACAAAAGCTTTTGTTAAGAGACATCGTCGTGAGGGAGGTTAATTAAATGAACGGAAGGAAATGCTGGGCCGTGATGGTCATTCAGGCATTGGCAATTGTGGTGCTGAGCGCGGGTTTCTCGCATCTCATGGCGGACATCAGCTACGGCTCGAACTCCGACATCGGGAACTTCTTCGGCAGTTCCGCGGCGTTTCTCATCAAGACCTTGGGCGGCGGGATGTCTGTGTTCGGTCTCATCTGGGCTGGCGGCAAGATCATTTGGGGACATCACGATGGACTGGGGCACGCGGTGCTGGTTTTGGTGGGGGGGATCCTTATTTTCATGGCCCCTTCCATCATCGGGACACTGATGACATGGACCAACGTCCACTGACTCATGGTCAAGGTTTACCGCAACATCGCGACGCCGATCCTCTTTTTCGGCCTGGAGCTTGTGGATTGCGTGGCCGTTTTCGTGGTCTTCCTGGGTGTCTTCTATGTGAGCGATCATATGCTCCTGAACCTTTTGATCGTGGCGTGCGCTTACTTCTCGTTGAGATTTATCAAAAAAGGCAAACCTGCCGGCTACACACTATCTCTGGCGAAGTTCCTCGTAAGCCCAGAAGAAAAGCACGTGCGCCTTGAGTCCCGGCATGAACCTGGCTAAGTTGCGCACGCTGATCCGGGCTCAAAGAAGAGTCCCCTTCTTCAGCCGGATCAATCTCTGGGAGCTGGTGGATGACGTGGCGGTGGGGGTCGACCTCCAGATGTCCGCGGGCCTGGAGCTCACCGGGCTTCCTGACGTCTTCCTGAAGGGAGAGGAGGAGATCAACATTTATCTGGGAGCGGTCAAAAAGCTTCTCCATAGTGTCCCGAATGAAATCACACTCCAGTTTGTCGTTCAGTCGCGGCAGGGCGATCCGGAGAAGGTCAGAGAATATCTGACCCTGAACCGGGAAAAGGGCCACGGCTCCGTCCTTGTGGAAACCGTCTTAAAAGCCAAGGAAGCCTTTCTCACGAAGAAGTTCATTCAAAAGAGACGGACGCTTCTCTTCCTCACGACTTATCCCAAAGCCATCGAGGACCTCCCCCGCGTCCACTGGGGGTCGTTCCTTGAAGTGGACTGCTCCCGGACAACGGATACACACCAGAAGCGGCTCCGCTCGCTCAACTCCATCGCTTCTAACCTGATTGATTCCTTGAAAAGCCTCGGGATATCGGGCCATCGGCTCACGAACCAGGAGATCGGGGCCTATTTCTTTGAGCACCTGAACCCAGTGACCTCGCGGACTCTCCCGTGCCCCCCCAGTGACAGGGGATCAGGCCCATGCCTCACACTGGACGGCACGGAGCCTCCTCGCGCAGAACGCTTGTGAGAACCGCTACGAGCACTTTCTCATCGACGGCACCTACCACAAAGGCGTGAACCTTCTCCTCCTGCCGGAATCCCTCGACGTCTCGGACATGGCGGGCCTCGCTTCTGAGCTCTGGCCGGACTATGACCTTTCCCTTTCCATCCATTGCGTGAGCTATGAGAAGCTCCTCGCCAGGCTCAAGACATCGGGCAACATCGCCAAAGCTTTAAGCTTCTCCAGTTTCGGAAGTCGATATGAGGCCCAGCAGAAGTATACCGAGCTTGATGAACTAATCCGGGAAGTGAGGGCCACCTCCCAAAAGCTTTTTACCTTCTCTCTCTGTGTCCTCTTCAGGGGCCGGGATCTGTCGGAACTGGAAGAGAAAGCCGCATTGGGCCTAAAAGCTTTGCAAACCCTCGGTTCCGCCGGAGGGCTGATCGACAACCTTCTTCACGAGGACCTGACCCTCTCGCTTCTGCCCAATCACACACATTTAAACAGCCGACGTTATGTCGTGAATACGGAACCGCTGATCCGTCTTCTCCCTCTCCATGCGCCCTGGTACGGAACGAAGATCCCAAAAATGCTCTTTGAAAACCCTCAAGGGGAGCTCGTTAACATGGACATCTTCGATCCCTCCCTGCCCGCCAAGCATTCCATCCTTGTGGGGACCACGGGGTCGGGTAAGTCCTTCACTTGCAATTACCTCCTGACGCATTTCATCATCGAATCCATGAAGAACCATGTCGTCATCATCGATATCGGGGGAAGCTACCGGAAGCTCTGCCACCTTTTCGAGGGGCAATATGTGAATGTTGAGTTGTCAGACAAGTTTGCGTTCAACCCCCTTCCTCCCAAGAGGAGCCTCTTCGACGGCAAGGAGTACGATCCCGATGAGATCGCCTACCTTACCCTCATCATCCAGAGGATGGTCCTCGACCAAGATGAGGCCCTGAATAGTTTGGGTGAAACGATCCTTGAGAAGTCCATCAAGGAAGCTTACGGGGGCTATCCCCTTGAGGGTGCGCCGGGCCTGAAAGACGTCCGGCGCGCCCTCCTCACCCTTGAAGGGGATGAGGAAACAAAGGCGCTCGCCAACCACTACTACAAAAACTTTGAGGTCTGGACGGAAGGGCGCTACTCGAAAATCTTTAACAGCGCCAAACGTCTTGAAATCGATAACCGTTTCATTGTCTTTGATCTGGAAAAGCTCGGTAACCACCCCAGGCTTCAGTCGGTTTACTTCTACGTCATCCGGGAGATCATTGACTCCAAGCTCCGGGACAAGTCCCTCAAGAAGATGATCGTGATTGATGAAGGGTGGCGGTTCTTCAATGACGACATCGGCTCTCGACTTATCGAGAACCTCTACCGAACGGCCCGGAAAAACAATGGGATGGTTCTTTCCATCTCGCAGAGCCCGGTCGACTTCCTCTCAACCAAGGCCGCCAACGCCATCATCACCAACTCCTATATCAAATACGTCCTCAAGCTGACCAAGGGCCATGACCTCCTCCCTCAGTTCGGCTTTACCCAAGGGGAGATTGAGGCCATCAAAGGCCTCACCTCGATCCCGAGGAAGTTCAGCGACCTTTTCCTCAAGTTCAACGAGCACAGCACGGTGATTCGGGTGGAGCCGTCGCCCTTGGACTACTGGATCTGCACGACGGACGCCGAAGATGCCTTAAAGGAAGAGAAGGTCAGAGAGACCTACGCCGGAGCGTCCCATGCACAGATACTTGAAATTCTGGCTCAGGGATCGGGCTATTAAAGGGGGAATTCTATGAGAAAACTCATCTTGTGTGGCGTTCTGATCCTTAGCCTCGCAGTGAATTCCTGGGCGTTCCTGGATGCCATCGCCTCAACCGCTCAAGCCGTCCAGACCAAACTCTATCAGGAATTCATGATGGCCAAGGTCGTGGAGGAAATCAAGGCTCTTCGGGACAACTATGCCGCTTCAGTCAGGTATTATGAATACTTTAAGCAAATGAACGAAGGAAGAGGAATCATCGGTAATTTCGTCCAGAACATTGTCGACATAGGTCAGGAGAACATCGAGGAAGCCAAACGACAATTCAACAATGATTGGATTCAGGACCAAGGCTATAATTCAGATGTTGAGCGGACATTCAAAAAGATGGATGAATATGCTTCCGCCAAGGTGAAGTACGCGGGGAAAGTGTTCGAAACGGCCATCAGCGGGGAAAAAAAAGGCGAGGAACTGGCCAAGGTCGCGGAAACGATGGACCCAAAAAGTCCACAAAGAGCGATCCTGGAGGGCCAAGCATGGATGGTCCAACTCCAGGCGCAGGCCAATGCCAATATGGCCGAACTGTTGGATCTCAACACGCGTATGTACGAGCTCAAATTGAAACATGAGCAGGAACAAATGCGGGAATGGGATATTTTCAATAAGTCAGCCCGCATTCTCAGGGAGCGGGCTAAAAAGGATGTCGTTTCCGCGGGGACAGCTCTTTCCCGATGACACATTTCAACTCCCCCTCGCTGACCGATATCACACAGATCAGCGTCAGGATGACCGACCTGGAATCGCTCAGTATGGTGATCGCACTCGCTCTTATAGGTTTCTTGTTTCCTCTGGAGCTGCTGAGGCAAAATCTTATGATTATGGAAGGAAGAAGTAATTATGCTTCGACCTTTGTCCGCCTGTTTGTTATTTGTATCGGCCTCATGCTTTATAAATTCTTTTTTGACCATCTTATCGGCATCGGGTTCGTCGTTGAAAACTCGATTCTTTCCGCGCCACAATGGTCAGACTTCATTGAAGTGCTGACAAAGTTTTTCTTAGACCACAAAATATCCGTTTTATCCCTGTTGTCAATGGTATTTGCCTGGTTGGCGTCTCTCCTGGCATTGCTTGTTGAGTCTATGTTGAATTGGGTTCGTTACGTTCTTCTTTCAATCCTATATTTCGCGGGGCCCGTGAGCATCGTCTTCCATATTTTTGAACCGACCCGGCATGCGCTGGGTGCTTGGTTCAGAAACGTCATCCAACTCTCGTTGTGGACGGTTGTCTTAAAGCTTGTTGTGCGAGTCATGCTTTCGCTCCAGGTGAATGCCGTCATGAACGAAGCCAATTTGCACTCCGACATCTTAACGATCATTGGCTTCAATCTCACATTCGTTGCCTTGGTAGTGGCTTCTCCGATCT
>Ga0207100_1174_pt2 | contig 13732 bp, 8 predicted proteins | sample Alteio_BWMinHeat_82_FD_153520 | JGI IMG/M metagenome (GOLD analysis project Ga0207100, IMG submission 153520) | Enriched cells from forest soil in Barre Woods Harvard Forest LTER site, Petersham, Massachusetts, United States -... | ecosystem: Environmental > Terrestrial > Soil > Temperate forest >...
CGCGATGTGGAACGGTAAGCCGACGCCAGAAATTTTTTCAACGCGCATTGGAGACCTGCTTTCCCGGCCGCTCCAGCTGGACGATAGCCAAGTCGCGGATATTTCTTCCTCCGGCGAGATGGCCATCCTAGAACACTGGCGCTCCCTCGGAGGGTGGACAGGCCGGGCGATGTTGGCGCGTATGGCGATTTCTGGAGGCGCGCCGCGCGAAGTCCTGGATGACGTGCAGAGCGCAAGCTGGTCTCCGGACGGAAGCAGTTTGGCCATCGCGCGTCACACGAGCACCAGCTATCGCTTAGAGTATCCGATCGGCAAAGTCCTCTATGAAACGCCCGGTTGGCTCGACTATGTACGAGTGTCCCCGAACGGAAAACAGGTCGCGTTCATCGAGCACCCAGTGCTGGGCGACTCCCGGGGATCGCTGATGATGGTCGGAAGCGACAAAAAGCTCAACGTGCTTTCCCCGGATTGGTCAGATTTAGTCGGGTTGGCGTGGTCGCCCAATGGTGATGAAGTCTGGTTCACGGCGAGTGAGAGCGGCATCAGCCGGGCGCTGTTCGCGGTAACCCCCTCGGGCAAAGTCAGAACGGTACTTCGCGTACCGGGCAGCCTTACTATGCACGGCTTCGCGCGCGACGGCCGGGTATTGCTCAACAGTGATAGTTATCGGCGCGGTACGCTGGCGCACCGGGAGGGCGAGAATAGCGATCACGACCTGACCTGGTTCGACTGGACTCGCGCCGTAGACCTGTCCCGGGATGGGCAATGGGTATTGTTTGACGAAGAAGGCGAGGGCGGTGGGCACGACTATACGGTCTATATCAGGAAGACCGACGGCTCGCCCGCGATCCTCGTGGGCCCCGGCCGCGCGGTTGCACTCTCGCCAGACGCCAAATGGGTCATCGCTGAATACATCAAGACCCGGCAATTCGTGCTTTATCCCACCGGCGCAGGGGAACAGAAGCAGCTCACACACGACAATCTGGTACATGGCTCCGGACGGTGGACGCCGGACGGGAAATGGATCGTCTTCATCGGGTTCGAGTCGAATAAGAAACCGCGAACCTGGATCATGCCAGCAGAAGGAGGGGATCCGAAGCCGGTGACGCCCGAGGGGACCTTCGGAGATCAAGTGACCCCGGACGGAGAGCGCGTACTAGTGAAAGATCCCGAAGGTAAGTATATCCTCTCCCCCCTGCACGGGAACGGATCGCCCACCGCGGTTGCAACCCTCAGAACGGATGATGGTGTTATTGCCTTGGCCGCGGATGGGCACACTGTGTTCGCGCGGGAAGCTGTCCAGAATGCGTGGACCATGCGCTTGGTCAGCATCGATTTGAGCACAGGGAAGCGTCAGCTTTTCAAGGAAATAGAACCGCCTGACCGCGCAGGGGTGCTGGGGCTGGGACCAGTTCAGATCACACCGGACGGCAAAACGTACGTCTTTGGCTTCACGCGTCGGCTCTCAGACCTGCATGTGGTAGAAGGGCTGCACTGATTCACCGATATTGGGATGTTTACCCCAAGCCTATTCTCAGCGTCCAGGATCCCATCAGTCGCAATCAGCAACAAGTCCTTCGGCCTAACGGCGTCTCGGACCGAGGGCGAGTGGGTCGAACTCTCGGATGTTACAGTTCTCGAATTGGTGATTGTGCCTGACCAGAGCCGGGGAGTGGCGGCTCGCGCATCGCTCAAGAGTCTGAAGTTGGCCTGATAGCAGTGGAATTCGCTACATTCGCAAGAAATAAGGAGATTACGGAATGCCTACGAAGAAAACGACAAACAACGCTTTTTTTAAAATGGCTCAAGCGCCTTTAAATCCCTCTCCACAATTGGCCGAGGTGCTGGGGTCGGCCGCTCCCATATCCCGACCACAGCTCGCGAAGAAGGTCTGGGCCTACATCAAAAAGCATAAGCTACAAGACCCCAAGAAGCGGCGTGAAATCATAGCCGATGACAAGCTAAAACCAGTCTTTGGGAAAGCCCGATTGGATATGTTCCAGATGACGAAGGCCATTAGCAAACACTTGTCAACCTTCTTCAAAATATGAACTGAGGATCACGGTCGAAGACCCCAAAGAGTGATTTCCCAGTAGCTAACCCATGCCATCCTCCGTCGAATCGCTGTTGTAACACCGCCATTACATCAACTACCCTACCCCGGAACAGTAGCTGAGACTCAGGAGAGCACAGATGAATGAAAGATCTTCCCGATGTTCTGTTGCGTTCATACTGCTGTTCTCCAGCGCAGCATCCTACGCGCAGGACGCGTGCGAACGCCTGATTGCGGCAAAGATTCCTAATACCACGATTACGCTTGCGCAGACGGTTGCGGCGGGGACGTTCAACGGCCCTCCCGCGCCGTTTAGCGGCACCGATCTCTCGCCTCTATATAGGAGTCTGCCGGCATTCTGCCGCGTCGTTGCCGAGGCAAGGCCGACCTCAGACTCCGACATCAAACTCGAAGTCTGGCTTCCGGTCTCGAGATGGAATGGGAAGCTGCAAGGGATCGGCAATGGCGGATTCGCCGGACTGATTGACGATATGCAGCTTGCAATGTCCGTAAAGGCGGGATACACCGCGACGGCAACAGACACGGGCCACACGGGATCTCCGACCGATGCGGGCTGGGCGATGGGGCACCACGAAAAGATTATCGATTTCGGTCATCGCGGAATTCATGAGATGACGGGCGTCGCCAAGAAAGTAATCGCGGCTTATTACTCCCAGCCTCCGCAGCACTCGTACTTCGCCGGATGTTCGGACGGCGGGCGTGAGGCGTTAATGGAAGCCCAACGTTATCCCGAGGACTATGACGGAATCTTAGCCGGCGCCCCGGCGAACTACTGGACTGCTCTGCTTGCGACGGCGGCTTACGACACCCAGGCTCTGACGATGGATGCGGCCAGCTTCATGCCTCCGGCAAAAATTCCCACGATTGCAGCCGCGGTGAACGCCGCGTGCGACGAGTTGGACGGCGTGCACGATGGGATTCTGAACGATCCACGGCAGTGTCACTTCGATCCCGCGACGATCCAGTGCAAGGCAGAGGATTCCGACCAATGCCTGACGGGTGCGCAGATCACTGCGCTGAAAAAACTTTACGCGGGAATGCTTGATTCCAAAGGACACGTGGTTTACCCGGGCTATCTGCCCGGCGCCGAAGAGGGCCAAGGCGGTTGGGGACTCTGGATCACCGGCCCCGCGCCCGCAAAGAGTCTCATGGCGTTTTTCGGCAACGGATTCTTTTCTGATTTTGTATTCGGGAAGTCCGATTGGGACTACAAAACGTTCAAGGTTGATGCGGACCTGAAAGCAGCCAATGAGACAAACGCACAGGCCCTGAACGCTACAGATCCCTACCTTAAGCCATTCAAAGCCCGCGGAGGAAAGCTGATTCTCTATCACGGCTGGAATGATCCAGCTATCACGGCGTTGAACACGATCGACTATTACGAGAGCGTCATCAAGAAGATGGGGCAAAAAGATGTCGACTCTTTCGTCCGCCTCTACATGGCGCCGGGCGTGCAACACTGCGCCGGAGGTCCGGGGCCGGATTCGTTCGGAGCGGTCGGGGATCTGAAGTTCGACGACCCGCAGCACAGCGTGGACGCGTCGCTGGAGCAGTGGGTGGAAAAGGGCACGGCGCCATCAACAATTATTGCGTCGAAGTTCGAAGGCCAGGACCGAGGGCATGCGAAGATGACGCGGCCTCTGTGCCCCTACCCACAGGCAGCGAAGTACAAAGGCAGCGGCGATCCGAATGACGCCGCGAACTTTGAGTGCCAGCGGTGGAAGCAATAAGCTGGTTTTACGTTCTCGTGAAACATGCTAATCGAATAGCGCCTGAGACCGGCATAGACAATTGGGTGGGTGAGTGAGTCCACACTTTGACTGGCTGCATTCCGATCCGCGCTACCAGGCCCTCGTGAAGCACATAGGCCTACCCTGGGGTGCCACGCGCCAATCGGCTGATAAACCATTGGCCAACAAAAACTTACGGGTACGTGATGGACCTAATCTGCATAAAGATGGGCGCCTTGTCTTGAGGCTGAATGGCCTTGTGTCCAAAGGTTGGGATGATGAATGCGTTCACAGTGCCGAAATAGTGAAGCAGGTGGCCAGTCTCTTTCGACTTGACCGTAAACGTAGCTCCATTGCCGGCCAAGAACTGGAACGCGACTGAAATGCAATCGTTGTTACACGCCGCTAACCCCGCCGGGTTGCTCTGCACCAACAGGCAGCTGTTGTTCGGTATGAAAGGCCCGGTCGCGCAGTTCGGTATCGAGACGAAGGGTCCAGCACTCACGGTTGTGCCCTTAACGAAGAACGTGGCCGTATTCAGTGTTATCGGCGTGCTGAAAAACACTGGGGTTTGGATGTTGACGGTCCAATTGCTGACACCATTGGAATCGTTGCCCAAGTAGGTAAACGTTCCAACGGTGGTCGTACAGTTTGCGGTGCAAGGTATCGTGGTGGACGCGTATCCAGCGATCGATGCCAACAGCAAGACAACTACAGACAAAGCGGCTCTGCGCATTTTAATTTTCCTCAAGGGGAGAGAAGGGTTAGCGGTTGAATTCTTGAATATGGAGCGCGAGGGAACCTAAGGGGAACACAGGGGGAAAGGCGAGAGACAGTAGAGTCCAACAACACGTCACTTGTCAACTGGCGTCCACGAATCAATCATTCTGGCGATGGTGCGAGCATGAGCGCCAAACCGCGGCCGCTGTTGAGTTCATAGAGACTTCAAGAACTCGATGATGGCGTCTTGGTCCTCCCTCTTCAGTTTTTCAAATTTCTGACTTACACGCATTGCCTCGCCCTGGTGCCGCTGAATCGCGGCGCGAAGCGTCAGAGATGCGCCATCGTGCATCAATCGCGGACGCAAGCGGACTCCCCATAAAGGCGCGGTTCGGATCTTGTTCCGACTACTCTCGAAATCCTGTTTCGAAAGATAGTCCGACATAATTTGAAAGACTCTCTTTCCGTAATGTTCCCGGGTGGCCTGCAGGATTCCGTCGCCCGTACCGACGTCATGCATCAGGAAATCTCCCCACGGATGAAATGTGACTGACCCGAGTGCGGCTGGAATCGTAAGCGTTCCGCCGTTGATCTTCGTCCCAGCGGGAGCCGTAGTCAATGTTTCGACGTGGCAGGTCGCGCACCCGATCTTGTCAAATAGGCCTTCGCCCTTCTTTGCCACCGCGCCGCTCGCGAGCTGGGAATCGCGCGCCGGCGCTTTGGTGGCTCGAACAAACCGGGCGAAGTGGTCAATGTCGGAGAGGCCGTCGGGTCCTGGTATGTCATTCGGCTCAGAGTGAGCGTTGCAAAGGTTGGTTACCTCATCCGGTTGCAACCGGTTCGTGATGCCCATTTCATTGAGGTAAGCGTCGCCGGCAAACGATAGCAGGCTGGCGTGCTGGTCTTTCCAACCGAACCTGCCTACGCTCATCTGTCCGGGCGCTTCCACGATAGGAACCAGGAGAACTTGTCCGCAGATTTTCCGATGCGAAGATTTGCATTGTTGCGCGGCGAGATCGATGAGGGTTTGATCAGCAACCGCCTCGACGAAGCCATCTCCCAAAAGACTCAGAGAAAGGCGAAATGTCCGGATGTTTTCGGTCTCTGGAACTCGCTCTTGAATTTCCTTGTCGGGAAAAGCAGCATTGGGACAAATAGCACGATCATTCACCAGAGACCGGCCAGAGATCACTTCGGCTCCGTCCGCGATTGGGATTTCCGGATTATGGAAATGTCCATCTGGCCCCTGATGGCCAACGCGTAACTCCGCGACCTGGGAGGCGGCCCCTGAAACTGGACTCTGGTGGCATTCGCGGCAGGACTGCGCGTTATAGAGCGGCCCCAGGCCATCGCTCACCAGCTCGACTTCCTCGAATCTCATTTGATCGGCCTCGTGAGTCGCATCGTCGGCGACGCCGTTGCTCTTGTTGTCGAAACCGGTAGGTGCTTCCGTTGAACGGGAGGCAGAAAAGGCGAGGATAAGACTCAGGACGGCCAAAGGGATCAAAATTTGCATGGCCTATTTTCCCTCCTAGGACGGATTCGTATTCAAGAATCAGGCCGGTTTATCTCCCCCGTCCCGTCGACATGTGAGCCCTTACTCGAACCGAGAAGCCAAATTTTCATTCATGGATACCACCTTTGCCGGGCCTTGTCCAAGACCAAAAAATGTGCTCCCTAGAACGTGATGCCCCTGAGACGGCTGGGAGTTTCGGAGTCGGATCCGATGCTCGGATCGGTTGCCCATGATGGAATTAGTCCCCAACGCATGGTGGAAAGCCTTCGGACGGGCTCGCGGGCATCCTGGCGAATCGTCAGGACGGACTGAGAGGGAGCGACGTTGTAGCGGGGACCCCACTCGTATTCTTCTGAGGCGGCACCGAAATACTGCTCAACTAGCTGCCTTCTCCGCGACAGTTCTGTACCCGCACATACGTTCTGATTATTGCAGATTTATGTCGAGTGCTTCCTGTACGGAAAACGGACAACACTTCTATTTCATCACGGTGCTGAGCCAGTCCGCCAAAAGCACCACTGCGAACCCCGCGCCTACAGCAAGAATGAGCAATGCTGCCGCGTGGAGGTACATACGGTTGCGGCGGCGGCGCACGTGACTTGCGTAAACGAGGCTGCCTTGAGCGAAGTCGAGGGGTGTACTCGGTGGTCTGTAGGCGGCTTGGTCACGCTGCTCGTTCCGCATTCCGCTCATGAGGCTCTCAGAAGGCAACGAGGTCTGCAAATCAGAGCCTAGCCGCTGCCAATGCCGGATTCGGGCGAAGTGTGCGGGTGAATCTTGATCAAATTATACGCCGCCTCAGACGGTAACCAACAAAGTTAACAGCGTTCGATTGACTGTTGTAGACACTTCTGTTCCTTGGGCTATGCTTTCCGGGCTTTAGTGATTTGTACCCTGTTGCTGGCCAAACAAAGGCAAATCGGGAATCGAGGGCCAAATGAGTGAACCGATGTGGAAAAGGGACGATGGTATTGGTACCCAGCCAAGGCCGAGCTGGGCGATGTATGCCGAGGCGATGAACAAGTTCAGTAGGTCTGCCACAGCCTTCATGGAGCACGTGCATCTCTTGACTGAGGCTCGGACTGCGTATCAGGAAGCTATGTCGGTTGGCACCGAGCTTCGAAACAGATTGGATGCTGGCGACAGGACCCTGCGAGGTCTTATGACCCAATTGGAACAAGTGGTAAACGCCCATTTGGGCGAAACTTCCCTCGGCGGAAAGAAACCGGAACTGGTCAAAGGCGAAGATACCAGAACGAACGACCAAGCTACCCGCCCCTGGAAAGCATTTCCATGAAACAAGAGTCATCCAAGAGACGAAGACGGGGAATAGGCGATAGAATGACGATCTCGCCGACAAAATAGAATCCCGCCGTCTTCGGCCTAGTCTCGCGGCGGAGGAGAGAGGGTGCGAGTTTCCTTTTGTGGCTTCGCACTCGATGTGCGAACCCACGCCACCTTTCAAATGAGTTTGCAATCCCTTATCGCGGGGAAAGGGAACAGCCGAACACCCCACTCTGTTTTCGTTTTCCAGGAATAACGACAATGTTCCAGCCTTAAAAGAGAATTTGTAGAGCTAGTTTCGCAGTAACAGGCCGCATAATCGCTGGTTAGTCAACAAAGGTCGTGAAGGTCGCCGTGGTCTTGTGGTATATGGGGTCTGAAATCCTGCGCAGTCTTTATACGCCCCCTCAAAGACTGCGATTAGGTCTCGGGGCCGTTGTTGGGGGGACACGGCCCCTGAGCTTTGTCACGCTCCTGGCGAAAAAGGCAAGCGGAAGGTACTTCGCAGTTCTCGGAGCGGAACCTCAGAAGAGTGGCGCGAAGATACCGCTGCGCCCGAGCGGGAAAATTCAAATTTGCCGCTTTCCCGCTCTCAACTGCGATTCGAATCTGCGAAGTCCCTCACCGATTCCGCAGAGTTCCGGCTCCGGTCCACGGACGATGCGGCATTAGTGGTGCGTGCTCGTTTCTGAGAACGTATCGCTCCGAAGATGCGCGCGTTCACGTGGCGAATTGTGCCACAGTCACGGTGCGCTCGGAAGTGATAACTCTCGCTGTTGGGCAAGACGCTCGGCAAGTGTCGTTTCGCAGCAGGACGAAAACGCTTCGTGGGGGAGCATTCAATTCGTAGATTCGTCTCCCAACTCGCTACCTGCCATTTTGTTCGCTTGTTGTTCGTTGCAAGAAATCCTCTTGTTACGGACGGGCGAACCGGCCTCATTCTGATCGGCAAATCGAGGCCTAAATTGCGGCTGGGTTACTGATAACGGGTAAAAGACGATGAGGCAATATCCACGGTTGGTCCGCCATCGACAAGATGTCATTTTGTGGTCAACGAGCATCTGCCGATCGAGAGCGGTGCCTCCCAGAATCTCGTCGAGGCGGCCAAAGGACATTGTGCTGAAATGTCTCTTGCTGGTCCGTTGCTGGGAAAATACCGCCACTCGGAATCTGCACAGTCGGTCGGCCAGCAATTCGCCAGGCAAACATTAGGAACGAAGACGCTGTCAGATCAATTGCCGGCTCTACGGTACTGAAAGACTGCTCATCGTCCTTGTAGACGGCTCCGATGGCATTGAACTTCGCAAAAACATTGCCGCTTACCGGAGGACATTTCCGCATGCCGTCGAGAAATCCCGTGGCAGCGAAAGAATTCGGACCCTCGACGAGGGCGCCGCTCAGAACAGGTGGCTTGCCGTTAAGGGATCCGACGATGTTCGCCACTTGGTGTTGCATGCAGCTCGGAAATATGTCGCCGTCTCCCACGATGAACGAACTCCCCCAGGCGTTTGCACCGAGAATGTTGCTTGCCCAGTGCCGAGAATAGTTACTGAAGGTCTCCGATTCGGTCAGAAAAGAATATTCGCTGGCCATAACTGAGAGCCCTGCGCCGTGGGTTGCCGTGTCATACACGTTCCACGGAAATCCGAAGCCGAAAGGGTCGGACTTGCTCTGGGTGACAGCATTGTTCAACTGCTTTCGCAAATCATGTATCAAGTCAGACTGAGACGCCTCGAGCTGTCCAGGGCGGTCGGCATTTGCAATGGCCCGGAACAATTCAAAATGTGCTAGACCGCTCACGTCATAAAGGTTGAGCGTGTCAGCAGCGTCATTCGGCCCCGTGATGTACGCATGAGCCCAATGCGCGGCCGCGCGCAAATAGAACATCGGATCAGTGTGGGGAATCCCTGAAGGAAGGAGGCCATCTGCAGCGGCAAGAGCAAAATATAGCTCTGTCGCACCCAGCTCCATATCATCGCGCCATTCGTTTTCGCCATAGAAGTCAAAGGGGGCTGTCGTGAGCAACTCGCCACTAAGCGAGACATCAGCGAGGTCAAAAAATGTGTTCTGACGACACGAGACACTTGTTCGCCATATGAGGCTGGGTCTCTTGGAAAACCTGGTAGCACTCGGCGAAATCCGCAGCTAAACGGCCTGCCAGGTTCGGACTGATCTTTGACCCCGCGGGACCAGCGACGAATACGGGGCGGTGGCGTACGTATCGGAGCGTGGGGTCTGTGCCACCGATGGTGTCATCCACCGCAGGGAGGCGCCAGAGATCATGGTCGCTCAAAACACTGGGATCATTCTTAAAATCTGTTCCAATTCCAACTTGGTAATAGAGCGTCTCAGTGTCGTCGTTCCACATTTTCTGCAGCCAACTGAGGCCAAACGCTGCCTCAGTTGTGAAATTGGACAAACCTGCACTGGCCCCCATCTGTTTCGGAAAATCGCGTATGCCAATCAACATCAAAGCCACCGTATAGCTATGTGTTTGTACAAACTTCAAGTAGTCGCCCGCATCCCACCAACCTCCGGATGCGTCAATCACCTCCCCGGTAGCTTGCAAAGGCCCCAAGATCAAGTCATCGCTGTCAAAGTCCGGCGATTCGTAAACCTTGCCCTTCTTATCGTTCAAATGTCCAGGAACAGTTCGGATCGGCGTTCGTATGAAATTCGCGCCATCCCGCTCGTTCTGATAAAAGTTAAGGGCGTTGGCAATACCGGGCAAATACAGCTTTTTCGCGGCGTCGATTCGGAAGGTGGGAGAAGTCGCAGGTAAAGGGCCGCTAACTTCAATCGAGCACGTACACGCACGGCCGATCTTAAAGTCGAGGCTATAAACCGTGAAGCGACCCCAACTTCCCGGCACGTTATCGACTGGCGCAGAGAACAAGGTCGTGCCACTGGCGTCAAGCACCCTAAAGGCAGCTCCTTGTTCTGAGCCCGAACTCATTAGGTACGCTCGACTAGAGGTGCTGACCTCATATCCCATTTGATTCACTCGCACGAAAGCGCTCCCTGCGGCTGCAGAGGGGACGAAAAGTAGCACTACCAGAGTTGCCAGCAGGGTGGTCAGGTGCAACGGAAGACTTTTGCGGCTGTACGTACATTTTGTATCTCGTCGCATAAACTAATCCCGTATTCAGGTCTCGCCGGCCTCGGCCGTCCGCTGGTCGAATGGCAAAGAGCTGTTTGGTGAATGCGTTCATTAAAACGTATGAATAATACACCCTAAGCGTTTGGCAGGGATGGCGACTTGGAGGTGCATTAACAGACTTCAGGGCGCCTCTGCCCGTGCCCAGTCAGCAGACGTACAGACGCACTCGATGCAGTTCACGCCAAAGGCGGACAACTGTTGGTAACAAGGGTGCGCGGAGGTATACCGAACCGTGACCGTTACCCATAAATTCCTGAACTCCAAATATTCATTTCCAAAAAATCATCGCAGTCGATCACGTCTTGCGCAACTCCCTCATAATCCCAGATGGGTTCGCCCATGTGTTCCCCTTAGCCTCGCGATCGTAACAGGAGATGATGGGCGAGGAGGCTCGATGGGCTGAAAACAGAGACGCTTATCAAATCCAAAGCTCAGTTGGCAGCTAAGAGATTTCAAGTTGTCGAATAGTGGTTGAGGGCGTAGATTTGTTCGCCTCAGGCGGTATGACGATGTACATACTATTCAGCACGCAAGCTGCCAGTGTGGGCGCCTGCGCTTTTTTTAACCTGATTTTAATCTCATTGTAACCTCACGTTCAGCTTTCTCTTCTACCGTACTCAGGTGGGAAGTCTTATGAGATTAAGAGTTCCCCTGATAAACATCACGAATCAATTGGGGTGCTGTTATGCAGACGCGCTTGCGCTCGCTAGTCGTGTTGTCGATCATTGTGTTTTTTTTCGCCGTGACGCCCGCCAGCACACAGCAAGCAGCCGGCAAAATCAGCGGCGTGGTCAAAGACAAGAGCGACGCCGTTTTGCCAGGCGCTAGCATTGAGTTGCAGCCGAAGGGCCCGTCAACCACGTCGGATGCTGAGGGTCAGTTCACGATTGTGAATCTGGCCCCGGGCAGCCATACGCTCGTAGTCTCATATCTGGGATTCGCGAGGTTCCAGACATCCGTTTCGGTGGCTCCCGGTCGGACGGCGCACGTGGATGCGGTCCTGAGCGTTGCGTCCGAAGGCGAGAGCATCATAGTGACCGTGGAACGTGCGCATGGGGAAGCCGAGGCGATCAACGAAATTCGAGCGGCGGACAACATTCTCAATGTTCTGCCCGCCCAGGTGATCACAAGCCTTCCCAACGCGAATATCGCCGACGCCGTGGCCCGGTTGCCCGGGGTGACGCTGGAGCGTGACGAGGGTGAAGGCAAGTACGTCCAGATACGAGGAACGGAGCCACGCTTGAGCAATCTGACAATCGACGGAGTCGAAGTTCCTTCGCCGGAAGGTGGTATACGGCAGGTCAAGTTGGACGTCATTCCAGCTGACTTGATCGAGTCCGTCCAAATCAACAAGACACTGCACGCCAACCAGGATGGAGACGCTATTGGCGGAACTGTGAACCTGGTGACCAAGAAAGCTGGTGATCACCCCATTCTTTCAATCTACGGTTCGGGAGGATTTACGCCGATTATCAATACCGTCCCGGTCTCCGAATTCGGGTTGACTTCGGGCCAGCGCTTCGGTCTCCAGAAGCGCCTCGGCGTCCTCTTTAGCGGGTCTTATGACTACAACGGCCGCGGCATCAATGACATTGAACCTCAGGGTGTAACCACTGTAGGCGCGCAAAACGGAACCAATGATCTGACTCCGTTCTACGCGGGCAATGCAATTCGCGAGTACAAATTCAACCGAAACCGCTACGGCATCGGCGGGAGCGTGGATTACAAACTCGCGGATTCTTCCGTGGTTTACGTTCGCGGCCTCTTCTCTGACTTCAAGGACTCTGGACGCCGGTGGGAATATCTGACTAATGACACGTCAACAGGTCCGAACTCACCTGGTTTCGACACCGAAATTCGCGCCGCGCACTATCAGGTCGGAAGTGTGCTGTTGGGTGGCAATCATATCGTCTCAAAATACTATGCGAGCTGGGGACTCGCAGCTTCACGTTCTCGAGTCTTTAATCCCATCAACGGAGGGGAGTCGATTGACACTTTTTCATATGCCGGACCTCCGAGTCAGTGTCAGTACGATCCGAACGCAACCAAGAGCGTTTATCGCCCTCAGTGGACACCGGTTTGCTATACCGAGGCCTACAACCCTACTAATTTCCAACTCACCACGGTTGAGGACGCAGCTCACGGGCAGGCCAGCCAGCTTAATCTACAGGCGCAAGTCTCAGCAGGCCGAATCTATCAAAAGGGGTCTCACCTGGGGCGATTCGAGATGGGTTTCAGAATCCGCAACGCCCATAAGTTCGATGATTCTTTCGAGAATTTCTATGCCCCGAATCCGGCGTTGAACCTAAACTTGCCGATCAGTATGTTTCCCACCGGCCTTACTGACAAGAACTACTACGATCAATCTTATCCTTTAGGGCCCCTGGCTAGCTGGGATAAAATAGGCGCATACGTCAAGGCTAATCCTAATAACCTCATCTTGGACCCCAACAATCCCAGTAGTACAAACGGGACAAACCCGGCCAATTTCGATCTTGTGGAGCGCGTCACGGCTGGCTATCTCATGAATACGATTGATTTCGGCCGATTCACTTTGGTCACCGGAGTCCGCTTGGAAGGCACACAATTTTATTCGGCGGCCATTAATACAACTGCAATCAACCCTTGTGTAGGTCTTTGCGTGAAGGCTGAGGGCACGTACATTGACGCTTTGCCGAGCGCCTCGCTGCGCTACCGGATCGATAGCGACTCGGGGCTCCGCCTGGTCTACGGCCGAGGCCTGTCGCGTCCTCTCCCCCAGCAATTGACGACGGCGATCTCCGAAGACACCAGCACAGCCCCCTCTACATTCAACGTGGGCGCTGTGCTCAAGCCCGAGCACGCGAACAACTATGATGTTCTTTATGAGCGGTATCTAACCCCACTCGGCCTCATGCAGGCAGGTTTTTTCTACAAGAGCATCACTGCTCCCATCGTAACAAATGTGACCCTGGCAACATCAGGACCTTTTGCGAGCCACTTTGTGGCAATACCGGCAAACGCAGGCACTGCATACGTAACCGGCTTCGAGGTGGCTTTCCAGCAGCACTTCACCTATCTTCCGGGTTTGCTGGGCGGGCTTGGGGTCTCGGCGAATTACAGTTACACCACTTCGGGAACCACAAAAGTAGACCCACTTCGCACTGACAACCCGGCCCTCCTTCGCCAAGCGCCAAACACCTGGAATATAAGCCCAACGTACGATCGACGACGGCTTTCCATCCGCGTCGGTCTAGCCTACAACGGCC
>Ga0207100_1183_pt1 | contig 13612 bp, 7 predicted proteins | sample Alteio_BWMinHeat_82_FD_153520 | JGI IMG/M metagenome (GOLD analysis project Ga0207100, IMG submission 153520) | Enriched cells from forest soil in Barre Woods Harvard Forest LTER site, Petersham, Massachusetts, United States -... | ecosystem: Environmental > Terrestrial > Soil > Temperate forest >...
AGACGGTTCCGGTACTGAACTCGGTGATGTTTTACACGGCGCTGGTGAAGGCGAGCGTTCCGGCGGAGATGCACATCTTCCAGCACGGCGGGCACGGATCGGGACTGGCGCCGACGAACCCGCAGTTGCAGCCGTGGACAGAGATGCTGATCAAGTGGATGAGAGAGCGGGGGTATGCGGCGCCGTAGGGCGTGGGCATAAGGCCCCGGGGCTAAAGCCCTGTTGATTTGGACGGTCTATTCGTGGGGCTAAAGCCCCACGCTACTCCGAAAGGCGCATGAGAATGAAGGGCTAAGGCGCGTGAGAATGAGGGGCTGCGCTCCCACACATCTCAAGAGCGAGACCTTTCGGCAAGCTCAAGGCAGGTTATGGAGGCACCCGGGAGTAGTAATTCAGGGTTTTATGGTTTGTTTACGGGCTGGCGTGTAGGCTGGCTGAGGCAGTTGCAGCGAGGCTGGCGTGGTGTGTTGTGCTGTGCGTCACAATGCAATACCCGGTCTTGGCTGGAGAATAAAGAGGATCGGGTGCTGAGGGGATTTCTCCGTGCAGGTGAAGGTCACGGCTACCGATTCGCCCATTCTAGAGACAGGTGATCGGCAGATGCGCTCGAAGTTTGTGAAGCTATTGCTGGTGTTGTGCGTTGGGGTGTTGGCGGGCTTTCCGCTGATGAGTGGAGTGGCGCGGGCACAGGTGACGCTGCCGGCGACTTGGGTGGCTCCTTCGGTGAGCGCACCAGCAGCGGAAGCGGACCGGATTGCGGCGCTGGAGAAGCAGGTGGCCGACCAGGCGACCGCGATTGCCTCGGCGCAGACCGCGGGAGACAACTCGTGGATGCTGATTTCGGCGGCGTTGGTGCTGCTGATGACGGGGCCGGGGTTGGCGCTGTTTTACGGTGGCCTGGTGCGCAAGAAGAACGTGCTGAGCACGATGATGCAGAGCTTCGCCATGATGGCCGTGATTACACTGCTGTGGGCGGTGGTGACGTACTCGCTGGCGTTCGGCAGTGGGAATGCATTTATCGGCGGACTGCACAACATGTTTCTACGCGGCGTGGGGCTGACGCCGAGCGCGTATGCGCCGACGATTCCGCTGCAGACGTTCATGATCTATCAGTTGATGTTCGCGATCATTACTCCGGCGCTGATTACGGGCGCGTTTGCTGAGCGGATGAAGTTTTCGGCGATGCTGGTGTTCATGGTGCTGTGGGCGATTCTTGTGTACAGTCCGATGGCACATATGGTTTGGGGTGTGGGCGGGTTGCTGAATGCGGCGGGAGGCAGGTTCCCGTGCCTGGACTTCGCCGGTGGGACGGTGGTGCATGTGACTTCGGGTGTGTCGGCGCTGGTGACGGCGCTGTACCTGGGCAAGCGGATCGGCTATCCGAAGGAGTCGATGCAGCCGCATTCGGTGGTGCTGAGCTTTATTGGGGCATGTCTGCTGTGGGTGGGCTGGTTCGGGTTCAATGCGGGATCGGCGTTAGCTGCGGGAACGCTGGCGACGTCGGCGTTTGTGGCGACGCACTTTGGCGCGGCTGCGGCGGCGATTGGATGGAGCGCGGCGGAGTGGATTCGGAACGGCAAGCCAACGGTGCTTGGAGGTATCTCGGGCGCGGTTGCAGGGCTGGTGGCGATCACTCCGGCTTCGGGGTACGTGACGCCGATGTCAGCGCTGTGGATCGGGCTGATCGCCGGGGCGGTCTGCTTCTTCATGGTGGTGAAGGTGAAGGCGTGGTTCGGGTATGACGATTCGCTAGATGCGTTTGGCGTACACGGGGCAGGCGGGACGTTGGGGGCGCTGCTGACCGGATTCTTTGCCAATAGCGCAATCAATCCGATCTTCGGGACGGGCAAGGCGACGGGATTGCTGGAAGGAAACTGGCGCCAGGTGTTCAATCAGGCCATGGGCGCGGCCATCGCTTGGGCGCTGGCGATTGGCGGCACTCTTATCATCCTGTTCATCGTTGATTCGACGATTGGGCTTAGGGTAGGGGCAGAGGACGAGGTGACCGGCCTGGATCTTTCGCAGCATGGGGAAGACGGCTACGAGTGGGCGCACTAAGCAGGGGATGGCGCAAACATTTGCAGAGGTGTATAGGTTGGGTCGGTGCTCATCCGACAAGGACGGCCAGAGGTAGGCGAAGCGTACTATGCTATAGCTTGCCTGAAGGCGAATGAGCGAGAGGATGAACGAATGCAAAAGATCGAAGCAGTGATACAGCCATCGAAGCTGGACGCGGTGAAAGATGCGCTGGTAGAGATTGGCGTCCAGGGGATGACCATCACGGAGGCCCGGGGACATGGACGGCAGAAGGGCCATACAGAGTTCTATCGTGGGCGCGAATATTCGGTCGATCTGCTTCCGAAGGTGAAGCTGGAGACGGTAGTGGCGGACGAAATGCTGGACAAGGCGGTCCAGGCGATCATTACTGTGGCGCGGACGGGAACGATTGGGGATGGCAAGATCTTCGTCACCAAGATCGACGAGGCGATTCGTATTCGCAACGATGAGCGTGGGGAGATGGCGCTCTAGGACAGGTTCGAGGTTCAAGGTTCGAGGGACAGCCGACGTTGGTGTGGGGCTGCGATGGCTGTATGCTGTAGTTTCTAATTCAAATTACAGCTATGCAGGAAAACGAAACCCCAGGCAACGGGATGTGCGGAGAGTACCAGCGTCGGATGCTGGAGATTCGTGGCGCCTTCGAGGCGGGCGCGACGGGCTCAGCGACGATAGCGGCGCGCTCGAAGGCGATGGATGAGTTGATTCGCGGCCTTTGGGCGCAAGCGGTGAAGGATACGCCGGCGCTGCGGTCCGGCATCGCCCTGGTAGCGTTGGGCGGATACGGGCGCAGCGAGTTGTTTCCCTACTCGGATGTGGACCTGATGTATCTGCTGGACGGCAAGGTCTCCGAGAAAGAAGTGAAGCTGCCCATCCGGCGGATCAGCCAGGAGCTTTGGGACTGCGGCATTCGGCTCTCGCCGCAGACGCGCAAGCGCAGCGAGGCGGAGAAGTTTGACGCAGACAACGTGGAGTTTGCTCTGGCGCTGCTGGACCACAGACTGCTCGCCGGGGATGCGGCGGTATACGAGCGGTTCGCCCGGGTGGGACTTCCGAAGATGCTGGAGCGGGAGAGTAAGGCGATCATGACGGGTCTGGCCGAGCTGACCTTCGAGCGGCATAAGAAGTACGGGGAGACGCTGTTCCACCTGGAACCTAGCATCAAGGATTGCCCGGGTGGACTCCGCGATGTGCATGTCTGCGCGTGGCTGAAGACGCTGGCCGATGCGGATTCGGGGACGAAATCGGGAGAGCCCAGCATGAGCGGCCTGGCCGTTGGCGACCGCGAAGAGTTTGCCCAGGCGGTGGAATTTCTGTTCGTGGTGCGATGCTTTCTGCACTTCCGTCACGAGCGCGACGATAATACCCTGGACTGGCAAGCCCAGGACGCGGCGGCGAGGGAACTGGTAGGTCCGGGACGGACGCGGACAACGTGGAACGAATCGACCGCGAGCGCGGCGTACTGGATGCGGCTTTACTTCCGCCACGCGAGAAGCGTGGAGCGACGTCTGACCCAGATGCTTGACGTTGTGCCGGCCAAGCAGCGGGCGGGGCGCTGGAGCTTGCCTGCAAAGACACGGCGCGGGGCCGAGCCGTCGCCGGTTGGTTTCAGGGTGGAAGGCGGGCGGGCGATTCTGAATGCGGCGGCTGGCGTGGGTGGCGATCCCGCGCAGGATCCCGAGGTGGTGCTGCAGTTGTTTGCGACGATGTCGAAGGTGGGATGCATTCTGGATCGGGCGAGCGAGGAGCGGATGTCGCAGGCGCTGCCTATGCTGTCGTCGCATCTTGAGGAAGGGCCAGTGCTGTGGCGGCATCTACGCGAGATTCTGCTTGGCGCCCACGCCGGTAAGACGTTGCGCGCGATGCATGCGCTGGGATTTCTGGAGCTGCTGATCCCGGAGTTTCATGGGATCGACGCGCTGGTGATCCGCGATGCCTACCATCGCTATACGGTGGACGAGCACACCATGGTGCTGATCGACACGCTGCATGGGCTGGAGACGCCGCAGCAGGGCAGTATGGGCGAGTGGGCAACACGCTTCGGCGGGATACTGCGCGATGTGCAGCACCAGGACCTGCTATATCTCGGAGGCTTGCTCCACGATACCGGCAAGGGCCGCAGCACAGGCGACCACGCCGGCGAGAGCGCGCGCATGGCCGAGAGCGTGGCCGGAAGACTGGAACTGGATGCGTACGAGAGCGAACTGCTGCTGGGCCTGATCCGCAACCATCTGGAGATGTCGGCGGCGCTGCGGCGGGACATCTTCGATCTGGAGACGGTGCGTGCGTTTGCGGGCAAGGTGCAGACTCCTGAGGCTCTGCGCATGCTGACGCTGTTTACGTACTCGGACATCCACGCGGTGCACCCGGACGCACTGACGCCGTGGAAGGCGGAGAACCTGTGGCGGCTGTATCTGGCGACGGCGAACTACCTGGACCGCAGCGTGGACGACGAGCGCGTGGGTGCGCGCGTTGGCAAGGAACTTGTCCATCGCGTGGTTGCGGTGATGCCTGGCAAGAGGCCGCAGATAGAGGCATTTTTGGAGGGTTTCCCGGAGCGGTATCTGCGCACGCGCACGCCGGAACAGGTGCGCATGCACTTTGAGATGGCAGAGCGCTTTGCCGAGGATAAGGTGCAGATCGGGTTCCATTACTCGCCCGGTACGAGCGAGGTGACGCTGGTGACGCCGGATCGGGCGCTGCTGTTTTCGGACCTCGCCGGGGCGCTGGCAGGCTGGGGCATGAATATCGTTACGGCGGACGCTTTCTCGAACCGGCAGGGCATCGTTGTGGACAACTTCCGGTTTACAGACACGTTTCGCACGCTGGAGATGAATACGTCGGAGCACGCCAACTTTGTGGCCAGCGTCCACGATGTGATGGCGGGCAGGATCGCGGCGGAAAAGCTACTTACAGGGCGGCGGCGCGGGCGCAGGAAGGCTCCCAAGATCGTAGTCCAGACGCGGGTGGACTTCGACGACGAGGCTTCGTCGCACAGCACGCTGCTGCAGGTGGTAGCGCAGGATATGCCCGGGTTGCTGCGAGCGGTGAGTCTCGCGCTGGCTGGCCAGGGTTGCAACATCGAGGTGGCACTGGTGGACACCGAAGGCGAGACTGCGATCGACGTGTTCTATATCACCCGCGGCGGGGGAAAGCTGGACGCCGACCAATGCAAGGATCTGAAGAAGGCGCTGCTGGCTGGGATCGAGGCGAACGCGGGCTAGCGGCGTCGGGTCGGCGGGCGTCAGGGAAGATAACTTGACGGATCTGGTTCCGGCAGCCAACCGCAGCGTACGCGGCGGCATCGCATCAAGGGGATTCCTTCCGTCATTACGTAATTGCTGCTCCGGGGGCGAAATAATCCGGAAATTGGATTAATGGCTTTATACTTGGGTTACACATGATTCCAGCTTCAGAACAGAACTCCAGCGGCGGCCGTCCCACGTCAGGACCCGAAAAGGGTGACCGGTATCTGTTCGGGTCGCTCGACAGCTTTGCCAAGAATCGCGAAAAACTGAATGAAGTGAACTGGGGATACGACCAGCCCGAGGGCATTGTGCTGGCCTCTCTGGATGCGGCGATCAACTGGGTGCGCAAGAATTCCGTATGGCCGATGACCTTCGGTTTGGCATGTTGCGCAATCGAGATGATGTCGATGGGCGGTTCGCGGTACGACATTGCGCGGTTTGGGGCCGAGGTGTTCCGGCCGTCTCCTCGGCAGAGCGACCTGATGATTGTGGCGGGTCGGGTATCGCAGAAGATGGCCCCGGTGATCCGCCGTCTCTACGAACAAATGCCGGAGCCGAAGTGGGTTATCTCGATGGGTGCGTGCGCGACCTCGGGCGGTGTCTTCAATAACTACGCCTTGCTTCAGGGAGTGAACCAGATTATTCCGGTGGACATCTATGTGCCCGGGTGCCCGCCGCGGCCGGAACAGCTTTTATATGCGATCACTCTGCTGCAGGAGAAGATTCAGCAGGAGAGGGGCACGATCCGAAAGACGTTGAATCTGTCGTAAGAAGGGCTCGAGTTCATCGGCAGTTTGACGGACTGATTGGCGCCGAAGGGCCATCCGCCGGCGAGGGGCTCGGGCTTGGACGTAAATCGTTCTAATGCAATGAATAGTGTTAATTTTTTCCCTAGACATAGCAGGCAACTGCGGTACACTCTGGTTGACCTGAATTCAGTAGTTTGAGTGCGTTCAATTGCACTCTTGATAACAGCAACACTTAAGTGGAGGAAGTCGAATGACTTATCGCCCGTTTCGCAGTCTTGGCCGGTTCCTGTTGGCTGCGTGCGCAGTTAGCCTTGGTGCAGCAAGCCTGGGTGCCCAGACACCCGCCTCAACCGCCCCGCCCGCGGGGACAAACCCGTCTCGAGTCGATGTTTTCCTGGGTTACTCGTACTTCGGGGCGCACGGCCGGGTGATGCCCTTCGGCATCCCTTACTCCTCGATCAATTATGGCGCGATCGGCAGCGGCGCATACTACGTCAACAAGTACTTCGGTGGTGAGATTATCTACTCCAACCATCCGGATGGTGTGAATGACGGAATGTCGGGCATATCCGGCGGCTTGATTGGCCGGTTGCCCATGGACAACTTCACGATGTTCGCCCATGGATTGGTTGGCGCTGCGAGACTCGGCGGCCCCAACAGCGAAGTGCCTGCCACGCTCGAGCACGAACCCTACCGATGGGGACCCTCGCTGACAGCCGGCGGCGGCATGGACTACGCCATTCCGTTCTTCGACAACCGTTTCAGCCTTCGTCTCTTCGAGGCTGACTTCCGCTACATCCATGAAGACTACGGTCCGGCGCAATCGATTCCGACTGGCGGAGTCCTGGGCGGACGTGCGAACCTGGACGGAATTGAACTGAGCACGGGCATTGTCGCCCACTTCGGCCACATCATTCCGCCGCCGCCAGTGACATATGCCTGCACCGTCGCTCCGGAGAGCGGCTACCCCGGCGACCCGATCACGGTCACCGGCACAGCCATGAACCTGAATCCGAAGAAGACGCCGACCTACACGTGGACCTCCACGGGCGGCACCATCTCCGGCACATCGAGCACCGCGAACGTCGACACCAAGGGCGCGGCACCGGGGACCTACACAGTAACGGGTCATGTGACCGAGGGCGCGAAGCCCGGCCAGTCAGCCGACTGCACCGGCCAGTTCACGATCAAGCCCTTCGAGCCGCCTACCATGAGCAGCTGCACGGCCAATCCGTCGACGGTCGATTCAGGCGGGTCATCCACGATCACCGCGACTGCGTCCAGCCCGCAAAATCGTCCTCTGACCTACAGCTATAGCGCGACGGCTGGATCGGTCAGCGGAACCACCTCCACGGCAACTCTGACTGCGCCGACTGTGGCAGCGGGAAGCAATAGTTCGGTCACTGTGACCTGCAACGTCGTCGATGATCTCGGCAAGAGCGATTCGAAGATGGCCACGGTTACCGTCAACGGACCGCCGATTCCTCCTCCTCCTCCGGCGCCGGTGGCATCGAGCCTCTGCTCGGTGAGCTTCGAGCGTGATGCCAAGCGTCCGACGCGTGTGGACAACGAAGCCAAGGCCTGCCTTGACGATGTTGCCCTGGCTCTGCAGCGCTCTTCCGATGCCAAGCTTGCCCTGGTTGGCAACGAAGACGCCAAAGAGAAGGCGGCTGACGCGAAGATGGCGAAGCTGAAGCATCCAAAGCCCGGCGCGGCTGAATTGCGCGCCGTCAATACCAAGGACTACCTGGTGACGGAGAAGGGGATCGATGCTTCGCGCATCATGCTCTATACCGGCCCTGACGATGCGAAGACGGTGACCACCAGCCTGATTCCGGCTGGCGCCGCCAACCCCGCAGCCAGCGACACCGCGGTAGATGAGGCCGCAGTGAAGGCTGTGCCGCGGACCGCACCGGTGAAGAAGGCAGTCGCCAGGAAGAAGAAGTAACAACCAGCGATCGGAAAGAAGCGACGAGGCTGACTGGGTTGGTTCCCAGTCAGCCTTTTTGCTGCCACAAGCACGGGCACTCTTCCCCTCGAACTATGTATTCTAAGGAGAGATCATGCACGATTGCGGTCGTGGGGCTTGGAAAAGATGGTTCGATGCGGTTCCTCGATAGAGCCAAACGCGGCTGTCCTTTTCTTGAAGCTTCCTCGACTGCAATTCTGCTCGAACGACCGGACGGGACCAAAACGTTGAATTGCAGACCTCGAAGACTTTACTTGCTTTGGATCGCCTTGATCGTTGGTCCACTTTGTCCCCGGGCCAATGCCGTTTCCTGGTTCGCGTTTGGACCAGACGGCGGGTCCGCACGCTCCATTGCGGCCGATCCGCGCGACCCTGCGCATCTTTATCTGGGCGCGGCCAATGGATGGATCTACCAGTCCCGTAACGGCGGCAAGAATTGGAACCGCCTGGCGCGGGTTGGTAACCGCGACGACCTAGTCATCGACAACATCCTGGTAGATCCGGAAGACCCGCGGCACCTTGTAGTAGGTGGGTGGGTGCTGGCCGAATTGAATCACCCTGACGGCGGTATCTTTGTCAGCAGAGACGCTGGAATTTCGTGGACCAGCCAGCCGGCAATGCAGGGTCAGTCGATTCGCGCGCTGGCTTCGGCTCCTTCTGATCCAAAGATATTTATTGCGGGGACGCTCGAGGGAGTGTTCCGTTCGACCGACAGCGGAGCTCACTGGCTGAGGATCAGCCCGAAGGATAATGAGGAGATTCACGAAGTGGAGTCGCTCGCGGTCGACCCGGTCGATCCGAATATCATTTACGCGGGCACGTGGCATCTTCCGTGGAAGACGACCGATGGCGGAGCGAACTGGACGAGCATCAAGCAGGGCATCATTGAAGACTCGGATGTGTTTTCGATCATCGTCGATCCGAAGCAGCCGAATGTCGTGTACCTGAGCGCTTGCTCGGGGATTTACAAGAGCGACGACGGTGGCGCGAAGTTCGTAAAGGTCCAAGGCATTCCCTCGGCCGCGCGGCGGACTCTGGTGCTGACGCAGGATCCGAAAAACCTGGACACTGTGTTCGCCGGGACGACCGAGGGCTTATATCGTACCTTTGACGCGGGAAAGTACTGGATGCAAACCACCGGCGCCGACGTGATTGTGAACGACGTTTACGTGGATCCGGCCAACTCGAAACATGTGCTGCTTGCGACTGACCGGCGCGGTGTGCTGGCGAGCGACGATGGTGGCGATACTTTTCTGCCATCGAACGCGGGCTTTTCCGCCCGGCAGATTACGGCTTACAGCGCAGATGCAAAGCACGCTGCGACCGTGTACATCGGCGTCGTGAACGACAAGGACTCGGGCGGCGTGTTCGTCAGCCACACTGGCGGGTTGAGCTGGTCGCAGCTCAGCGACGGGTTGGATGGGCACGATGTCTTCAGCCTGGTGCAGACTCCGAACGGCACGATGCTGGCGGGCACGGAGCGCGGGATATATCGGCTGAAAGATACTGCCTGGCAGCGCGCGGGGGACGACGCGAAACCTGCCGCGGCAACTCTGCCGTCGGCTCCATCGGCGCAGCAAACGAAGGCTGTGCATAAAGTGGCAGGGAGATCGACTGTGACGAGGGGTCGACGGGTTGTCCAGCCTCGCGCTGCTGTCGCAATTGCTAAACCGGGCGAGATCGGTGGAAGCGTGTATGGCTTCGCACTGGCCGGCGACACGGTGCTCGCGGCGACATCGCAAGGCGTGCTGCAAAGCACCTCCAACGGGGACAAGTGGAGTCCGGAGAAGGGGCTTCCGCAGGAGGAGTGGCGTTTTGTGGCGGCGTCAAAGCAGACTATCGCGGTGGCGAGCCTGCATATGGTGGAGATTTCGAACGACGGCGGCGGCACGTGGCGCTCCATTGTTCTGCCGCCCAGGGTATCGCAGATTTTCGCGCTTGCGGTAGATGGACATCGCGAGGTGTGGATCGGTGACCGCGATGGCGTGTATGTCACGTCCGACCAGGGCGTGTCGTGGCAGACGCTGGCGCGAGTGGTTGTGCGCAGCGTAAACAGCATTTTCTCCGATGAGCAGGCAGACCGCGTGCTGGTGACGGCGAGAGATCCGGCGACCGTGGCGTATGCGGTGGACACCAAGACGAAGCAGGTGACCACGTGGGAGACCGGCTGGAACCTGCGGTTTCTGCGTCCGGTGGGCGACCACCTGGTGGCGGCGACTTTGTTCGATGGCATCGTGGTGCAGCCGCGAATGGTGGACTCGTCGGAGATTGCGAAGCATTAAGGTGGTTTGGCGAACACCAGCTGCGTTGGACAAGGCAAAAGCAGATTCCCTGCGGGAATGACAAGCCGGCGCGGGATTAGAATAGGAACAGCATGACTACCCACACTCCGAACGCGGCGCGGCATGGCTTTCAGACGGACGATCCGGCGCTCCAGCCGATTGCGGCGAAGGTGGAGGCGGGCGAGCGGCTGAGCTTTGACGACGGTGTGGCGCTCTATCGCAGCGGCGACATCCTGGCCGTTGGCTGGATGGCGAACGCGGTGCGCGAGCGAATGCATGGCGACATCGCGTACTTCAATGTGAACCGGCACATCAATCCGACGAACGTGTGCGTTGCCAGCTGCAGGCTGTGCGCGTTCGGGCGAAAGAAGGGCGAGGCGGGAACGTATACGATGGCGCTCGAAGAGGCGTGGGAGACGGCCGGCTCCGGGCTGACGGAGGCGGTGACCGAATTCCACATCGTCGGCGGGCTGCATCCCGATCTTCCTTTCGAGTACTTTGAGGACCTGGTTCGCGGGCTGAAGATGCGCTTCCCGAAGGTGCACATCAAGGCGTTCACGATGGTCGAGGTTGCGTTTCTGGCCAAGCGCGGCAAGATGACGATCGAAGAGACGCTATTGCGCATGAAGGCAGCGGGCGTTGACTCGTGTCCGGGCGGCGGCGCGGAGATCTTCGCGGACCGCGTGCGGCACATCATCTGCGACCACAAGATCGACGGCGGCGAGTGGCTGGAGACGGCGCGGACGGCGCATCGCATCGGGCTGAAATCGAACGCGACGATGCTGTATGGGCACGTAGAGAACGACGAGGACCGCGTGGACCACATGCTGCGGCTGCGCGAGCTGCAGGACGATACAGGCGGCTTCCAGACCTTTATTCCGCTGGCGTTTCACCCGGACAATACGGCGCTGGCCCACATTCCGAAGACGACCGGAATGATGGACCTGAAGCAGATCGCAATTGGGCGGCTGATGCTGGACAACTTTCCGCACGTGAAGAGCTATTGGCAGATGGTGTCTCCGGAGATGGCGCAGATCTCGCTGCGATTCGGGGCGGACGACATCGACGGGACCGTGATTGAGGAGAAGATTTATCACGATGCCGGGGCGACAACTCCGCAGGGGATGCGGCGGGCAGACCTGGTGCGGCTGATCACGGAGGCAGGGCGCGTGCCGTTCGAGCGGGATACGCTGTATCGGGCGGTGACCCGAAGCGAGGACACGTTTACTGTCGCGGTTTAGCCGGTGATCGGTTGCAGGCTGCAGGTTGTCAGTTGGGGTACCCCCTCCCCCCTATAAATTTGGTCAAAGTCTAGAGAAGATGAGAGTTGAGCTTGGGAATTAACGAACGAGCTAAACTCCGGCAGTTTCGTCGGCGCGGCGTGTGCGCGGGGATACCCCTCCCCCGGGTATACTGTGGAAATCACGACATTTCTGCGCAGAATCAGGCAGTTGCGGCTTTTGTGTATACGATTTACCACACCTGTGTTCCCTTTTTGCCACACCCATTTGGTTGAAGAGTTGTTTGTGAGCTTCAGGTCCTGTCCAAGGTGATTTGGCCACGACGTCTGAGGCTTTTTGCTCTTATTTAATTATATGTGGGGTGTCAAGGAGCGACGGTGGAAAAGGGGCCACGGAAGTGCGGAGGTTTGGGCTCGCTTCGGGTTAGTGGCGGCACTCAAACATCTCAGAATCCAGATGTGGGGCACTCGCCCGCCACTCTACCGAAAACATTACAGGCAGTTCGACCGCCGGCAACGGACACGCACTAGGGCACTGTTGGCGCATTGGCGATAGTGCAGCAATCCAGGCCCTACGTTTTTTCAGCTTTCCTTCCAGCTGTTAGTGGATGTTCCAATTTGGAGGAGGATTCCCACGCCAAGGTCGCATCATATAGTTCTTAGTTCTTGGATCTGTCACTCATTCCCCGAGGACGATTCGTGGCCAGAATAGTTCGCTTCCCGGTTGGAGTCGGCCGGGCCGCCAATCGGCCGGCCGGGTTCTTATTCGCTCGGAGAGCCTTCGTCGTGGCCTTGCTCCTGACGGTATCTTCGTTCCTCCCCCTGCGCGCGCAGGTCTTCGACGCTTCGGCAGCGGGAGGGCCCGTGGTCATTACTGCTCCGTGGCGGTTCCACACCGGTGACGACCTCGAGTGGGCCTCGCCTGCTTATGACGACTCGCGATGGCCGATGCTCCGGATGGACAAGAGTTGGAACACCCAGGGATACCGCGGATATTCAGGGTATGCCTGGTACCGCATCCGGGTGCAAGTACCTACGAACCGCGAGCCGTTGGCGCTGGCACTGGATCGAGTTGGAGACTCCGCTGACATCTATGTTGGAGGGGAACTGATCGGAGTGATCGGGCAGATGCGGCCCAAGCCCGACTTGCTCGGTCGCATGCCCCGAACAAGTACCGCGATTCCGCTTCCTCCCTCCACTTATGGAAAAACGATTGTTGTGGCAATTCGCGCCTGGGTGGCGGCACGTTCGGCTCCCTCCTTCAATACCGGCTCCGCGGAGCTTCCCCGCCTGGGAACGGAGCAGGCAATTCGAGAGTTCCACGACTTCACCTTCGATCGGTCACTGTTGGCGTACCTTCCAGACTGGACCATCTTTATTGTCGCAGTGGTGATCGGCTTCATGAGTCTGGGCCTGTTCCTTCTGCGCCCCCGAGCATTGGAGTATGCCTGGGCCGCCCTTTACCTTTTCGGAGAAGCCTCGATGCGAGGCTTCGATCTCTATCGCCAGGCCGTGCAAATGCCCGCATCGGAATCAGCATTTGCCCTTGATTCCATGCGCGCCTTCACGATCATTTGCTGGCTCCTTCTTGTTTGGAGTTTCATGCGCTCCAGGGCCGACTGGCTTCTACGCGCAGGAGTGTTGCTCACAATCCTGTTGCCCGTCGATCCGCTTCTTGTAATGTCGGGTCATGTGACCATTGCACGTGCGTATGTCGTCAGGGCCCTGGTGCTGTCTTGCATCGGCCTGCTCATCTTCGCCCGCCTCGTGCTTGGGGCCTGGCGAGGCAACCGCGATGCGCAGATATTCCTCGCGCCATTCCTGCTCTACAGCATAATGGACGTCGTCCGATGGATCCGAGGGGCTCTCTACTACGCAGGCCTGTCCAATACAGCTGCTGGTCTGGAAATTTACAGGGGAGCATACTTCACCGTCACGTGGGACCGGATAGGCTTTCTACTATCACACCTCGCCATAGGCGCCGTGCTCGTGCGACGATTTACCCAATCGGCGCAGCAGGAGCAGAGGCTGGCCACCGAACTAGAATCCGCCAGGGAAGTCCAGGCGCA
>Ga0207100_1040_pt4 | contig 13593 bp, 23 predicted proteins | sample Alteio_BWMinHeat_82_FD_153520 | JGI IMG/M metagenome (GOLD analysis project Ga0207100, IMG submission 153520) | Enriched cells from forest soil in Barre Woods Harvard Forest LTER site, Petersham, Massachusetts, United States -... | ecosystem: Environmental > Terrestrial > Soil > Temperate forest >...
ATCTCGCCCAGTGGTAAGGCCGCGCCCCTGCCAGCGCTCGCGAACAGGATGTCGATCTTGCCCTTTTCCCGCTTGACCGTATCGAATAGGCGGTCGAGGTCGTCGAGATTGGCCGCGTCACCGCGCACGCCGGTCACGTTTCGGCCAATCAGCTTGACGGCCTCATCGAGCTGCTCCTGCCTCCTACCCGTGATGAAAACGTAGGCGCCTTCTTCAACGAAGCGCTTGGCGCTGGCCAGCGCCATGCCGCTCGATCCACCCGTGATGACTGCGACTTTTCCTTCAAGCTTCCCCATAATTTCTCCCTTCGATAGATGTGTAGCATTCGGTACAGTAGAGTAGAGTTCTCAAGAGGTGGACGAGAACTGCTCAGGAGTCCTAACATTTTGTCCATTCGTCCAAAAGACAGAGGCTAAGTTGGATTCGATAACAGACATCTTTAGAACGATGCACGTAACCGCTTTCGGTCTGCACAGGCTCGAAGCCACAGCGCCGTGGGGTATAAAACAGGAAAACCAGACCGAAGAAAAAGTCACGCCTTCCGACAAAAAGATGTCACCCACAGATTTGGCGCACTTCGCCATGCTTTCGCGCGGCAACTGCTGGCTGAGTGTGGAAGGGATTGCGGAGCCGATTCCCCTCACCGGTGGTGATTGCTTTTTGCTGGCTAAGGGGACTTCGATTGTTTTGCGCGACAGCCCGCGAACACGTCCGAGGTGGAGCTTCCGCGAGATCGGGGCCAAGGCCAACGGCAATGTCGCTGTTTGTGGCGGCGGTGGCGCACCGACGACAATCGTCTGTGGATCCTTGAGTTTCGATCGCGCCAGCCTGAAGCCGATCACTCAGTTATTGCCGAGCTTCATTTTGATGAAGGCCGATCAGGCACGCACGCTTGCTCTTCACACCACAGTGCAGGCGCTCGCGTCAGAGATGGAAGAACAGGCGCCGGGATCTGAAGTCGTCGCGAGTCGACTGGCCGAGGTTCTGTTTATCCAGGTACTCCGGACGCATATCGCGTCGGGACCGGAACGCAACAAAGGATGGCTTCGTGCAATCTTCGATCCTCAAATAGGTGCTGCTCTGAGTGCCATTCACGACAGAGTGAATACACCCTGGACGGTCGAATCCCTGGCCGAAGCGGCGGGCATGTCCCGCTCCGCATTCGCAGCACGTTTCAAAGAGCTACTCGGACAAACACCGCTGGAATACGTAACCGAGTGGCGGATGCAGAAGGCGATACAGCTACTTGAACGGCGTGACAAAAAGCTCCCAGAAGTCGCTCGATTGGTCGGTTACGAGTCCGACGCCGCATTCAGTAAGGCGTTCAAGCGAGTTGTCAGGGCTAATCCTGGTGAATACCTCAGACGTGGTTTTTGAAGGCCACGGTAATGCCGGAATGGCGGGAGATTTTTGAAGCGGAGGATTCTGACTTTGGCGGCGGGGCCTGGGTACCCATGCAGCCGCCGCGAGCGTTGGCAGTAGCGGTGTTGACGGTGGCCTCGCTAAAGGCGGGTCGGCGGGCCCGGAAGGGGTGCGGCACCGCGTTTGCCCGGCTCAAGCGCCGGCGAGAGAAAGTTATAGCTTCTGCTTGCCGATGGCCTTCAGGCGCGGCAGGAGCACCAACTCGGCCGCTTCCTCAGCATCTTTGAGGAGCGTCTTTCGCGGCATGCCTATCTGCGCACGCATGGTCAGCAAAAAGGCGGGGCAGTTTCTCCGCAGGTTAGACTTGCTGGCGGAGAGGGAGGGATTCGAACCCTCGGTACAACTCTCGTCGGCTCGCCACTACCGAGAACACAAGGAAGTCAAGTCGGGTTCGCAAAGTCTTCGGTTTGTGATCGCCAAGAATTCGTCAACCAAATTTGCAAAGTCGGACCTGGCAACGGCCGAATGACCGGCGTCGGCAGTGGCACCACGCAGCGCGGAACAGATCTGGGGGCGTCGGCATGCTGGTGGACAGCAATGGACCGGTCTCACCCGCCGGTTCGAAGACACTCAATGTCGTGGGTACCTACTCGTCAGACGTGTGGTCCACCGTTATCGCGTCGTTTAAGTCGGCAGCCGAATACGTGCCCAACCAAGAAATTAATTTTGACAATGCGAGTTCAGCCGACTCTGCTGAAGCGACAGCGACCTTAACGTTCTCTCATGCGGTCAGCACTACAGGAACAAATCGAGTTCTCTTCGTGGGTGTCTCCGCCTGGAACTCTGCGACTCCTGGAGTGACGTTTAACGGAAACTCGTTGACCCTGGTCGGCAGCGACCACGAAACTTACAATAATTCCTATGCCCACCTTTTTTATCTAGTCGCTCCCGATACCGGGACCCATGATGTTGTTGTCACCCTTCCCAATGCCAACAATTATATTCACGCGACTGCAGCTTCCTACACCGGAGCCAGTCAGATCGGAGTTCCGGATGCCAGCGCTCACTCCAATGGCGCTGCGCTTACCTACTCGCAGTCCGTGACTACGGGAACAGACAATAGTTGGGTAGTCATGATGGCCAATAATGGCAACGGCCGGATGACCGGCGTCGACAGTGGCACCACGCAGCGCGGAACAGATCTGGGGAGCGTCGGCATGCTGGTGGACAGCAATGGACCGGTCTCACCCGCCGGTTCGAAGACACTCAATGTCGTGGGTACCTACTCGTCAGACGGTGGTCCACCGTTATCGCGTCGTTTAAACCGTAAAGGTACCTCAGGAGAGAACCTTTATTACATCCTAGGCAAAAGCGATCAACAAAACAGCCCGACGCGGGGCTGTTTTTGTTTCTTGATACACTTCCGCGTATATGGCTGGGGGTGTTCGATGGCGTATTACAAGGTTCGGATTGAGGTCTGGTGTGATTGGAATCCAGCGGAGAGCGACCTCGAAGACATTGCGCAAAGCATGGGGGTGGGTGAGGCGATTTGCACCATGCGTGAAGTTGTTGCCGTCGTGAATCGTCCGCAGGATATTGAAGACGAAGAGGCCATGAGTTTCTTCGGGGGATCAGAGGGCGATGCGGATGAGAGTCAGGGGTAGGCCCAATAGAAAAAGACCCCGAGCGGTCGGGGCCAGGGTTGCTGTGCGCACAGGTAGTATTAGGCGGTGGCGGTTCGGAATTTCTTGATGGTGACCTGTTCTTTTGCGCGGTACCAATCTTCTAGTTCGTGGCCGTTCTCCTTGCCTCTTTCCTCATACAATTCGTAGGCACGGTGGCGGATCTGGTCTTCGAGTTCGAGGTCTTGGGGTTCGCTTGTCACGGTCGCTGGGAATTTCTTCGGGGGATTTACGCTCATGGGGGAGACTCCTTAGAGGCGAACGTACGCCCGAATCCAGGCCTGGTCAACTGCCCGAGATTGGTGCAGTGAAAAGTGCAGGAATTGCGGGATCGGATGCTCGGCATCCGCAAAAAAGGCCGAGCGTTGGCACGCTCGGCTCGTGGTTGTTGATTAGGGATTCAAGACGCGAGTCTGTTGAAACGCGACTGACTGCCACTGGCCGCCTTTTTTCACGTAGACACGGGTGAACATTATTTGGCCGGTCGCATCTTTCCCCCCCAGCATTCCCTTCACGTCGGCCTTGCCCGTGATGACCGCTGTGCTCCCATACACGCGTACCTTCATGTCGGAGAGCTCGTCAGAGGTGAGTTTGCTTTGACCGGTTTTGAACGCGTTTACCATTTGCGCCTTGCCCGACATCTGGCCATTCATGTTGATCAGGCTGTAGTCGTCAGACGTTTGCTTCTCGAGAGTTGCAACGTCTCCTTTGACGACTGCGGCGGCGCGATCGGTCTCAAGCTTCATAAGCTGCTCTTCATCGCTTTGCGCCCATGCGGAACCCAGCATGGCAAAGACGAAGAGCGCGGAGATCACGAGTGCTGTACATTTTCGTTTCATGGAATTGCCTCCCTTTTTTTGTGAGCGAGGAATCGGACTGATGGCCCCAAACGTGGCGCAAGCTTAGGATGAAGCCGTGCGGTTGTCAATTTGAGGGGACGGAAGTGATTCGGGTTTTGCTTGCAGGTCGGAAGTAATCTCGCGGCAGGGGCTGCCTGTTTTCGGCGGAAAGGAAAAAGCCTCCGCTCATGGGGCTGAGGCTTTTGACGTTTGGGGAGCTTACTCGGGGATGCTGGTTTCGGGTGTGGCCTGCACCTGGAGCTCTGGTGCCGGCGGCTCTTGGACATGCATTGGCTGAGTGAGCGCGGCCTCTTTTTTGCGGGCGCGGGTTGCTGCTGCGTTTCTTGCAGCTCCCCGGCGCACGCGGGTTCTTGCAGCTTTTTGTCCGGCCGCTCGACGCTTACGCGTCGCCGCAGCCTTCTTGCCCGCAGCGCGCCACTTGCGAGTTGATGCGGCTTTTTTCGCAGCTGCCTGGCGATGCGCGGCATTGCGTTTCCGAGTTGCGGCTGCCTTCTGTCCTGCGGTCTTGCGCTTGGGACTCATGTCTCCTCCGGCCAGCTCTTGTGGTCCTGCATTAGAGCTGAAATTCATAAGACATGCAAGCACCTTCGAGCGCCGCGAATGCGGTCGCCGCGCGCCTACTCGGGACGGACTTGCTTACGGTGAGGATTGATTTGGATGACTAGGCCGCCGACTCTTTCGGATCTTTTTCAGTATTAGCCGTGGTCGCCTCCGGCTCCGCTTCGACGGTGAGCTTTATTTCGGCACCCGGTTTCAATTGGACCTTTTCGCCATTCTCGTCGGTCAGGGCGTTCTCAATACGGATCTCCTTATACAGGTGATCCGCGCCTTCGACGGCGATCTGTGCTTTTTCAGGTTCGCTGGGAAATGGGGATTTGATGATCTTCTCTACCGTTCCGGGCAGGGTGGCGCTGGGTTTCTCAGACATGGGTCGGCCTCTTTAGATTTTTATTGAATAGCAGTGAGGTTCTCACATCTGAGGAAGCCAGGTCTGTTCAGAAGAGCTCAGTTCGTCCTCGGTCCTGTTTGCGCGAAGCGGGCCGCTAACCGTCGCGACAAGCTCGTCCTTCGACATCCGCCTCGGATATCGGTATGCCAATGCCAGCAATGCGGCGTCGACTGCGCTTTTGCCCTTAATGTGGAAATACACTCGTCCGTCGACGTCCTCGATCAGGGGATAGCGCTTCTCCACCAACGCATCCACGAGCGCCTTCGCTTCGTTGGTATCCACCGCTCCTTTCTGTGCCACCCGAATCATCTCCGCCAGAATCCATGAGCAATTCATAACCGCCGCATTCGCATCCATCTGATTTGGATCGATCTCGTCCGGATCATGTCGCCCACCGCGGTTGCTGGCAATGTCATAGACAAAACGGCATGCACGGGGAATCGTAAGCCGGACAGAATCGTGGGCAGTTCCGTCGGGAACTTGCGCCAGACCATTGATGATGAAGTCGGCTTTGAAGCCCCTTCCAGCAGGCGGTGTCTTCCCGACTTGGACAAACAAGGCCTTCAAGACGGCCTCGATGAATTTGCCGGATGCGGCAATCGCGTCCGCCCATTCCTCTTGTTGAAGTTCCTCCACGAGCTTGGAGAAGTGTTTGAAAAGAGATGTGACGTGCCTTTTTGCAAAATGGGGCACTAACAGCGCTTCGATTTCTTGTAAGTGATGGGATTTACCAGACATAGGCGAGTTGTTCCTTATGGCGAACAGTGCGCAGTTGTCATTGCGCTACAGGTTCACGTCTTCTTTCTGGGGGAGGGAGCTGACGCCTCGGCAACGAATGGGTGCTTTTGGATATATTCGTAGTTGGTCCGCTTCCCGCGCCGGGTCAATTGCTTAGCCCTTTTCAACGCCATGCCAAGTTCGGGCGCAGAGAAATTATTGCCTCTCTTTGCTAAATGGTCCACGATGGTGGCGGCTTTCTTCCAGGCGCGAAAGAAGCCCTCTTCCCAAAGGATCTTCAAGGCCTGAGTAGCTGTCTTTGCGATGCGTGTTTGTTTATTTGGCATAACTTTGGCTGATCTATCCTGTGTAACTTTCGTCAGGGTCCCGTGCTAGTCTCATTTTCTTTTGACGTACATTTTCTTGCCACCCTCTTTAATTGAAACCAAGGGACCGCCCTTTCCCGCTAGTCGCTTGAGCGCCATATCCACAGCCTGGGTACTATAGTGGTAGTCATTCTTGGCCAGCGCGGTCTTTACTTCTGCAAGGCCGAGCTTGCTTCTGAACTGCCCCTTTGAGATTAGGAAGCGGACACCGCCAGTCGCGCCGCCGAAACCTTTGGCCGGTTTCTTGACTTCTTGACCCTCTTTGCTACCAAAAACAGCCTTCTCAAGGCGGGTAAGCCGCTTCTCGATTGCTTTGAAAGATTTGTCATCCATACGTATTCCTATCCTGTATAAAACCACCGTTTTTTGTCTTTAATACGTCTGAGTTGCCGTTTCCGAACAAGTCGCAGCAGAACGGGCGAAAGAGTTGTGACGGGGAAGAAGTGGCCCATTTCTTCCAGAGCAATCTTCACCGCAGCGAGGTCCTTGGGTTTGCGAAAAAACCCGCCATCGATCAGTGAGCTGATGAGATTTATCGGCGTAGCCTTTTGCTTGTCTTGACGCTTTGCGGCTTTTTCGCCAAAGCGATCCCGGACTCGGGGAGCCGCAGCATTTTCGCCGAGTTGTGCCACGAGTTCCGCGACCTCTTTGGGCGTGCCTTCGACTGTTATCTTCGTACCTTTTTTGGTGGTTATGTGGGCCTTGGCCATATTCAAGTATTCCAGATTGTAACACGAATAGAATACCTGAATAGGATGGACTGTCAATGGCCTATGTCGCCGTGACGGAAACCGGCATGCATACCACAGAATTAGCTGATTGTGGCAGAGTTCCCGGGTCCTCGTCGGAATTAGAACGGGCTGTTCGGAATTTGGAACAAAGGGCTTGGGTCACAGATTCTGCGAGGCTGGGACTCGAATTTGTCATGAGATGTGGGTCTCGGATTTTGCGTGGTTGTTGAGGCGAAATGGCGCTTAGGAGGGCTATTTTCTGGGGGAGGGGTGGAGGTGGACGGGGGCCGGCAGGCCTAGAGTTTTCCCGGCAGGTCCGGCCAAGGTATCGATCATGCTCTCCCAAATTTTGTTAGGTGGGGTGTAGATGCCCGTGGAGGGCAACGCGTACTCGACGTGCGAGCGAAAAAGGGCGTCGAGGATGCCTTATGAAACTGTCCTTCCAACTGCCCGTGGTACGGACTTTGGCGGTGTACAACACTTTTTCGAGGGTCATGGTGAGTCTCCTTAGAAAGATTTTGCGTTGCGCGTTCCCGATTGATTCGGAGGCGAGGCACAGTTGCGATTAAGCCTGAAGCGAGGAGACAAATCTATTGGACGATGGTATCGATCGATACCTTAGTAGCAGTCAGAGCGACGAGCTGGTCAGCAATCCAATACAGCCGTCAGCCCTGCGCGATCAGCGTCAGACCTTAAGGTTGTGACGGCAAACAGAAGTTTGTCATCAGGACAGCGGGCGGAACTGTGGGTCGAAGGGCTCCGGAGGAACCCTCGGCAGACAGACACGCTGGTCCAGGAACAGAAAGCATGGGTGGGAAAGCGGGATGTGATCTGCAGTGAAGACTGGGACATTGACCACTGTCTCGAAGAACTTTACCGGGCGCGGCTCCGGGAATTAGGCCACTTCAAAAGCCTGCATCGCTGACGCCCAATTCCAAACCTCGGGCAGCCTCCTGCTGTGAATTGAAAGGCTTGACCGCGAGCGTACCAGGCTTTTGCCGATTGACCTGTCGGGTCTATTTGTTCTATATTGCAAAACAAATGAAAAGTGGAGAACTTCTCGGATCGCTGGAGCACATAATCCTGCTAGCACTGGCGGGTCTGGATGGGGGCGCTCATGGAATGATCGTGCGACGCGAGATTGAAGAACGTACCGGCCGCAACATCTCTATCGGCGCCGTATATGCCACTTTGGAGCGGCTCGAAGCAAAAGGATATGTCAGCTCGTTCACTGGTGAACCGACCCCGGAACGCGGCGGCCGGGCGAAACGGTTGTTTCGCGTCGAGGCTGCCGGCACGCGGGCGCTGCAAGTATCTGAGAAAACGATTCGCAGCATGATGGCTGGCTCAAAAAGCCGCTGGGAGAGCATATGAGGCGCACTTCGCCGCCCGCTTTCGCTTGCTGGTTTCTCTACTCTGTCGTACCGGTACCGTATCGGGAGGCCCTGCTAGGCGACCTGATCGAGGAATACACTCTTCGCGCCGAATCTGCTTCGCCGCTCACGGCGTCTCGATGGTTTTGGAGTCAAGCCTGTCGTTCTGTCCCATCCGTGGTCTGGTCTTCGCTGCGCAGCGGCGATTGGCTCATCAGTATGAGCATCGCACTGGGGGTGTACATCGCCATGGGAATGCTCAAGTTTGCTGCCGACTTGACGATCTCGAAGTTCCTCGCCCCGGAGCAAGCGACGTATGTCGTTCTTGCGCCCGTTGTGTTTCTGACGACAAGCGCAATCGGCGGCTGCGTCGCTTCGCGAATCCGTTGCGGCGCCACCATCTTCCTGGCATTGATCGTAATGATTACGGTCGCCGTTTTGATCGACCTGAAGATTTGCACAATACCCGTACCGTGGTGGTATCAGTTTGGGTTTCTTACTCTGGGGCCTCTGTCGGTGTTGATGGCTCCGGCGATAGTCGGCGCATTTGTAGCGGGAGATGCGCAACCTGCGAAGTAAGCGAGGGTTCGATTCAAGGGACTTGATTGCGGACTAAGTGATGACCGCAGTAAGGATCGCCATGACAGCCAGTTTCTGGAAGTCGAAATGCTGGACCACTTGCGGCATCGCACTGCTTTCCTTTGCCGCTGGATCGCTCATCGCCGCCCGCCTGGCACATCTCAACCAGGTGCGGGCCGATAGCAACCGCGTTTTCGAGCTTCGCATTTATCATGCGATGCCCGGCAAACTGCCGGCGCTAGAGTCACGGTTTCGCGACACGACTTCAAAGCTAATGGCCAAACACGATCTGAAGGTGGTGGGTTACTGGATACCCGAGGGTGTTCCCGCTTGGGACAATACATTCGTCGATATCCTGGCGTATCCCAATCGAGAGGAAGCGACGAAGGACTGGAAAGCGTTTGTGGCCGATCCGGAGTTTCAGGAGGTGATCAAATCCGAGCAGGCCGACAAGCTGGTTGAGAAAGAGGAAGGGACCTACATGCATCCGACGGATTTTTCCCCGATGAAGTAGTGCCGGATGGTTCCGACAGTCATTGAGCTGACGTGGCTGATGACGGCCACCAGGGATCGGAAACGGGGGGAAAGACGGCACGTGTCCGTAAATGGCTCATGCCCTTCTTCGTACATTAGATGTTCTCGCGCGCGGTCTCGTAAGAGGATTATGCCAATGAAATCGACCTTTCCATCGACTCTGGCCATCGTGGTTGCTCTTTGCGCCATCCTACTGCTGGCTGCGCCCAAATACGCTGCCGCAGAACCCGAAAAACCGAACTCCTTGTATGCGAGATCTTCCGCAGACTCGCTTCAGCAACAAATCGTCTCCAAAGAACGCGAAGAGCTGGAGTGCCTCAAGACGGGCGACCTGAAACGGTTCGCCGAACTGCTCGCCGATGACGCCCTCATTGTTGACGACCACGGCGCGGCTTCCAAGTCGGAAATTGTGGAGCACGCTGCTGAATTCAGGCTTACCGAATACACCATCGACGATGTGAAATTCGTGCCGCTCTCGACAACGTCCGGTCTGATCAGCTACAAGATCCGCGAGAGGGGGAACTCCCACGGGAAGGAATTCACGGCTCAGGTTTACGTCTCCGCTCTGTGGGCGGAGCGGGGCGGGAAGATGGTTTGTGTCTTCAGCCAGGAGACGGCGGCGAAATAAGCAAGCGAGTTCGCGAAGCGGCGCCTGCAAGCAAACGCGCAAATGAGGTTCTACCGATGCCACACCTGTTCCGCGTGATTGTGCCTGTCGGCGACATAGAGCGTGCTGCTCTGTTCTACAGTGCGTTGCTGGGTGCCGCCGGCTCGCGGGTGTCGCCGGGTCGGCACTACTTCGAGTGCGAGGGAACAATACTTGCCTGCTACGATCCCCAGGCCGACGGTGACGGGCGCGACGCTAAACCGCTGCCGGAACCAATCTACATTGCCGTCGACGATCTTGAGTCAATGTATACAAGTGCCGAGACAGCCGGCGCCTCGTTCCAAGTTGCTGTTGATCCCGGCGCGGGTCCCCTCGGACGGATCGCGCGGAGACCTTGGGGAGAACGATCGTTCTATGCGGCAGATCCGTTCGGCAATCCGCTATGCTTCGTTAGCCGAGACTCGGTTTTTACTGGCCCGACCGATGATCGACCATGAGAACAACGGACCAGCGGAGGACGACCCCATGGATGTCGATTTTGTAAGGCAAGATGAATTCTGTGCAGGCACACCATTTCAGCCAGAGAGAATGAACCGATGAAAGCGAACCACAAACTTGCAGTGGCGGTGCTGGCCGGCGTCTCGATCGGGGTTGCTGCTGCCATGGCGATTCAAGCGCAGCAGGTCAAGACGCCGCCTGGCTACGTCATCGCGGAAGTCGAAGTAACGGACCCCGCTACCATGCAGAAATATGGGGAGAACGTGCCGGAAACGCTGGCGCCTTTCAATCACCAGTATCTCGTTCGCAGCAACAAGATCCAGGCTCTTGAAGGCGAACCGCCCAAGGGCGGCGTTGTCTTCATCGCTTTCGAGAGCGCGCAGAAGGCGCGCGCCTGGTACGACTCGCCAGCCTATGCGGCAATCAGACCGATCCGGCAAAGCGCGGCGAAGAGCCGCATCTTTATCGTCGAAAGCCTCGCCCCGCAGTGACCGGACAGGTCAAGTCGTCTTCATATGTCCGGTAACGCGACTTACCGCGACTTAAGTGATCGCTACGTTGCCAGTTTGCCGATATCCGCAATGCGCGCAACATTGACACCGTCATTAAAGGCGGTAGTGTATTTGCAGAGACGGATTTGGTGAGGGATAAGTCGCAGTAAGTCTCGTTGGAACGAATCAGTCCTCCGCCCTGGCGCGTAAGGTGCCCAGAATATGTACGTCGATGCCCACGCTCACTTGGACAAGTACGATTCCGACCTGCCGGATATCCTTCACGAAATTGAAAGGAATGAGATCTTCACGGTTAGCGTTTCCATGAATCCCGAGTCGTACGCAAGAAGCCGGAAGATATGTGAACAATCGCAATGGGTCCTAACCAGCTTTGGAGTGCATCCTTGGGACGCTCCAGAGTTCTGCAGCCGCTTGCAGAGTCTCGATCCACTCATCGATGCCTCGCCCATACTAGGAGAAATTGGCCTTGACTATCACTTCGTGACCGAACCCGAAATGCATGTCCTTCAGCGAGAAGTATTCAAATACTTCGTCCAAAAGGGCATTTCGCAAGACAAGATCCTAAATATTCACTCGAAAGGCGCCGAGGCCGATGTTGATAGGATTTTGGGGGAGCTTGGGGCCAAGCGAGCAATTATTCACTGGTACTCCGGCCAGACGAAGGAATTGCTGAGCCTAATAGAAAAAGGATTTTATTTTACCGTTGGGGTTGAAGTTCTCTCTAGCCCGCATATTCAGGCCATTGTGAAAGCCATTCCTGCTCCCCAATTGCTGACGGAGACAGACAATCCTGGTGGTTATCGCTGGTTGACGGGTGAGTTGGGGCGACCTTCCATCATAAGGTCTGTTGTCAAATTGATTTCCGATATACGAGGGTGGGACCACAGGGAAACAGAGCACTTAATTGTTGAGAATTTCATGGAACTTGCGAGGAAGGACTCTTGGGCAACGAAACTGATAAAGCGAACCGCGACAGTTCGCGGTCGGCGAGACTAGCACCATTACCATTTCGACTCAGAAGAGGGACCTCAAAAACGGCGCGAGCGCCAGATCAGGATCGGCGGAAAGATCAGGTGGATCAGACAGAGACTCAGTCATGCGAACAAAGGCCGTTGCAGCTACAGCGATCGCGCAGAAGTTTGTAAAGGCTATCAATGCACATGACACGGACGGCTTGACAAAACTGATGTGCAGCGATCATGTATTCGTTGATCCGCTGGGGAATAGGGGCCCCCGCCTCCGCAATGCGGAGTGGATGGCAAGGATATTTCACGATGGTGCCCGACTATTGGATCAAGGTCGATCAAATCGTTTCCAAAGGGAAGGCGATCTTTCTCTGCGGCAGCGCCGGTGGGACGTTCGTCCCGAAGGGCGGGATGATGAAACCCGAAAACAAATGGGAGACGCCAGCGGTGTTGCGAGCAGTTCTCAAAGAAGGAAAGATCGCCGAGTGGTGTGTGTATTGCGACAACGAGCCGATAAGAGAAAAAATGAGAGCCGCTGCGTCGTAAAATACTGGTCAAGTTCAGTAGTCCGTGTCATTGATTTGTCAGGAGTTTCGGGCAATGGCGGTAACATTGCGAAACTATCGGGGCCCGGACGATATTGACCTGCAAAACGCCTTCTGGGTCCAGGCCACGCGGGAACTGCCGTGGTGCTGGAAGCCAACGATTGCGCCGGTCTTGTACTCGAAGGGGGCGCAGTTCGATCCGCGGAGCCGGTGCTTTGCGTTCGAAGATGACCGACTGGTCGGTTACATGAGTTTCACCGGCCAAGGGAAATTTGTTTCGCTCGGCTATCCTTGGGTCCTCCCAGGGTATGAAGGCGCGTTACAGGAAACGCTCTACGAACGTGTGTATGGCTTTGCCGCCAGTTTTGAACATGGCGGCACGACATTTGCCCAGCGCTTCCGCCAGCCGTGGCCCACCCAAGTTTCGTTCTTCGAACGACACGGGTTCACTGAAGCGAAGAGCACTCCGGTTTATGCATTGGACGTCCGCTCCGCCCGAATCCCGGAGATTTCGATTGTGCCCGGGATAGAAGTCCGTCAAGGTTTCCGTTGGGAAGAGTTTCGCGAATGCGCTTCGGGCTATGCGGAAGAAGAACTGAAGATGTTCGAGCTGTACTTCCGGGGTGTTGACTTTGATTTCTCGGTGACGGCAACCTCTCGATCAGGAAGGGCTGCACATCTGGGTTTCGCCATTCGCCCGGATACGGGTTTTGCAGAGCTGATAGCCGTGGCGCGGGACCCGGGGGTGCCGGACATGCTCGCGCCGTGCCTGGCCTCATCGCTTCACGAGTTAAGGTCGCGAAATGTTCTGTTCCTGGGAACCGGGCCTGTCCCGGGGGAAGGCGCTTTAGAGACACTGCTGCGCATGGGATTCAACCAGGTCAGTGAGCAGGTGCTGCTCTCGAAGAGCATAGCCGGCAACGATTGAAAGGCATAAAGGAGGCGTATGACTGGAACGAGGTCTGTTCTGGCGATATTGGGGGCGGGCATTGCGTCTTCATTGACCGACTGGTTTTTCATGGGCGATCTCCTCTACAAAACGGCCAACAAACATCCTGAGATCTGGCGGTTTCCTGGCGGCGTCGGAGAATCTAAGGCCATTGCGTGGTCCAGTGCATTGCCTTTTCTGACCTGTGCTGTCTTTGTTATGCTGTGCGATCAACTGCATCTTCGCGCCGCCCTCGAGACCTTCAAAATGGCATTTGCGATATGGCTCATGTGCCCTTTGCCCCTGATTGTGACGAATGCTCTGTTCATGAAATTGCAGCCGATGATCGCGGCGGCACACGCCCT
>Ga0207100_1184_pt1 | contig 13580 bp, 8 predicted proteins | sample Alteio_BWMinHeat_82_FD_153520 | JGI IMG/M metagenome (GOLD analysis project Ga0207100, IMG submission 153520) | Enriched cells from forest soil in Barre Woods Harvard Forest LTER site, Petersham, Massachusetts, United States -... | ecosystem: Environmental > Terrestrial > Soil > Temperate forest >...
GAGACCAGCTTGCCTCGGCAGTGGACGATGCACATGTCGCCTTTATGCTCTATTTCTACGATCAGGGAGATAGGAGGGATTTGCGTTGCCATAGGGCGTTCCTTCGGAACTGATTGGGAATTGAGAGGGAGAGTGTAGTCATTGTGCCAGTAGAGAGGCGCACAAGGGAATAGGATCATGCAGTAGACGATTCGGGACTGTCCGGTGCAACGCCGCTTTGTCAAGGAAGTATTGGCCGGCGCAGTTTCTGCCTGTGACAGATTTGACAACTCCATCCAGAGCCTGCACAAAGCCGAATTGTGCATTTAAGTCGTGTTCCCGGTGAATAGTAGGCGATGAGGAGGTCGTGGGTCGCTTAAAGGTCCAATACCGGCTACCGCACCCGCTATGAGGCATCCTTGCAGGGCGAGTTCCTGGGGTGGAGGGATTTGGCCAACGAAATATCAAATACATGCGAGCATTGGCCGAGGCGTGGCCGGACGAGGGAGTTGTGCAACAGCTTATTGCACAATTGCCATAGGGTCACAAATGTAAGGATCTTGGACCGGCGAGGAATGCCGACATGAAATTGAACCCGCTGAACGTCGGCAAATGACGCGCAGAACTCACTATATCTTCGGCGGATCGCGGGCCATCCAGACATAACCCGGATTTTCGGTCTCCGTCCGCACAGGCGATCATCCGACCGGTACCCTGTTTTCGACTTCTTGTGCGATTCCTACAGCCACTTCAGTCTTCGCGCAGCAGGACCAGAGGATTGACCGCCAGCGCGCGGTGTGCCGGAATCCAGGTGGCTACCAATCCCAGGAATGCCATCGCCAGAACAACGCCAGCGAGCACTAGCGGATCGCGAGGCGTGGCCTGATACACGATGAACGCCAGCACCTTCGTCGCAAGAAGTCCCAGGACCAATCCTGCCGCGGAACCAATTGCCAGCAGCCGGAATGCGCGCCCCAACGCTGCTTGCAACACTTCCTTGCGCTGCGCGCCGAGCGCCACGCGAATTCCCAACTCTTTGAGCCGCTTGCCGACCGAGTACGCCGCCATGCCGAAGATTCCGGTGATCGCAAGCATGGCACCCATGACGCCAAGTACGCCCAATGAGATCGTCGCCATACGCGGACCAAACAGCACTGCGGCCAAGGTCTTATCCCGCGTTTCGATTGAAACCTGCAACCCCGCATCCAGCTGCCGCAGTGCATTCCTCATCGCTGCTGCCGTCTGGAGCCGGCCATTTTCCAAGCCAGGCCGCGTGCGCACCACGAGGAAAGTCGAGGTTGCGGGTGATTGCAGTATCGGAAGGAACATCACCGGTACCGGATCTTCGGTGAGACTGTTATATTTCCCGTCCTCCACCAGACCCACCACTTGAATGCGCGTCCCATCCCGCATCTTGTAGTAGTGGCCGATGGCGCGGTCAGCCGAGCCGAAGACTTTGCGCGCAAACTCCCTATTGACTACCGCGACCTGCGGCGAACTTTTGTCCTCCTGCCAAGTGAACGCCCTTCCGGATAGCAGGGTTGTGCCAGCCGCAGCAAAGTACTCGGGCGAGATGTGGAACATTGCGGCGTCCGCGGCGGAGTTCGATGGCCGCAGATCTGACGCAGCGTCGGTGAAGACAATCGCGTCGCCGGAGCCGTTCACCGTAAGTGGCAGCGCATCGGCCAAGCCCACGGCCTCCACGCCGGGCAAACCCTCCAGGGCCTCGATCATTCGCTTCTGCATCGCGGGAACACGATCTCCGCTGTAGCCGGCCATGCTCAGGTCAGTCTCTGCGAGTGTAATGTTCTCGACATCGAATCCGAAATGGTCGTGCAGCGAGCGGACCAGCCCCCGTATCGCCACCAGCGATGCTGTTACGAGGACGGCGCAGATGGCAATCTGCACCACCACTAGCACCTCGCGCGCATTCATCCGCTTTCCGGTGATCCTTCCGCTTCCGGCCTTTACCACCTCATATGGATTCGTGCGCAGTATCTGTCTGATCGGCACCGCTCCAAATGTCAATCCGCTCATCAACGCCAAGAACACCGCGACGGCATATACGTTCGCATCCGGATTTACCGCCAGGTGGATAGGGTAATTCGGAATTGGCTGCCATGCGCTCAGGGCGTGCAGCAGCATAACGCTGCTCGATAAACCTACAGTGCCCCCCGCCAGCGAGATCACGATGGCTTCGGTGAATAGCCCGCGTAGAATGCGCTTGCGGCTTGAGCCGAGTGCGAGACGCAGTGCAACTTCCTTCGAACGGTCTGCCGCGCGGGCGGCAAACAAGCTGCCCAGGTTGGCGCAAGCAGCAAGTAGGATCAGTCCCGTCAGCAGCATCAACCCCGCCATGAATTCCTTCAGAGGCCGGCCCAGATAATCGCCATAAAGACTCGGACTCCTCAGGACGAACGTCAGCTTTCCGTCGTCCTTCGGATAGGTCTTTTGGAGATACGCCCCGATCGAATCCAAATCGGCGGCGGCCTGCGCTGGAGTAACGCCCGGCTTGAGGTGGCCCATCGCCTGGAATATCCAGCGGGCTCCTCGGGCATTCATATCGTCGCCCACTAACAACGGATCCTCGACTAGCGGCACAAAGAATCCCGGATTGAAAAACACGAGCGTTCCGTGAAACTCGGGCGGCGCTACCCCGAGGATTGTGAATGGATGCTTGTTCAGCAGCACTACACGGCCCACGACGCCGGAATCGTCCTGAAAATGCGTGTGCCAATATTCGTAGGTGAGGACAATATAGGGAGCGCTGTTGGCCCCGCGTTCATCGCTTGCGTGAAAGAAATGGCCGAGATACGGGTGAAGGCTCAGCGCGTCGAAGTAATTTCCGCTGACTTCTTCCGCCCAGACACTGGATGGATTGTTCCCGGTATCCAGCACCGCCGAGGCGAAGTTATACGCCATCAACCCGTTGAAGCTGCGGTTGCGGTCGCGAAGATCGAGATAGTCGGGATAAGATACAGATCCGTCGACTACGTCTGCATGCTGCAATGCGTAGAGGCTCTGCGGCTGCGGCACATTCAGCGGGCGCAAAAGGAACGCATTCATCACGCTGAACACCACTGCGTTTGCGCCGATTGCCAACGCGAGCGTCAAGATAGCGGCAAGTGTAAATCCGGGAGAACGCCGCAATTGGCGAAGAGCAAATCGTACGTCGCCCGAGATAGAAGCGAGCGTGGGCCATTGCCACACGGCACGGCTGCGCTCCTCAACCAGTGCCAGGTTGCCGAAGGCAATCCTCGCCCGTCGTTGGGCTTCTATGGGGCTCACGCCCTCGCCCTTCAACTCATCCACACGCTCTTCAATATGGAGTCGTATTTCTTCGGATAGATCGTCGAAGAGCTTGCGGCGACGGAAGAAGGTCGGCATCCAGTTCATTCGAAGTTCCTCCTAGGTGGCAGGGGACTTGCCCGGATCGAGGACGAGCGCAATGCCTTCGAACATGCGTTCGAAGCTGGAGATCTGTTGCTCCAAACGACGAAGGCCGGCCGCAGTGATCTGGTAGGTTCTGATCCGGCGGTTCGTGGAGGAGATACCCCACTCGGCTTTGACCAGCTTTGCCTTGAGCAGTCTCTGGAGGGCTGGATAGAGTGAGCCCTCTTCAACCTGCAGCAGGTTGTTAGATCGCTGCTGGATTTGCTGGACCAGTGCGTATCCGTGCGCCGGCTGGCGGCGAAGCGACTCGAGAATCATCATTTCGAGTGCGCCGGGGAACAAATCGCGAGATGAGGTTTCAGCCATAGGCCTTGTTGCTACAGGCCTAGAGTAAACAAGTAAAGGATCTTCGTCAAGCAATTACTGAGATTCATTCGCCAGACAAAGGCTGAGCCCAGCTGTGAGGCTGATTCAGAGAACTACCCACGGAGGCTCCTCAGAGACATCCCCACCTCCATGGAATATCGGCAGCGCCAATCGCTAAAGAGGAGCTTCCGTGACGGGACTGCCACAAGGCGATGGATATGCAAGACGACTGCGCCGAGAGACTTGCTCTCTAATGCTGGGAGAAGCCATCGCAACGCGCTCAATCTTTGAATCTGTCGAAATACGGGCATTCGGAAAGTTTGGAGTGAACTTAACCTAAGTCGGGCCTTGCGGGAGATTTGCATCGGGACTTACTGACACCAACCGAGGAGTATCCGGGCCACGATCCTAGTGCCGGAGAAATGTGACAGCCTGGCTACTGCTTATAGATGCGCGATTCCCATGGCGCCAGGTTAAGAGTAGAAACGTTGGATTCATGGGAACCGGGGATGTCGGAGAGGAGGAGGTTTGCCGCTTTGAGGCCGTTCGGCAGCGTGTAGGCGACCGGACTTGAGCTAAAGTTTTCAACTATGAGGTACTTCTCGCTGCCGAGGGTGCGGGTGTAGGCGAAGATGTGGGGATGCTGGGGATCGAGGTCCTCGAAGTCGCCGTACACGAAGGCGAGGGTGTGGACGCGCAGGCCGATGAGGGCGCGCACGTAGTTGAGAACGGAGGCAGGGTCCGACTCTTCTCGAGCGGCGTTGATCTCTTTGTAGTTGGGGTTGACGGCGAGCCAGGGATGGCTGCCGGTGGTGAAGCCGGCCTCAGGGGAACTATCCCATTGCATGGGGGTGCGGGCGTTGTCGCGAGAGACCTTGGCCTGCGAGGTGAGGAAGGCTTCGACGGAGATCTTGCCGGTGTCGACCAGCGCTTTATACGCATTCTTAACGGCGATGTCGTCGTAATCGGCGAGCGTCCTAAAGGGAAAGTCGGTCATGCCGAGCTCATCGCCCTCGAAGAGGAAGGGTGTGCCGCGAAGCGTGAGGATCATGGTCTCGAAGAGCTTGGCAGAGGGGACGCGCATGGCGGGAGAGTCGTCGCCGAAAGTGGAGACGATGCGTGGGTTGTCGTGGTTGGAGAGGAAGACCGTGTCCCAGTCGTGCTTGGTGAGGACGGCGGCATGAGCGTCGTAGATGGCTTTAAGTTCCGGCACGGACCAAGCACCGAGCTGGCTGAGGCCGAAGTCGGAGCGGCCGAGCTTAATGGCGTCGAAGTTGAAGATCATGTTGAGCTCGTGGCGGCGATCGTCAACGAGGTTGTTAGTCTGGGCGAGAGTGGTGCCGGTGGCTTCTCCGACGGACATATCGTCGTACTTCGAAAGGACCTCGCGATTCATCTCATGAAGGTACTCGGTGAGGTGGGGACCGTTCGCGTAGGCGTTGGGGGGCGCCTTCAGCTGTTCAGGGGTAAGGTCGGGCATGCCGGTAGGCTTCGAGATGAGCGGGATCACGTCCATGCGGAAACCGGAGACGCCCTTGTCGAGCCAAAAGCGCATCAATGAGAAGACCTCCTCGCGGACCTTTGGATTCGCCCAGTTCAGGTCTGGCTGTTTGGCCGCGAAGTAGTGAAGGTAGTACTCGTTCGTCTTTGGATCCAGCGTCCAGGCAGAACCCGAAAAATACGAGGGGTAGTTATTAGGCGGGGTGCGGGTGCCGTCAGCGGCTGTGTGGCCGGGACGCCAGATATAAAAGTCGCGGTAGGGGTTGGTTTTGCTACTGCGCGATTCAACGAACCACTTGTTCTCGTCTGACGTGTGGTTGACGACAAGATCAATGATCAGCCGCATGTGGCGCTGCTTGATGCCCGCTAGAAGCTGGTCGAAGTCGGACATGGTGCCGAACTCGGTCATGACCTTCCGATAGTCACGAATGTCGTAGCCGTTGTCTGCGTTGGGCGAGTCGAAGTGCGGGCTCAGCCAGAGGACGTTGACGCCGAGCTTCTGCAGGTAATCAAGCTTGGAAGTAATGCCTGGCAAGTCACCGATGCCGTCGCCGTTCGAGTCTTTGAAAGAGCGAGGGTAGATCTGGTAGACGACCGCCTCTTTCCACCACTTGGGTTCGTAGCCGTTGACGAGCTTAGGTTCCTGGCCGGAAGCGGCGGCAAGCGATAGCAGGGCAGTGACGACGGCCGTGCGGAATAGGTTGCGGAAGAACACGAAGAGAAGTGTACTGGATAATGGTGCCTGGCCTCTCATCTTGCTGCCAATATATTGACCCCACAACCTGACGGGAGCGCCGACTCTCATTTGTTGTGCACCTTCCACACATTCACGAAATAACGGGATTCACGGTAAGTTCGATTCTTGATCCAGAGTTCCATAAGACCGGCCTGGCATTTTGGTTGGGCCGAAAAGGCCAGTGCAAACGTCACAGAACTGTCATTCGCATCCCAGAAGCGTGCGGCACCATCACGGCATGCCGGCCCTGCTTCAGCGAGCCGCGCTTCGCATCACGGGTGAGGTGCGCTTCACGCGCGTTCAGCGCCGGCGCGCGCAGCGTTTTGATTTCAACGACGCCGCTCCGCCCCGCTCCAAAGTCGAGCGTCACCTCCAGGTCCCGCTCCGCGTCTTTGTTCAGGACCACCACCGCCGTCGCGCCGCCCTGCAGCTTCGCAGCATACGCCGTCGCATCCACTCCTGTTGCTTGAATCTCCCCTGTCAGGTCCGCCTTCACCAGCTTGGACCCGCAGAGCGAGCCAGCAAACTTCAGCCCGAAAGCCACTGGTTCCAGCTTGTACTCATCCCCGAACGTCGCAATCGGCGTGTAAAACGGGTGCGGACGGCTCGCAATCTGTTCCGGCGTTGCGCCCGCATCCTTCAGCATCACGTCGCCGGGCAGAAATCCGCCCACCGAGTTCGCCACTGACTTACCAGTCCCGCCGTGCAGGTTCACGCCGGAGTAGTTGTTGCTGGCCAGCAGCAGCGAGTAGTCCGCCGACCAAAGCGCCGCTGCGAACACGTCGGAAACGCCCGGCTTACCGCCACGATAGCAGGTATTGCCCTCAGTCATGCGGACACGCACGCCCATCTTGTCTGCTGCGGCCGTGGCTGTATCCGCCGTCCTCTGTACGCGCGCCATCGTCGCGGGCTTCAGCAGGTTGGGGATGCTCACCTCAGGATTCGTCGCTGGGCCGCCAAAGTAGTAGTGGTGCGTCAGCGTGGTCACGTGCGGCGGGTCTTGAACTGACGGCCACATCTGGGCAATCTCTGTCAGCCACCCTACGTCCCCGGCCACGTCCGGCATGCCGAATCGGGCTTCCGGCACAGCCTTCGCCACCTCCCGTGCGATTGCCAGCCACTCGTCCAGGTACGCCTTCGCGTTCCATGTCTTCGGGTCGCGCAGATGATGGCTGAACAGGTCCACCTCGTTGCCGATCTGAAAGTACTGCAGCCGGTCGCCCAGAGTTTTCGCCACGAACTCCGCCTCCGCTGCGGCGTGATCCGGCGTGTTCGTTCCCATCCCGATCCCGTACAGGCAGGTCCATCCCGTCGCGCGCAGGAAGGCAGCCAGGTTGCGCACCGCCTCCGCCGTCACCGGGTAGTACAGTGCCTTGGGTTCGCCCACCACCTCGCGCGTCTGCGGATGCTCCGGCTCCTTTGCGTCCGGCGTCGGCCTCCACCACTCGAACTCGCTCGTATTCCCGCCTAACCGCAGCATGCCATGCGCGCTCAATTCCTTGAACGCGCGAATCAACCCTGCATTCTGCGCGGAGAAGAACGCCGGATCTACAAGCTACTGCACCTCGTAGGACAGCCCAACGTAGTCCACCGGCATGTGCGGCCCATCGGCCTCGGCTGGAATCGTCAACGTGACCTGCGCCGTTCCCTGCGCCCGCAGGCGCGTGGCAGCAACACTCATAGCGGCTGCAGCTAGAAAACGGCGCCGGGTGATCTCGTTCATCTTGATCGCTTTCCAGATGCGGCAGTCAGGCATAAGGCCAACGCTCTTCGGCTCATCTCTAACTCCCCTCGGTGCTCATCAATCGACTCGGAAAAGCTCGATCCCATTCGCCTTTCCAAGATTGCTGGAGTACTTTTTCTCCGTCCCGTTGTTCCAATGTTCAAATACCCCGAGGCTGCGGCATCGGACGCCATCGCGTTCCGGATCATAGAGCGTCTTAGAAGGGGGATCGTTGGCGAGAGCTGCTTCGCGCAAGTAGTTGTCTGCGTTCGCGATATCCACGAGATCGGGCCATTCCGAAGTTAGAAAATCGAAGCCCACTGAATCGATGGCCACTCCGTCAAGCGACATGAAGATGCTGCTCGGCCAGCCATCGTTGAACGGCGCCATCTTCCACTTGCGACGAGGCGGACCATCCGCATTGTCGCTGCCATAGAGCCCGTCGACGAGAAATAGGATGGTTTTCTCGCCGAGATCCTTATGACCCAGATAATCTACAAACGCTGAGTAACTTGCCGAGCCGTCAATGTTATGGCGAAAACCATCGTGCGCATTCTTGTGCCAGTCGGGATTGATGCTTGTAGCCCCAAACAGATTCTTCGCGCAGAGCGTAACCCCCGAGCTAACATGCCCTTTCAATAGGGCCGCATCGATCAGATAGGTAGCATCGATAACTGTGGTATCGAGTCCCGAAGCATTGCGGCTAGTGATCGAGAAAGGGATGACGTTGGGTTTGAACTCGGCTTTCAATCGTCCGTCGCCCCCGATATGGTCCACGAACAACACGCCTGGGAGTTCGCCGTGAATCTTGTCGTACAGATTACCGGGAATGAACCGGCTTGAATCGAAGACGGTGATCGATGATTGGGGCACTTTTGCCGGACCGGTCAACTGCCGGACGAGCGAAAGAAGCAAATGGGAAGACGAGTTTAGACGTTCGATCGTGCCATGGTCCGTCGTGTTGTTGAGGTTCGCCTTGATGGCGATCTTCTCGCCGGCCTTGTACCCTGTGTTTCCGTGCCCATGAGTGCGATTGAAGTAGTGAAACATCGCGCTCCACGCCTGGGCATCGGTCTTTTGATTTGTAAGACCGCGGATGGAGCGGGAGACCATGCGGTCAATCACGGCCTGGTTGTTGTTGGCGTCCGTCCACCAGGAACCAGTCCCATCCCAGGTTACTGCTGCCGGGTCGTGCGCCCAAGTAACGCGGCCAGGAATGATACCTCGGGGAACGCCCAATGGTGAAAGCGTGGGTTCGAACAAGGAGGAACCTAAAGCGCTGGTAGCTGCGATCGAGAGGGCGAATTGCCGACGCGTCATTTCCATTGTTGCCTGCTTCTCCGTCTATAGATCAAGAGTTTCGTCTGCGGTAGTGAACGGCTCAAAAAGCCGGATGTCAGTGCTCAGGCTGAAATCAAAAAAGGGAGGACGCCCATAGTAGTCCCGAGGAGCCTTTGGGATGCGAGGCGAATCGGTGCGGACCTTGGCCTCGGTTCCTTCAAATTTATCGAGCGCTTCCATTTCAGCGGCTTTGCCCCGCAAATGATCAGCGGACAAAGCAGGCGGATCTTTCAGTTTGCCCTGGAGATCATGCTCGAACCTCCGAGGCTGGTTTGTCGCGGAGTTGTCGCTCGCCAGTGAACCGTGCCACTATTCATAGTGAACCGGTTTACCATTTACCCAACAATTCAAGCTCATTGGGGAGACGCTTGTCAAGACTAAAGAGGCGGCGTGATAGGCTGGCCTCGAATGCAACCGAGCCTATGAAGTCCACCGTGCCCAAACGCGTGTCGCAAGCCGATTTAGGCCATCGAATCACATTGAGAAAGTTGGCCGAACACCTCGGTCTGTCGCGAACGACAATCTCGATGATTCTTAACGACGTCCCCGATGCGACACGCTTCCCGGTGGAAACTCGACAGCGTGTCGTTGCATCCGCAAAGAAGCTTGGATATCGCCCTAACTATTTCGCTCGTTCGCTTGGAAAAAGGCGGACGTACTTGATTGGAGTCGTTGCACCGGACTTTGGCAACGGTTTCGAGGCTGCGGTGCTTAGCGGTTTCGAACGCCGTCTGTTGGACACGGGGTACACATCCTTGGTAGCAACCCACCTTTGGTCTCCGGAACTTCTTCAACGGCACGTCGAGACCCTTTGTGACCGCGGCGTCGAGGGTCTGCTGCTGATCAATTCAACCCCAAGCGAATCCCCTGGTGTCCCAGCCGTGACAATCTGTACAGACCGCTGCCCCATATGGAGCACCAGGATTTTCATCGACAACGCTGTCGGTATCAGCAAAGCCATCAATCACCTCGTTAGTCTTGGTCATAAGGAGATCGCGTTTATCAAAGGCCCTGAGGGGAGCGGTGATACGCAAGAACGCTGGAATGCTGTCCTTGCAACATGCAAAACGCTTGGCGTTCGGGTCGACCCTGGTCTTTCGGTTCAGTTGGAGCGACTCGAACCTGGGGCGCGCCATGCCGAGGAGGGTCGCATCGCTGCAGAGGACTTACTGCGTCGTAACAGGCGATTCACCGCCCTCGTCGCCTTTAATGACATCTCGGCCCTTGGTGCTATGACGGCGTTACGAGAAGCCGGCCACAGAGTGCCTGAAGACGTTTCGGTCATCGGTTTCGACGACATCGAGTTTGCAAGCATCGCATACCCGGCGCTGACGACCATTCGCCAGCCGCTGCAGCAGATGGGTGCGACGGCGGCCGAGCTCCTCATCCGCAAGCTCGCGAACGATGAGCGTGTACAAAATATTCGTGTTCGTCCTGAACTAATCGTGCGATCGTCCACCTGCCCACCTGCGTTAGCTCCCGTAAAAGGCAAGAGGCAGACGTCCAAGAACACTCGTTAGGCGAGGGTTCTTGAGCTTAATGGACTTAGATGCCTAGTCTGGAATCCCAAGTGGACTTCCTGCAAAGCAGGCCCTCTTTCCGGCTCACGAATGCCGGCTTTAACGGAATCGCAGCTGACTAGATGCTTGTCGACTTGGATGCTGCCATCTCGGCAGCATCCACGCGCTCGTTCATAACGAAAAGAGCCACTCGGCTGCACGCTTTCTTGATCGAGCGGAATCTGTAATCGATTGGACGTCTGCGAAAGAGCATCCGCAAGCGTCCTCTCATCTCCGTCGGATGCCTACTGCATGGTTGACCATGCAGCACCCTCGAATACAGAAATATCTTCACGAGCAACCTCGATCGGGCGCTCTTGGCGGGCCGATTCCAGCGCAGGGAAAGGGCCACAAACAGTTCGATAATTCGCCGACAGCGCTGCAGGCTCACAGCGACTACAGCAAACCGATCAGCTTCGGGAACATCTGGGTCAGTAAGTCTCTAACTCCAAACGATGGCGCCAAGTCGCCGCCTGGTTCTCACTTCACCGGCCAGGGAGTTATGCCTCCGCGGTGGTAGGCCAGGTTGCCAATATGACCCGCCCTCGCCGCCGTGATTCCTGACTCGACAGGCGCGTTCGGTTCCTTGCGCGACTTAATGCAGTCGAAGAAGTTCCTCATGTGCGAGGTTGTCCCGTCCTCGAAGCTTTCTTCCTTCAGCACGGGATTTCGATCTCCCTTCAGATTCTCGTGAAAGATGCTCATTCCCGCACGGGTGACCTTCAGTGTCGCCTCCGTACCTCGAAACTCGAGGCCTCCATCATCGATCGACGAGCTCATCATACCCTCGTAGACCACATCAAACCCCGGATAGCGGAAGGCTGCCTGGATGGTGTCCGGGCACTCCCATTCCTTGAACACGTATTTGTCACCCATCATCAGCGCCATCGTCGGTTGGTCCGCTTTCATCGCCCATTGCGCGACGTCGATCCAGTGCGTGAACAAGTCGGTCATCGCACCTCCGCCGAAGCTCCAAAACCACCGCCAGCGGTTGTACTTCTCCAGGGTGAAAGGCTGATCTGGCGCTCCGCCGAGCCACTGTTTCCAGTCAAGCTGCGCCACATCAATCGGCTTCGGCACCGAATTTGAGCCGTAGTTCTGCCACCAATATGTGCGCACCTGTGTTACCTGCCCGAGTGCGCCGCCCTGGATGAGGTCTACCGCGTTGCGGAAGTGCGGCCAACTCCTCTGCTGCATTCCGCACTGCAGGATCTGTCGGGTCGATCGAACGCTCTTCTGCAGTGCCTCTCCCTCTTCGAGGGTATGCGTGACCGGCTTTTCCAGATACACATCTTTGCCCGCGGCCAGCGCCGCGATCGCGATCCGAACATGCCAATGGTCCGGGGTCGCGATGATCACTGCATCGATGCTCTTGTCGTCCGGCACCTTGCTGTAATCCACACAGGTCGTTGCGGTCGCCGCGCTCGGCCGCGTCAACACCTCGTCGCGCCGCGGCGTGTACACATCGCACACCGACGCGATCTCGAAGGGAACGCCCGTATTCTCGGCCGAGTTGAGCAGTTGTCGCATGCGACCCCCTGCGCCGATGACACCGATCCGAAGTCTCTCATTGGCCCCGAAGGCTCTTGTGGCGGCGAGCGCAGTGAGTCCCCCTGCGACGAGGAAGCTGCGACGATTGGGCTCGTAGGTCATGGCACTCCTGTGGATCTGGGATCTTGCAGTCCCGAGGTCGGTAACAAAGGCTGCTCGGGGCTTGGTCCCGGTGGTAAAGATAGAACAATCGACAGCTGACCGACAAAAGGGCGTCGTTCTTCGTAAGGCCCGTTTAGCCCTTTAGGATCAGATCGAGCAGCAGTGGCAGCAGCATTTTGAAAGAGGCTCAACCCGATTTCAACTTGAACTCTTGCCCTTCAAGCGGCCGGACATGCTACTGCTTCGGTTCATTTTCCTGCTTCACGACCGGTCCTTCGCCGGGGAAAGGCCAGTTCTTGTCGAGTAAGATCTCCTTTTCGCGTTCGGCCTTCGGCACGTTATCAATCCGGAGATTCTCAAAGAAGTGCACGCCGGTCTTGCCGGCCGTGGCAATGTCGAGATCGCCGTCCCCGTCGAGGTCTTCCACTACGAACTGCGTTCCGGCAGAGGCGGACCCATTCACTGAAATCGGAATGCGCGTGAAGGTCCCCGTTTTGCGGTCGATCTTGTAGTAGTACACAACTAGGGGATCGTAGGAGCCGGGATCATCTCCCGAATGCCCGCGGTAGCGCTTGCCGGCGATCAACTCCGGCTCGCCGTCCCCATCGATGTCGGCCATTTTGAGCGCGTGCACCTGCGAGAAGGATTCGTCGATGGTGTGCTTGACCCATGTGCGGCTAACGCCGCCGCCTCGCTGTTCGAGCCAATAGATCCCGTAGCTGTGTCCCTGGCCGTAGATCACGTCCATCTTGCCGTCGTCGTTCACGTCGTAGCCGATGATCGGAAAACCCGCGTCCTCCATCTTCCAGTCGCCATGCCACTCCCACTGATCCTTCTCGGCGTCGAGCTGCCTGAACCACCCGTTCGGCGTAAGAATATCTGCCTTGCCGTCGCCGTCGATATCGGCCACACCGATGCCGTGCCCATCCTCAGTGCGCCCGCCCACGTGATGCACCCTGGGCTCAGGTCCGGCGAAGTCGATCCACAAGACACCCATATGGCCGTAGTGCCCGAAGATCAAGTCGGGCTTGCCGTCGCCGTTGACGTCGGCCATCCAGCCGCCTTCAGTATCGTAGCTGTCGGTAATGAAGTGCCGCTTCCACTCCGCGCCCAGCTTCCCCGGATTCTCCCACCAGAAGATGCCGTTGGTCATCCAGCCGGCGGTCACCACGTCGGGCCGTCCGTCGTGATTCACGTCCACCGTCCACTCGCCGCAGTCAGAGACGAACTCGTTCATCACGCCCACTTCCCGATATTGGTGTTGCTTCCATTCGCCGCCTTGCGGACCCGGGTTTTCATACCAATACGCCCCGCTCAGAATGTCAGGCCG
>Ga0207100_1186_pt1 | contig 13525 bp, 10 predicted proteins | sample Alteio_BWMinHeat_82_FD_153520 | JGI IMG/M metagenome (GOLD analysis project Ga0207100, IMG submission 153520) | Enriched cells from forest soil in Barre Woods Harvard Forest LTER site, Petersham, Massachusetts, United States -... | ecosystem: Environmental > Terrestrial > Soil > Temperate forest >...
CAGCATCATCGCCTCCACCGAAAGCGGCGTGCCCCGGATGGGGACGCGCTCCCCGCGATGGATCAGGATCCGCGAGCTTCCCACCTGCAGGGTGGCCGACTTGAGCATCCCCGTCATGCCCCAGGAAGCCTGGTAAAACCGCACCCCGCCCACATCGAGCGGCTTGTTCACAATGATCGTGCTTTGAGTGATGAGCTGCTCGCCGTTGAAGAGGCGCACGCTGCTTTGGTAGCGGCTCGGGTTGCCTGTCTCGGGGTAATAATAAACCTTAAAATCATCCAGGGTGAGCGTCCAGGGCTTGTGCTCCATCCCGCGGCTCTGCCCCGGGACCACCATCATGAACTCCTTGAAACCCCAGACCGCGCCGACCAGGGCCCCTCCCAGAATGAGAACGATGCTTATATGCACGATAAAATCCCCCCACCCCTGCCATTTGTAGCGGGTGGCCTGAAGGATGGTCCCATGCGTTCTTTCCTGACGCTCCAGACTGTATCTTCTCCGGCCCAGGTGATCCCGCAGTTTTTGCCGGATATCCTCCGCGCCGCCGGGGGCGATCATGTGGTATTTGAGCGGCTGCGACGAAAGAAGGCGTTCGCCATCCATGTGGCGGTTGTGGCGGCCCAACGGGGAAATCTTGGGAAAGGAGCGGAGCTTGCAGACGATGACGTCAAAACCCATGAGACCGAGAAGAAAAATGAACCACCAGGAGTGATAAACGTCAAAAAGCCCGAGATGAGACATGGCGGGAGCCAGTTCGGTGCCGAAACGGCGGACGTATTCTTCCATTGTCTCGCCCTGTGGGATGAAAGTCCCCACGGAACTGGCCAGCGCGATCACCACGAAAAGCCAGACATTGAAACGGACCGACCGGAATAGCTTCAAACTGGGTGAACTCCTAAGCGTTATGGATGAGGTGGGGGCAGGCAGAAACGCTTTGTCTTTTTATACCAAAATGGAACCCTCTGAGCAAGGGTGACGATTCCGAAGCCTGGGTCTTTTTCGGGTGGTGTAATTAGTTTACGGGGAGCTTTTTCTTTTTGGAGCTGTGAGCCTTGGCCGGGCTGGCCATAGCCCCATAAACAGGGATATTTTGTCCTGCCGGAGGCTGAACGGCTTCCACGCTGATATCATCGAACCAGGCGACTCCCTTCACAGTATTCCCCCAATACCCAAGCCGGCATGAGACAGGCAGCGTGGTCTGGGCTGTTCCTGTCTTGATGAGGAATGTGACCGAGGTCCATGGCTGCGTGCCCTTGAGACCGGGGGAGTGGATCCAGGCGCCGCCCAGGCCAATGGAAGCGCCCAGTACGTCCTTCTCCGCCAGATTTTGGGTCCCACGCACTTTCGCGGTCTCAATCCATCCGGAAACTCGATAAACGCGATTGGCTTTGACGACGACACTTTGAGTGACGGAGGAGTCATTGCCCTTTAAGTTGGCGATTTTTAGGGCTGCGGTCCCGGAGTGAAAAATATTGGAGTCCTTGCTGATCTGCACAGCCTGAGGGTTGTTCTGCCATGCTCCCTGCTTCCACACAGTGGGATTCAGAACCTCAAATCCCGGGTCAGAGACAAGATTGCCCGCGGCCAGGGAGAGCCCGCACAAACAGGAGAGGCAAAGAACGATAGCGCATGCATTCAATCGTCGTTTCATGATTCTCGCTCCTATCGATAAAGTGTTATTCATGGTTTAGTCTATAATACGGGCTCCCGATTTTCCAGTTAATGAATCGAGAGAGTTTAACGGCCCTGAGATCGCCAGAGTTGCCACAGCCCTTTGAAGCGGTAAACGGCTTGGTGAATGAGATTGAACCGGCTTTTTCTCTCGTCATGGCATTGGACGGGAATCTGAACCACTCGGAACCCGTCGCGAGAAGCCCAGTAGATGATCCGTTCCGTGTAAGAACTCCCGGTGTCTATCGTTTTCTGGTAGCGGCGCAAGACCGTTTTGCGATAGGCCTTGGCTCCCATCGAGTAGTCGTCATAGGGAAGTTTCAGCAGGCGTTGGGCGCCGAAAATGAAAAGGCCGCTTCCCAAACGCCTCAACAGGCTGCGGTTCTCCACGCCCGCCTTCTTGGATCCGATCACGATGTCGTGATCTTCCAGGAGCCTCGCCGCCTCCGAAATAAAATCCAGGGGAACGGGAAGGTCCATATCGAGACAGATGAGGCGCTCAGAACACAGCGTCTCAACCGCACGACGGAAGGCCGCGCCGGGCCCCTTTTCCGTTAAATGGAAAAAACGAACTTGAGGATGGCGCGCCTGGAGTTCACGCCCAAAAGCCGGCGTTTGATCGGTTGAGCCGTTGCTTCCAATCACGATTTCAAAGGAAAAATTCAAGGACGATAAATAATCGAAAATCCGCTCGGTATTCCTGACTATAATCTCCTGCTCGTTAAAAACAGGCAAAAAAATAGTGAGATCAAACGTCTCTGAATGCGCTGGCATATCGGCCCATTTTTACCATATATTCTGGTATGATTGATCCCGTGACCCCACCACCCGCCTACCCGCCGGAGGCGGGTCAATCTTTTATGAGGTGCGGCCCTCTGGGCCGAAGGCGGGTGGTGGGGTTATGGCTCCTCTTTTCGTTTTCGGGCTCCTCTTTCGTTTGGGCCGGCCACATCTCCATCCAATCCCAAGTCGACGTCTCGACGCGCAAAAATACCCTGGATGTCGCCGTCACCGTGACAAATCACGGCGATGAGTCAGCCCGCAATGTCCAGATCAAGGCGGAAGCCCCGGCCTTTTCCCGTGAATCAGCCGTCCAGTCAACCCTGCCTGTCGGCAAAAGCGATTCCGCCACATTCCATTTTCCCATCAGCCGACTTTCTCCGGGCCGTTATCCCCTGATCGTGCGCATTCTCTATACGGACGCGAATCTTTATCCTTTTTCCGCGCTGACCGTGTCTTCCTTCGCCCGGCAACAGGACATTCCCGCCGGGCTCATTGGAATTCTGGAGGGGACGGTTCTCCGCGACAAAGGACGGCTCACACTGAAGCTCAAGAATTTAGAAGACGAGAGCCGGCCCCTGCACATCCGGCTGATCACTCCCCATGAACTGTCCGCCGATCCCTCATCGCTTGAAACGGTTCTCGCTCCCCATCAGGAAGCGAGCTACAACTTCTCCCTCGCAAACTTTTCCGCGCTGAGCGGAAGCAGCTACCCGGTCTATGGCCTGATCGAATACGACCGGACCGGAGTCCATAACACCGCGGAAGCGATGGGAATTGTGCGGATCAGTGATTCAAAACTGACCGCCAACAACACCTGGCTGATCCTCCTCGGAATCCTGGCCGTCCTTTTTGCCTTCATCAATGTCCGGGCATTTAGAAAAAGCAGGTAAGACAGCCGCAGACGCCGTACTTCTTTCCGCCATTCTGGCCTATCTCCTCTTCCAATTCCCTCCGCGGCTTTTATTGTCGCCGACCATCACGGCGGGCGGGGACACTCCGTCCCATTACTACACGCTCAAATATCTCAAGGAAACGCTCCTTCCCAAATTTCAGGTCTCCGGATGGACCCAAAGCCACTATGCCGGGTTTCCCATCCTTCAAAACTATTTTCCCCTCCCCTTTTTGATCATGGCCGCCCTGTCCTGCGCCGTTCCCATGGCCGTGGCCTTCAAGATTGGGACTGTCCTGGGCATCTTTCTGCTTCCGGTCGCCATTTACATCGGCCTGCGCTGTATGCGCCTGGAATTCCCCGTGCCCATCCTCGGGGCGGTGTTCGCCCTGCCGTTCCTGTTTATGGAAGCCAATTCCATGTGGGGCGGGAACATCCCCAGCACGCTGGCCGGCGAATTCTCCTACAGCCTGGGGTTCGCCCTGACCATGGCCTGGATGGGGACGCTCTATCATGGCGTCACCTCCAGGAGGCTTCTCGTATTCAACGCCGTCCTTTTGGCGCTGATCGGCCTCTCGCACGGCTGCACGCTGCTCTTCGCGGGCACGCTCTCGCTTTTCTTCCTCTGGGACCGGCGATACTTCATGGCCAATTTCATTTACCTTGCCAAAATGTATGTCCTCAGTTTTCTGTTGATGGGGTTTTGGCTGATCCCGTTTCTGAAGAATCAACCCTGGACGACGCCGTACAATGACATCTGGATCATTCATTCATGGAAGGAAATTTTTCCGTACATGCTGTTTCCCGGAATCGTATTGGCCGTTCCGGCCCTGTTCTGGAAACCCCGGAGACCCCTTTATTATCTTCTGACAGGCGAGATATCCGCCTGGTATTTATACTTCGTCGCCCCCCGATTGGCGGTCGCCGATATCCGCTTTCTGCCTTTCGCTCAGCTCCTCTTCGGGCACATGGCCGCCCTGGGAACGGCCCGCCTGACTCGGAGCCTCAAAGGCCGGATCCTCATCCCTGTGATCATCCTGGCCTCCGCGTTCTGGTGGGTCGGCCATAATAATAAGAACACGGGGAACTGGGTTCATTGGAATTACAGCGGTTTCGAAGGGAAGCGGACGTGGCCGCTTTATTCACAAATCAATGACCTCTTAAGGGGGTCCGTACAAGATCCTCGCGTTCTGTTCGAACATTCCGAACAAGACAACGCCTTTGGCACCCCAAGGGCCTGGGAATCCCTGCCTCTTTTCGCGGGGCGTTCGACGCTGGAACACGCCTATATGCAGGCGTCCCCTTCGTCCCCTTTTGTCTTTTATCTCCAATCAGAAACATCCCGGGACGCATCCTGCCCGTTCCAGGAGTATGCCTGCGCCTCGATGAACTTCGCGGATGCCGAAAAACACTTACGGATGTTCAACGTGCGGGAAATCATCGTAACAAGCGACGAGGCGAAACGGCTGATAAAAAAGGCGGCCGATTACCATTTCCGCGCCGCTATGGGGTCCCGGGACATCTACGAACTCCCGGGAGCACATCATTATGTGGAACCCCTGCAGTTTGAGCCTGTTTTATGGACGGGAGGAAACTGGAAATGGGCGGCTTATACCTGGTTCCGCAATAACCGGATGAATGACGTCTTCCTTGTTTTTCCTGTTCGATTCCGGCGGGAAGATTATCAACAATTTCCGCTTCAGACGGACACCCTGGTTTCCCTGCCGCGGCGGCCGCTCCCTTCCGCCCCGCCGGTTCTCTGGGAACGCGTTTCGGACAATGAAATCTCCTTTGCCGTCCAAAAACTTCACCAACCCTATCTGGTCAAGTTTTCGTTCCATCCCAATTGGAAAGTCGAAGGCGCTGAAAAAATATACCTGGTTTCTCCCTCCTTCATGCTCGTGTATCCGGCTCAAAACACGGTCCGTCTTACCTGGGCCCGTTCTTTTCTTCCGGACTATCTCGGTTTGATTTTATCCGCCGCGGGGCTGGTTTTGATATTCATCCTCTGGAAATCCAAAGAGAGACCCCTGCCCAGGAGGCTTTTGTCCCAGGCCCATCTCTGCCGGGTCATTTGTTGGCTCGTTCTGGGATCCGTCGGAGGGACTTTGAGCTTCTCGGCCTATCGGGCGCATCAGGAAGTGCCGTATCCGCTGCTGGTGAAGGGGGTCCGGTATAAAGATCAAAAAAAATGGGACAAGGCCCGGCAATGCTTTGAGAAAATTCTTTCGATCAGCCCGGTTTCAGGCCCCGCGGAACACGCCTATTACTACCTGGCGATCGGGGACTATCTGGACAAGAACTGGGAACCCTGCATCGACCGATTCAACCAGTTGATTCAACGCTTCCCGGAAACCCGCTATCTGCCGGAAGCGTATTTCCACAGGGCGATCTGCTATGAGAACCTGGGTCAAAAACGTCTTTCGGAAACGGAAATCCAGAAACTCATGACAGAGTTTCCACGAACTCCGTGGGCCGCCTATGCCGTTCAGCGGTGGGGCGCAAGGATCCGGCCGTCAGCATGAACAAATTCTCCGGGCAGGAATATGGGTTTACCGGGTTTTGCGGGCAAAAACCATGAGGGATGTCCCGAGCGGGGGACGGCGGCAACATAACTCTTCCAACCGCATCAGTTGGAGTAAGGCCCGGTTCATCCATTGTGACGGTGGATTGAAGCCTACTTTGACAATTTTGTCGCGTGAGACTGCCGCACATACAAATTTACGCAGACAAGCGATGGGCAAAAGCAGAAATCCCCAATAGCGCATTTCTATAGGGTCGAGTGTCGGTGAAACACGCCGAAGCAAATCCCGCGCCGAACGAGTATCGTAGCGCCGAAAATGCCCCTCGATTTCGTCATAACGGGAGTACAACGCCATCAATGCAGGCACATTGATCGCCAGCCAGCCGCCCGGCTTCAAATGCCAGGAGGCCGCTTCGAGGAACTGTTCGGGCTCCTGGACATGCTCTACAACATCGAACAACACAATGCCGTCAAAAGTGTCGTGGAAATCAGGATTTCTATCATAAAGGTTATAGAGCAGGGTTCTCCCGCGTCCCGGAACGGCTCTCCGCAATGCGGTTTCGTTAATATCCGCGCCATCGACCGTCCATTGTGTTATGCGCTCAATCTCCGATCGAAGGATTCCCCGGCCACACCCGGCCTCGAGGACTCGAAGCGGTTTCTGCGTGGGGACGCCGAGATCGTCCAGTAGTTTTTGAAAGACCTTGAGGCGCCAGGTCATCCAGAAATGAGCGGAATTTCCATAGTCATACCATTCGTCCGGGAAGTCGAGCGGGACGGGTAGGGAGATTTTGATGTAGTTCATTGGCGTTCAGACTGCGCCGTGGCGCCAATGGTTTCCACGATAATGTATGGGGGGCGCGCTTTCACCTCAAGGTAGGTTCGTCCAATATAAGCGCCGAGAACATAAAGAGAGATGATGTTCAAGGACGCGGTGATGGCAACGAGCATCTGCGTTATCAACAACGACCTGAGAACAGGATATGAAACATCCGAATGCGGCATCTTGAGCACGGCGATGCCGATCGATCCGGTCATTAAGATGAGCGAAATGAAAAGGACCCCCTGCGTAATTTGTATGGGGCGTATGCTGAGGGATGCGATCCCGTTTGTCGCCAGCGCGTAGAGCGACGACAACTTATACTTACTGCGCCCAGCGCGCCGGCCCGGCCGGTCATAGGGCAGGGCTGTCTGCCGAAATCCCACCCAGCTTCGCAGGCCGCGATGAAACCGCAGTTTCTCGGGCAGCTGGCGGAGAGCGACGACAACCTCGCGTTTCATCAGGCAAAAGTCTCCGGCGTCCATCGGCACGGGGACTTCCGATACCAACCGATAGAAACGGTAGAAGATCCAGTATGCCGCTTTCTTAAACCACGGTTCCGTGCGAGAGCGACGTTCGCCATAGACGACGTCGTACCCCTCATGGATTCTGGAGACCATGTCCAGGATCAGTTCAGGAGGGTCCTGTAAATCGGAGTCCAAAATCGCGACAAGGTCGCCATCGGCGTGATCCAAGCCCGCGGTCAGGGCCGACTGATGCCCGAAATTGCGGGACAGACGTATTAAAGTGCCGGGCCAGCCTGAGCGAATTCTGGCCGCCACGATGGGAGCCGTTTGATCGGAGCTTCCATCATCAATAAAGAGGAAGTGAACGTGAGAAAGGCGGGCTTGGTGAAGTGCTGCGGGAGATAATACGGAAGCAAATCGTTCGAATAGGGCTGGCAGTACGGCTTCCTCGTTGAAAACGGGGATAATGAGTTCAAGCGACGGAAGCGGAGAGCCTGGCACTGCAGGTTGATTCGGTGATTCATTCATTCAGTTATTCACCCGTCATTATTATACATTCATTAAAGTGGAAGGGTTTCCTCGGGCAATTCAAAGCCGCCGTTGGGAATTGCGCAGGTTAAAAAACATTCCGGGGGGGAGCGCTCAAACGTTTGAAAGATGGAATTGAGCCGGTCGTGAAATGAGCTCCTGGACAAAAGATAAACGTCAAATTCCGCGGAAGTGTCGTTGTCATGGATCCGTTGATGCTCGTAGGAACCCTTGAGAAGAGCTTGAGTCCGCACGTCGATCTTCCAACCGGAGCGAAGAATGACAAGATCGGGTTTGGGCAGGCTGACGGGGTCTTCACACAATCCGTAGATCCCGAAATAATTCTTTTCAAGCGGGTTCGGAAACATATAAACATTTTCGTGGCCTTCCAAGAGGTAATTCAGGGAATTGTAGTCAGCGGAGACAACGACGTCCCGGGGTAATCGTTTCCGAAGAGTTTCCAGAAATCGAACTTCCGGGACTTTCTCCATCCGCCAAAACGGCCGCGAAAATAATTCCATCGGTCTGACGCGAACGCGAGGAAACTTCAGACTGATAACGACGGTGATGGCCGCCAAAATCAAGGACAGAGATTTCTTCCACCTCGTCTTTTCTAACCCGATCAAGACGGTGATCATGACGGCGGCAAAGGTGGAGTGGTCATAGTGCCAATAGCCTTGAAACATGTACACCACTCCAACCATGTTAATGAGGGCTCCGGGCAAAGGGAGCAGGCAAAAAGGGAAAGAGCCTTCAAGAAATAGGAAAACCGGCCAGAACAAAAGAAGTAAATACCGGCCGGCCTCCCGACTCAGGAAATGTTCTTTATAGAAAGAAGGAGTACGTAAGTCTTGATAGATATTCGCGAACCAATGTGAAGAAGTGAACCACGGCACGGCAGGCGAAGGACCCGTCAAATGGGCTGAAAAGCCGCGATCAAGCCACTGACAGGTTTTCAACCTGTAATAAGGCACGATGAGCGTCTCGCTGAAAAGAAAAAGGGAAACGCAGAGCGCCAGCCCGCATCCGAACTCCCGGCGGGATAATTGAAAGAACTTGGGACGGCACAAAGCCAGCAGTAGAAAGAACCCCGCGGTGATTGCCACATCTTCCTTGCAGGAGATGGCGAGGATCAAAAAAAGATAGAAGCTTTTCTTCCATCCTTTGAGACAGGCGAGAAAAGTCAACAGAAGGAAAATAGTGGCAAAGGATTCCACGTGGTAAATATCCAAATTCATATTCACCATGAAAGGGCTCAGCCAGACGACCAGCGGAACCAACAATGAAAGGGATTTGTTCGATCGCCAGAAGAAGATCATACAGAAAAGACCACAGGCCCATATCCCGAACGAATACGCCATCAACAGAAAGTAATGAGGCACCGGAAGATAATGGAGAGGCGCGAGGAGTATGGAAAAAATAAATTTGATGAGCCAACCAGAGGTGAAGTCCGCATGTCGTCAAATACAGAGATTGAAAGCGGGAAAGCAAATAAGTGGCTTGGTAGTAAAGCCCGTAGTCGTAATTTAAGAGTTGGAAAGTGTTGTATTTCTTGAAGGGCGGGACGATGTAAAGCAAAGCAAAATAAAGGCTTTCGAAAACGGCCAATCCTCGATAGATAATCTCTCTCGCTTTCATTTGAGGGGCCGGCGAATCACTTGACGCCGTGTTCAACCATATATTCACGAACGGCGTCATGAGTGGTCAGCCAGTTGCGCTGGAATTTGACGGCGTGCAAAACGCCTTTACGGGCCAATAAGCTCAGATACTCCTGGGTATAGGGTGTTCCCCGCGCCGCCTCCGCCAGCGAGACAAATCCTTGTTTTTGATACGTTTTGGACGTCGAAGGCGCGAGCGTATGAAGGTATAAAGCCAATGATCGCTCGACCGAGCGAGCGATAAACCTGAGATAGTTGTCGTACTCATTTTGATCCGCCTGCTGTAAGAACCGGTAATACTTTGGCCGGTCTACTTTGAGTATCACCGCCGGTGGAAACCCGCCTCGCATCAACACAAGATTCATGAGCAGGCGGGCGCAGCGACCGTTCCCATCAATGAAGGGATGGATATGGACGAACCGGTAGTGCGCCATGCCCGCGAACCAAACGGGGTGGGCCTTCGGTTCCTCTTTCACCAACCAATCAGTGAATTCCGCCATCAAGCGCGGGACTTTGATGGGGTCGGGCGGCAGATGGACCGCTCCCAGAATGCGCACGCGCTCGCGCCGCCACCGCCCCGCTTCTGCGTCGTCAATTCCCTTGAGGATGATTCTGTGCAGAGATCGCACGCTTTCTTCACTTAAGGAACTTTTCTTTTGAACGATTTCTTCAAGTTTTTGAATCGCCTCGCGGTGATTGACCGCTTCCAAATGCTCTCGAAGCGGCTTACCGGCGATGGTGATGCCTTGCTGCAATACCAGCGCCGTTTCTTTCAGCGTGAGGGTGTTGCCTTCTATGGCGTTCGAGTTATACGTCCATTCAATGACCATCTGCTCATGCAGGCGTTTTAGGGCAGCAAGTGGGAAAGGCCGCAATTGATCCAAAGCGGCTTTTTGCTTATTGAGGTGAGACAGATAAGCGTCCCAGGAAGAGTTCATATCGGATACATATAAAATTTACACTATCCGATACGATATTGTCAATGGGCGAGAATTGCGGGCTAGGGCGATTTGGGGTGTTCAAAACGCCTGAAAGAGGGAATTGAGCTGGTTGTGGAATGAGCTCTTGGACAAGAGATAAACATCAAATTCCGCGGAATTGTCGTTGTCGTGGATCCGTTGATGTTCGTAGGAATCATTGAGTAAGGACTGGGTCCGCGGGTCGATCTTCCAACCGGTCTGAAGGACGACAAGATCAGGCCTGGGCAGGCTGACGGGGTCCGTGCATAATCCGTAGACTCCGAAATGGTCCCATCCAAATGGGTTATTAAACATGTAGACATTCTCATGACCCTCTAAAAGGTAGTTCGAGGAAATGTAGTCGGCGGAGATGACGACGTCCCGGGGCAATCGTTTTCGGAGAGTTTCCAGGAATCGGACTTGCGGGACTTTTTTCATCTGCCAAAACGACCGCGAAAACAATTCCGTCGCTCTGAGACGAACGGAGGGAGACTCCAAATTGATGACCAGAGTGATGGCCGCCAAAATCAAGGCCAACGATTTCTTCCATTTTTCTTTGTCCAGGCCGATCAAGATGGCGATCATGACGGCGGCAAAAGTGGAGTGGTCATAGTGCCAATAACCTTGAATCATGTACCCTCCTCCAACCATGTTAATGAGGGCGCCGGGCAAAGGAAGCAGGCAAAAAGGGAAAGAGCTTTCAAGAAACAGAAAAACCGGCCAGAACAAAAGAAGGAAATACCGGGCGGCCTCCCGACTCAGGAAATGCCCTGCATAGAAAGAAGGAGTACGTAAATCTTCATAGATATTCGCGAACCACGGCGATGAGGTGAACCAGGGCGCCGCAGGTGAAGAACCCACCGAATGGGCTGAAAAGCCGTGATCAAGCCACTGGCAGGTTTTCAACCTGTAATACGGCAGGATGATTTTCTCGCTGAAGAGGAAAAGGGCGATGCAGAGCGCCAGGCCCGTGGCGAATTCCCGGCGGGACAATTGAAAGAACTTGGGACGGCACAAAGCCAACAACATAAAGAACCCGGCGGTGATCGCGACGTCTTCCTTGCAGGAGATGGCGAGGATTAAAAAGAGATAGAAGCTTTTCTTCCATCCTTTGAGACAGGAGAAGAAAGTCAACAGAAGGAAGAGGGTGGCAAAGGACTCCGCGTGGTAAACATCCAAATTCATGTTCACCATGAAAGGGCTTAGCCAGACGACCAGCGGAACCAGCAATGAAAGGGGTTTGTTCGAACGCCAAAAGACCATGCAGAACAAGCCGCAGGCCCATATTCCAAGGGAGTAAATGATTAAGAGGAAGTAATGAGGCGCCGGAAGATAATGGAGAGGCGCGAGAAGCATGGAAACATACCTTTGATGATTCACCCAAAGATGAAGTCCGCGCGTCGTCAAATAGGGGGCTTTCAGGCGGGAGAGAAAATAAGTTGTTTGGTAGGCAATCCCGTAATCGAAATTTTGGAGATAAAAGACGTTATAGTACTTGAGAGGAGGAACGAGATAGAGCAGAGCAAAATAAAGGCTTTCGAAAACGGCCAACCCCCGATAGATAATCTCTCTCGGTTTCAGTCGTCACTCCCGCATGGCCGTCAATTCTTGGTTGAGGTGGGATTCGGACAATATAAAGTGGCCGTGGCTTCCCGATCCCCGATTTTGACGGAAATCGGCGGCACCATGGGTTGGAAACCGGGGGGAGGGAGCGCTTTGTCCACCTTTAATACACAGCCTAAACTGCTGGCTCTCCCACAAGCGTCACCGGAATGGCAGGTAGGAAAGTCTAAAGGACAATGGCCGATCACAACATGAGGATCTGAAGCGTGAGGATCTGAAGGGTCGAGGTTGCCCTGATAATCCGTGATGCACTGCTGAAGGCAGTGATAACAGTTGTTGGAAAAGGACGCCTGTGACGCGTTCCCCCCATTGTTGCCCCCCGCGCCCGATCCAGTCACGCCACTGACCGCGCTGGTGTTCCCGCCGCTCGGCACACCGGCCTCCCCACTGGTTCCGGCCGAGTTTGTGCCGGTGCCCTGAGAAGACCCGGTGGCAGACCCTAAGCCGGTTTTGGAGGAATCGGAGCCTGAAGAATCCCCCGCACATAACAAGCTGATGTAGGCCGGCTCATTCCCTCCCACGTGCTCAAATAAATCCTTACGAGTATCCGGGTCCTTGCATTCAGGGACGGAACCTTTGCACTCCGGGGGCAGTGATTTGACGCCTTTGCAGGCCAGCGCGCTGACATTCCCCGCTGTGGTAACCTTAAATGGATACCCTCGATATTGCGCCCCTCCGAACAACTGGACCCAGTTCATATAGCCGTCTTTGCCGCAAGCCCCATCGTCTCCCGCGCAAGCATAATCATATTGCTGGCAAGCACACTTCCCGTTCGCGGGGACGCCGCTGTTTCCGGAAGTTGAGGAAAAACCGCTGTCAGAAGCGCCGGGACCGGGGCTAACGCCGGGGGGAAGAGTCCCGGGCTCAGAACTTGCCTGCGCCGCGGCTTTAGCCGCCTTGCTCCTGATGGCCTTGATTTCCTCGGGTGTGTAAACAATGGCAGCGTTAATGCATTCGGAGGGGCAACTGTTAATCCCATGACAATTCTCAAGACAACGTTTGGCCGCAGGGTCACCGTATCGCAGGACTCTCCTCGGGTAGCGTCTCTGTGTCGCGGCGCTCGACGCCAGACCGAGACAGAAAGCTCCGATGACAACCAATAAAAAATGGATAGCGCGTCTATTAATCAGCATATATCCTCTCCCTTTTAGCGTACGCCCCAACACATTAATTCTTCCTTAAGTTCCGGTTAAGAAACAAAAACGACCGCTACGGACAAAGACTGGAACAATCCTGACAAGAACTGGGATCCTGACTCATACCCGGACACCATACATCCGCTGGTGAATTTGGGCAAGTCGGTGGCATACTGCACTTACCGCAACGGCTATCACTATTAGGAAGCAGCGTCCCGCCACAGCACGTACAACTCAAATCAGAGTCAGTACAACAGAAAGTGCCTGGTGGTGTAAAGGTGGTCGAAGTGGTGCCGCCTCCTATGGTGGTCGTCGTTGTTGTGGCGGTTGTCGATGTCGTTGAAGTGGTGGTCGTGGTTGTCGTGGTGGTTGTTGTTGATAAAGTTGTCGATGTCGTTGAAGTGGTGGTCGTGGTTGTCGTTGTTGATAAAGTCGTCGATGTTGTTGAACTCGTGCTTGTCGATGTT
>Ga0207100_1187_pt1 | contig 13418 bp, 10 predicted proteins | sample Alteio_BWMinHeat_82_FD_153520 | JGI IMG/M metagenome (GOLD analysis project Ga0207100, IMG submission 153520) | Enriched cells from forest soil in Barre Woods Harvard Forest LTER site, Petersham, Massachusetts, United States -... | ecosystem: Environmental > Terrestrial > Soil > Temperate forest >...
GTCCGTAGTCGTGCGGGATGCGGCGCGAGAGGAAGCGGGCGATGTGCTCGTTGTAGAGATAGAACCAGGCCCATCCTCCTCGCGCAGGCAGGCCAAGGCCCGCGGGCAGCGTGATGGCAGGATTGCGCAGCGCGGCGAGTATGTGCCACGGCGCGGCGATGGCGAGGAAGACCAGCGTGGATGGGATGAGGTGGAACTTCGGCAGAAGGCGTGGCCGGCGAGTGATCGCGAGGTAGAGGAAGACGAATCCGAGCGGGAAGACGAGGCCGATGAAGCCTTTAGTGAGGACGTTGAGGGCACTGACGGCGGCGAACCCCAGGCATGGGAGGAGGGTGAGCCATCCGGGAGGGAGGGTCAGACCTTGATTGCGCCACAGCGGAACAAAGACTGCGGTCGACCTCTGTGCGGAATGGCCCTCAATTTGGTTGCGGTATTCGACACGCTCGAGCGCCACGAGGAAGGCGTGGACGGCGAGGGTCATCCACAGGGCGACAACCACGTCGGGGATGAAGAAGCGGGTGTAGAGATACGGGCCGATGCAAGTGGCGAGAGCGAGGGCGGAGTAGAGAGCGGCCCGGTCGGGGTGGGCGGCGGGCGAGATGTCCGCGAAGAGGCGGAGGCCGAGCGCGTAGGTGGCGAGGAACAGGGCAAGAGTAAGGAGTGCGAGCGGCAGCCGGCCGGCCCAGTCATGTGCTCCAAAGATATGCATGGAGCCAGCGGAGAGCCAGTACATCAGAGGCGGTTTGTCGAAGAAGCGGATGCCGTCGATGTAGGGTGTGACATAGTCGTGGCTCTTGAGCATCTCGCGCGCGATTTCGATGTAGACAGAGTCGACGTCATCGAGCAGGCCGGGCGTGAACAGGCCGCCGACGTGCAGGATGAGCCACGCGAGGATGATGAGCGAGATAGAGCGGGGATTCCAGCGGGAGGCGCGGGATGGCGGGGCTACGGCTTGTGGTTCAATCTGAGTCACGTGTTTCGGGGCTTTGTTAGTTTCGCATGAGGGAGGGGCGCGAGTAACCTCAATCGCGGACGTGGGTGTTCACGCGACTCTTGACGACCTCAGGGCAGATTGTGGAGGGCGCGTTCCTTGTCTATTTGTCGAGCGGCCGGTCGGTGAGGAGGGCTTTTCCGGCGGTCTCCTGGATCAGGATTGCGCGCGGGCCGAGCAACCGGTCGACGTCGTCGCGGTGGTTGATGGGGACGAAGAGGAGCTTGCGCGGACCGGTCCCCCACTCGGCGAGGAGTTCGGCGGGGGTGAGGAAGAGGCTCTGCGCGTCGGGGAAGGTGGAGCCGAAGAGCATGGAGGAGGAGCGGCCGTCGACCAGCAGCGCTGGGCGCGAGAGCGGGCGGTTGAGGTAGAAGGGGATGGACGAGCCATAGGCCTGGTCGCCGTAGAGCAGAAGCGTGTTGTCGCGGCTGATCTGGCCGGTGGCTTCGAGCTGCTGGATGCGCTGGGCGAAGTCCTGCGAGGAGAGCATGGGGGCGAAGCGGGCCAGGGCAATGTGTGCTGCGATCAGAAAGACCGCGGAGGTGAGGGCGATGGTGGTAGTCGCTGCGATGTGGAGGCGGCGGGCGCGGAGGATCCACCCGACCATCGGGCCGATGGCGAAGGCAGCGAGGGCGAGCGCGGCGGGCAGGCGGAGCGCAGCGAAGCTGGGGCCGGTGAGGTCGAAGAGGCTCGACATGGAGAGGGTGTAGTCGCCGACGCCGCGATGGGCGAGCAGGTCTCCGACGTTCGGCAGCGGAGCGAGATGGCGCGAGATCCAGAGGCCGTAGCTGAGGGCTACCGCTACGAGGACGCCGAGCGTGGTGAAGGCGGCGTGGGCGAAGGTGATCCATCGGCGAGCCGATTTGGCTTCTCCGTAGGCGCCGGCGTAAATCTCTTCTGCGCGGGCGAGGGTTGCCGCCAAAAGGATCGATAAAGGCAGATAGGCCGGGAAGGTGTAGTACTCCTGGTTGGTTGAGAGCGAGAAGAAGAGCAGCACAAGCGCGGAAAAGATGCTGAGAATGAGGGTTGTGCGTTGGTGGTCTTCCAGGTCAGTCAATTGCATCGCTCGAACTGACGGCAGCTCCTTTCTGCGTCGCCACATTTTCCACAGGAAGTATGCAGTCAGGCCCAGGACGCCCGCCAGGTAGCGCAGTCGAAACAGGCTGGCAGACAGTACAACAATTGCGGCGAGCAATAGGAGTCCTATCGGCGTCGACTGATCGTAGTTGGTCAGGCTGAATCGCCGCAGGGTGCGGAATTTCGTTGCGAATAACAAAGGGAAGAGCAACGCCCAGGGGAAGAGCCAGACCAGGTGGAGGCTCCAGTAGAGGTACCCGGGGAGCTTGTTGTAGTCCATCGGGATGCGGCGGCCGAGGAAGCGGAGGACGTGCTCGTTGATGAAGTAGAACCAGAAGAAGCCGTGGCCATTCATGCCTCCTGTGTTGCGCAGGCCGGCGAGGATGTGCCAGGGAGCGGCGATGGCGAGGAAGAGGAGGCTGCCGGTGAAGGGCTTGAGTCGGCGCCAGTTGCGGTAGTCGCCGGTGAGGGCGAGGTAGACGATCGCCGTGCCGAGGATGAAGACGAGAGCGACCAGGCCCTTGGTGAGGACGGCCAGGGCGAGGGCGGTCCACATGGCGTAGGGGTAGGCGGCTGATCGCGCGCTGCGTCGGGAGCTCGAAGCCCACATCTCAGGGTCAAGATGTGAGGCACCCGGTTTTGTGGCTGGGTTTAGCGAATTCAGGAAGCAGTAGAGCGCGGTGGCGAGGAGGAGCGAGAGCAGCACATCGGGGATGAAGACGCGTGTGAAGAGGAAGACTCCGGCGGAGGTGAGAATGCCGAGGCCGGTGTAGAGTGCGGCGCGTTCGCCAAACGCCTCCCGCGCCCAGCGGTATCCGAGCAGCATCAGCAGCAGGACGGCGAGCGCCTGGGGAAGGTGTGTGGCGAAGGTGTTGAATCCGAAGAGGCGAAAGCTGGCGGCGGCGATCCAATAGGGGAGCGGCGCTTTCTCCAGGTAGCGCACGTTGTTGACGCGCAGAGTTACATAGTCGCCGGAGAGCGCCATCTGGCGGGCGGCGTTGGCGTGGGTGCCGTCGGCGTCGTCGAGCACGGGCGGTGAAAAGAGGGAGGCGAAGAACAGTAGAAGCCACAGGGCGCTCAGCACAGAGAGAGCGCGTGCATACCGGGACTGCTCGGCACCGCGGGGGAGTGTCGCGGGTTCGGGGAAGGCGATTAGGGTCATGAAAACTCACTTACCTCTAACAGCATACGTGGCGCAAAAGTTGCGGTCGGCGGGCAAGGTCGTTCGGGCGGGAGTATTCAGGCCGCTTAGTCCTGGAAGTACACCTCAGCAAAGATGACGCGGAGGGGCAAGAAGATTGCTTTTTTAGAAAAGAATTTTGGGTGGATGTCCTGTCGAACGTCTGGAAGGCGACGCTCGGGCAGGCGAGTTGGGGATGCGCAGCGGGAGCATGTATCGTTCTTAGGTATGCCTACATTTGCTGCCATCGATATAGGGTCCAACTCTGTCCGGCTGAAGATCGCGTCGGTGCAGCAACACCGGTTGAAGACGCTGCATGAGGATCGCGAAGTGGTGCGCCTGGGCGAGAGCGTGTTCCAGACGGGAGTGATCTCGCCGGATGCGATGGCGAATACGATTCGCGCGCTGAAGCGCTTTCAGAAGGCGGTGCAACTGCATGTGGTGGACAGGGTTCGCGTGGTGGCGACGAGCGCCATGCGCGATGCGCGCAACGCGGCGGCTTTCACGGCATGGGTGAAGTCGGCGACGGGGTGGCAAGTGGAGGTGATCTCGGGGCTGGAGGAGGGCCGGCTGATCCACCTCGGCATCGTCACGCTGGAGCCGGGTGCGCGGGGGCGGTGCGTGCTGATCGACCTGGGCGGGGGAAGCTGCGAGATCACGCTGTCGGACCAGGGGCGCATCAAGGAGATGGTGAGCCTGCCGCTGGGCGCGGTTCGGCTACAGCAGGAGTTTATGCGCACCGATCCTCCGGAGAAGCAGGATATTGCGCGGCTGAAGCAATATATCGATCTGCAACTAAAGCGTGCTGAGCGCAAGATCGGCATGCCGCGGGTGAGGCTGGTGGTTGCGACGTCGGGCACCGCGGCTGCGCTCTCTGAGGCGAGCGCGTCGCTGGCGGCCAAGCTTAACGCGCGGAAGGGGACGGGAGCCAAGCGCGGAGCTCACTCTGCCGGACCGCGCATTACAAGCCTGGCGGAGGTGCGCCGGCTTGCGGAAAAACTGGCGAAGATGAACGCCGCGGAGCGATCGTCGATTCCGGGCATCGGGACAAAGCGGACGGAGATCATCATCGGAGGCACGATCGTATATGCGCACCTGATGGAGCGGCTTGGGCTGAAGGGGTTTCGCTACTCGCCGCTGGGGCTGGGCAACGGCATCCTGGAGCAGATGCTGGCCGAAGTGGACCTGCGCGCCTCAGTCCACCGCAAGATCGAGACCGAGCGCTGGGCGGGCGTGCTGGAGGTCTGCCGCCGCTATGGAGTGGATCAGCGCAACGCCGAGCCGGTGCGGGAGCATGTTGTGCAGCTCTACGACGAGCTGCTTCGGGTGCATGAGCTTCCGCCGGAGTACAGGCTGTGGCTGCAGGCCGCGGCGATGATGCAGGACGTGGGCAAGTATATGAACCACCAGGGCCACCATCGCCACGCGCAGTACATCATTTCGAACTCGGAGATATTTGGCTTCTCACCGGAGCAGCGCGCCATCGTCAGCGCTATTGCACGATACCTGGGCAAGAGCTGGCCGGATGGGATGGACCGCGTAATGCGCGCGGTTCCCGTGGAGGAGCACATCAACGTGCTGCGGGCGGTTACGCTTCTTCGGATGGCCGTGGCTCTGAACCAGGATAGGGCCAGCGCGGTCGTGCGCATGCGGACGCACGTTTATCCGAAGCGCGTGGTGCTTGAGCTGGTGCCGGGGCGTGGCGGCGCCGAGCTGGAGGCGTGGTCGCTCAGGAAAGAGGCTGCCTACTTCCGCGAAGTCTTCCTGCGTGATCTGTCGGTTGAGCTGGCGTAAAGCGAGCGCACGGTGCGCTGGTCCAGCAGCCACTGCAGAGTAGCCGGGCCGCGGGTCATGTTCAGCCGGGCCAGTGAGCCTTTGCGCAGGCGCACCGGGGCAAGGCCTCCGCGGCCGTCCATACTGATTGCAGAAGAGGCAGACGCCGGCACCAGCAGCGATCCAAGGAAGCCGGTGAGGTTGGGGTTGTGGCCGACCACCAGCACATTCTCGAACTCGGCGTATTCGCGCAGAAGGGCCTGGAACTGGTCGAAGGTTGCGTCTGGCGCGAGGGCTGCGGAAGCCACGATCGGCGCCTCGTAGCCGGTCTCAGTCCCAACCAGCGACGCGGTCTGCATGGAGCGCTTCAGCGGGCTCGAGATTACCACGTCGAACTGCAGCTTCATTGCATTCAGGACGTGAGCCAACTGGAGGCATTGGCGCTTGCCTTCTTTGTCGAGTGGGCGTTTGCGGTCGACGATGGGATTGGCCCGCCTAAGGCCTGCGCTGGCGTGTCGAAGGATGTAAATATTCATACGCTTTTAACATTGTAGGGCAGCGATGACGCGCGAATGTTAATTTTCCCTGGGGGTCGTGCTAGTCATTCGACGGCTTCCGCTGATCGGTCTTCGGCGTGCCAATATCGTGGTGAAAGACGGCGGGATCAGGCTCGGGCAGGGATGGGCTGGCTGGCTCAGGGTCGGGAACCGGGTCGGCTACGGCGGTCTTCGGTTTCTGCGGGGGCAGCATGGCAGGAGTGTAAAGCAGTTCTCCCATAACTGGGAATCGCGAAGTTTTTTGCGTGTGCCGTTTTCTTAGATGCGGCACGGTGGATGCGGCGTGTCAGGCCGGCCGCGTGATTCAATAGGCAGCAGGGCCTGAGGGACATGGGAGCAATGAGTTCGCCAACGATTTCGATGACGGCCACAGCGCCCGGCTACTTCCATGTGCTGGCGAAGCCGACGGGAGCGGTGTGCAACCTCGACTGCAAGTACTGCTTCTTCCTGTCCAAGCAGGCGCTCTATCCGGAGAGCGACTTCCGCATGGCGGACGATCTGCTGGAGATATATATCCGGCAGTTGCTGGAATCGCAGCCCGAGCAGGTAACGATCGCGTGGCAGGGCGGCGAGCCGACTTTGATGGGGCTGGAATTTTTCCGGCGATCGATGGAGCTGGTGGAGAGGCACAAGCGGCCGGGGCAGCGCGTGGAGCACACGATCCAGACCAATGGAACGCGCCTCAACGATGAGTGGTGCGGGTTCTTCCGGCAGCACAACTTTCTGGTCGGCCTGAGCGTGGACGGGCCGCGCCCGCTGCACGACATCTACCGCGTGGACAAGGGTGGCCGCGGGACTTTCGACCAGGTGATGCGCGGCTGGGAGGTGCTGAAGAGGCATGCGGTCGAGTGCAACATCCTGTGCACCGTGCATGCGGGCAACGTCGAGCACGCGGTCGAGGTCTACCGCTTCTTTCGCGATGATCTGGGCACGCGGTTCATGCAGTTCATCCCCATTGTGGAGCGCGGGGATGCGAACCTGATTCCGCTGGCCAACATCGGCTGGGGACCGCGCGGTACCGATACACGGCCGCTCTATGTGCAGTCGGGCAACCGCGTCACGGACAGGTCAGTCGAGCCGAAGCAGTTGGGGCGATTCCTGATCGACATCTTCGACGAGTGGGCGCGGCGCGATGTGGGGCGCGTGTATGTGCAGATGTTCGACACGACGCTGGGCGCTCACGTGGGGCAATATTCGCTGTGCGTGTTTTCGCCGACCTGCGGCGATGCGGTGGCGTTGGAGCACACCGGCGATCTCTACTCCTGCGACCACTTCGTGGAGCCGGCGTACAAGCTCGGCAACATCCGCGAGACGCACATGGCGGACCTGGTCGCGTCGGCGAGGCAGAGGAAGTTTGGCGCGGACAAGCACGCGACGCTGCCGAAGTACTGCCGCGAGTGCGATGTGCTGTACGCCTGCAACGGCGGCTGCCCCAAGGACCGCTTCGCGACAACGCCGGACGGCGAGCCGGGATTGAACTATCTCTGTGCCGGGTACAAGAGATTTTTCGAGTATGTCGAGAAGCCGATGCGGATGATGGCGAGGCTGCTAGAAGCGAAGCGCGCGCCGGCGGAGATCATGCGCTGGTATGCGGCGGAGGATGCGAAGTGGCGAATCGAGGCGGCGCGGATGGGGCGGAACGAGGCCTGCCCATGCGGCAGCGGGCGCAAGGTGAAGCACTGCCACGGTGCGTGACGCGTATCTAGTTGGCCGACGGTCTTTCTACGTGGTCGACGACCAACACTTCTACCTGCGCTTTACGGGCTTGCATCTTCAGGCCGAGTTCTTCCTCCATCGCGGCTTTCAGAATCGCGGTCGTGTCCGGCTTCGTTCCATCCATGTTCTTTGTGGGGTCGGGCAGGTATGGCGTGAAGTCGATCGCAAAATCGTATTTGCCGGAGAGTCCCGTCTCATCGACGACCGGCATCTGCAGCGGACCCGCAATGAAGTTCGCCCAGTCCAGGATCGGCATCGATTTGGCAATGGTCCCATTGGCGGAGTTCTGGCGGAAGGGCGCGGCGTCGGGCGCGGCAGCCGGTTTCAGTTTCGCGCCGCCGTTTGCCAGGGTTAGGACCAGCGCCTTCATTTCCTTGTGTTCGCGGTGAAAACTGAGGCGGAAGCGATCGGCTAGCAGGCCCTGCAGCATGAACTTCATCTGGCTCTCGGTGGCCGGTTCATCTGACTTTGCCACGATGTCGAATCGCTCGGAGGTGAGCCACCCCGGGCCGGAGATCTGGCTGTCCTGAACCCCATACGCCCACTTGATGCAGGTGTTCACTGTGACGTCCTGCATGTGCAAAGCATCGCGCGTGACTTCGGCCTTTCCGTCGTGTTCGAACTGGACTGCCGCAGCGCTGGACCTAATCGTCGCGACTGCAAACGCGGGTTGCTGCGCCACCGCGGTCCGTACGAAAAGCGCGCTCACCGCAAATACCAATCCTAAAAGTAAGCAGGTCCCTCTTTGTGTACCTCGCCTCATCGCTCTCTCCAGATTTCTGCAACCGCCCCGGTCCCGTGAGCGTTTCCTGAGTCATACGGGCGGAGTCGGCAATCCGTTCCCCAGGCCTCGCTGCGGGTATAGAAGTTTGCATCTTCCCGCAACGTTCGCTAACCTCCGGCGGTCCGTCACCGCTGACAAATTTCGATTCGGAGATGCCTCATGAAAATCCAATTCGCCCTCAGCACCCTCTTGATCGCCGCGCTTCTCGCGGGCGCTGCTCGAGCACAGACGCCGGATGCCGCAAATCCCTTGGCCGGCCGTTGGATGGTCAGCGCAGATTTCTATGGCACGTCGCGCTACTACTCGCTGCAACTGGAGGAAAAGGGGGACACGTTGAGCGGCACGTTTCTTGGAGCCAAGGTCCGCCTCTGACGGAGAGCGGTCCTCCGAAGAGGACCGCTTTACTACATGAAGGTTACCTGATGTATGCAGCATATCCCCACCGAGACGCCTATCTCAATCCGCCCTTTGGGTCATGTCGGGCGGGCGACGAACCACGAGCGCAAATGATTTATAGGTGGGGAGCGGTGATACTTTTGTGGGATTTCGAGCCATGCTCGCCAGTTCTAGTCTCGGAGCAACTGCGGACAAACCCAAAGAGGAGAGAGAAAGAATGAAGAACATCGAACCTGGTCAAAGAGGATTCCGGACAGGACTTGATTGAATATGCCCTGGTTGCCGCCTGGTTGGTCTCGGCGCGGTTGCATCGATGAAGGGCCTCGCTAACTCGATTGGTACCGCATTCAACGGTGTGGGCAACTGCACTCGCCAACGCCTAAAGTGACAACATGAGTACAGCCCCAGCGACTTTACCAAAACGCGGTTCTGGATTGCCATTAAGAAGTCGTGTGAGCAAAACGAGAACAGACGATCTCGATGCCATGCGCGTGATACTGGATTCCATCAAAGGCTTCGGCGCGGAGGAGCAGCGCCGCATTTTGCGGTGGGTTAGCGAGAAGTTGAACCTCCCGCAGCCTTTCACAATGCCTATTCAATCCGTAGCTTTAGCTACGGCTTCATTTGAAGTAAACCCTCCGAATAGAATTGAAGAGGTGCCACCCAAGAACCTTCTAAGCTCCGCAGACGCGGCGAATGTGTTGGATATCTGCGCCAGGGTCAAGATGGACTCAAAGAATATTACGGCCATAACCATTGATCAAGAACAAGCCAACTCCATCAACGAACTCGTCTACATGACGAAAGCCGCGATTGTCATCAATTGGTTGCGGGTCGTTGGAAAGAATCGGCAGGAAGTGAGCAGAGCAAAGGCTGTGCTGGCGGACTTTGAGCGTAAAACTCTCGACGCCGTACCCCCCGAAGCTCGCTCGTCCCTAGCGCGGCGGATGGAGGTTCTGGTTACTAAAACAACCGAACTCCGCGAGATCGCAGAGAATGCGATTCTAACGCAGTCAGAAATGGACCAAGCAATCGCCGGGTGGTGCAAAGGTTGGTTGGGGCTTGCTTGCCGGGGCGACGCATTTCTGAGGCGCACCAGTATCCAGTATGGAAGAGCCTTCTCCACTCACCTAGATCGAGCGATGGGCTCGCTCTTCGAGAGCGTTCAGGCAGTTCTCTTTGAAGAAGTGAACTGAGTTCGCATAATCGAAGACGACCGAGAGTGCACGAAGTGTTCGTGTCCTGACTGTTTAGACGGCAACGTCAACTCCTTGCTTTGTGGCCGACAGTGGTCGCGCGTCGCTAGCCAAGTGGGGCGCTGCCAGCGTAAGGGATGCGAAGATGAATCCTGCAATACGGTTTTTGCGGTAACTTCGTCTGTCTTCGGATTCAAAGTGACCCATTACCCAGGATCAGAAATTCGCAAAACCTCTTGACACCGTATGTACAATTAAAGAAGCAGCAAAATAGCGTCGTGCCCGAGGGGTGACTCAGGCCGGACCTGGCAATTCCAGAGCTTCATATCACGGAACTTAGAGGAAGAGCGTTGCTGACTTGGGCAACTTGATGGGCTAACCAACATAGAATCTTATATTTACATATAAAACGCATAGAATCTTATATTTGCAGGGAGAAATTTTAGTATCTCGTTGTAAAATAAACCGCTTAATAGCACCCCCCCGGGGGGGGTACCCCAGCAAAGTATGGACCGGAGGGACAGATCGAACGGCTTGAACAGCACTCCCGCAACGCCCAGTCCAGCAAACCGTCGCTGGTCCACGCCTTGCACCTTCGCCGTCAGCAGCAGCACTGGAATTCCCGCAGTATCAGGATTCTGCTGCATCTGCCGGAATGTCGTTGGACCGTCCATTCCAGGCATCATCACATCCATCAGGATGGCATGAGGTTTGCACTTCGGGTCCGCAGCCGCAAGAATGCCATCCGCACCACAACACGCTGTGGTGATGGCCCAACCTGCAGTCGCTTCAAGGGAAAGTGCAGCTACTTCGCGGATGTCGTCTTCGTCGTCAATGATCAGGATCTGGCGCATTACTGATATCAGTCTCTCATGCCCGTCAGGCAGCAGGCGTTACAACTGGATTTCGCAGCCGCTGAATCATCGCGAGCACAAACTCCTCAACCTCTCGCGGCTGAACTTTGGCCTTGTTGAGGAATTCCGTAGGCCCCAGTTGGAGCTTTGCCATTTCGGGTTCGGATATCTCCCGACCAGAGTAAACCACCAGAGGTAGAGATGCCAGACCAGGTTGACGTCGCAGCCAATCCACAAGAGAGAACCCATCGCCATCGGGCAGCGTCAGGTCGAGGATCAGCAAATCCGGAGGACCGAGCAGACAGCGGTCCACGGCCTGCTGCAGAGTAGTTGCATGGTCGATTCGCACGCCAGTCTTCTGAAATCCGGAAAGAATCACCTGGGCCAGTTGCTCGTCCTGCTCGACGAGAAGGATGTGGCCGGAACCGCCCTTCATGCGCAGCACACGCCCGATCTCCGCCAGCAGCAGGTTTTCGCTGAACGGCTTTTGCACCCAGCCCTGTGCGCTGCCGGCTTGCGCAGGCCGATCCGTAGGCGGCAATACGCTCAGAATGATCACTGGAATGGACGCCGTCGCCGGAGTATCGCGCAGCTTCTGCAGCGTATCCCAACCGCTCATCCCAGGCATGTAGAGATCCAGCAGAATCGCACGGATGCCCCGCGACGCCGACCTTCTGCTCCCATTGGCCGAAGCCGCATGCTTCCTGGCAAGGGTAATCACCTCGTCTCCGCCGCTTGCCTCCAGAATCTCGTATCCGTGCTGGCGAAGCTGCTCAGCCACCACCACGCGGATGCCCGGATCGTCGTCGCACACCAGGATCAAGCCTTCGCCGCGTTCCGCCGGAGCCTCGATCCCTCCCGGCGACGCCGAATCAGACGCACGCGCCGAGCGAGACAGTTGCACCCAAAGCGTCGTCCCAACCCCGTTCCGGTTGGGTTGAGCCCAGATCGCTCCGCCGTGCTGCTGGATAATGCTGCGGCAGATCGCGAGGCCAAGTCCCGTACCGCCCTTCTTGCTCGAGTCGGCAGACTCGACCTGCTGGAAGCGATCGAAGACCGCCTCCATCTTGTCCAGCGGAATGCCGCGGCCCTGGTCCACCACCTTCACCAGCAGCGAGTTTGGATTCGAGTCGATCTGCACCATCACTGTCGAACCCGCCGGTGAAAACTTGATCGAATTCGATAGCAGGTTGGTGAGCACCTGCAGTATCCGGTCTGAATCCGCGTCGAAGTAAATCGAGTCGCGCGGAGCATTACTCGCCAACTCCAGTTTGATTCCCGCCGTCTCCGCCACGGTGGACATGGTGTCGACCGCTTCGTGCGCGAGATCGTACATCGAGCAGCGCCGCAGCTTCAGCGGCGCACGACCGGACTCCATCCGCTCCAGATCAAGAATGTCGTTGATCAGGCGAATCAGCCGCTCAGTGTTGGTGGATGCGATGCGCAGCAGATTCTGCGCCTTGGGATCGACGTTGCCCAGCAGCCCCGCGGACAGCAGCCCAAGCGCGCCGCGGATGCTGGTCAGAGGGGTGCGAAGCTCGTGGGAGACCGTTGAGATGAACTCGTCCTTGACCGAGTCCAGGTCCGAGCGCATTGCCAGCTTGCTCTTCTGCTGCTCGGCATACTCCCGGCTGCGCTGAAGAGCATCCTTCAGCTCCTCGATCGAGTTCCGTTGTTGCCGGCTCCTGGACGCGAGCCTCAGCGCCAGCGTTCCGACCAGGAACAAGCTTACCAACAGCAACCCGAAGAATATGGTGGGAAGGGCCGTCATCGCCGATAGCCTCATCGTGGTGCTTATCTCGACGCTGAGAGAAGATAATGAACCAGTTGAACCACGTCAACTATATAGCACAAGGCAATCAGGCGGATATAGGTTCGGCAATTTGGCTCAGGACCTCGGTCCAATTCTTGCCCTTGCGGGCCTCGGCAGCTTTCTTGTGCAAAGCATAACCAGCGATCAGAGGCAGCGCTAAAGTGGCTTCGGCATAGACCATTTGCTCATATGTGGTATCTACCTTGCCCCATGAACTGGCTTCCTTAAGTGTGGAACCCGACAGAGCACCGTCGCGCGAGTCGGCCACAGTCACCTGGATCGCATACTTGTGCATCGGAGCATCGACGCCAAGTATCTCCGCGGCAACCACGATGTCCTGGGCAAAGTTCTTGGGCACGCCGCCGCCGATCATCAGCAGCCCTGTCGTCGGATTGGCGATCTTTAACTGGGTCAGCTCGTAAAAGTCCTTGGCCGAATCGATCGACACCACCGCCTTGCCCCGCCGCGCGTGCTGGTGGGCAACGAAGCCGAATCCCGCCGAGCAGTCGGAGAACGCCGGGCAGAAGATCGGCACGCCCTTTTGAAACGCCGCGAACACAATCGAGTCGTTGTTGCCCTTGGCCGGTGTCTTGCCCTCGCGCTCAAGATACGCGCCCATCTCACGGATAATCTCCCGCGAGCTGTAGGGCTTTGGCTGCAGCGAGTTGATGATCTTCTCGGTTGTCTCGTCGCAGATGCGCAGCTCTTCCTCGTCGATGAACGTGTCGTAGATGCGGTCGATCATCAGCTCGCGCAGATCGCCGTCGCCGTTGCCGTATTTGTACTCATCGCCGGCGATGTAGTGGCGGAAGCCGAGCGCCTCAAAGAAATCCTGGTCGACGATGTTCGCGCCGGTCGAAACGATCGCATCCACCATGTTGTTGCGGATCAGGTCGACGAAAACCTTCTGCAGTCCGGCGGAGATCAGCGATCCGGCAAGGCACAGGATCACGCCGCAGTCGGTGTCGCGCAGCATCATCTCGTAGATGGAGGCGGCCCGGGCGGTGTCGCGCGAGGTATAGGCCATCGAGGCCATGGCGTCGACCAGCGGCACCACGTTGTGGGCGGCGATGTCGATGTG
>Ga0207100_1188_pt1 | contig 13402 bp, 12 predicted proteins | sample Alteio_BWMinHeat_82_FD_153520 | JGI IMG/M metagenome (GOLD analysis project Ga0207100, IMG submission 153520) | Enriched cells from forest soil in Barre Woods Harvard Forest LTER site, Petersham, Massachusetts, United States -... | ecosystem: Environmental > Terrestrial > Soil > Temperate forest >...
GACCTTTGAATTTTTCAAAATCCCAGCGCGGAATTTTTACGACGCAATAATCAATAGTCGGCTCGAAACAGGAAGGCGTTTGCTTCGTGATATCATTCGGAATTTCATCGAGCGAGTAGCCGACGGCAAGCTTCGCCGCGATCTTCGCGATCGGAAAACCCGTTGCCTTCGATGCAAGCGCCGATGAACGCGAAACTCTGGGATTCATCTCGATCACGAGCATTCTGCCATCTTCGGGATTGACAGCAAACTGAATATTCGAGCCGCCGGTATCGACTCCGATCGCGCGAATGACTTTTATCGCAGCATCGCGCATCTTCTGATATTCTTTATCCGAGAGCGTTTGCGCAGGAGCGACGGTGATCGAATCGCCTGTGTGCACGCCCATCGGATCAAAATTTTCTATCGAGCAAATGATGACGACGTTATCTGCCGTATCGCGCATTACTTCAAGTTCATATTCTTTCCAACCAAGCACCGATTCTTCTACAAGCACTTGCGTAACCGGAGAAGCGTCCAGACCTTTCTGTACGATCTCGCGAAATTCTTCCATGTTCCATGCAATGCCGCCACCTGTGCCGCCGAGCGTAAAGCTCGGACGGATGATCGCCGGAAAACCCGTCATATCGGTAAGTTCAAGCGCTTCTTCGACCGTATGCACAAAACCTCCGCGCGCCATTTCCAAACCGATGCTCGTCATCGTTGCTAAAAATTCTTGACGGTCTTCGGCGCGCTTGATGGCATCGGGTTTTGCACCGATAAGCTCGACTCCGTATTTTTCCAGAATGCCGAGCTCATGCAATTTAATCGCCGCATTGAGCGCCGTCTGCCCGCCCATCGTCGGAAGGATTGCATCGGGTCGTTCTTTGGCGATAATGGCTTCGATATATTCCGGCGTGATCGGCTCGATGTAGGTAGCATCCGCCATTTCCGGATCGGTCATGATCGTTGCCGGATTGGAATTGATGAGAATAACGCGATAGCCCTCCTGACGCAGAACCTTGCAGGCTTGCGCGCCGGAGTAATCGAATTCGCAGCCCTGCCCGATAACAATGGGTCCGGAGCCGATAATTAAGATGGATTTTATGTCAGTGCGTTTTGGCATTTATGCAAATTTACGGAAAAATAGTACGCTGATGACGCGGATGGTGCGGATGTTCGCGGATTTGATCCGCGATAATCCGCCAAAATCCGTGTCATCCGCGTGCCATTATTATTTAAGGGATGAAATATTCTGGGCAACTAATCCATTTTCTTCGTAGTTAAATCTCGCCTCTAATGGGAAATAACATGATCGACACTCTCCCATCCGAACAGCACAACGCCTTCGCCTGGTACGGACCGGATATGCAACAGCGCGAATCAGAGTGGCTTAGTTTTTTTACGCAAGATGAAATCAAAGAATTAGAAATCGCTGCCGAGCGTATTGCTTCTTCGGGAAAAAATTTTCTTGAAATAACGGCAGAAGATTTTCCGCTGCCCATACTTGCGCCTAAACTTCTGGAGCTTCGGAAAGAGCTGACTCGCGGCAAAGGCTTTGCTCTTCTGCACGGATTGCCTGTAGAAAAATATTCCGAAGTAGAATCCGGAATTATCTTTTGCGGACTCGGCGCGCATTTGGGACGCACTATGCCGCAGAATGCGCAAGGTCATTTACTTGGACATGTCCGCGATATAGGAATGAAAAGCGACGATCCGAATGTCCGCATCTATCAAACCAGCGAGCGGCAAACATTTCACACCGACTCCTGCGATGTTGTGGGTTTGCTCTGTCTCAATACGGCGAAGCGCGGCGGACTTTCGATGCTTGTCAGCTCGACAACAATTTTTAACGAGATGCGAAATTCGCGTCCCGATCTCGTTCAATTGCTCTTCGAACCTATTGCAACCGACCGCAGAGGCGAAGTGCCGCCCGGAATGCTTCCGTATTTTCTTATTCCGGTTTTTAATTATTATAAAGGATATCTGACGGTGATCTATCAGCGCCAATATATAGAATCGGCGCAGCGATTCCCGGATGCGCCGCGCTTAACCGAAAAACATAAAGAAGTGCTCGATCTCTTCGATGAGTTAGCCAATTCGCCTCGTCTCAATCTTTCCATGGAGCTTGAACCCGGCGATATGCAATTTGTCTATAACCACACCCTTCTGCATGACCGCACAGCATTCGAAGATTGGGAAGATGATAACAAAAAGCGGCATCTTCTGCGCCTCTGGCTTGCCGTTCCGGGTGACCGTCCCTTGCCCGAAATATTCGCAACGAAATTCACCGACCGGATTCCTGCACAATGAATAAGCCATTCCATAAAATCCTGCCTATCTTTGTTTTGACTTTTTCTATAGTCAGTACTCTTCGTGCGCAATCCAATTATCAACTTTCCCTTTCCGAAGCTGGAAAAATCATGGGTGAGCCAGTGTACTTGGAGGATAGCTCATCCGGGTATGCAAGTGGAGCACATTATTATAAATGCTCCTATTTCAGTCTATCCAAAGACAGCATAACCGGCAGAATCGGGAAACTCTATTATATGTATGAAGAGTATGATAAAGAATCCGAAGCTCATCAGGTCTATGAAGGGTTCAAAATCGCGAATGCGAAAAATTCTCCCTTAAAAGATCTTTCGTTCGGTGACGAAGGATATTATCAAGGACCTCCGGGCCCACCTCATTTCATCTTGGTCCGTAAAGGAAACAAGTTGCTACGCTTCAAAATAAATAAATCTACCAGCCATACGTCAGCCGACGCTTTGTTCGAAGTTGCAAAAGAGAAAGCTTCAAAATTCTGAGGTCGCGACAACTTAAAAATTCTCCACTCTGTTATAAAGCCTCAATAAAAATTCACATCGATATGTATTCTATATTGCCCCAGCGTATTGCGCTTATTATTTGTTCGTTATTTATTGGTATTTCTTCTGTTACAGCCAAAGAAACGCCGCTTAAATATCCGCCATCATTATATGCAGGGCTTAAGTGGCGCTCGATCGGACCCTTCCGCGGCGGCAGATGCCTGACCGTTTCCGGCGTAAAAGGCAAGCCCACGCTTTATTATATGGGCGCAACCGGCGGCGGAGTCTGGCGCACGGATGATGCAGGCAATACCTGGTTTCCGATTTCCGATACTACGTTTCACTCGGCATCGGTCGGAGCACTGGCAATCGCTCCGAGCGATCCGAATATTATATACGTCGGCATGGGCGAGGCGGCTATTCGTAATACCTGCGCAATGGGTGACGGAATGTATAAATCCAGCGATGCCGGAAAAACCTGGAAATATCTCGGACTCGAGAAATCTTATTCCATTGCGCGCATTGTCGTTCATCCCTGGAAACCGGAAGTTGCTTATGCCGCAGTGCTCGGTCAGGTCTTCGGAAAAAATAAAGAGCGCGGAGTGTATCGCACAACCGATGGCGGCGCTTCCTGGCAGCAAGTATTATCGAAAGACGATTCGACCGGCGCGATAGATATTAAGATCGATCCGAATAATCCGAGCAATCTCTATGCGTCACTTTGGCATGCAGAAAGAACCGCATGGTCTCTCACTTCCGGCGGCGAGACGAGCGGCTTATATAAATCCACGGATGGCGGCACAACGTGGAGTCTGCTTTCGCATAATCCCGGAATGCCAAAAGGCTTGCTTGGTAAAATTTGTATTTCCGTTTCTCCGGTAAATTCCGACCGCGTTTATGCCATGATCGAAAATGAGCATGGCGGACTTTTCCGCTCGGATGACGGCGGAAAAAAATGGCAGCAGCTCGATACGAATAATAATCTCACGCAGCGCCCGTGGTATTTTTCGCAAATTTTCTGCGATCCGAAAAACATCGATGTTATCTATTGCATGAATGTCGAATTCTGGAAATCGACAAACGGCGGAAGCTCGTTCAATAAGGTCGGGCAGGAGCATGGCGATAATCACGATATGTGGATCAATCCCGATAATCCGGATAATTTTATCATAGGCGATGACGGCAGCGCCGCAGTAACGTTTAACGGAGCGCATACATGGTCGAAAGAAGCACTGCCGACGTCACAATTTTATCATGTCAATCTTGATAATGATTTTCCCTATAATGTCTATGGTGCCCAGCAGGATTGGGGTTCGATGCGCGTTGCCTCGCGCACTACGGGCGGAGATATTAATATCCAAAATTGGTATGGAGTGGCTGGCGGCGAAGCGGGATATATCGTGCCCGATCCGACAAATCCCGATATTACCTACGGTGGCGAATACGACGGCATGATGAGTAAATATACGAAGTCCACCGATCAGTATCAATTTATTAATCCGTATCCCGAATCATGTTTGGGTGATGGAGCTTGTACAAAAAAATATCGCTTTCAATGGACATATCCTATTGCGATTTCTCCATTCGATTCTAAAACAATTTACGCAACGTCGCAGATGGTGCATAAGACGACGAACGGCGGACAAAGCTGGGATATTATTTCGCCCGATCTGACGCGCAACGAAGCCGAGATGCAATGTTCATCAGGCGGTCCGATCACCAAAGATAATACCGGCGCCGAAACATATCCCGATATTTTTGCTTTCGCGCCTTCGCCGGTGAAGCAAGGATTGCTTTGGGCTGGCACTGACGACGGCTTAGTTCATATTTCATCCGATGAAGGAAAAAATTGGCAGGCTATTACGCCGCCCACTTTGCCGCAATGGGCGATCATTTCTATTATAGAGCCGTCGCACTACGATGCAGGCACATGTTACGTTGCCGCGCATCGCTATAAATGGGATGACCGCCACCCGTATCTTTTCAAAACGAATGATTACGGAAAAACCTGGAAGCAGATCACCGATGGTATTCCGGATGGGCATTTCACGCACTGTATAAGAGAAGATCCGCATCAGAAAGGTTTGCTTTATGCCGGAACGGAGAAAGGCGTTTACGTTTCTTTCAACGATGGCGATAACTGGCAATCACTGCAATTGAATTTGCCGACAACTCCGGTGCGCGATATACAAATTCAAGGGCGTGATAATGATCTCGTTATTGCAACCCATGGCAGATCATTCTGGGTACTGGACGATATTACTCCGCTTTATCAGATGAACGATAAAATGATAAGCGAAGAAAATATTCTCTTCAAGCCGCGTGCAACAGTGCGTATGGATGGCGGCAGCGCCGATACGGCGATCTCATCGGGACAGAACGCTCCGGGGGGTGCGATCATCAGATATAATTTCAAGAAGAAACCAGAGGGCGAAATTAAACTGGTTTTCTTAAATGAAAAACGCGATACAATCACTTGGTATTCGAGCACGCGTGATAGAAAAAAAGAACCGGTAAAGATCAAGAAAGAATTTTATGACGATCCTTCGGCAAAGCGTCCGGGAGTTCTTCGAGCCGATTCGGGAGCGAATACTTTTGTTTGGGATTTACGCCATGATGACGCCGAAGAATTCGAGAAGGATGCAGTCATGCAAGGCTCGCTTGCCGGACCGAAAGTTATTCCCGGAAAATATTTCGTGCAGTTACGTCGCAACGATACGCTGCTTGGTGAGCAATCATTCGATATTTTTGAATATCCAAAAGTGAAAGTGCCGCAGCAGGATTTAGTAGAGCAAAATAAATTAGCATTGCAGCTGCGCGATACGATTTCGGCAATACATAAAGCAGTAAAAAGAATTCGTAAGATCAGGGCTTCCGTCGAAGCATTCTTAGGTGGATTTACCGATACCACTGAAGCAAAACCATTTAAAGATGCTGCAAAGCCGCTGCTCGATAGTTTAGAATATGTCGAAAATCTTTTCATCCAGCCGAAGATCAAAGCCGGCGAAGATGCGCTGCGCTTCCCTATTCGTTTAAACGATAAACTAGCCATACTCTATGATTTCGTAAAACAAGCCGATGCGAAGCCGACCGATCAGGATCTTCTCGTATTTGATGATCTGACTATCCAAGTAGGAAAAGATTTCGCAGTCTTGAAGCGCATGGAGGATGGTATTGTGCCGTCGTTCAATGCTCTTGCCGAACGTTCGCGCAAACCGGTGATCGATATTAAATCGAAAACGAGATAGCTTTTCTGTTAACGCGAATGCCGGCTGGCATGATGCCTGTTGGCTGCAGCAGCGTGGTACTCTGCCTGATAGTGATGCCCTTGAGCGGTATAGGCATGGTATGCAGCCATTTCTTTATTATCCTCCAGGTGATGTTTATGCGCTAAGCGTTGATGTTTCGCAGCCTCTTCATAATGATGAGCCGCTTTCTCGTGGTCGTCGTGATGTTCCGGATTTGTTGTCATAAAAGAATAAAAAAAAATTATAAAAGTGGCGGGGTGTTAGGAATACTACTAACACGCGTAATAATGACGACGTTCGTCCTTCATCTCTTGTCGACTATTGATGACTGACTGATAATGCCTCCGTATTTTTGCATCATGCAAGAGGGCGAACATCACCATATTCACGAGCACAAAACCCGGTGGGTGGTGATCCTTACTGCCGTCACAATGCTTGCCGAGATCGGCGTCGGATATTATTCCAATTCGATGGCGCTGACTGCAGAAGGCTATCATATGTCCACGCATGTTTTTGCGCTTGGGTTAAGTTACCTTGCGTATGTCATTATTCGCAAATATGCGCAGAGCGAGCATCTCTCTTTTCATAAAGATAAAGTATTGGCGCTTTCAGGTTTTACGAGCGCGATTATTCTTTTGGTCATTGCGATTATCATGGCAGTCGAATCTATTACTCGGCTCATCACTCCTCTTCCGATAAAATTCGGCGAGGCAATTGCCGTCGCTCTGGTAGGTCTGGTAGTCAATGCCATGAGCGCCATAGTATTGCATCATAAAGAAGAAGCAAGCGATCCGAATATTCGCGCAGCATATATCCATGTGCTTGCCGATGGCATCACGAGCGTTACCGCCATCGTTGCGCTTACGCTTGGAATGATCTATACGATTTATTCGCTTGATGCATTGAGCGGGATTATCGGCTCGGTCGTCATTGCAAGTTGGTCAGTTTCACTTATCAGAAATTCCGGAAAGACGCTCATCGAATTCAAGAGAACGGCTGCCATGTGACTATTTTTCGAAAATTAAAATATTCCTTTCAAAATGTCATAGTTTTGTTGGTGAAAGTATCTCATTTTTTTTACACACGGAGGAAAATATTCTATGAGTATCGTTGATAGAGCAAAAAATATTATCATGACTCCGAAGACGGAGTGGTCGGTAATTGCCGGCGAGGAGCCGAATGCGAGCGCTATATTCATGAGCTACGCGCTGCCGCTTATTCTTGCCAGCGCGGCAGCGGGATTCATCGGGCATGCGCTGATCTGGGGATCGGGGCATTACGGAGCGTTCGCAATGAAATGGGGTTTGTATGTTGCGATACAAACTACTATCATGGGAGCGCTCGGAGTATGGCTGACTGCCGCAGTTGTCAATGCACTTGCCCCGAATTTCGGTTCGGAAAAAAATATGGGGCGCGCCATGCAGCTCGTCATTTATTCGATGACGCCTGCGTGGATCGGCGGATTGCTTATGATCATTCCCTGGATCGGCTTCATCGGAGCGATCTTCGGAATTTACGGACTCTATCTTATCTACCTCGGGCTTCCGGTGATGATGAAAACACCCGAAGATAAAACCGTTAGCTATTTAGTAGTTTCGATTGTCGTTCTCATCGTCATTTATCTCATCATCGGCTGGATTTACAGGATGATATTTTGGGACATGATGGGCTTTGGAGTGATGTCGAGTTCGGGATGGATGGGGATGTAAAATTTGTCGTAGGGGCGAGCGGCAGCTCGCCCTTTTCATTTTAGGATACTCCGCAGTGCGACCAGCCGGTCGCCCCTACACCGAATTAATTATTTCACTTATCAACCCATGCACTAATCCATTCGAAGCAATAATTCCTTTTTTGTAAATCGAGTATTCCGAGCCGTCGTAGTGCGTTGCTCTACCGCCTGCTTCGCGAAGAATAAGCGAGCCGGCAGCAGTATCCCAGGGCGAAAGCCCGGCTTCAAAAAATCCGTCGAACCTTCCACAAGCAGTATAGCAAAGATCGAGTGCCGCGCTGCCAAGCCTTCGAACAACAAGTCCGCGTTTTAAGAAAGCCGTGAAGCGCTCGATAGCTTTGTCTTCATTCTGCGCAATGTTATAAGAAAATCCTGTTACAAAAAGCGAAAGCCCGGGATCGCTCGTTTTTGAAACATGAATTTTTTTCTCATTGAGGAATGCTCCGCTGCTGCGTATTGCAGTAAATAATTCATCGCGTGTTGCATCATAAATCGCGCCGTATTCAACTACTCCATTTACTTCAACTCCTATCGAAACGCACCAGATCGGAAGCCCGTGAGCATAATTCAGCGTACCGTCTATTGGATCGACGACCCATCTGATGCCAGAAGAAGTTTTTGTCTTTGCTCCTTCTTCGCCGAGATATTCATGATCGGGATAAATTTTCGAGACTTCCGATTGAATGAATTCTTCATTATGTTTATCAACGTTCGTAACAAGGTCGAACTCATTCGATTTTCGCTCGATATGCAAAACTTTCTTTTGCTCGGTAAGTGCATAGCGTCCGGCTTCTTTTGCCAGGCGGATGGCGAGGGCGAGGTAATCTTGGGTGGAGCCCGAAGTCTGAAGTCCGATGTCCGATGTTGTGGAATGAACGGATTGAATTGACTTCGGACTTCGGACTTCAGACTTCGGACTGGTCATAATATGTTATTTTTGAAACAATGCAAACGTTTCTATTCGCTCTCGCCGGTTATCTTATCGGTTCGATTCCGGTTGCCTATTTGATTACGCACCGGCGGCATGGCATTGATCTGCGCCAAACCGGCTCGCGGAATATCGGTGCGCGGAATGCATTCGAAGCAACTGGTAACAAATGCACCGGCTTCGCCGTGCTCGTCCTCGATATGCATAAAGGAATTATTCCGCTCGTCATTCTTGCAAAATTAGAATATTGCGATATGATTCCTATTGCCGCTGCAGCAATTATTTTAGGACATTGTTACCCTATCTGGCTGAAATTTCATGGCGGCAGAGGTCTTGCAACGGCATCGGCAATCGCACTGCTCGTCTCACCTGCCATTTTACTTGTATGGATTGTTGTTTATCTTGTTACCGGAATTATAAAATCGCAAGTCCATATTCAGGCATTTATCGCAACATTCGGAGCATTGCTTTTTGAATTATTCACCGATACGAATAATTTTTTTGGCAAGGGAGGAATGCTCTGCGTTGGCGATCACCTCCATGAAGCAATGATTATTATTTTACTGATCATCTTATCGCGACATATCGAGCCTATGTATAAACAGTTGAAGCATTCCTAGGGATACTATACTTTTTGGAGACATAGTGGAACATACGAGTGAGCCCGAACGTATTCTTACCTTACTATGGTTGGACGGAATTTAATCTTCAAAATATGGATGGACTAAAGACCGCTCCACTAATCGTTCGTTCAGAAAGCAGTGAAATCAATTTTTCAACGTATGATATTTGCTACGCCATTTCTTTCGTTCATGGCGCTCATCGCGCCGCTTACTTCCTGCTCGGAAAAACAGAATGGATTTCCGGAAGCGCAAATTTATAAGGCAAGCGCCATCAGTAACACAGACCGGGATTCTGTCAATAGCGATATTACTTCTACGCGCCGCAATTCCATCACTCGCGCGGTGGCAAAAGCAAGCCCGGCAGTTGTCGGAATTAATGTTACCGAGATTCGCGAGCAGCGCATTTACGATCCGTTCCAGGATTTCGGTTCTGATGATCCCTTCTTCAGACAGTTCTTTCAACACCGCGGACAGCAGACACAAAAATATAAAGTCGAAGGGCTCGGCTCCGGTTTTATTATTTCTCCGGATGGGTATATTCTGACAAACGATCATGTCGCTGGCAATGCTTCGAAAATTATCGTTACGACGACCAGCGGCAAACAATACGATGGCAAGCTTATCGCAACAGATCCGATAGGCGATGTTGCGCTCGTGAAGATCGACGCCGAGAATCTTCCGTTTCTCACGCTCGGTAATTCTGACGATCTCGATATCGGCGAATGGGCAATTGCCTTGGGAAATCCTTTCGGACTTTTCCGAACCAACGATAAACCTACTGTTACGGTAGGCGTCATCTCCAATACCGGCGTGAATCTCGGTTTGGAAAGCGGTAAAAATTATCGCGGCATGATCCAGACCGATGCGGCAATATCGAGTGGAAACTCCGGCGGACCGCTGCTCAACGCAAACGGGGAAGTCATCGGTATCAATGCCGTGATTCGATCGACGGCAACAAGCTATCAAGGCTCCGGTTCTATCGGTTTAGGTTTTGCGATTCCGATCAATAAAGTAAAAGTCATTCTCGATGGATTCCGCTCCGGAAAAAAAGTAAATACAAACATCGGCAATCTCAATACTCTTGGATTTATCGCACAGACCTACGACGATGAGATCAAACCATATCTGAATGTTCAGACCGATGAAGGAGTGGTTATAACGAATCTCTACAGGAATGCCCCCGCAATTGCAGCCGGGCTGCAAATCGGCGATGTCATCACTGCAGTCGATGGCGAGAAAGTACGATCGCTCGAAGATCTGGGCAGCATTATCGCCGATAAGAAAGTTGGAGATGTAGTAACATTCACAGTGTTACGCAGCGAAGGTGTTACAAAAGTAAAGATGAAGCTGCCGGGGAAATAAGTATCTGAGTAGGGGCGAGCGGCAGCTCGCCCTTTTTCAATTGACAATAACCACGCAGGGCGACCAGCCTCTCGCCCCTACTTTTTGATTACTTCATAATCTTTCGGCACCTCGAAAAGATCATCGCTTAATTTTTCTTCGGACATTTCTTTGAGTTCGCTTTTGATAAATGTTTTTCCGTCTTTGGACATCGTCATCGTTACGGGGACTTTTCCTTCGCCTGAGATGGGCTTGAGTAGCATCATCATTTGCTCCATGCCGCCCATGCCGGTACGGTTCTTGCCGAGGAAAGCATCTTCTAAGACATCATAAAATTTTAATCTGGGATCTTGCGTGATCCACATATCGATATTCATTCCCTTAAATATGCCGATATATTCTTCGCATTCCAAGCCGTTGATCGTTTTTTTCATGCCAGTCGGTTTCGGGATAAATTTATTGAGAGAATCGAGAATATCGGGATGTTCATTCAGCGTATCATCGATCTTCGACCGCATAGAATCCATTGATCGGAGATTAGTAACGTAAGCATGTTTATTGACGAGCATTGTCATCGTTCTGGCGTTGCGGTCAATGATCGTGCGGACAGGCAGCGGCACAAATCCTCCGAGCAGCGACATTTCCGAAGCTACTTTATCGCCGCGGACATACATCGTTATCGTGGCATTGGCATTGAATCCTAATGGCAATTTCTTCGAAGGTGCGGGAGCGGTAAAAGTCGTATCGTTTCTCTCCTCGGCAGAACCCAGAGCGCTTGCATCGACAGAAATTTGCTGCACGATCTTTCCTTCGAATGCCCTGCCCGGCATCGAGGCCCGCTCAGAGCAGGATGAAAGAAACAGAATACCGGCAATAAATAAAATACTTTTTGAATTTCGCATATTGGTATGGATAGTGTTTTCTATAACGGTTGGGCAATGGAATTGTTTCTGATTATTTCCCGATATACTCAAATGGAATCTCCTCCCACTTCATAGGAATTCCTGATTTCATATTTTTATAGTACTCTTTAATTTCCGAAAGCGAAAAAATATAGTGCTGTGCGTCATTCGTAAAAATAAATCGCGGGTCATCGCCAGCTTCATACCGAAGAAGCCACAACGAGTTATGATCCATATACTCGGTAAAAAATTCTACGATCTTCTGATCTTCGCCTTTTACCTGATAATCGGGTTTCTTCGCGATGATCGAAAGCAACTCTTGATTCATTTCGTGAATAATTATTCAGCAAATTTACGGTAACATCCCGTTACAAACGGCAGTACGCATAACAAAGGAAGGAAAATTAATATGCTCCGAAAATTAACTGGTTCATTTTTAATCACAACAATCATCTTGTTAGGTTCGAAAGGATTTGCTCAAACAGGCGACGGAAGTTTGCAGAATTTTATCAGCGCTCTGCGCGATCTTCGCCATCCGGCAATTACGCTTGATTATCTTTCAGCCTCCGGCGCACCCGGCGATAAGATAAATTATAATGCGCTTCAGCTATCTGCTTCGGCGACTGTTCTTGGCGGAACGCATATTTGGGGCAGTGTTCCACTTCGCCAGCAGAACGGTCCGCTTGGCTCAGTATCGGGCATCGGCGACTTGACGCTTGTCATCAATCAGAGTCTTATCGATCTTGCCGGCGCCGATATTTCTGTCGAACTCGGTACGAAGCTAGCGACCGGTTCGGTAACCGAAGGTTCGCTTCCACAGTCATATCAAAACGGAACCGGCACGAACGATCTGTTGCTCAGTCTCAATATTATGACTTCCGCTCTCGACCTCGGTGCCGGCTATGAACTCGTTGGCGGCAGAAGTATGAACCAGATCACCAGATTAAAACGCGGCGATGATTTCATCGTACATGCCGGTTATATGAATCGCGGCGAATCGCTCGATCTGGGCGGCGAACTCATCGGAATCTGGCAGATTCAGGAATCCAGTATGTTGAATCCCGTTTCTCAAACCAAATCATTTATCAATGTAGCCAGCAGCAACGGGCTGATGCTCGATGCGCTCATTAAAGCTCAATACCGGTTAGGCAGCATGATTGCTTTCAATGGCACTCTCGGCATACCGCTGAATAAATTCAATCAGAATGACGGCGGTCCGACGCGCGGGTTAACCGCATCTGCCGGAATCGGAATTTCATTTTAATAAAAGTATACTATTCCTGCGCTCGCACCATGAGCGCAGGAAGTATTTTTTTCAACTCCATCGCCCAGGTATCCCAGTTAATGATATGTTCATAAACTTCCCGGCTATTTTTTACTAAAGAATAATAAAGCTGATCGCTCTGAAAAATTTCTGCGATCTTTTCAGCGTAGACAGTTCCCCCCGCTTCCAAAGGAAGCATAAATCCGTTGATGCCTTCTTTGACTGCGCCGGCAATTCCTCCGGTATCGGTCGTGATAATAGGAAGCCCGTACGCGCTGGCTTCGGCATAAACGACTGCGCAGCATTCGGCTCGTGTCGGAAGGATAAGAAAATCTGCATCGAGTAATTGATTCTCCAGTTCGGCTCGCTCTTGTGGATTATTTTTATTCAGGAAAGGAATAACAATAAGATCTGGATCGTGAAAATCTGAAGGCGGAACGCATCCAATAACCGTAAGCCGAGCTTTGATGTCTCTTTTTTTCAATTCAAGCAATGTTTCAAATGCAATCTTGCCTCCTTTCCTTTCCCAATTTACCGCTAAAAAAAGAAGACGGCACGTGTTAGTCTTCTTTTTTGCGAGT
>Ga0207100_1189_pt1 | contig 13398 bp, 12 predicted proteins | sample Alteio_BWMinHeat_82_FD_153520 | JGI IMG/M metagenome (GOLD analysis project Ga0207100, IMG submission 153520) | Enriched cells from forest soil in Barre Woods Harvard Forest LTER site, Petersham, Massachusetts, United States -... | ecosystem: Environmental > Terrestrial > Soil > Temperate forest >...
GGCGACTTTCTGCACTTTGAGGTCATCGATGGAGAAGGCCTCGGGCTCCGATTTCATCAGCCAATAATTTGTCATTTTGAGCGTAGCGAAGAATCTCGCCGTGCCAAATCATTTTGCCATTTCCTGAGCGGCGGGACGAATGATACTGTATTGGAGAGCGTTAAGAATGATGAAAAGAGTCCTGTTTCTTTGCACCGGAAATTCCTGCCGCAGCCAGATGGCCGAGGCTCTGTTGAAATCTTTATCCAAAGGGCGTTTTGAAGTTTTCAGCGCCGGGTCCAGGCCCTCCGGCCACGTTCATCCGATGGCGCTGGAAATTTTGAAGGCGGCCCGGCTTCCCATCGAGGGCCTGCGGTCGAAATCCTGGGACGAATTCAAGGATCAGCCCATGAATTTTGTGATCACGGTCTGCGACCGGGCCAAGGAGACCTGCCCCTTATGGTCGGGCCAGCCCATCACCGCGCATTGGAGTTTCGAGGATCCGGGGAAAGCGGAGGGGAGCCTTGAAGAGAAATCGAAGATATTCCGCAAAGTGTTTACGGAAATCCAGACCCGTGTCCGGTTGTTCGCCGCCTTTCCGATGGACAAACTTTCCCGCCTGGAGCTTGAAAACGAGGTGAGAAAATTAGCCCCTTGAGGAAATACCTCGCCGAAGCCGTGGGGACGTTCTGTCTCGTGTTCGCGGGCACGGGGGCCATCGTGGTGAACCAGCTGACCCATGGCGAAGTCACCGAAGTGGGGATCGGCCTCGTCTTCGGCCTGGTGGTTCTGGCCATGGTTTACACGGTGGGCCCCATTTCGGGCGCTCACCTCAACCCCGCGGTGACGCTGGGTTTCTATTCCTCCGGACGCATGAGAGGCCAGGAAGTCCCCGCCTATATCATGGCTCAATGTGCCGGGGCGCTCCTCGCGAGTTTCTCGCTTCGCGTGATTTTCGGCGGGAGCACAAACCTCGGCGTGACGTTGCCTTCGGGAACCGCGCTTCAAAGCCTTGTCTTGGAGTTTGTTCTCACTTTCATGCTGATGTTTGTGGTCATGGGGGTCGCGACGGGTGACCGCGAGGAAGGGGTCCTCGCGGGGGTGGCGATCGGAGCCACGATCGCTTTGGAGGCGATTTTCGCGGGGCCCATCTCCGGAGCCTCCATGAACCCGGCGAGGTCACTGGCCCCGGCCCTGGTCTCCGGGAATTTGAGCCACCTTTGGATTTACGGGCTGGGGCCTGTTTTGGGGAGTGTTGTTGGGGCGTGGATGTATCGGCGGGTGCGGTGAAGACCATTGTCCGGATTTTACTGTTGGTGGTGTGGGCGGCTTCGGCGGCTTTTTCCGAACAGGCCCTGACGGGCCCGGCCCGGCCCGATGACAGCGTGTGGCTGGAGGCGAGAGCTTTGTGCCGCAGGGCCGATGCTCTTCCGGAGAGTGAGGCTCGCCCCGTTTATGAGGAGGCTTATGCGAAGGCCCGGGAGGCCGTTGTGGTGAGCCCGCAGAGCGCGGGGGCCCATTATTTTCTCGGGCTTTCCGCGGCCAAGATCGCCCACCTGGCCGGCCCTTTCTCAAGCCTCAAATACATCCACGTCACCGAGAAAGAGATGGAGAAGGTCATTCGGTTGGATCCGGGTTTTTCAGACGCGGGAGCCTACCGCGTACTGGGCAAGATTTATCTTGAGATGCCCGGCGCTTTGGGCGGCAGCAATAAGCGTTCCCGTGAGTATTTGGAGAAGGCCGTCGCCCTGGCCCCGGACAACGTTTTAAACCACCTTTATCTGGCCGAGGTCCTCAAAGCGCTCGGAGATAAGAAGGCAGCCCGCGCAGAAGCTTTTCGTGTCACTGTGATGCCCTCGGAGGAAGATCCTTCCAGCGCCGACAGTCCCCGCGCGAAGGCGCGAAAGTTGTTGGAGTCCCTCCGCTAAAATTTCTTCCGGGTCCAGTCCATGGGATCCACCGGAACTCCATGGACGTAGATTCCCCAGTGGAGGTGAGGCGCCGTCGAGAGGCCCGTGGTCCCCACCCTTCCGATCGTTTGATTCTTTCTCACCTCTTCCCCTTCCCTCACCAAGAACTTCGACAGGTGCAGATAGACGGACGTCACGCCCTGGCCGTGGTCGATCAGCAGTGTGTTGCCATGCAGCTGCAGTCCCTGGGCCAGGACGACCCGCCCCGCTTCGGGGGCCCGGATGAGAGAGCCCTGAGTGGATTTGATATCCACGCCCCGGTGGTAATCTTCATAGTTTCGGCGTGTCCCGTAACCTGTGAGGAGCCGTCCGTGGATGGGCAGGGAGAATCTCCCCTTCCATCGTCGTTCCGGGGTCTCGGTCCGCATGAGTTCATGGATTTTCCGGCCCTCGGCGGGCCCCGCGCTCAGGAGCTTTTGTTTTTCAGGTGTGAAAGTCAGCGATTCGGATGGAAAGATGCCAGGCCTGACTTCGAACGTGAGGTTTTCGGGGGAGCCCGCTCCTGATTCGACGTGGAGCGTGTGAGGGCCCGGGGGAAGATTTGCCGGGATCCCCAGGAGGATTTTCCATCGCCCTTTACCGGCGGGGTAGGCGGCGAGTGCCTGCCCTTCGAAATGAGAGGCCGGCTTTTGAACGGGCCCCGGGCCCGTGATCAGGACGCAAACGGTGTTTCCGGGAGAGGGTCTTGAGGGTTTGATCGAATAGGTCCATCGGGTTGGCGACGCCGCCCCGGCGCCGACCGTGAGGAACGCCAGAAACGAGATGAGTTTAAGGGTAGGGCGTAATTTGGTAAAATAAACGGACATGAGCATCCTTGTCGTCGGTTCAGTGGGTTTAGACACTGTCAAAACCCCCTTTGGCCGGGTTCAGGATTCCCTCGGAGGGTCTGCGACCTACTTTTCTTACGCCGCGAGCTTTTTCAGCCCCGTCAAATTGGTGGCTGTGGTGGGAGAGGACTTTCCCCGGGAGCATGTAGACCTTTTGGCCCGCCGGGGCATCGATCTCAAAGGCCTGCAGAGGCTTCCCGGCCGGACGTTTCGCTGGTCGGGTTCTTATGAATTTGATTTGAACGAGGCCCGGACGCTGGCGACGGAACTCAACGTTTTTGAGAGTTTCCGCCCCCAGATCCCCCCTGCCCTCCAGGAAACTCCTTTCGTCTTCCTCGCCAACATCGATCCCGAGCTCCAGCTCGACGTTCTCAAACAAGCCCGCCAGCCGCGTCTGGTGGCCTGCGACACGATGAATCTCTGGATTAAGATTAAGCCGGCCAAGCTTCGGGAGGTTTTGGAGCGCGTCCATATTTTTATCCTCAATGACGGCGAGGCCCGCCAGCTGACCGGGCAGTCGAGCCTCATCAAAGCGGGCCGGACGCTCCTGAAGTGGGGCCCCTCGATCGTCGTCATCAAGAAAGGGGAGCACGGGGCCTTCCTCTTGACGGAAGGCCGGTTCTTCGCGGTTCCCGCTTTTCCTCTGGAAGAGGTTTACGATCCCACGGGGGCCGGGGACTGCTTCGCGGGCGGTTTTTTCGGGTCGCTCGTCAGGGACGGCGGTTCTTTGGAGGAGACCGCGCTGCGGCGGGCGGTCGTGTTCGGCACGGTCATGGCTTCTTTTAATGTCGAGAAGTTCAGCCTGGAGCGGTTGAAAACCCTGACGGACGCCGAGATCTTCTCTCGCTACCGCCAATTTATTCAGATGACCCATTTTGAAGATTCAGACATGCGAGAGACAGCACCCCGTTAGTTTCCCGCCAGAAACTTAAACTCCACATAAAGATCGAGTTCATTTCTCCCGTACCCTTCCGGCAGGGGCGGGAACGGGGCCGCGTAATTCACGGCCCGGAGCGCCATTTGATCATAAAAAGTGTCTCCGGATGATTGATGGAGCGAAGGGCGGGCGACCGAACCGTCCCGTTCGATGGAGAAAGTCACGACACAATTGTGCGGCTGGCTGGATCCGGACCACCGGCTCCATTCTCTCCAGAGCTTTGTCTTGACGCTCACGAGGTACCAGCTATAGGGAAACCCACCGCTTCCTTTTCCCGTCCCGGGTCCCACCCCTTCTCCCACGCCGACGCCGATGCCTTCACCCTCTCCTCCTTGAACGAGGGCCGTCCCCATTCGTGTCGGGGGCTTGGCCTTGACTTCCTCAGCCGCCATTTTCGTTGAGGCGGGCGTTTTATGCCGCTTTCTCTTTCTTCTCAAACTCCAGGCCGATTCCGCCGCCTTTTGTGAGTTGACCCGGGCTTTTGCTTTCGCCAAAGGTTTTTTTTCTTCTTTTTCAGCGGGCGCGCGAGTTTCCACCGGCGCCGGCAGCGGCCGTCCGTTTCCACCCCCGCCTCCTCCCATGTTTCCCGTATAGTCCACTCCATAGGTTGTTCCCAGGCGGATCGGCTCCGGGTGGAAGATCCCTGAGAGAAGAAACAACACGACCAGGCTGTGGATCGCCGCCGAGGAGATGAGACAGCGTTTCATGACCGGGTCTTCCCAGAAACTGCCGGGTCTGTTCATGCGGGTTTTCTTCGGAGCGGGAGGCTCGCGGTGAACGACAGGAGGCAAAGCCAGGCGAAGGCGTCTCCCCAGTGGTCATAGGGTGTCAGGCGCCGGGACGGGACCACCCGGCCCAAGAGGACGGTTTTCACGAGAAGAGGCGTCCGGGACTGAATTCTGCCGGAGGGCTCAATGATGCAGGAAATCCCGGTGTTGGCGGCCCGGACGACGTAAGCCCGGTTCTCGACCGCCCTCAGGACGTTCGCCACCATGTGTTGTTCGGGGGCGGCGGTGTCGAGGAACCACCCGTCATTGGTGATGTTGACCAGGAATTCCGCGCCGGCGTTGCGCAGGCGCCGGACGAGACCGGGGAAGGCCGCCTCGAAGCAGATGGAGGCCCCAAAGGAAGCTCCGGGAATTTGAAACAACGTCTCCTCCCTACCGGCGGAAAAGTTTCCCATTTCATTCAGCACGCGGATCCAGGGCGCCAGGAGGGAACGCAGGGGGACGTACTCACCGAAGGGGACGAGATGAATTTTCAGGTAGCGGCTCACAGGAATTCCCCGTGGGGAAATCAGGAAAGCGGCGTTGTAGTCTTCTTTATTTTCCGTGGTCGGGGCTCCGACCAGTTCGTAAGTTCCGGTTTTCAGAGCTTCCTGCCGGATCCAATTCGCGTATTTGACTTCGTTCGGAAACCAGCCGGGAACGGCCGTCTCCGGCCAGACAATGAGGTCCGGTTGGGAGGGGCGAGCGGTCTCGAGAAGCCCGTCATAGGTTTTCCGGATGCCTTCTTCATAAGCCTCGTCCCATTTTTGGTATTGGTTGATGTTGCCTTGAAGGATGGCGACCTTGAGCATGGGGGTTCCGGGAAAAGCGGGCCGGGAGAAGAGTTTCAGCCGGCCGTGGCCCCAAAAGAGCGCCAGGGCGATGACGAGACCCGGATAAAAGAAGCCCCGGAGCCTCCCTTTGGCTTCGATCGGAGAAGACCAGAGGAGCGCGAGCGCGGCGTTGGCGAGCACGACAAGGAAGCTCACGCCGTAGGGGCCCGTGAGCTCGGCGACCTGAAGGGCCGGGAGGTTTCTCCATTGAGTGTTGGCGAGAAGGGTCCAGGGATATCCGCTCAAAATATAAGTCCTCGCGTACTCAAGAGCCGCCCAAAGCGCCGCCGCCTGAAACGGCCAAACTCCCGGATGGCCCGCGGGGTCTGTTCCTTTCGTCAGGAGGAGCGAGAACGCGGTGAAATAGAGCGCGTGATAGAGCGCCAGCAGAGTTCCCGCGAGGAGGCTCACCGCCCAACCGACTCCGGCGGCCCGGCAGGTGGGAACGATCCAGGTGAAAATCACGGCGTTGGCGGTCATTCCGTAAAGGAGGGATGCCCAGAACACGGGAGAGGGGGATTGTCTGAGGCAGAAAACAAGGAGCGGGATCAGCGCGACCCAGGCGGCCCATGAGACGTTGGCTTTGGGGAACGCCAGGCCAAAAAGAACGCCGCCGGTGAGGACCGATGCGACCCTGGGAAGGGTCACTTCCCGCAGCATTTCTTGTGTTTTTTCCCGCTTCCGCAGGGGCAAGGGTCGTTTCTCCCCACCTTGTGGACGGTCAGGGGAGCCGCCGCGCCGCCCATTCCGGGTTTTGAGTTGGCCGGAGAAAGCCGGGGCGTTTCGCGCCGCTGGAAATTTTCCGGGCCCGGGACATTATTATTTTTGACGATGTTGTCGCTGAGAATAAAATCCGCCTTGACGCTCGTCATCGGGGTTTCTTCCTTGACGGTCACGGCCTGGGGAGCCTGGATGCGGAAGATGTACTCGAGCGCGTCTTCCCGGATGCGCTGCATCATGGCTTCAAAAAGATTGAAGCCCTCCTTTTGGAATTCGATCAGCGGGTCTTTCTGCCCATAGGCGCGCAGGAAGATGCCGCGCCGGAGCTGTTCCAGATAAGTCAGGTGTTCGATCCAGGCCGAGTCGATGACGGAGAGAAGCACCATGCGTTCAAGCTCCCTCGCGGGGCCGACGCCAAGCTCCGTGACCCGCCGTTCATAAGCGCTGAGAAGTTTTTCCTCAACGATGTTTTTGAGCTGGTGGGGGTCGGCGGGCGGCTCGGCGCCCAGGTCCAGCTCTTTGTTGAAGCTCCGCTGGGCCCAGGCTTTGAGGGAGGAGAGGTCCCATTCCTCGGGGTGAACGTCCTTCGGGGCCCAGAGCAGCACCTTTTCTTCAAGGGATTCGATCATCATCTGCCGGATCCGTTCCGAGATGTCTTCCTTGTCGATGATCGAATTGCGGAGGGCGTAGATCGCTTCCCGCTGTTTGTTCATCACATTGTCGAAATCCAGGAGCTGTTTCCGGATGTCGAAGTTCATCGCCTCGACCTTCCGTTGGGCGTTCTCGATGGCCTTGTTGACCCAGGGATGCTGGATGTCTTCGCCTTCCTTCATCCCCAGTTTTTGCATGAGGCCCGCGACGCGGTCGGAGCCGAAAAGCCGCATCAGCTCGTCGCTCAGGGACAGGTAGAACCGCGAGGCCCCGGGGTCCCCCTGGCGGCCGGTGCGGCCGCGGAGCTGGTTGTCGATGCGGCGGGCTTCATGGCGCTCGGCGCCGATCACGTAAAGGCCCCCTTTCGATTTGACGTACTCCGCCTCCACCGGATCGGGCGGGTTTCCCCCCAGGACGATGTCGGTGCCGCGGCCCGCCATGTTGGTGGCGATCGTCACGGCCCCTTTGCGGCCGGCCTGCGCGATAATCTGGGCTTCCTGCTCGTGGTATTTGGCGTTCAAAACCTGGTGCGGGACCCCTTTGCGCTTCAGGAGGGCGGAAAGTTTTTCCGACTTTTCAATGGAACGGGTCCCCACGAGCATCGGCTGGCTTTCTTTCCAGCGCTCCTCGATTTCCTGGGTGAGGGCGTTGATCTTTTCGTTTTCGGTCCGGAATACGCGGTCGGTGTAATCGACCCGGAGCGTGGGCTTGTTGGTCGGCATTTCCACGACATCGAGCTTGTAGATCTCCCAGAACTCGGCGGCTTCCGTGAGCGCCGTGCCCGTCATGCCGGCGAGTTTTTTGTAGAGCTTGAAGAAGTTCTGGAAGGTGATCGTGGCGAGCGTCTGGTTTTCTTCGGCGATCCGCAGGCCCTCCTTCGCTTCGACGGCTTGGTGGAGGCCTTCGGACCACCGCCGCCCGGGCATGAGCCGTCCGGTGAACTCGTCCACGATGATGACTTCCCCGTCCTTGATCACATACTCGACGTCCTTGTGATAAAAATTGTGTGCCCGGAGGGCCTGAGTGATGTGGTGCACCCATTCCCCCTGGATATCGTCATAGAGAGATTTCACGCCGAGGAGCCTTTCACACTTGGTGATGCCCTGGTCCGTCAGGGTGACGGTCTGGGCCTTCTCGTCGGTGATGTAATCGTAGCCGGCGCCCAGGTCGACGCCCTTGTATTTGGCGTCGAGCTCCTCCTGTTCGGTGACCGTCCGCCCTTTCAGGTGGGGGCTCAGTTTGTTGGCCGTGTAATACCTTTTGGTGGATTGTTCCCCGGGGCCTGAAATGATGAGCGGGGTCCGGGCTTCGTCGATGAGGATCGAGTCCACCTCGTCCACGATGGCGTAGTGGAAGGGCCTCAAGACCCGGTCTTCTTTCCGCACGACGAGGTTATCCCGGAGGTAGTCGAAGCCGATCTCGTTGTTGGTGACATACGTCACGTCGGATTGATACGCCGTGCGCCGGGCGTCGTTCTTCATGTCGTGCTGGATGAAGCCGACCGAAAGGCCCAGGCTTTCGTAGACGGGGCCCATCCACTGGCGGTCGCGCCGGGCGAGATAGTCGTTCACGGTGACCACGTGGACGCCTTTTCCGGTGAGACTGTTCAGATAAACGGGGAGGGTGGCGACGAGGGTCTTTCCTTCCCCCGTTTTCATCTCCGCGATCTTGCCCTGATGGAGGATGAGGCCGCCCAGCATCTGGACGTCGAAGTGGCGCAGGCCGATCGCCCGTTTCGAGGCTTCCCGGACGACGGCGAACGCCTCGGGGAGCAGGGTGTCCAGCGTGGCCCCTCCGGTGAAGCGCCCCCTCAATTCATCCGTTTTGGCGCGCAGGGCCTCGTCCGAAAGCTGGGAGATCCCGGGCTCCAGCGCGTTGATTTGATGCACGATCGGCCAGAGTTTTTTCAAGGTTCTTTGGTTCTGCGTGCCCATGATGAACTTCAGAATGAAGTTGGCCATTTCGAAGGTTATTGTATCAAAGTTGTTTTGATGAATCCGTCGGAGCCCGCTCCGCGCGGGCTTTTTCGAGGAGCCAGGCCGCTCCCATCCCTGAAAGGGCGCACAGAATGGGGATGGAGGGCAGGAGAAACCTGAGTTCGACACCGCTCCTGGGGCCGATCGCGTCCACGGGAAGGATGAAAGCCACCGGGAGGATCGTCGCTCCCCAGAGAAAGACGGGTTTCCATCGCCGGTGCCGCGCCGCGAACAGAAGCCCGAGAGGGATCAGGAGCCACTGCCAGGGGGCTCCCTGCAAAAGACGGGGGGTGTACCAGACGACCGCCAGCCTCAGGCCTTTCAGGAATCGCATGACGCCGTGCGTGGTCCCTTTCTCCAGAAAGAACTGAACAAGACCCATGGGTCTCCCGGCCGGCGGGACATTTTGGATCCGGAACCCGGATTCCGCGATGAGTTCCCGATGGGCCCAGAAGGCCGCGTGAACATGATGGGAATAAAGAAAGCTACCGTGGGTGATTTTCTGCTGGATGAGATAGGGACTGACCATGAGAAACGCGATCAGGACGGCTCCTGCAGTCTGCCGGATAGCTCGCTCGCCGTCCCTGCGAAATCTAACAAGACCATCGACGATTAAGCAAAGACCGGTCACCAGAAGTCCTTCCAGACGGCAGAGAGAGGTAAGACCTGCCGCAATCCCCAAAAGCCACATACGGCTTTTCCCCTCACCCTGACCCTCTCCCTCATGGGGAGAGGGAATATTATTTTCCTCTCCCCTCCGGGGGAGAGGATTAAGGTGAGGGGGTCGATCCCAGATCGCTAAAAACAGCAGAAGAAAAGAAACATAACTCACCATGTTAAATCCCTGGACGCTGTAGTAGGCGATCAGGGAGCAGGAGGTGAAACCAAGCCCGGTCAGGAAGGCCGGCCAGAATCCCATCGTGAATCGCGCCCAAAGGCATAAGATTCCGAATGAAATGAACGTGAAAATCACCGTCAAAACCCGGAGAGCCGTTTCCGGCCGCTGAGAGAATGGAAGGGCGAGTTTGACCAGGAAGATGTGCAGCGGTTCGCGCGGGGTTGTGTCGAAGAATATCCGGGATCGTTGGGCCAGCTCCGTGTAGCCGGCAGGGTCCGTCAGGGGGACTTGAGCGTAGAGATTCCAGGCCTTCTCAAGCGTGAGGGCCATGAGGAGGGTCAGAATGACCCAGAGGAACTTCTCAACGAGGGTTTTTCTGGTGCCCATTTTTCAAAGCGCCTTCCCGCTGGAGCAGTTTTTTCTTGGCGCTCAGGCCTCCTGTGGCGGAGTAGCCGCCCAGGCTGCCATCCGACCGGACAACACGATGGCAGGGAATGACGGGAGCAAAGGGATTTTTCGCAAGTGCGGTTCCCACCGCGCGCGCCGCGCCGGGCTTCCCAACAGCCTGCGCGATCCATCCGTAAGTTCGCACCTGACCCTTCGGGATTTTCGCGCAGGCCAACCAGACCTTTTGAGAGAACGTTGGGTATTTCGATATTTCTCTGCGGATTTTTTCCGGGATTTTCATGTCAGTTCCTCCTCTTTCTCTAAAAGCATATTAAATTCAGGGTTAGAACGTTCCTTATCAGTTCCCTTTTCTTCGCGAGACTTGGTCTAATTCTAACTGAGTTCGTCTGATTTCTCGTGCGATCGTTTTCGTGTCGGGCAGAGCCATCCGGTATTCCGAAGCAAGTATCTTATTGGGTAACCCTCCCAGGGCATAACGGGCGACAGCTGCGTTCTTTTCAGCACAGAGGATCAACCCAACGGGTTGGTTTTCTTCTTTGTGCGTCCAATTCTCGCGAGCATAATTGAGGTAGAGGTGCATCTGGCCGGCATCGGCATGGGTAAAAGGCCCAATTTTTAAATCAATGAGAACCAGACAACGCAGGCGCCGGTGGTAGAAAACGAGGTCAATCCGGTACCATGCGTTTCCAACCCGCAGTCGTTTCTGACGCGCCACAAAAGTAAAATCGCCTCCCAACTCAAGAAGAAAACTCTCCAGATGTTTGATGAGCGCTTCTTCCAGCTCACTTTCAGAATATTCGTCTTTGAGACCGAGAAATTCAAGGACATAAGGGTCTTTAATCTCATTATCTGGTGTCGTTGCATCCTCAGGCTTGGGAATGGCGCCTTTGGTAAGCATAGCGGCCTTGTTCCGGGATAGTGTTATGCGCTCGTAGAACATGGATTGAATCTGCCGGTCTAATTGCCGGACGGACCATCCACCATGCAGGGTTTCTTGATGATAAAAGTTTCTGGCGTGGCAATCCTTCACTGAAAGTAGTCTTACGTAATGTGACCAAGAGAGAGGAAACGACTGGCGGAACTCGGTGGAACATGATTTCCGAGACGGTGTCTCGGAAATCTCCGCCCCCGGCCAAATTAAGCAGAACCGTCGCATCAGTTCCAGATTGTCGACAGAAAAGCCGCGCCCGAAGCGAGGACTCAAATCTCCCGAGAGACGTCTTAGCAACCGTTCTCCATAGGAGGCTCTCGATCGTCCTTTCTGCTCAAACTTCACGATTCTCCGGCCAACTTCCCAATAGGTGGTTGTGAGAATGGCGTTGACGGATCTGGCCGCCTGTCGCCGTGCCTGCTCCAACAAATTTCTGATGTCTACGACAAAACTCCGGTAGTTTCTCATCATCGCGTGTATCTCCTTAAGGGGAGCGCTTTCTTGCACGTGAGTCTTTCTGAGGGGAATGAACGGCGAGGGGAAACGGCCTTGAGGGGAGGATTAAACTATATCAAACTTAGATCATTTCTAGTCTATATCACATAAAACTCCCCGGACAGGACTCGAACAGGGTTGTCTCACCTATGTGCTTTCTCCAGCATCCTTTTTCCGCGGCGCTTCCTGTGGAAAGTGACCGCGAAGCGGTGAGCCTCGTCGCGGGCCCGCTGGATGATATGGAGAGCGGGCGAGTCCTTCGGCAAACGGATGGGGTCGGATCGATCCGACATGAAGATTAGTTCTTCTTCTTTGGCGAGCGCGGCCACGGGAGGCGGCTTGTCGGTAATGGAATCGAGCGCTTCCAGGGCGGCGCTCAATTGGCCTTTTCCACCATCGATCAGGATAAGGTCGGGCCAGCGCCCCCGTTCCATCGCCACCCGTTTATAACGTCGGCCTACCGCTTCTCTCATTGAGGAAAAGTCGTCCACTCCCACCACGTCACGGATGATGAATTTTCGGTAGTTTGATTTGTCGGGGAGGCCGCGCAGGAAGCTCACCATGGAGGCTACCGTTTCCACACCCTGGACGTGGGAGATGTCGAACGCCTCGATCCGGAGCGGGGGCCGGGGAAGTTTGAGGGTTTGCATGAGCTGCGTCAATCCGCGGGACGTTTCCACGCGGCCAACGACTTCCTCCGGGGACATTTCTTTGAAAGTCACGAGCTCGTTCATTCGGGAGATCCCCCGGATCCGGTCCCGGATCCGGGCCGCTTCCTCGAAGCGCATCCGGCGGGAGGCGCGGGCCATTTCCGCGTTGAGTTCTTTGAGGAGGGTTTCGTGCTTCCCCTCGAAAAAGAGCCGGGCCTTTCGGGAGATTTTTTGATAGCGCTGCGGCGAGATTTTCCCGACGCAGGGGGCCGTGCATTCCCCCGTGTGAAGGTAGAGGCAGGAGCGGACCTTCGAGTAAGGGATCGGATGCTTGACGTCAAATTCGTAGCGGCACGGGCGAAGAGGAAAGATCTTCGCTTTCCACGCCCACCGGAGAAGGCTTTTGACGTCGCTCGCGTTGGGGTAGGGGCCGTAATAGGACGCGACGCCTTTTTTCCGCTGCCGTGTCATATAGATCCGCGGGAAATCCTCTTTTGTGATGGCGACGAAAGGAAAAGACTTGTCGTCCCGCCACATGATGTTGAACATCGGCTTGTCCCGCCGGATCAGCTTTTGTTCGAGGATCAGCGCTTCCCGTTCGCTGGCGCAGGCGATGTAATCGATGTGGCGGATGCGGGGAACCAGGATGGCGGTTTTCAGGTCCTTTTGGGCCCGGCCCTTGAAGTAGGAGCTCACGCGCCGCCGGAGGTTGGAGGCTTTGCCGATGTAAATGATCGCGCCTTTGGAGTCCCGCATCAGGTAGACGCCGGGGGCCTGAGGGAGGGAATTGAACCGCATGTTATTCCGCTTCTTCGATGGCCTGGGCCCGCGGGAGCCAGGAGCGGAAGTGTTTCCGTTCCTCGAGGTTCAAAAGAACGGCCATCCCCATAAACACCGCCAGGCCGGCCAGGATGCCGGCGAGGACGCGCAGGGGGAGCGGCAGAGGCAGGTGATACACGACCCCATAAGCGACCGCGCCCATGAGGAACGAGGCGACGGACACAAGAACACCTGAGCGGATCATTTCTTTGGCTCCGATGAGACCCACTTTTTTCCTGAGGAGGAAGAAAAGGATCGCCATGTTAAGCCAGGCCGCGATGGAGGTGTCGAAGGCCAACCCCCCCACGCCCAGCTTCCACATGAGAGTCAGATCCAGGCCCACGTTGAGGACCATGGACCAGAGAGAGGCTCTCATGGGGGTTGTCGTGTCTTTGAGGGCGAAGAAAGCGCTCGCGAGGATTTTCGTCCCGGCGTAAGCCGGCAACCCCAGCGTGAAGCCAACGAGGGCGATGTAGGTCAGGTTCGTGTCGTGGGGGGTGAAGCGGCCGTGCTGAAAAAGAAGCTGGACGATCGGGCGGCCGATCATCACCAGTCCAATGGTCGCCGGGATGATGAGGAAATTCGCGGTCCGGAGCG
>Ga0207100_1190_pt1 | contig 13396 bp, 8 predicted proteins | sample Alteio_BWMinHeat_82_FD_153520 | JGI IMG/M metagenome (GOLD analysis project Ga0207100, IMG submission 153520) | Enriched cells from forest soil in Barre Woods Harvard Forest LTER site, Petersham, Massachusetts, United States -... | ecosystem: Environmental > Terrestrial > Soil > Temperate forest >...
GGTGGCGTTCCGGAGCGTCAGACGGACCGCCACGACGGCCTGCCACGCCGTCAGTTCAGAAGGTTGGATATTGAGAGGGATTGAAAAGACCCTCCAGCCCTTAAAGTTCAGGTCATTGAGGGTTTGTTGTTGATGGGTGACGGGGTCGGTCGCCACGACCCCTCTCGACAGCTGGAAGATGGGGTCTCCCGGACGCACCATCTGCTCGGGATCAAGCCGCCCATTGTTGTTCAAGTCTTCCGAGTCGAGCTTCCCGTTGTTGGCGCCGATCTGGAACGTCTGGTCCTCGGACTCGGTGGTGGAGCAGTTCCCGAGGCTTGAACACGACCACCCCGAAGTCAGGTCCGGCCCCGGATCATGATAGGTCCAGCCGACGTCTTCGTTGGCTTGAAGGAAACCGGTATGGTTGACGTCTTCTGTTTGAAGAACCCCCGTGTTTTCGACGTCTTCCTTCGGGAGGCCCAGATCCGCGATGAGGTCGACGCCGGCGCCGCTGGCCCCCGCCCCGTTCACCCAGATCTCCAGGGTTTGTTTTCTGGAGAAGTCGCGCCCGATCGGCGAGAGGACCTGGGCGTAGGAAGCCTGCTCCACCACGGCTCCTTTCAGGGAATAATCCACCCGGAGAACCTGCTCGGTGGTGTTGTTCGTCCCTGTGACCGTGGGGTTCCTGTCGGAGACTTTGCCGGTCTCATTGCTGAGCACCATGTCCGGGACATGGGGAATGGGTGTTCCTCCGGAAGGGTTGGAGCTGATCTGCCAGTTGGTCACGAGCAGGCTGGCCAGATCTTCCTGTTTCATGCCCTCAAAAGATTCGACGAGGGCTTTGTCGAAGAGGTCCGGGTTGAACCGTGACTGGGCCACCTCTGCCTTGAACGTTGAGACGACCGGCAGGAACGGGATTTTTATTTTTTCAAGTTGGGTGTCCGTTCCCACCACGAGAGAACTTTGGGGCGTTTCGCGGACGTCCGGGGGTTCCAGGGGTTTGGGCGCGAAATCATAGAGGACGGAAGACCCGATCTTCCATTGGGGAGTGAGGTTCAGGACGCCTCGCGTTCCCACGAGCGTGTCGCCGAACTGGCTCCCGAACGGGGCGAACTCATAGGTCACTTCGATCTGCGTGCTGTCGGTGATGTCCTCCGGGTGCAGGAAGGTGACCTGTCCGAGGTCATAGTCGATGATGTAGTCCGAGTCTCGCGTCAAAGTCTTGCCGTTCATGGTCACATGCTCGGACTGAACGACGATGTTCGGCCTTAAAGTGTAGGTTTTGACCTGGAACTGATATTGCAGGAAAAACGTGAAGTCATGCGTCGGTGAGGGATTGTAGATCTCCGGGTGATTCGGGATCGGCTGGTTGAGGTTGAACGTTCCCTGTTCGAAATTCACCGTGATCTGGTTGGGATAGGAGACACCGATGGACGGCCCGACCTCATTGTTATTCAAGTCAAGCACTCTCAGGATGAAACTCCCCCGCCCGTTGTCCCGGACGATGCGGGGCTGTCCGATCGAATAGTATGTTTTGAGTTCCTGGGTGACGCCGGGAGTTTCAAAGATATCCTTGAGGGCTTTCCGCAAGCCCGGCCGGGTGCCTTTGTTGGAAAGCCGGGTGCCGTCTTTGAACGTGTAGTCAACCGCGATGAGAGCGTTGGCCGCCAGGGGCCTGAGGAAGCTGATGACCCCCCGCGCGTAGTCCACGATGTAGTCGCGTCCCGGGAACAGCTGGTCAAAGTCTCCTGTCAGAACGGCCCCTGTGCTTGTTTCCACGTTGAAGTGCTGTGTGTTGATGGTGTTATTGAATGGGTTTTGATCATCCAGATACACTTGTTCAGAACCCTGCGCGATCGGGAGGACCGTGCTGCCGGTTGTGAAGGACCCGCCGCCGAAAGTCAGGTCGTAAAAACTGCGGCGGATATAGGAAACGTCGTTGATATTTTGCTGGGTTTGTGTGGTGGTTCCTGTGAAGCGTTTGGTTTCCGTTGTTCCCTTGGTTCGGGAGCCGATCGCGTAGACTTCGGCTTTCTTGTACTTCAGGTGGGCGCGCACCCCGAAGAGCTGTTTGTTGTAGTTGACGAACTCCGTGTCGGGGAGGGAGAGGACGATGTCCCCGAAGGCCGCTTCCTGAACCAGCTCATCCGGGTCGCCTTTGTAGACGACCGAGAAATCCTGCGTGTTTTGTTTGGTGTCATCATAGTTGACATTGACGGTCGTTTTGCGGCCCACGGTTCCCTGAATGCGGGCCTGCAGTTCCTGTTTCATTTCAACAACCTGCGTTGTTTGGGGAATGCCCAGTTGCTGGGCCCGTTCGCTCGTGATTTGGGTTTCCTGAATGGTGAATTGGATGAGCTTGCGGCCCGTGATGGACAGGGTGGATTCGAACGGCAGTTCAACATCGAGGCGCCCCGGCGGCGGCTGGAGCGGGGCTCCGGTGGGCGGCGCGGTGCTGACGGCGAGTTCCGTCGGGGGAGTCGGGAACTGGCCCGGTTCGCGCCCGGCCTCCAGGTCTCTGCGCATCTGGTTCCAGTCTTCCTGAGTGAAGTGGAGGCCGACGGGTTTTTCTCCGGGGATGTCTTCCGGATGTCCCAGGAGTTGTTCGGGGGGTTGATCGAGAAGGGTGGGTCGCCCGGCGCTGGCGGGCAGTGGGGGTGTCATGAGGGCCAGCACAAGCGCGAGTCGAAGGGTCAGAAAGGACCCTCGCGGTTCGCGCTCGGCCGCCTTCGCGCCCGCCAGCGCTTTGGCGCCATCTGTGAAGTGATGAATGTTAACCCTCGCCTGTTTTGACAACGATGAATTCGTTTTGAAACTTATGGATCGTTGTCCGCCGAATCAAGCGTAGCACCCATATTTATAATTTTCAATATGTTTTTCTAATGCGAATATGGTGAAGTTAACTTCATATTTTTGTTGTCATTCTGAGCCGGAGGCGAAGAATCTGGTCGTAAAAAACAAAGATAGATCCTTCGCTACGCTCAGGATGACTGTGATATAATTCCGGATGTGATCCTCGAACAGTACGTCCTTACGGCGTTCTTCCAGCCGCTCGCGTTCGGGGTCGTCGTGTTTTCTTTTGTCCTGATTTTGGACAAGTTATTTGACATGGCCGATTTGATTTTGAATCGAGGGGCCTCCACGGTCATGGTCTTGAAGATGTTCACGATTTTTGTTCCCACGATCCTGCCGTTGACGATCCCCATGGCATTTTTGCTGGCGACCCTTGTCACTTACGGCCGTTTCGCCCAGGATGGCGAGATCACGGCGATCCGGGCTTCCGGGCTTTCCCTGTGGCGGATCAGCTGGCCGATTCTCGCGTTCGCGGCCGTCGTCAGCGCTCTTCTGGTCCCATTTAACCGGGACCTGACCCCCCGGGCTCACGCTTATTTCCGGAAAATGTTTTCTCAGATGGCGGTGTCCGATCCCCTTCTCCAGCTGGAGCCGCGCCGCTTTTTTGAGATCCAGGATCTGCGGCTCTACGCTCACGGCGTGGATCGTGTCCATCGGCGCATGGACCACGTCATCGTCTACAGGATGAAAACCGCGGGCCTCCCCCCTGACAGGATTTTCGCCCAAGCGGGAGTCTACGAACGTTCCCAGGGCAGTTTCAGGCTCAATTTAAAAAACGGTCAGTTCGAACGGTATGACGCTCAGGACCCGGGAAAACTTCTCCATGCCCGTTTTCAAACCTACTCGATCGAGGTGCCGCTGGACACAGGGGCCGCGGATTCTTCCATTGATATTCATGATATGACATCGAATGAGTTGTCCCGGACTCTGAAGGGAGGCCAATCCCCGCGCGGTCTGATTCACGAGCTGGAGTCGGAGCTTGAGCTTCGCCACGCCATCGCCCTGGCCCCGTTCGCCCTGGCGATTTTAGGGATCCCGATCGGGATGGTGCTTGAAAAAGGCGGGAAGACGATGGGTTTCGGAGCGACCGCCGCGGTCCTGTTCGGTTATTATCTGGCTCTTGTTTTGGGCCTGTCTCTTGCTTCGCGCGGAAAGTGTCCCGCCGTGGTGTCCGTATGGATGGCGAACCTCCTGTGCGTGGGGTTGGGGGTTGTCCTGTTTCGAAGGATGCTCTCAAAATGAGAATCACTATTTTGAGCCGCTACCTTTTCAGGCAGTTTGTCTCTCCTTTTTTCGCCAGTTACGCGGGGATCTGCACCATGATCCTCGTGACGCATATTTTCGAACGCATGAGCGCTTTTATCGAGGGAAAAGCCACGCTGGGCGCCGTCGCGGGGTACCTCGCCACGATGATGCCCCTGCAGTGCCTGGAGGCTCTCCCGGTCGCCGTTCTCATGGCGATCCTTTTTGTCCTGGGTGCGCTGCAGAGGTCCAATGAGATCGTGGCCATGACCACGGGAGGCATCCCTCCCGAGAGATGCTTTGGAGTTTACTTCGCGACGGGCCTGGTCTTGAGCCTTCTGGGGATGGCGGCTCATGAAACGTTGATCCCCCGGGCCACCCATTACTCAAAGCTCGTCTACCATACCCGGATCAACCATTTGGGAGAATGGAAGCAGGTCAATTTTGACAACAAGGTTGTGGCCGGGGAGGAGGGTCGATTCTGGTATTTCAGGCGTCTCAGCACGAGTTCGGGCGATGTGATGGGGCCCATCGTGGATACCTACAAGGACGGTCGGCTCGTCGAACAGGCCAGCGCTCTGACCGCGAGCCACGTTCCGGAGGGTTGGTTGTTTCAGAAGGGGACAATGAGGCGTTATGGAAGCGGAGGCGCCGAACTCGCTTCCATTGAGTCTTTTGATAAGCGTCTTTTTCCATACGCCGAGACACCCGACGGGCTGGTGCCCTCCGACGTTAATTCCGAAGAGCTCAATTTTGTGGGTTTGAAGGCGCACATTCGGCGCATGAAGGCGCTGGGCCTGCCCACCCGGCGGCTTGAGGTGGAGCTTTACGCCAAGCTCGCGATCCCCCTGGCCAGTTTTGTGGTGATTTGTCTCGGGATTCCTTTGGCGCTTGTGAGGCGGACAAGCCGCGTGCGGGCTGTCGTCTACACGCTGGTTTTAAGCTTTTTCTACCTGGGGCTTGTGCAGTTCGGAAAGGCGCTGGCCCAAAACTGGGTGAGCCCCTGGGCCGGGGCCTGGCTTGCCAACGGAGCCTGCCTGACGTTGGGCGCGGCTCTGTGGGTTCGCCGCCGCGTGATGGTCTGACTACCGGATCACCACCATCTTTCCCGTCTTGACCTGGTTGTCCGCTGTGAAGCGATAGAGATAGACCCCCGGGCCCACCATCTTCCCGTCGCTGTTTGTTCCATCCCAATTGTATTCATAGACAAATTTAAAATTCTGGGACGGCCCCAGACCTCCCCCCGCCTGCAGTGTGATATCGTTCGTCGAGACGTTCTTGACCCGGTTTCCCAGCAGGTCGTAGATATCGAGCGCGATGGCGCTGACGGGTTTGGACGTTTGAAGGACGAGCGTGGTCAGGAACCCTGTCTTGGCGGGGTAGTTTGGCCCCGCGGGGTTGGGATAATTGATGACTTTGAGAATGGAAAGGGTGGGGCTTTGCTGCAGGACGGCCGTCGTCGTCGAGTCAAAGACCAGGGCGAGTTTTGGGGGGTTCGAGCTTGTTCCTGAGATATTGCTGATGACGATCCCGGATTGCTGCCCGTTGTAAGCGTCCGACTGGGGGGTTTGAAAAGTGCCCCCGTCTTTAAAGGCATCCCCGGAGACCCCGGCTGTTGTTTTGGTCCCATCCTGCTGGACAAGGGCCACACCGTAGCGTCCGGTTCCGTTCGATTCCGGCGCGTTCACGTCGTTGTTGCCGAGGTGGGTGGAGTTCGAGGCGATCGAATCGTCGATGTGCCAGAGGAGCATTCCCGTGGTGGGGGCCGCCAGGTCAAAATTCATCCGAGAGGAGTCCGGCCGCCGGTATTCAACGAGAAAATATTCGTTGACTCCCACAGAGCTGACGTTGGAGAGAGGAAGCTGATAGAATCCGTCGCTGTTTCCTTCGGTATAATTGAGAGGAGTTCCCTTGGTCCCCGTGGAAAGCACCCGGCCCGAAGTCGTCGTTGTGCTGACAAAGCCCAGGAACAGGTTACTCCAGATATCGTGGTGGCCGGGGTTGGAGCCGGGCGGGCTGCCTCCGTAAGGGGTGTTCATGAGGGCCCAGCTCCCCACGACGGTGGTGCCTGTGGTGGTGTCATAGAGATCCGGGAGACCCAGTTGGTGGCCGTATTCATGGGCCGCAACCCCCAGGGGATCGGCCCCGGCCTCGGTTTCAGGCACGATGGCGAAGCCTGAGTAGGCTTGGCCTTGCCTGTTGTTGCTCCCCTGTGGTGTGAATGTTCCCGGGAAGAATACGGACCAGATGTCGGTCGAGTTGCAGGTCGATTCTTCCCCATCTCCGGCATGAAGGATCATGAGGTGGTCGTAGTTGGAGAACTTATAGCTGGAGGTGTTAACCGCGTTGACAGAATCGTCCCGCAGGTTCGGGCTCGCCGGCGGAGCGTCGTTGCAGGCGATGTCCGTTCCCCCGCAACTGCCAATGGTTCCGCAGTCCGGGCCATAGGTTCCGCGCAAAGTATGGGCAAGCCGGTAGGCCCCTTGACCCCCTGTTCCATTATTCGTCACGGTGAAGCTCGGGACGAACACGCCGTAGGAGTTCTCCGAGTAAAATGCGGAGACTTTGTCGAAGGAGGTTTGCGCGCTCGCCGCGGTTTGAGCCATCATCTGATCGCTGAAGTCCACCCGGATGACAAGGACCTGGGGGTTCTTGACGGTCGGTGGGGCGGGCAGAACCCCCATTCTCAGGGCTTCCCGGTAGGCCTGCAGGCGCGCCTGGGCGGCGCGCGGATCGCCGCCAAGACAAGTTCCTCCCCGGGAGGGACGGCCCGGCATGGGAGGGACGGCGTGAAGGAGGGCGGGGGTTGCGAAGACAAACGTCAGCAGAAGACCAAGTTTCTTGGTCGAGACACCCACGTCCATGGCGATGGTCTAAAGAGGGTTATACGCCGCCAAATTGGACGCGCAGGCCAAGGCTCCCGGCGATGTTCTTATCGCCGGCATACTCTCCCTGAAGGCCCAGCCTCGTAAAGGGAAGGATGGTGAAGTCAAACCCAAACAGCGCCCGGAGATCCCACGAGTTCGCCGCGGACGCGGACGATCCCGACGCGCTGACGTTTTGGCTCGAGCCATCAGTGAATGCGGCCGTTCCGCTGGCCGTGATTGAATTGCTGATATTGCCGCTGTTATAGTTTGCGCTGGCGCCGATGTAGGGAGTGAAAATCAGGATCTTTTTATCCAGAATCGCCTGGATTCCGTAACTGTCCGTACTCCAGTCGGCGTGGTCGGCGGCGGTCCCGTTGTTTAACGAAGCCGTGTAGGTTGTGCCGCCGCTTGTGATCGTGGTGTTGCGGGAATTAAAAGTATTGGTGATATCGACCGAGCCGTTGGCGTGCGTGTAATTGAAGCCCATCGTCAGACCGAAAGGTTTCGAGATTCCCTCCTCAATAATCTTCTTCCGGAGATCAATTCCAATGACCGTATTTTGAATAGAACTCTTTGTGTTTCCGTTGTTGATGTTCGTTTTCGGGATACCGCCGAAACGCACCCCGGCGTCAAGGCCGAAAGGCAGCCCGATTTTGGCCTGGCCTAAAACCATCGGGAAGGGAAGCCGGGAGAATGAGTCAATCGATTGCGTATTGATCAGCTGGGTGTTCAGGCTGTGCAAGGCTCCGTTGTCCAATTCAGTGGCCGACACGACACCTGCAACGCCAAATTCGAAACCCAGGACCTTCAGCTGGGTGGGGATGACGTTGCCGGATGTCGAGTTGAACGGAATGACATATTTCAGTTGATTGCTGATCCATCCGCTGAGTATTGAAGAGTCGTTCGACAATTGGGATGTAAATTGATTGAAGGCGTCCGGGGGGGCCGCTTGAGCGGCAGAACACAGCAGGGCCGTCATGCTGAGAATGGCCAGATTTTTGCGAAGCGTCATTTGATTCCCCCTCGTTTTAGGTGCCTTCTTGCCAGCTGTTGAGATATTTTTCCTGTTCGGGGCTCAATTTGTCAAGAGAAATGCCCATTGATTTGAGTTTCAGGCGGGCCACCTCCCGGTCGAGAATCTCCGGGACGGGGTAAACTTTGGGTTGGAGCGATTCTCCATGGCGGGCCATGTGCTCCGCCGAAAGGGCCTGGTTGGCGAACGACATATCCATGACGGAAGCGGGATGACCTTCGGCGGCGGCCAGGTTGATGAGACGCCCCTCTCCCAGGAGATGGATCCGGCGGCCTCCCGGCAGCGTGAACTCCTCAACGAACTCCCGCGCGATCCGGTGGCGGACCGCCAACTTCCTGAGGGCCGCGATGTTGATCTCGGCGTTGAAATGCCCGGAGTTGGCGAGGAGGACACCGTCCTTCATGCGTTTGAAGTGGGGAGCGTCGATGACGTTGACATTTCCGGTCACGGTCACAAAGATGTCTCCGATTCGCGCCGCCTGATCGATCGGGAGGACTTCAAAGCCGTCCATCGTCGCTTCGATCGCTTTCAGGGGATCGATTTCAGTGACGATGACGCGCGCGCCCATTCCCCGGGCGCGGGAAGCCAGACCCCGGCCGCACCAGCCGTAGCCCGCCACCACAAACGCTTTGCCGGCGAGGAGGACGTTGGTGCACCGGAGGATTCCGTCCAGCGTCGATTGCCCGGTCCCATAGCGGTTGTCGAAGAAGTGTTTTGTCTGGGCGTCATTCACGGAGATGATGGGATATTTCAGGACCCCGTCTCTTTCCATGGCCCGCAGTCTCACCACGCCCGTCGTCGTTTCCTCCGTGCCTCCGATCATCCGGGCGGCCTCGGCGGGGTGTTCTTTGTGCAGAAGGCTGACGACATCGGCGCCGTCGTCCATGGTGATTTGAGGTCTGGACTCGAGGACGGACTGGATGTGGCTGTAATAGGTTTTTGAGTTTTCCCCCTTAATGGCGAAAACCGGGATTTTGTGACGGACGACGAGAGCCGCCGCCAGGTCGTCTTGCGTGGAGAGCGGATTGGAAGCGCACAACTCGACCCGGGCTCCTCCCGCCTGGAGCGTCAGCATCAAGTTCCCTGTTTCGGTCGTCACGTGGAGGCAACAGGCGATCCTGATGTTCTTCAGAGGTTTGGTTTTTTGGAAGCGTTGGCGGATGAGCCGGAGGACGGGCATTTCCCTTTCGGCCCAGTCCATCCTTGCCTGGCCTTGCGCGGCCAGTTTGACGTTCTTAACGTGATATTTCACTGGAGGGGGAAAGCTTAGGCGTGGACGAGTCTTTCAAAAGCTTTGGAGCTTTTGGAAGATCCGTTGGAAGAAAGGCCCGCGGTTTTTTGCAGGTCTTTGCTCCGGTGGGTTTTCTCCCAGGTGAAGGTCGGTTCTGAGCGGCCAAAGTGGCCATAGGAAGCGGTTTTGAGGTAAATCGGCCTTCTCAAATCCAGATAATCAATGATTCCCCTGGGAGTGAGAGGGAAGACCTCGCGCGCGACGCGCACAAGTTCTTTGTCCGGGATAAGCCCCGTATTTTTTGTGTCCACCATGACGCTCACCGGTTCGGCCACGCCGATCGCGTAGGCCAACTGCACCGTGCATTCCCTGGCGAGGCCGGCCGCCACGACGTTCTTGGCGACATGCCGGGCCATATAAGTCGCGGAGCGGTCCACTTTGGTGGGGTCTTTTCCGGAGAAGGCTCCTCCACCATGGGGAGCCCAGCCGCCATAGGTGTCCACGATGATCTTGCGGCCGGTGACGCCCGTGTCGGACTGCGGCCCTCCCACGACGAATTTTCCAGTGGGGTTGACGAAGAATTTGGTGTTTTTATCGATCATTTCCTTGGGCAGCGTGGCCAGGGCGACTTTCTGGATGATTTCTTCGCGGGCGGCATTGGTGATTTTCTTGCCGGTCCGGTCCAGAATATCCTCGGTGTGCTGGCTCGAGAGGACCACGGTATCGAGCCGGAAAGGCCGGCCGTCTTTGTATTCGACGGTGACCTGGGATTTTCCATCGGGCCCCAGGTATTTCAAAATGCCCTTTTTTCGAACCTCCGCCAGCCTGAGCGTGAGTTTGTGGGCGAGGGAAATCGGCGTCGGCATCAATTCCTCGGTCTCATCGCAGGCGTAACCGACCATGAGTCCCTGATCTCCTGCGCCGCCTGAGTCCACCCCCTGCGATATGTCCGGAGACTGCCGGCCGATCGCGTTCAAAATGGCGCAGGTCTGATGATTGAATCCGTATTTGGCATCGGTGTATCCGATGTCCTGGATGACGCGCCGGACGAGGTCCGAGACCTCGACATAGGTTTTTGTCGTGATCTCGCCACCGACAATCACCAGGCCCGCCGTGACGAAGGATTCACAGGCGACGCGGCCGGTCGGATCGTCCGCCAGCACGGCGTCAAGGACGGCGTCGGAAATTTGATCGCAGACTTTGTCCGGATGTCCTTCGGTCACCGATTCCGATGTGAAAACGTAAGGATCTTTGCGCATTATTGGATAACCTCTTTAATTTATTAAATGGTTGGGACGGAAAAAATTATACGAAAAAGAGAGCGGTCTCCGGAAACTATTTTTTGGTTGGGCGCTCCCGCTTCACAGAGCCGAACCCGCAGGCCTCTTCCCCCCATTGCAGGAGCTTTTGGACTTGAGACAATTCGGGGGCCTCGGAGTAGAGTCGGATCAGAGGTTCCGTGCCGCTGGGCCGCAGCAAAAGCCAGGAACCGTCCTCCAATGTGATTTTGAGGCCGTCGAGCGCGTTGATGTTCTTTATTTTCCTTCCGGATTTGGAATGAGAAATTTTTTTAGAAATCGATTCGGTCCAGGCCGCGCGGTCTGAGACGGGCCGGTCCGCCCGGAAATCCCATCTCGAAAACCGGGATTTCCCGAAGCGGGCCGCCAAATCGTCAACGAGCCTGGACAACGGCCGGCGTTGGGTGATGATGTATTCGAGAAGCAGCAGGCCGCATAAGATTCCGTCCCGCTCGGCTCCGCACCTTCCGAAACCGTAGCCTCCGGATTCCTCCCCCCCCCCGCGATCACGGGTTCCCGTCTCATGAGGTGGCTGACATATTTGAAACCCACGGGGACTTCCTGAAAAGGGATTCCATAGTGGCGGGCGATCCTCTCGGGCAGGTAACCCATGGAAACCGTTTCAACCACTTTCCCCTTCCATTTCCGGTTTTCGATCGCGTGAAGGAGAAGAAGCGGGAAAACCACGTGGGGAGGAAGGTATCGTCCTTTCTCATCGACGACCCCCAGCCTGTCCGCGTCCCCGTCAAAAGCGAGACCGACGGCACAATGGCTCTCCGGCACGGTTTTCTGAAGGAGAGCGAGGTTTTTTTCAATGGGTTCCGGGTTCACGCCGCCAAAGAACGGATCGCGCCCGCGGCGGAGCAGAGTGAGCTGAGCCGCGGGATTCCCGAACAGGTGATCCACAACCGCCGCCGAGGGACCATGCATGCAATCGATGGCGATCTTTATTTTCGAGCTTTTCAAGCGCCCCAGATCGACCTGGCGGGCCAGATGGCCGCCATAGGACTTGATGACTTCCGTTTCCTGGGGGGTCTCGGAACCCGGCGGGACCGGATCATGCCCGATCATTTGTTCCACTTCGCGGATGAAGTTGTCATCCATGGGGCCGCCGTAGGAGTCCTTGAGTTTGAAGCCGTTGAAGTGGGGCGGGTTGTGGCTGGCCGTGATCATGATCCCGAGACGGGCTTTCATCCGGTGGACGGCGAAAGAAAGCATGGGGCTCGTGGCCGGGTGGGAGAGGGTCCTGGTTTTGAAGCCGTTGGCGCTCATGACTCCGGCGGCGGAGGCGGCGAAGCGTTCCGACATAAAGCGCCAGTCATGACCAACGAGAATTGTCTGGCGGCCGTGCCTTTTCCCTCCGGTCTCCTTTTCGCGAAGCAGGGTGCAGACCGCCTGAGCGACCCGCTTCACATTGTGAAAAGTGAACGCCTCTCCGATGACGGCCCGCCAGCCATCGGTGCCGAATCTTATTTCTAGCACTGGCTGAACTCCGAAATACGCGAGCCTTCTCCCAGGACCGTACCCGCTTCGAGTTTTGAGCGGTCCCCGACCCGGCAGCGATAAGAAAGTATGCTTTCCGTCACCCGGGCTTCTTTGCCGATCCGGACATCATCAAGGATAATGCTGTCTTGAATCCGCGCGCCGTCGCCGATCCGGCAGCGCCGCCCGATGGACACCATCCCTTCCAGTTTGACCTTCTGGCCGATCCGCGTGCCCTTTCCGATCAGAAGACGCCCGGAAGAGCCTCTGAGCAGATCCTCGTGGGCTTCCCTGTAAGAAGCGATGGTGCCGACGTCCTTCCAGTAACCATGAATCGGGAAACCGAAGACGCCGCGCCGTTTCTCGGCCAGGCGCGGAAAGACATCTCTTTCCAGGGAACAGGGGATGAGTGAAGGAATTCGGCGGAGGGCCTCGGGTTCAAAAATATAGATGCCCGCGTTCACAAGACCGCTTCTCTTCAAGCCGGGTTGTTTCTCGGCGAACCGCTGAATCTCGCCGTCCCGCTTGAGTGAGACGGACCCGTAACGTGAGATATCCGGGACCTTGACGAGGGCCAGGGTCAGGATGGCCTTTTTCTTGAGATGAAATCCGAGCATCTCGGAAAGGTTGAAGCGGGCGAGGATATCGCCGTTGAGCACAAAAAAACGTTCCCCGTATTTCACGGAAGCGCGGCGCAGGGCTCCTCCCGTTCCCAACGGTCTGTTCTCGGTTTTTAAGAGAACGGAGACGCCGCGCGGTTTCTCCTTCGCGAGCACCGCCGCCAAACTGGCCGACCGGTATCCCGTGGCGAATGTGACGTTTCGGACCCCGTGGCGGGCCAGCCATTCCAGAGGATAAAGGCAGAAGGGCTTGTTCAAAATAGGAAGGACGGCCTTGGGTTGAGAAAGCGTGAGAGGCCGCAGGCGGGTGCCGAAGCCGCCGGAGAGAATCACTGCTTTCATGCCTTGGCCTTTCCTGCGGACATTTCCCTGAAGAATTCGATGGTTTGCGAAAGACCTTCTTTCAGCGGCGTCTGCGGGGCCCAGCGCAGAAGGCGGCGCGCCTTGGAGATGCCGAGAACGCTTGTCATGAGTTCGCCTTCGCGCGCGGGTTTGTAAGCGGGACCTGCCCCGAAGGGAACGCTGCGGGTCATAGAGGAGAACAATTCGTTAACATCCGTCGGGCGTCCCGTCCCGATGTTGAAGAGACCCGCTTTGACGTTTTTTGAGAGGGCCAGAAGATTGGCGGCCGCCACGTCTTTAACGAATATGAAATCCCTTGATTGGCGGCCGTTCCCGAAAATTGCCACCCATTCATTGTTCAGCATCCGGCAGGAGAAGATGGCCACTACGCCCGCTTCCCCGAAGGGGTCCTGGCGGGGGCCGTACACATTGGCATAGCGCAGGAT
>Ga0207100_1191_pt1 | contig 13343 bp, 14 predicted proteins | sample Alteio_BWMinHeat_82_FD_153520 | JGI IMG/M metagenome (GOLD analysis project Ga0207100, IMG submission 153520) | Enriched cells from forest soil in Barre Woods Harvard Forest LTER site, Petersham, Massachusetts, United States -... | ecosystem: Environmental > Terrestrial > Soil > Temperate forest >...
CGAGATAGTCGTTATCCCGGTCTCGGATGTTGACCGCGCGAAGGAGTTCTACGCGAGGCTTGGGTGGCGCCTCGACGCCGATTTCGACAGCGGTAAAGACTTCCGCGTAATCCAGTTCACGCCGCCTGGGTCCGGCTGTTCGATCATCTTCGGCAAGAGCGTTACCGCGGCGGCGCCCGGCTCCGCCCAGGGCCTGTACCTGATCGTCTCCGACATCGAGGCCGCCCGCAAGGATCTGCTTGCTCGCGGCATCGAGGTCAGCGAGGCGTTCCACGACGCCAGCGGCGTGTATGACGGCCCGGACGAACCCTATCTGTTTGGCCGGCAACGGGTCAGCGGTCCGGATGCCCAGCATGCCAGCTACCGCTCGTTCGCCTCGTTTAGTGATCCGGACGGCAACGGCTGGCTGTTTCAGGAGATCACGACGCGGCTGCCCGGCCGCATTGACTCCACAACGACGAACTTCACTTCGGCGAGTGATCTGGCGAGCGCGCTGCGGCGTGCGGCGGCTGCGCACGGTCAGCACAAGGCGTGGATCGGACAGGCCGACAAGAACTGGCCGGACTGGTACGCCGAGTACGTGGTGCGCGAGCAGAACGGTAAAGAGCTGCCGCAGTGAGGCACTTCGACGCAGTCGTCATCGGGACGGGCCAGGCAGGCCCGTCCCTGGCTTCGCGGTTTGCGGCCGCAGGCAAGACAGTCGCCATCATCGAACGCCACAAGTTTGGTGGCACCTGTGTGAATACAGGATGCATCCCAACGAAGACGCTCGTAGCCAGCGCCTACGCCGCCCATGTTGCCCGCCGAGGCGACGATTATGGTTTCGTCACCGGTGATGTCCGCGTCGATATGAAACGTGTGAAAGCACGAAAGGATGCAGTTTCCGGACGGTCGAACAAGGGCGTAGAGGAATGGTTGCGAGGACTCAAGAATTGCACGGTCATTCAGGGCCATGCCCGCTTTCAGTCGTCGAACACGGTCGTGGTCAACGATGAAGTCCTGCAAGCCGACAAAATTTATATCAACGTCGGTGGGCGTGCCTCAGTTCCCGAGATGCCTGGAGTTCATGAGGTTCCATTCCTCAACAACTCTTCGATAATGGATGTTGACTTCGTGCCGGAGCATCTTGTGATCGTCGGCGGAAGTTATGTTGGGTTGGAATTCGGGCAGATGTATCGTCGCTTCGGGAGCGAAGTCACGATTGTAGAGATGGGGCCACGCCTGATTGGACGGGAAGACGAAGATGTGTCCCAAACCGTGCGCGAAATATTGGAGGCTGAGGGGATACACGTTCGGCTGAATGCGAAATGTATCTCACTGGCGAAGCGTGACGGAGGTGTCGCCGTCCATATCACCTGCGAAGAAGGCCCACCGAATGTGTTAGGTACTCACGTTCTTCTAGCAGTGGGACGTGTTCCCAACACGAACGACCTGGATCTGGAGAGGGCCGGGCTCGCGACCGATCAACACGGCTACATCGTTGTTGACGATCAACTGCAAACCAATGTGCCCGGCATCTGGGCCCTGGGTGACTGTAACGGGCGCGGCGCCTTTACGCATACTTCATACAACGACTACGAGATCGTCGCCGATAATCTGTTCAACGCAGAGCATCGCCGCGTGTCAGATCGAATCCAGGCGTACGCCTTGTACACAGATCCGCCGCTCGGCCGATGCGGCATGACGGACGCTGAAATACGAAAGTCTGGGCGCGCTGCGCTTGTTGTGAAATATCCGATGATCCGAGTAAGCCGGGCCTTTGAGAAAGGTGAGACCCAAGGTTTCATGAAAATCTGTGTTGATAGGGAAACAAAACAAATTCTGGGTGCTGCGATTCTTGGGACCGGAGGCGATGAAGTAGTTCACGTCTTGTTGGACGTCATGTATGCGAAGGCGCCGTATACGGTAGTACAGCTCGCAATGCATATTCATCCGACGGTTGCGGAATACCTCCCCACCGTCTTGTCCAAACTGGAACCTTTTGCGTAGGAGGCAGCAGGAGGAGAGAACATGGCAAATCTCATAATCCTGGGCGAAGCCGATACCGGACTCTTGGCCGGCATTGGTGCGGCCGCAAGCAAGATCCCCCGGGATGACGCCGGTGTAGGATAAGGCGTTTCGTGTAGACAGCTACGGCTTTTGTGTCGGACGCAACAGCACTTCGCTGACGAACGACTGCGGCTTCTGCGTCACCAGCATGGCCACGACGTGCGCCACATCGTCCGACTGAAGCATCTTTTTCGGGTCTTTGCCTTCATGCGGACTCAGGTCGGTGTGCACCGATCCCGGGCAAACCACTGACACCCGAATATTGTGGACGCGCAGTTCTTCCGCCGCCGAGTAACTCAGCCCGTTCAATCCCCACTTGGACGCGGCGTAGGCAGCGCCATTGGGCAGTGGATTCTTTCCCGCAAGGGAAGAGATGTTCACGATGTGCCCAGCGCGAGCACGAATCATCATGGGAGCGAAGCTGCGCATGCAGTAGTACACGCCGCGCAGGTTCGTGTTCATGACTTGTTCCCATTGTGCGGGAAGCATCTGGTGCAGCGGACCGGCAAAGCTGCCGACGCCGGCGTTGTTGACCAGGATGTCGGCACGGCCCGACGTGCGCTCGACCAGTGCAGCCAGTGCTTGAACCGAACTTAGGTCGGTCACATCGCACTCGGCGATTTCAGCCTTGCCGCCCGATTTAAGGATGGCTTCAGCTGTGCCTTCGAGGGGCGTCCGACGGCGTCCACAAAGGAAAGTGAGGGCTCCCATACGCGCCAACCGGCCAGCGATAGCGGCCCCGATCCCCCCACCCGATCCCGTTACGATTGCCACCTGTTCGTGCAGGGCATTTTCGGTTGCACTTGCCATAAGACAACAGCCTCCGGGGGCGGTTTTTGGTCCTTATTTCGAGCGCACGCAAACGCCCTCAGGCGCATCTTACAAGACGGGGAGACGACCCGTTGTAAAGACAAACTTGCCTTAGACGAGACACATACTTATAATCCGCCTCACCGGAAACGCCGCCTGGGCGTGCTGCAATATTGGGCGGGCATTTTCGGAGCCCGTCGGAATGGGCAGAGCAAGTTGTGCAGAGACCCGCGCTGTCTGGCTTGGGCGATATCTCGGCGCTGTCGCCGTTTTTCCCGAATATCTAAGGAGCGATTCGAAATGAAGACGAGTCTAGTGGCGCTTTTGCTGGTGTTGGCTAACTTGGCATCGGGTCAGGTAACACCACCGCCGGCGCCCCAACCGCAGACACCCGCAGCACCGGCGCAGGCGCAAAAGAAGGAAATCAAGGATCCCGCCGAATATAACGCCTATGTCGGCGCGGTGCAGCAGTCAGACCCGGCCGCAAAAATCAGCGGACTGGAAGCCTTCCTCACTCAGTATCCCAACAGTGTGATGAAAGAAGATGCTCTGGAATTACTGATGGGAACCTACCAGCAGGCGAACAATCAAGCCAAAGTCATCGACACTGCGAATCGGCTCCTCACGGTCAATCCGGACAATGCTCGCGCCCTGGTGCTGTTGGCCTACAACGAGCGCGCTTCCCAGAAATGGGCGGATGCCAAGCAACACGCCGAGCGCGGCCTGCAGGCTGTTGCCAAAATGGCTAAGCCGGATGGCGTCTCCGACGCGGATTTCACCAAGCAAAAGGCCCAACTGAGCGGGTTGCTGAACAGCGTCGCCGGCTTTTCATCCCTGCAACTAAAGGACTATGCGGCAGCGCAACAATATCTCCGCCCTGCCGTAGAAGCTGACCCCAACAACGTCGAGAACGTCTATCCCCTGGCTCTTTCCTATCTAAGCGCCACTCCTCCCGACGATGTGAACGGACTCTTTTTCATCGCTCGCACGGCCAACCTGGTCGCCGATCCGGCAGCGAAGGCGCAGACCATCAAGTTTGGTCACGGTCGCTATGTGAAGTATCACGGCTCGGAGCAGGGTTGGGATGACTTGCTGGCCCAAACCAAGACCACGCCGCTACCTCCTGCCGGGTTCACTATCGCGCAATACGTTCCTCCCACGCCGCAACAGCAGGCGGCTGATCTCGTGAAAACGAAAAAGCCCGAAGAGATGAGTTTTGCGGAGTGGGAACTGGTGCTCTCGGTGGGAACGCAGGAGGACCAGGACAAGGTCTGGAATTCGCTAAAAGGCAAGAATCTGCAAATGGCGGAGGTACAGGTCATTTCTGCTTCGCCGACCAAGCTGGAGCTGGCGGCCAGCGTGGATGACATCGACCAGAAGCGCGCCGACATCGAGCTTGCATTCCCTGGACCGATCCCGGCGAGAAGCCTGCCCAAGGTGGGAGACAAAATTAATTTCGAGGGCACACCGGTGTCCTACACTCCCAGCCCGTTCGTCATGGTCATGGAAAAGGGCGCGCTCTTGACCAAGGCAGCACCGGCACCGGCCAGGAAACCACCGGTGCACAAGCGGCCACAGTAAGCCAGCGTCGTTCACAGACAACCAGGGCAGCCCAAGGGGCTGCCCTTAATTTTTTGGGGAGTTGGATGGGGGACAGGCATCCTCGCCCTTCCCGGAGGTGCCACTCGTAGCTTGGAACACGCGCGTGGCCGTATGCAGTCTCATCGGATCTTGGGCGTGAGTATGATCTTGAGGCGGCTTGCCGCCCGAATTGCTTCGTCCACGAATTGATGCTTCACAACCATCACACAGTAGGAATCCGAATCCGTTTTCCATTGCAGCAAGCGCTTGCCTCGTCGATCAATCACTGAGCCGATTGCGGAGAGCGTGGATGCGGTATCCCTGCCGGCAATTGGGTCAAGTGCAAATTTTTTTGTCTCGGCAGAAATCTGTTCAATGGCCCAGATTACGTCCTCCTGGAGAGATTTCCAGTCAATTTCCGCCACTACTCTTAAGGAGATCAACCCGTCCAACAAGACGAACACATAGACATCTGACTGCGGCTCATCAATACCACGGTCTTGCAAGCTCTCCTTACAGCTGGAGAAAACGGCACGAGGGTCCCGAATGGCCCCAGATGCAGACTCTCGGAGACGCTCAACTTCTTCTACGGGAAGACTGTGGCTCTTCTGGAGAATATTCAAGAAGCCTGCGACATCGCCTGGTTTTACACGAGGCGCGTCGACTTTCCTGGGTTTCATGGATTCCTCTTAAGCGAGGTCATCCCACACTGCTGATGGATCAAAAGAGAAGTCAGCATGATGCTTGGCAAAGCATCGACCAAAACTCAGTGTTGGGTTCAAGATCCAATCGCAGGGCCAAGGCCCTACTCCACCCAAACCAAAAGTACTAAGTGTCAGCTGGTTAGTATTTCAGAACAATCGGGGACTACTAGCGCGCGGCCTTCTTCTCATAGCCAACGGGTCGCGCGCTGCGGGGCGGGCGCTTAACGCCATCGCGCAGCTGGCGTACGTCGATCTTAAGCTCTGAAATGGTGCGGCTTAGGGTGTTGCGGTGCATGCCAAGCTCGCGCGCGGCGCGGCATTGGTTGCCTTTGTTCTCCTGCAGAACGGTCAGGATAAATTTCTTTTTGAATTCACGCACAGCTTCAGAGTAAAGAATGTTACTCCGGTACATCTGCATAATAAGGGCTTCGAGCTGATCTCTCACGGCATCTCTCTTTCTGCGCGAAGAATCGCTAGCCGTAAACTGACTATGCTTCAATAAATGTCTGCGACGTTCTACTTTGCCGGACCTGAAGACGGTACGGCGCCGGCGGGGACTGTCTGCGGCATACGGCGCAGCAAATCCAGTCCCTGATAGAACCTGGCCCGTAATTCCGCGGGGGCGACCCAAATAGCTGCCCGCCCGACCGCCTGGAAATACGGGGCCCACTCAGAACCTGCCAGCCACCTGGATGTCGGCGTGAATGCGGTCATGCATACCGCAATTACAGCCACAATCAGGCAGCCGCGCAGCAATCCCAACACCCCACCCAGAAGCCGGTCGAGAAAGCTGAGACCGGACTTCTTCATGACCCATCGAGCGGTCCGGCCTGCTACACCGGCGGCCACCGCTACGGCAAAAAAAAGAATCAGGAAACCCGCACTCTCAGCCACCCAGGCCGATTTCAGATACTTCCCAAACCAACCCGCTAGGCGCTGATACTGCCACGCCGCCAGCAGGTATCCAGCGACCAGGCCCGCCAGGTGAAATGCCTCCTGGAAGAAGCCTGAATAAGCCGCCTGGATCGTGGACGCCAACACCACCACCAGGATGACCCAGTCCGCGCCGTTCATGCCGCCTTCCTGCGCATCACGGTGCGGTTAAACATCCAGCTCGAGTCCCGTGAGCTGGTGGTGAGCCTCAACGTACTTCTCGCTGGTCCGGCGCGCTACTTCGACGGGAAGCGCCGGTGCCGGCGGTCGCTTGTTCCACCGAATTTCTTCCAGGTAGTCCCGCACGTACTGCTTGTCAAATGACTCCTGGGCCCGTCCGGGAGCATATTTGTCGGCCGGCCAGAATCGGGAAGAGTCCGGTGTAAGCACCTCGTCGGCCAAGATGATGCCGCGGGGAGTGCGCCCGAACTCGAACTTGGTGTCGGCGATGATAATGCCTTTTTGCAAGGCATAATCCGCGGCCTTCTTGTAAACCGTCAGAGTGAGGTCGCGGAGCTGGTTGCTCAGTTCGGGTCCAACCAGCTTGGACATCTCAGCGAACGAAATATTCTCGTCGTGACCGCTGGTGGCCTTGGTCGAAGGAGTAAAGATAGGCTCGGGCAGCCGGTCGGATTCCTGCAAGCCTTTGGGCAATGCTATACCGCAAACCGTTCCCGTCGCCTTGTACTCTTTCCAGGCCGATCCGGAAATGTAGCCCCGCACCACACATTCCACCGCAAACATTTTCGCGCGCGCAACGATCATCGAACGTCCCCGCAGTTGGTCGGCGTATCGCTGGAGCGGCGCTGGATATTGGCTCATATCGGCGGTAAGAAGATGGTTGGGCACCAGGTCGTGAAGAAATTCAAACCAGAAAAGCGAAATTTGTGTCAGCACGCGGCCCTTGTGAGGGATGCCGGTAGCCAGCACGTAATCGAACGCGGAGATCCGGTCGGTGGCCACAAACAGCAGCCGGTCCTGGTCCAGGGTGTAGACGTCGCGCACTTTTCCGCTGGCATGCAGTTTCAGTTCGGGGAAGTCGGTCTGCAGCAAAACGGAGTCGAGAAGTTCAGGGCTCATGGGTGAAATTCTACAGGCAGAAATCGTGGCGTATTCTAGTCCTAAAGAAATTTTTGTCAACGGCTCCTCTTGCCCTCACTCGCGCATATGGCGCGCGGTACAATGCAATTTAATTGACATGACAGGGACGTGGCCGGATCGCCCGCCAGTCAGGGCTTTTGGCTGCTCCAAACTGTGGAAAAACTGAGGAAGGCTGTGCAAGGATGGGAGCGCCAGAGTACAGTCGCGACGACTGCAGACGAGACTGCGTTATACTTGAGCTGCGATGTCAGGGGACCCCCAAAAGACGTTTTACCTGGAAGTCTTCGGCTGCCAGATGAACGTCCATGATTCGGAGAAGGTCGTTGGCACGCTACTGTCCCAGGGTTACCGCCAAGTTCCCACTGTCGAAGAGGCCGGGCTGATCCTGTACAACACCTGTTCCATTCGCGATAAAGCCGAGCAAAAAGTCTTCCACCGCCTGGCGGACTACAAGAAACTGCAGAAACAGGGCAAGCGTTTCGGTGTTCTGGGGTGCGTGGCACAGCAGGAAGGCGAGAAGATCTTCGAGCGCGCCCCTCATGTTTCAATGGTGTGCGGGTCCGCGTCGTATCGCAATCTTCCGCAAATGCTCGTGCAACTCGAAGCAGGGAAGCAGCGCATTACCGGCCTTGACGATCGTGAGACTGACGAGTGCTTTGAGACCGAATTCACCGCCCGTACCAACCCGCACCGGGGCTACCTCACCATCATCGAAGGCTGCGACAAATTTTGCGCCTACTGCGTCGTGCCTTTCACCCGAGGCAAGGAACGCAGCCGTACCTCTGATTCCGTTCTCGCAGAAGCCCGGCAAATGGCCGGGCTCGGCTACACCGAAGTCCAGCTTCTCGGCCAGAACGTGAATTCGTACAAAGATCCGTCGGGAAAGAAGACTTTCGCCGAACTACTGGCGGCGGTAGGCGAGCTTTCCGGGATCCGGCGAGTTCGATTTACGACTTCGCATCCCCGAGATTTTGGCCGCGACATTGTTGAAGCCATTGAGTCAGTCTCGACCCTTTGCGACCATGTACATTTGCCGGTGCAGAGCGGATCCAACCGCGTCCTCGATGCCATGCAGCGCCTTTACACCCGAGAGCAGTATCTGGAACGTGTGTCCTGGATGAAGGCTGCCAAGCGGGAAATCAGCATTACGTCCGACATGATCGTCGGCTTTCCGGGCGAAACCGAGGCGGATTTTGAGCAAACCTTGGCGCTGATTGACGAGGTCGAGTACGACAGCATCTTCTGTTTCAAGTATTCGCCTCGTCCCAACACTCCCTCATTGAAATTGGACGATGCCATCCCGGACGAAGAAAAGTCTCGCCGGCTGATTGTGTTGCAGGAGAGACAGCGCGAGATTCAAAGACGACGGTATCAAAGGCATGTGGGGCAAATCCTTGAAGTGATGGTTGAAGGAAAGAACGAAGCCCGCGGTCAATGGATTGGCCGCACATCGCAGAACAAGACGCTGAATTTCACCGTGCCGCTGGCAGCGGTCCTGGGGGTAGGCCGCTATATCCCCGTGGTTACCACCGGGAGCTTTCCCAACAGCCTGTTGGGCGAAATGGTGATATAAGGAGCGAAGAAGGGAAGCTTGGCGCGGGGGCCACGATGGAAGTCGAAATGAAAATTCGCGGGCTCATGATGGATCCGGTTACCAACATGCCCATCGTGATCCTGAAGGACACCAGCGGCGATGCCGTCCTTCCCATTTGGGTGGGGATCTATGAGGCCAACGCGATTGCCCTCGAGATCGAGAAAGTCAGCACACCGCGGCCCATGACCCACGACCTCATCAAGAATGTCCTGGTCGGCCTGGACACCCAGGTACACAAGGTCGTGGTCACCGAGCTGAAGGAAGATACCTTCTATGCCGTAATCTGGATGGAACGGCAGGGAAATGTCATCAGCATCGATTCCCGTCCGTCCGACGCGCTGGCTCTCGCCCTGCGCGTGGACTGCCCCATATTCGTCGAAGATGATGTCCTCAAGAACTCCAAGCTGGCAGCCAACGTTTCCGATCGCGTGACCAGCGAGGAACTGCGCAAGTGGCTAGAAGGCCTGAATGACGAGGACTTGGGCCGATACAAGATGTAAGACAGCTTTTAGCTCTTAGCCATTAGCTCTTGGCCTAAAGCTAAAGGCCAACGGCAAAAGCTTCTTCATGCCTGATCCCGCCGAACAGCTTCAGCGTATTTATCTTGCCGGATTTGAACTCCAGACATTCGACCGTTTTCCCAAGTGTGTGGGCGTGGTGCGCGACAGCTGCATTGCGTTGCTCGTACCTTCGGTCGATGGGCTGCAAATGCTGGGCACGCCCGGCTGGCGGATCGGGGAAGTCATCGGGGTGCTGACCGAGAAGGAAGGCCGCCAGGTCTTCCAGGCCAAGCAGGAGATTGTGGATGCCACCCCGGAGAGGCTGGAGGCCGTGCGTTGCTTTCGCGCTGATTTGCAGGCCATCCTGACCGGGGAATCCTAACCGCCTTCATTCCTTCGGACTTGGGTTCCGCTATTGGCGACCTAACGGGACGTTCGCTTTGTAACGGGGCCAACGACGAATGGAGGTGGAATCGGGGGAGCGTTCAACTGCGGCGGCTTCCGACATGAATTGCCCTCAAACTGAAGTATCGGCGGCGGGGGCGCGAGACTTGAGAAGCAGCTCGGGCGTTTGGCTGTAATTTACATAATATCTGTTATCGGACATTACGAAACCGGCGAACCTCCTTGACACCGGGTTGCCGCCGCCGCACTATCGCTGTCCATGAACGCTACGCTGTTGGTCCTAAACCGCCGCATTTGCCTCGCTGCCCTCTTGATCGGCTCATCTTTTGCCCAAAACGGCGCCGTTTCGGGCCCGGCAGCCCCGGTGGCGCGTCCTGCGATTGTTGGCGTCGCCCACATCGGATTGAAAACTAACGATCTCGCGGCAGCGCGCAAGTTCTATACAGGAGTCCTTGGCTTCCAGGAGCCCTTCAGCTTGGACAAGGCGCCCGGTGAAGGCACCGGTCTGCTGCTTACCTATTTCAAGGTCAATGATCACCAATACATCGAAATGTTTCCCGAGCTTAGCGATCCCAAGATGGACCGGTTGTCCCATATATCTTTCGAAACCACCGACGCCGAACAGATGCGCGCCTACCTGGCCAGCCGTGGCGTCAAGGTACCGGAGAAGCTCGAACCCATGCAGGATGGCAACAGCGGCTTTGACGTTAACGATCCTGACGGCCACGATGTGGAGTTCGTGGAGTTTCGGCCCGGTTCCCTGCACAGCCGTAACTTTGGCAAGTATCTTCCCGACACGCGTATTTCGACGCGCATCATCCACGTGGGCGTGGTGGTGAAAGACCGCGCTGCGGCGGACCGTTTCTACAAGGATATTTTGGGATTCAAACTGCAGTGGCACGGCGGCATGAAAGACACCGACACGGATTGGGTCGCCATGCGCGTGCCCGAAGGAACCGACTGGCTCGAGTACATGTTGAACGTGAATAATCCGAATCCGCACACGCTGGGAGTCATGCACCACTTATCGTTGGGTGTACCCGACATACAAGCGGGATACAGACTTGCGGTCGAACGTGGATACAAGAGTTCGGAGACACCGAAGGTCGGCCGCGACGGCAAGTATCAGTACAACCTGTACGATCCCAACTTCACCCGGGTGGAATTGATGGAGCCGAAGCCGGTCCAGAAGCCCTGCTGCTCGCCCATCAGCGAATAGCCCTGTCATCCTTCGCTCAGGATGAAATTATTTCTTTGAAGCCACTTCCCGCACCGGCTCGGCGGCCAGCACGATCCTGGGATGGAAGAGGGTGCCGGCGATCCGGGTTGCGATGGCGATCAGTTCCCTTTGCCCGGCAAACACTTTCACCTGCCGCGCCTGGGAAAGCTCCGGCAAATTCACCGCGCGCCCGTTCCGAATCAGCGCGGCAGCTTCTTCGCTGGCTGTGACGCAGGGAAACTCCGGTAGCAGCCGGCGCGGGTGAATGAAGAGCTCATCGATCGTTCCCGCCTTGCAGACGCTATCCAGCTCCTCAAGGGTGTGGGCCTGGTTCAGATCGAACTCGCCGAGCACGGTGCGGCGCAGCGACTGGAGGTGCGCTCCACAGCCCAGTTGCCGGCCCATATCGTGAGCAATGGAGCGCATGTAGGTCCCCGATGCCACGCGGGCACGAAAACTGGCCTGATCGGCCTGCGCTCCCAGGATCTCGAATTCCTTGATTTCCACCTGCACCGTTTTCAGGGCAACTTCCTGGTGCTTGCGGGCCAATTTGTAGGCTGGCACTCCCTTGATCTTCTTGGCGGAAAACGGGGGTGGCATCTGCTCGATCAATCCTGCAAACCGGCTGGCGAGTACACGTATTTGCTCAAGTGACACATTAACTGTCTGAGCCGGGCCTTGTATCTCACCGTCGGAATCATAGGTGTCGGTAGCGAAGCCGAAGCGGATGACGCCCTCATAGGTCTTCTCGGACGAACCATAGAACTGGGCCAGGCGAGTGAGGTTGCCCGTGACCAGCGGCAGCACTCCTGTCGCCAGCGGATCGAGCGTGCCCAGATGTCCCACCGAAGGCTGTTGCAGAATGTGGCGTACCCGGTTGACCACGTCATGCGAGGTCAGGCCAGCGGGCTTATCGACGATGAGAATGCCGTTCAATGGAAACTTGAGTAATTTGGTAATTTAGTAATTGTGTAAATTGAGAAGCTTCCGGAAGCACTGCACTTGTCCTCTTTTGAGGCGAATTCCTGACGGTTCTGATTACACAATTACTCAAATACCAAATTACCAGATTGTCTGACCTCTCATGATTCCGATTCGCGACGATCAGCCTCGGTTCAGCACACCCTATGTCACTTATTTCCTGATCGGCCTCAACCTGGTAATTTTCCTTTTCGAGGCGAGCCTCACTCCGCAGAGCTTCAAGATCCTGCTCTTTCAGTTGGGCATGGTGCCCGCCAACATCACGGCGTTTCTGGGCGGAACCGGCCGGCCTGGAGTGGTGGCAGCTTTTCTCCCTACGCTGACTTCCATGTTCCTGCACGGCTCGTGGATGCATGTGATCGGCAATATGTGGTTCTTGTGGATTTTCGGCGACAACATTGAAGACTATCTCGGACACTTCAAATATCTGCTGTTTTATCTGCTCAGCGGGTTGGGGGCTGCTTTCGCGCAACTCGTTCTCAATCCTCACTCCCGCGTCCCCACGGTAGGGGCCAGCGGGGCTATCGCTGGGGTTCTCGGTGCATACTTCCTTTTGTATCCTCGCGCGAAAGTGCTGATCTGGTTCCCGATTCTCTTTCTCTTTTATTTGCCGGCGTGGGTCACGCTGGGTTACTGGTTCGCCATGCAGTTCGTGAGCGGCGCCGCGACGTCACTTGCGAGCTATAGCGAAACCAGCGGCGGGGTGGCCTTCTGGGCGCATGTGGGAGGCTTTCTCGCGGGCATCATTCTGATCAAGATTTTTCCGGAGCGTCCGCGACGCTATCGCTACGGAACCTGGTAACAGACGTCAGCCGCCGGACGCCAGACCTCGGCTAATTCAAGTCCACTGGCACAGACGTTCCGCCTTTCCCGAGGGCTGAGGTCCGACGCCCGAGGTCCGGATCTAGATTCCATTCGCCCGGTTTCGAATCAGGGACAGAAATTCCGTACGCGTTTCGTTATTGTCACGGAAGCAGCCCAGCATGGAGGAAGTCACGGCGGCGGAGTGCTGCTTTTCGACTCCGCGCATCATCATGCAAAGATGGCGCGCCTCAATCACGACTCCCACGCCCTGCGGCTCGATCGCCTTCTGAATGGTCTCCGCGATCTGGGTGGTCAGACGTTCCTGAATCTGCAGCCGCCGCGAGAAGATTTCGATCAGTCGCGGAATCTTGCTCAGTCCGACTACTTTGCCTTTGGGGATGTAAGCCACGTGAACCTTGCCGAAGAACGGCAGCATGTGATGTTCACACAGGCTGAACATTTCGATGTCTTTGACGATCACCATTTCGTCATAGGTGACGGTGAAGAGCGCCTTTTGCAGCATCGCGTCGGGATCTTCCTTGTAACCGCGGGACAAGAATTCCCAGGAGCGGCGCACGCGGTCCGGGGTCCGCACCAGGCCTTCGCGGTCGGGGTCTTCGCCAATGCGAACAATCATTTCGCGCACCAGGTCTTCGAAGGTG
>Ga0207100_1192_pt1 | contig 13292 bp, 10 predicted proteins | sample Alteio_BWMinHeat_82_FD_153520 | JGI IMG/M metagenome (GOLD analysis project Ga0207100, IMG submission 153520) | Enriched cells from forest soil in Barre Woods Harvard Forest LTER site, Petersham, Massachusetts, United States -... | ecosystem: Environmental > Terrestrial > Soil > Temperate forest >...
CGACTTGGTGAACAGATTCAGAATGGCAGTGCAAAGCAGCACCAGGAAAACCGAGAACAATCCCACCGGCAACTCGTGGCCAGCGATCTTGATGTTGGGCGGAACCTTCCAGCCCCGCTCACCTTTGTACTTGATGCGCAGCACCAGCATGGCCAGGCTGTTGAAGGTGAAACTCCAGATCACTCCGAAGGCGTACGCCTCGCCCAACAGATAGACATTGCCGTGGCTTACCAGGATGGTGAAAATCTGGAGTATCACCACCAGGTTCACAATCCGGTAGGTGGTGCCGAAGCGCGGATGCGGCTGCCGGAACCAGTCGGTGAGAACGCCATCTTCCGAAATGCGGTTGAGGACGCCATTGGAACCGATGATCGCGGTATTGACCGCGCCGGACAGGATCAGAAAGCCCACGACCACCACGAACGCACGGAAAGCCAGTCGCAGCAACAGGGGCCCGTACTGATACATGGCCAGTCCGGCGATGAGGTTGTCCTTGTAAATCGGAACCCGCACCGAGTCCGGAATGATCATCACGAACAGGAGCGCCGTCAGCCCGGTAAAGACAAAACTGTAGACCGCGATGATGATGGCCGCCCGCTTCAGATTCTTCAGCTTGGGATGGGCCAGTTCGCGATTGACCTGGGCCAGCGATTCCTCGCCGCTCATGGCCAGCACGGAGTGGCCGAAGGCGATCAGGATGCCGAGGATGGCGAACTTGGAGGCGAGTCCGTGTGCCAGGTCGGTGTGTTTCAAAAAGCCGAGTGCTTCGGCGCTGAATTTCAGGCTGTCGGCAGTGGGCAACGGTACCGACTGGTATCCCTGCTTCAAGAGGGTCAACGCAGACCAGCCCAGCAGCATGACCACCATCACCGTGGTGATCTGCATCACGCGTAGCGCCTTCTCGCTGGATTCCTGGATACCCTTGGTGTTCTGCCACCAGAAGTAAATGGTCACAATCAGGGCGAATAGGACGGAAGTCCAGTTCACATCGACGTGCGGCGTGCCGTGAAACATGTTGTGCAGGGCGCGCGGTATCCAGCCGTGGGCCTCGGCGGTGGCAAAGGTGTCGTTGATCAGTCCCGCGATGTATTGCCCCGCGGAGACCCCCGAAATCGGGCCGGTCAGGATGTAATCGAACATCAGGGCCGACACGCTGATTTTGGCCAGGGTGCCGCCCAGCGCCTCTTTGACGACGCGGTAGACGCCTCCGCGGACGAACATGGAGCAACTCTCCACGTAAACCGCGCGGACGGCGAATGAGAACAGCATCACCGCCAGGATGAACCAGGGAGCCGATTTTCCGATGGCCTGCTCGGCGATACCCGCGGCATAGAAGGCTGACGACCCGAGGTCGTTCAACACGATAGCCGCCGCCCGCCAGTAAGAGATGAACGTCAGCATCACCGACGTTGCCACCACGATGCGAACGCGGCTACTGGTCGAGTCTGCGGGTTGTGGAGGAGATGCCATTACGAGGCGGGCTAGCTGATACGCGTACCGCAATCGTCGCCATCCGGCGGCGACTCATAAACGATCCTTATGAACTGTAGCAGATGAATTCTATCCCGGAAGAGAGGCCCCATACGAGCCCCACATCTTAGCCCATGGGACAAGTGCAGCGTGGATCGAAAAATCGAATGTGCCCAATCAGCGGAGAAGTTACCTCTGCGCGCTCGCTGAATCGAACCAAGTAGCGCTACTCTTTCCTGGCGGCGCACAAGGAAGAGCGTAAGCATTTTGTTATGCTTGCAGCTTGTTGCGAATTCATAACAGCGCGTGGCTGCTGGTCCTGCTTTCGGCCGTCCTGCAGATATTGATCTTCCCCTTGCCCGATCTGTATTTCCTTGATTGGGCGGCGGTCGCTCCCCTGCTGATTGCGCTATTGAGGGCCCGGGAGCCGGACACTTTGCAGCTCCTGGCAGGAGTCAAATTGCTTCCCGCGAAGCCGGGTCAGGCTTTCCTTCTGGCTTATGCCTGCGGCATCCTCTGGTACGCCGGGACTTGCTACTGGATTTACCACACCATGCGCCAGTACGGGGGCGTCGGCACGCTGGCAGCCGCCGGGCTGCTGTTCCTCTTCTGCCTGTATCTCGCCATCTATCACGGTGTCTTCGGCTTGCTGATCAGCGTGCTGGCGAGCCCGGACGCCGGCGACGGCACCAACCCGTTCACCCGCCGGGCCCTTCTTCTCGCTCCCTTCGCATGGGTCGCGGTGGAGCTGGCCCGTACTCGCATCACTGGATTCCCCTGGAATCTGCTGGGCATTTCCCAGGTCGACAACATCCCGCTCGCGCACATTGCCACGGTGACCGGCGTGTACGGGCTGTCCTTCGAAATCATGGTGGTCAACACGGCCCTGGCCGCCGCCTTCGTGCTGCGCACGGCGAGAGGCGAGCGCAGCAAGCGCAAGCCGCTGTTGCTGGCAACAGCCGCCGCAATCGTTGTGCTGCAAGCCGGAAGATTGATCAGTCCGCCGGCTCTGCCTACGGACCACACCGCTCGATTGGTGCAGCAGAACATTCCCGTCCTGCAGGGAAGCGACTGGACCAAGGAATATTTCGAGGGCACGCTGCGGGACTTGAGCCGAATCAGCTTGAGTGCGCCCGGCCCGAATGTGACTGGCCAGGATCAACCTCCAGCGGCATCGGCTCCGTCGGTGCGCCCGGATTTGATTGTGTGGCCGGAGTCGCCGGCGCCGTTCTATAGCACCGATCCCATGTTCCGGGACACGGTCAGCAATATCGCCCGCCAGGCACAAACCTGGATGTTGGCGGGAAGCCTGGGCATTCGCAATGCCGGCGAGACCCCAGAACGCGCCACCGAACTCTTTAACTCCGGAAGTCTGGTCGATCCGGCCGGCGAGTGGGTGGGGCGATACAACAAGATGCACCTGGTTCCCTTCGGAGAGTATGTCCCGTTCAAGCGTGTGTTCGGGTTTGCCGGCGGCCTGACCAAGGAGGTGGGTGATTTCTCGCCCGGCACGTCGCGGGCGGGGCTCCAGGCCGGTAGCAAGCTCGGCGTTTTCATCTGCTATGAGTCGATCTTTCCGGACGAAATCGGGCAACTGGCCGCCAATGGCGCCGAAGTTTTCGTGAATATCTCGAATGATGGTTGGTATGGTGACAGCGGGGCCTATGCCCAGCACCTGAAACAGGCCCGCATGCGCGCCGTCGAAAATGACCGCTGGCTGCTGCGCGACACCAACACTGGAGTGACCGCCTCCGTCGATCCTTACGGGAGAGTCGTTTCCAGCATCCCGCGCAAGGTTCGGGCCGCTCTCGATGCCCCCTACGCCATCACCAACGTAACCACGTTCTACACCCGTCACGGTGATTGGTTCGCTTACCTGTGTGCGATAATTTCTGTAGCGGGACTTCTGCTCAATTTCCGGTTCCGCGCCAGGACCGAATCTAATCATGAATGAAGAGCTTGAACACGAATACGCCGGTCTGAAGGACCAAGTCCGTGATCTTCGGGAGTACCTTTGACGCCGGCAAGCTTCGTGAGCAGCTAGCCGAAATCGACAAGCAGGCGGCGGACCCAGGTCTTTGGTCGAATCCACAAAAGTCTCAGCAGGTCATGCGGCAAAAAAAACGCCTGGAGAACGTACTGGCGACCGAGGTTGACCTGGTGCGGCGCGGCGACGACATATCCGCCTACTTCGATTTAGGGCGCGAAGGGGAAAATGTTGAGGCCGACCTGCGGCGCGAGATTGACGGGCTGCGCAATCTGGTCGATCGCCTGGAGACCGAGAGTCTGCTCTCCGGCGAAAACGATGGCCGCAACGCGATCGTGACCATTCATCCCGGGGCGGGCGGAACCGAATCGCAGGACTGGGCCGACATGCTGCTGCGTATGTATCTTCGCTGGGCGGAACGGCGCGGCTTCCAGACCGTTCTCTACGATTACCAGCCGGGTGAAGAAGCAGGTTTGAAATCCGCGACCTTCGCCGTGAATGGGGAGTACGCCTTCGGTCTGCTGACCAGCGAGATTGGAGTCCACCGCCTGGTCCGCATTTCGCCCTTCGATCAGGCCAAACGCCGTCATACCTCGTTTGCTAGCGTTTACGTCTCACCTGAAATCGATGACAGCATTGAAATCGTAATCAAGCCGGAAGAATTGCGCGTGGACACGTACCGTTCCAGCGGCAAGGGCGGACAGCACGTGAACACCACCGATTCAGCCGTGCGCATTACGCATATTCCCACAGGCCTGGTGGCGAGTTGCCAGAACGAGCGCTCGCAACACAAGAACCGGGAGCGCGCCATGAGCATGCTGAAATCCAAGCTGTATGAATTCGAGCTGGAGAAACAGCGCGAGGTCAGCCGGAAGATTGAAGACTCCAAGCTCGACATTGATTTCGGTTCACAGATCCGGTCTTACGTCTTGCAGCCCTATCGCATGATCAAGGATCACCGCACGAAGATGGAAGTGGGCGACGTGGACCGGGTGCTCGATGGCGACATCGATCCCTTTATCCGCGCCTATTTGCGCATGCGGCGCGGCGAGAAGCAGAACGTGAACAAAGCACAATAGGAGGAGTTCGGCATTATGGCCCGCATGGTCGATCTAATCCGCGCGTCAGCGGTGCCGTCGAACCTGATGCAGTCTGCCGCCAAGGGGTCGCTCTCCGTTCCTCCCCTGGAGATGATCGAAATCCTGGTGCATCTGGCTGTCCACAATAAGATTTTTGGGGAGCAGGCTCAACTCACGCTCGCAGGCTGGGACGAAGCCGCATCGCGGGTCGCTGCCAGCGCTGCCACCACCCCTAAAGAAGTGCTGGACTACATGGTTTCTCCGAAAAACCTGCGGCCGGCGCTCCTGCCGGCGCTCCTGGAAAACCCGTCTGTATCCGAAGGATCGCTGCTCGAAATGGCGGCGGGCGCCGGACGCGACGCGGTCGAGGTGATGTTGAAGAGCGAACGCGTCAACCGGTCTCATGACATTCTGAACGCGCTGCTGTCGAATCCTGGCCTGAGCGGAATTCAGTCAGAGAGCATTCGGAGCAAACTCCAGCCCCCTGCTCCCGAGGCCGAAGTACCCGCGGCGACCTCAGCGCCGCACGAGGTACGGGAGGACGCGGCAACCGCCGCGGAGGAAGTATTTCCGGCAGCATATGCGGACGACGTTCCGGAAGCCGACACTGTGCTCGATGAAGGCGTTCTGGCCTATTTCGCCGAGCACGCGAACGAGATCGCCGTCGAGGCTGACCACGGCTACCAACCGATCGGTGGCATCCACGAAGAATTCTCAGGGTCTGACAATCCCCTGGCCGGGCAGGCGGCAACAGCCACCGCATCCAGCGGCAGTGGGGCGGGAGCGGCTGCCAAGAAAGCGCCGTCCAAGAAGACCCAATTGTCCCCCAAGGAGGAACGGGGCAGCGCCTTGCAGAAAATCGCCAAACTGGACATCAAAGGCCGTATTCAGTTGGCGATGAAGGGTTCGAAGGAAGAGCGGTCGCTGCTGATCCGCGACGGCACCAAGATCGTGGCCCTGGCGGTCCTGGAATCGCCCAAGATCAGCGATGGCGAAGTGGAAAGATTTGCCACCCAGAAAAATGTGCTGGAAGCGGTGCTTCGCGGCATCCCGATGAAGCGGCGCTTCGCAAAGAATTATGCGGTCGTGCGCAACCTGGTGTTCAACCCGCGCACTCCTTTGGATCTTTCACTCTCGCTCATCAAGAACCTGCTGGTCGGCGATCTTCGCAACCTTTCCAGCAACAAAGAGATTTCAGATACAGTACGCAAGCTAGCCACAAAGATGTTCAAGCAAAAGATGGAGAGCAACGCTAAGCGCTGATCTACAGGGGACCACATGGGGGCAGGCGCCCTCGGCTGTCCCTACGTGGTCTCTAACTGGCTTCCCAGCGACGGGCGCACTACAATTCCCTGCATGGCTTCCTTGCCTGAGTCTGACCCCATCACGGACTTGCTCAAGCGCTCCCGGACCATCGCGGTCGTCGGGCTCTCCAATAGCCCGCTGCGCCCCAGTCATGGGGTGTCGGCCTATATGCAGACACACGGTTATCGCATCATTCCGGTCAATCCGAAGATCCACGGCTCGCTGGGCGAAAAAGCGTGCGGGTCTTTGCTTGAAGTCCGGGAGAAAATTGACGTCGTCAACATCTTCCGCCGGCCTGAATTCGTGGAAGAGGTTGTGGACCAGGCGATCGGCCTGAAGATACCGGTGATCTGGATGCAAGAGGGAGTCATTCACCAAAAAGCGGCGCAGAAAGCCCGCCAAGCCGGAATCTTCGTTGTGATGGATCGCTGCATTCTGAAAGAACACCGCGCCCGATTTGGGTAAGTCCACTGCATAAACCACGAAGAAAATCCCATGCAGTTTGGATTTCCTTCGTGGTACTTCGTGTCCTTCGTGGTTTATGCTTTTACGCGCTCACGAAAATGACCGTCGCGTCGTCATGTAAGCCTTCGCCGTTCGCGAAGGCGCGAACGTTGGCCAGGATACTCTCCGCGCACGCTCCAGGTTGCAGCACATGGTCGCGCATCCGCTCTGCGCCGTACTCTTCGTCGGACTGGCCGGTGGCCTCCGTAATTCCGTCGCTGTAGAAAACCAGACGCGAGCCTTTGGAGAGCTGTACCCGGCTCTCGGAGAATTCTCCGGTGCCGAGGCCCAGCGGCATGCCGCGTTCGCTATCGAGAAAGCGCGCGCCTTGATCATCGACCAGCAGCGGGCGCAGATGGCCGGCACTCGAAAAAGTCAATTCGCGGGTCGACGGATTCAGCACAGCCAACAACATGGTGACAAATTTTCCGGAAGGAAAATCCTCGACCAGCAAACGATTCAAGCGGGTGAGGACTTCTCCCGGACCGCGGCAGGTCTGCGCGAGGGAGCGCAGCATGCCGCGGGTAGCGGACATCAACAGAGCTGCGGCCGTGCCCTTTCCGGAAACATCCGCCAGCACCAGACCCCAGCAGCCGTCGTCGAACGAAATGAAGTCGTACCAATCGCCGCCGACCGCGCCAGCCGGAATCGACAGACCGGAAACCGCGAAGCCGGGAATATAAGGGGAACTCTTGGGTAACAATGCTTCCTGGATGGCGCGCGCTTCGCTGGCCTCCTGGGTCATCTTCTGCCGTTGGTGCCGTTCGTGCTGAAAGCGGCGTGCATTGTGCACCGCGACGGCCACGTGTTCGCACAGTCCCTGCAACCATCGCAGATGCTCGCGTGTGAAGGCATCCAGTTCGTGATGGGAAGCCGCGAAGACGCCCACCAGCCTGCCGTCTACCAGCAGAGGAATGGCCACTTCGGAGAGCGCGGCTTCCTCGCAAGCAATGTAGTAAGGGTCCTTCGTCACATCGGGTGCGTAGCGCATCTGCCCGGTAGATGCAACGTAACCCACCATGCCTTCCTTGCCCACTTTCAACCGTGATCCCTTGTCGTGGAGCGTGCAGCCATGAACGCCCGCCATCTCCAGTTCGCCGCGCTCTTCGTCATGCAAATAGATGGTTGCTTCCACGCAACAGAATGCCGCGGCAACGTCGTCCACAATCTTGGTAATCAGCTCATCGAGATCGAGAATGGACGTAATCTTCTGCGCCCATTTCTGCAATTTGAGCAGATGTTCGACCTGATCGAGTTGTACGGGGCGGATAGTGGTCGTGTCCGAAACAAGAGGTCTTGGGCTCGCGGCCATGGTGATCCAACCTCCTTGGAAATTAGGGAAAAGAAAGAACCTTACTCGCAATTAGATGCAAGCGTCTAAGCGCCGGATTCTGTTTTCGGGACCCGGGAACCGCTCTTCTGGGACCGCCGCCGTTTGATCTCTTCCAGGCGCTCCTGGATGCGCTTTTCGAGGCCTTCGCTGGTGGGCCGGTAATACACCCGATGGGTGAGGTTGTCGGGCAGACACTGCATGTCGGCCACTTTGTCTTCCAGATCGTGGGCGTACTGGTAACCCTGTCCGTATCCCAACCCCTTCATCAATCCAGTGGGCGCGTTGCGCAAGTGGAGGGGGACAGGTTCGGCAGCAGTGCGTTCCACGTCGCCCTGAATTTCGCTGTAAGCGGTGTAGAGCGCGTTAGATTTAGGCGCCACAGATAAATAGACCACGGCTTGCGCCAGCGCCAGGTTCCCTTCCGGCATGCCGAGGAAATCGACGGCGTCGCGAGCAGCCATGCACTGCACCAGAGCGTTGGGATCGGCCAGCCCGATGTCCTCCACCGCCATTCGCACCACGCGGCGCGCGATGTAGAGCGGATCTTCGCCGGCTTCGAGCATGCGGCCCAGCCAGTAAAGGGCCGCGTCAGGATCACTGTTGCGCACCGATTTGTGCAGCGCGGAGATAAGGTTGTAGTGCTCTTCTCCGGCTTTGTCGTAACGCAACACACGCTTTTGCAGAGCGTCCTGGACCAGGTCATCGGAAATTTCCGCGCCCACTTCCTTGGCATCGCGTCCCCGCGCCAGCGAGGCAGCCACTTCCAGAACGTTGTAGGCGCTGCGGGCGTCGCCACTGGAGTAGGCGGCAATTTTCTTTAGAACATCGTCGGAAGCCCGCAATTTCATCGTGCCCAGACCGCGCTCTTCGTCCGTGAGCGCGCGCTTCAGCAGCTCAACAATCTGTTCTTCCGTGAGCGGCTTTAAAACGTACACCCGGCTGCGCGACAGCAACGCAGAAATGATTTCGAACGAAGGATTCTCAGTCGTCGCGCCAATCAGACGGATGTTGCCCTTCTCCACGTGGGGCAGAAACGCATCCTGCTGCGCTTTGTTGAAACGATGGATCTCATCGATGAACACGATCGTCCGCGTGCCGTATTGCTTGGCACGTTCGGCGTCCGCCATGACCTGCTTGATTTCCTTGATGCCGGTGAGCACTGCAGAGAACTCAACGAACTCAGCTTTGGTGAGGCGCGCGATGATTTGCGCCAGCGTAGTTTTGCCGGTACCCGGCGGTCCCCAGAAAATCAAAGAGCCGATATCATCACGCTCGATCTGGGTCCGCAGCGGCTTGCCCGGGCCGACCAGATGCTCCTGGCCGACAAATTCATCGAGGGTGCGCGGACGCATACGATCGGCGAGAGGTCGAGTGCGATCGCCAGGGTTCTCGCCGCTCGGAATGGTTTGAAACAGATTCATGCTGCAATCTAAACCGTCAACCACCAAGGACACGAAGGACCACGAAGGAAACAATTCTTCTTCATCTTCCTTCGTGCGCCTTCGTGTCCTGGGTAGTTAATGCTTTTTGCCTCGCCATTTCATACAGCACGATACTCGCAGCCACCCCGGCATTCAGTGACTCCACCTGCGGTGCCTGCGGAATCGCCACGACTTCATCCATTTCCTTGATGAGATCGTGGGACAATCCGGCGCCTTCGCTTCCAATAAAGACTACCAGCGGCCCGGACAGCTTTGTCTGATCGAGCGGCGTACCTTTGTGCGACGCAGTGGCGACCAGCCGTAGGCCGTGCTCTTTCAAGAGGCCAAGAGCATCGGACAGCTTGGCCGGCGCTGCAGGCAGCCGAAACACAGAACCTGCTGAGGCCCGCACCACTTTGGAATTGAATGGGCTGACCGTGCCCTCTCCCAACAGCACTCCGCCGGCGCCGAAGGCCTCCGCCGAGCGCAGGATTGTTCCCAGGTTCCCCGGGTCCTGCACTCCGGCAATGGCCAGTAACGGCCCGGCTTTAGATTTGGCCAGTACGTCTTCAAATGAGGATTCCTTCCATCGGACCAACGCGGCCACGCCCTGAGGCGCGTCGCTGGGGACGACGCTGCCAAACAGCTTGTCCGGCAGCAGGAGTGTCTCGACATGGGCGCCGAGCTGCGAAAGTAGCCTGTCCGCCCTGACCGCCGCCGACTCGCTGAAGAGAACTGCCCGAAACCGCAGCCCACTGCGAATAGCTTCTTCCAGAATGCGGAAGCCTTCAATGGCGCAATAGCCGTCAGAGGTGAGCTCGCCGCGGGAAAAGGCCCGGCGCAATTCTTTCACCAGGGCGTTGTGCCGCCCCTCAATACGGCGCAAGCGGGGATTTGCCGTGCGGCCGCCAGTGGCTGTGGTTTCCTTCATGTTCGCGCGCGTTTGCCCAGAATCATACCTGTTCCTCTCGGCTTTCTCCGCTTTCCCATGTTAATGTTAGCTCTCGCGATTTCAACACTTGGGGTTCGGGAGTGACAACCTGGAGTGCGTGTAGAGATTGTCAAGATTAATAGCGATAACCCGGAAGCGTCACTCATTCGCTACGCAGCGGATCAGATACGCGCGGGCGAAGTCCTGGGCATGCCTACGGACACTTTTTACGGGCTGGCAGCCGATCCTTTTAACCTGCGCGCGGTCGATCGCGTGTATGACATCAAGTCGCGTTCCCGGCATAAGCCACTGTCCCTGCTGATCGGCGACGTCGACCAGGCCGAACAGCTGGCGCAGCCCCTGCCGGAAGAGTTTTATGCTTTGGCGCGGCGCTTCTGGCCCGGACCCCTTACCATCATCGTGAAGGCTTCTTCACGCCTTCCCCTGAAGGTAACGGCCAACACCGGCAACGTCGCTCTCCGGGTGCCCAAAGCTCCGATTCCGCTGGCGGTGGTCCAAGCGGCGCAGATTCCGATTACCGCCACCTCCGCTAACCTGAGCGGCGAATCCGAGTGCACCACAGCGCTGGCGGTGCGCGATCAGCTTCAGGACCGCATCGCGATCATCGTCGATGGCGGCACCTCGCCACGTGAAGTGGCATCTACCATCATCGATCTCACCGACGAAGAAGCGCGCTGGCGCATCATGCGGGAGGGCGCTATTCCGGCCCAGGAGATTTCCGAGTTTTTCGCGCAAGGATGAACCCAGCACCAGGATGAATCCAGCAGGAGATCGGCGGTCCAGCCCCTGGCCCTTGTGGGTGGTGGCGCTGGCTGCGACGACGGTCGCGGCCTTTCTCGGGATCACCAGCGTCCGCATCGTGCATGAAGCCGGCTTGCAGGAAGTTCATCCCGCCGACGCGATCGTCGTCTTCGGCGCGGCTGAGTATGCAGGACGCCCGTCTCCAGTCTTCCGCGCCCGCCTGGATCACGCCTACGATCTGTTTCAACGCACCGCCGCTCCCGTGGTAATCACCACCGGAGGTTCGGGGGCCGACCCCACTTTCAGCGAAGGGGGAGTAGGCCACGACTACCTGATGCACCGTGGCATCCCCGAATCCAAACTGATCGCCGAGACCCAGGGCTCCGACACCGCGTCATCCGCAGAACGCGTTGCCGTTATCATGAGCGCTAACCGGATGCACAGTTGCGTGGCAGTCAGCGACGCTTACCACGTGTTCCGCATCCGCAAACTACTGGAGCATGAGGGAGTGCAGGTCTACGTGGCGCCACGTCCGGACTCTCGTCCGCGGTCGGCATGGCAGCGAGCGTTAGCGGTACTGCGCGAAGCCGCCAGCTATTTAGTGTGGAAGCTGAACATACCCGCGTAACTGTCATCCTGAGCGGAGTGGAAGGCCCCTATAGCGCTACGGTGCGCCGAAAATCTTGAGATTTCAGCTGCAATCTTCAATCAATCTTTAAAAGACCAGTAGCTCTCTCTCGCGACCGACAAGCTCATAGAGATCCTTCGACTGCGAAACTGCTTCGCTTCGCGAAGCAGTTTCTCCGCTCAGGATGACGACCATCCCATCCTTTTCCTCAACTCCGTGATGTGGGCGACGTGGTGCCGTCCGTGCCACGAGTACAACGCCAGGTTCTTTTCCAGCGGCATCGTCCCGAGTTCGGGATGATTGAAGACCCGTTTCCAGTCCTGCGGTGCGAGCGAGCGTAACAGCCGCACCCAGCGGTCATGCAGCGAACTGAGCAGCGACAGCGAAACTTCTAACGGAGTGGACTGTACATCCGGCAAGTTCGCCCAACGATCCTCCATGTACGGCTTGATGGTCGGCGCTTCTTCGGTCAGCGCCAGTTTGAATCGGATGTAGGCGTTCATGTGGCTCTCCGGCACATGGTGGGTCACTTGCCGCACCGTCCATCCGCCATCGCGGTAGGGCGTTTCGATTTGCTGCGGCGAGAGTCCCTGGACGGCGCCGCGCAACGCAGCTGGAGTTTGCTCGATCTCATCGATGAATCTCTGACGCTGTTGTTCATCCGGTGGACCTTCGTAGATAAATTTGCCGACGGGATAACGCGGATCGCTCATCTTGGTCTCCTCAGTTGCTTCCCAAGGGCTCGCGGGCGAGGGCGCCCGTGCCACACAACCGATTAACAACAAGGAAACGCGAAAGGCCGCAGAAAAGCAATGAGAGAACGGAAATCACCGGAGATTTGAAAACAGATACTGTTAAGAGCTGTGGTAGTTAAGTTGTCAAAAGGAGGTCGGAATGAAGAACTGAGAACCAGAAACAAACTACTGGAAACTGAAGTTCGTTGAAGTTCGTTATCGTACCAGCGCCAGAATGCGTACCGGAGCCGTTGATCCGCCCGCCACTTTTGCGGGAGCGACCATTGCAACAGCGCCGTTCAAGGGCATGCGGTCGAGGTTGGCCACGTTGGCCAGGAGATAGAGGCCATGTTCTGCCGCATATTGAGCAACCGCGGATTTTCTAGCCGAGCCGCGATCAAGATTTGCCGTATCGATGCCCAGTCCGAGAGCATTGCGTCCTTCGGCCAGAAAGCGGGCGGCGTCCCTGGAGTATCCCGGAAAGTGCGTTAGGCCTTTGGAATCGGCGTTGCGATAGCTTCTGACCGAGTTCCACCGCGAGCCCCATCCCGTACGCGCCATCACGACCGCGCCCAGGGGAATCTGCCCGTTAGCCTGCTCCCAGGTTGCGATGTCCTGCACGGAAATCTCATAGTCCGGATTGCTCTTTGCGCTGGCGCTGACATCGAGCACCACCAGCGGCCCGATCAACCTGCCAGCCGGAATCTGATCTACCGTCCAGGTGCCGTGACGCAAACCCGCGGGCGCATCAATGCGGGTAGCAAATTGTGCCGAAGCCTGGGATTTTGAAGCCTCGGATTCTGAAGCTTGAGATTCTGAACCTCGGGATGTGGGAATCCTCTCGGACAAAGCCACCGTCTCAAGGCGATACCCGGACTTCTGTGGCTTTTCGAAGCCGTTCGCCGGCAACGAATGAGTGAGGTCCACGACCTCGCGAAACCCACCCGGCTGCGCCGTTTCCGGACGCTTTTGGGCGAACAAAAACAGTGCCAGGGCCAGCACCGAACCGATTACAAAGGTATGGATCCTCATTACTTCTAAACGTCTTTCGTTGCTTTTCAGGCCCCTCCGAGAAAATCTGGAAACCCAAGTTAAGCTGTGAGATGCGAGCACCCACGCGCGAAGATGCTCTTTCACA
>Ga0207100_1193_pt1 | contig 13236 bp, 11 predicted proteins | sample Alteio_BWMinHeat_82_FD_153520 | JGI IMG/M metagenome (GOLD analysis project Ga0207100, IMG submission 153520) | Enriched cells from forest soil in Barre Woods Harvard Forest LTER site, Petersham, Massachusetts, United States -... | ecosystem: Environmental > Terrestrial > Soil > Temperate forest >...
TAGGTATCTGTTGTAAATCTCCATGAATCACCGTTTAATAAAAGTTGATATTTCTTGTCATACGACAATACGTTATTAACTTTTTTATGTGACTATGTAGAATACATGATTACATAGAATATATTACCACAGGCCCAAAGTGCAATACCTCGAAACCAGGGTAATATTACACATACATTTAGGGCATGAAAACGGGAAAACTGCCCATATATTAAATCTATACTTCTATCACTATCATACGTTGTTCGCATTGTTGTCTTGTTATCTTTGCAAATCTTTCTGAATCGAATCCCAATTCTATCGCTATTCCTTTCTTCATTATGTCCTTGGCTGAGTTTTCGTCTCGATCTGCGATCATTCCACATTCGCATTTATATACCTTTGATCCGCCTATATCATTGATCTTTCCACAATTCGAACAAGTTTTCGTTGTCATATATTCATCTACTTCTACGACTTGACATCCGTACTTATGTCCCATATATTTAAGGATTTGTCTAAATTTATAGGGACTCAATACACCAATCATTCTTTTTGTCGCCTTCGAAATGGTCATATTATTCTTTGATAGAATTCCTTTGGTACTGAACTTCCCTATAAAGATTCTATTAAAGCGATGCACCAAATCATACGATACCTTGTAATGCATATCACGAATAAGATTTTTTAGTTTTAGATGATATTTATTCAATCCTTTCTTTAATTTGGATTTATTCAATTTATCCCTCAGTGGAGATTTACTCACAATTATAGGTTCTAGTTTATCAATCAAATGACCATCTCGTTCGATTGTATGAGAAACTATTTCTACAGTGTTTTCTGGAGGGAGCGATATAAGTCCATGAATTTTATCGATTTTTTTATGATATTTATCAATTTTAGTCTTCTTGAAAGGATCATTTGCAATTGCCATAGTGAAATTATGTGAGTAAACTGTAGCGAATGATCTGGCCCCTAAATCAATTCCGCAATCGACTGCTACCTTCGGTATGAATTTAGACTCAATTTCTCTTGGAACAAACATAATGTACTTCTTCGTTCGAGAATTGTATTGCAGAGTAACAGTTCGATCTATATTTGATAGATCTTCGGACGCTTCCATTTCTGGAAAGATTCTCGGACAAAATGTCCCACTCAGGAAGAAACTTGATTCTATCCGGATAATCTTTCTCTGACGATCTTTTGACCACTCTCTAATACGAAATTTCCTAATATGACCCTTTTGAAAATTAGTGAGACAAGATTTGTAATTAGAAACCGCTTGAGCAATGGCTTCATCAAGAATATGACTAGGGATTGTATTGATTTCCATCGAATCCATAATGGCTTTTTTGTGGTCATATAAAATCTGCCGTATAGATTCAAAATTAGCTATCTTCTTAGCGACTTTCAAATATTCGAACCCTTCGGTAGTAAAATTGAGTTGACTTTTTTTAATCTTGGATCTCAAATAATGAATAGTGAAATTGAACATATCAGCAAATGCATTGAACCACTTTTGGAGAGTCTTTCTTTGACTCAGTGTAGGATAAATTCGAATTTTTTTACAAGCTAAAAACACTGGTTCTTTATTTTGTTTTCTTCTCTTGATTGTTTTTAGTTGTTGTTTGAATGATTCTTCTGGTATGATTGGAGTCCATACAATATCAGGTGGGTCTTCGGTTTGGACTAGATTTTCGTATACTTTACAATCATACCAACTATTCGTAGAGATATCTGTCATTTGTTTATTAGCTGGCGGGATCCATTCGGTTACTCCAATATAATTATTGGGGACATATATGATTCTGTTTTTCTTTTTCCTTCGCATTTATAAGTTCTAAAGAACTGTGTCTTTATATGGTTAAAAGTCGTTCAAACTATATAAAGAATTATACTTTTTTAATTATATATAACGCAAAATGTCCAAGACTACAAAGAGATATGTGGGTGGGAAAGAGGCCAGTAAGATATTAGGAGTACATCAAAGAACTCTATACCAATGGGATGACAAAGGTTGGATAAAAACTATACGGACAAAGGGAGGGAAAAGATTTTATGATATTAATTCTTATTTGAAAGAACATGAAGATGTGAACAATGATGAGAATAAGATAGATATATGTTATGTTCGCGTTTCTTCTCATGATCAGAAAGATGATTTGGAACGACAGATCAAATACATGAAGAAGCATTATTCAAAACATAGAATTATTAGAGACATATCATCAGGAGTGAACATGAATCGTCAAGGATTGAATACAATATTAGATTTAGCAATCCAAGGTAGAATAGGACAATTAGTCGTCATGCATAAAGACAGATTGACGAGATTTGGGTTTGAACTGATCGAAAGAATATTAAAAAAATATTCAAACGGAGAGATAATAGTAGTGAATAATACGTATAAGAAAGAACCAAAGGAAGAATTAGTGGAGGACGTATTAGCAATAATGGATGTATTTGCAGCGAAAAATAGTGGAATGCGGAAATATCATAAGTTACAAAATATACAAAATTAGTAAACAATACGTGCCGGATATCATAAAAATATTCAATATTTTCATGATATTTTTGTAAAGAAATATAAAGAATTCAAGGTACTAGTACCTACCCCGTTCAATGTGAGGTGAGTCACTCCATGTGGAACTGAGTCTTGAATATCTTGATTAAAACGCCTTCCTAATGTCAAATGAGTCACTGATGACGGGATCCGATCTTCGATATCTTTCTTAAAATTATCTCCAAAAATGATGTGTGTAACGTTCGAAGGGTACTTATAATTGAGATTGCTCTTGACACGTATGTTCCGTAGCTGATTGTAGTACCAACGATGTGAAATTTGCTGAGTAATTGCATACTCGGCATCGAAATGTAATTCCTTTTTGCGCCGACGGAATGCTTTGTTGACAGAAACCAACCGAATGCGATCTTTGTCAGAGAGTAGAGGACACAAGTGATGAACCAAAATATCTGTGGGGAGGGCGAACATAGTGTGTTCTCTACTGTCTGACAAGTCCAATAATGGAATTTCCATATCAATTTTTTGTTATGAGTGTGGGGTTGGCGAGTTGATATTTGGTCAAAGAATCTTTTATCAAATATCATTTTCGGGCCAAATCTTTAAAAATAAGTAGAAGTAGAACCATGTGCTACCACCTTACTCGGCGTACACATTGGCGGAGGATCATTCTTAGTTTTTGGTCCTAAGACTAATTCGGACGCTAGATAATTACCTAATCCGATAATTTTTACCAAAGCAGTCGGAGGAATTGTTACTGGATATTTCCATACATAAATATCCGAATTGCGATAACCAAACTCAAAACCGCCCACACAATCAAAGAAACAATAGTGATCAAAGGAATATTTGGTAGTATTCAATCCAGTGGTAAATTGTAATTCATTCTCTGTTTCAGTAGTTATACGTTTGATTAGATCTGGTAAATGGTTCGCCATTAAACTATTAAATTGTGTGCCAGTAAAAACAAAGTCATCCAATGATATTTTCTGGGGAGTAACATATGTTGTAAGCACTTTTTCTTGAATTGTTGCCGGTAAAAGAACGAACTCACTTCGAATTTGTTGATTGATTGTCTGTGGATATGCGATGAGAGTTTTTAGGACTAAATTTTCCCAACATTGTTTTTCTTCACCAGATGCTACTTTATTGAATGTAGTAATCAATTCGACCAAATTTTTGTGATATGTGTGGATTTTATTCAGTTCGGTACGGGAATATGGTCTATTGCCGGGTGAATATATTTGGAACGTGTGGTTTAGTTTGTATTTTTCCTGTAACAAATCCTTCATATATTGTATCCACAAATGAGACATTAGATATAGTGACTGAGTTGAATGATCAGCACTTATTTTTTCTATCACTAAAATGCGATCTCGAGTTTTCAATACGGGCATAATGAAATCCATACCATAGATGCCAATTCTGTTTATTAGCGTATCTACTTTGGAAGTTAATTCGCGATGGCGCTTTTTTATGATTTTGCGTATGAACACAGGTTTCAAGCTTTCTGGCATTTGTTTCTTAATGTATTCGGTACCTCTTGACGCATCCAACTCGTGTACTTTTAACCAGAATTTAATGTCTGATTTAATGTACGAGGGAATATCAGTTAGCTCCTCCATCAGATACGATCGTATATTATGATAAATCATATCCTCAGTTAAGTTGTCTGGTGGAATTTCTGTACTGTTTTTAAATTCAGCGAAATGTCGATCGCATACATCTTGACTGAACTTATGATAAACAGAATATTTACGAAGATTGGTTGAATTTTTTAAAGCGAACTTCTCCCAAGAGCGATTATGTGTTAAGGAATATGGAACTCTGTGTGGATTTTCGTGAACGAACCAGACGGTAGCTCCTATTATTAACCCACTGGCAACAATTCTACGCGGTTTAGTAGTGCTGATCCATTGGATTCCTCGCGCGGCTGATCCAATGAAACCCTTAAATTTAGTTAGATTATTCAGCCACATTTACGGGAGTTTAGTATAAATTTAATAATGGATTGATTAGTATATTTATTTATCAATTTTTTATTAGATTTTTGATCGTATTTCAATCATTGGTCAGCCAAGAAATAATCGCACCACCGCTTGTATACCCTATATCGTTCGGTCGACATAAATCGTCTCCTATCAAAATTTGTTCTGGCGTAATATACAATAACTCCACCAACTTCGACTGGAAAGTTTGTGGGATTTTTAGGATCTTTAACCAGACTTACAAAATCATTTTTCACAGTGTACACGCCACCGACCCACATTTTATCGACGATGCTATATCTCACACGATGACTGTGTTTTCCGAATTCCGGCCGTTTATAGATAAAGCTATCTGATTCAAATTTTGTAATAAACCCACCATGTCTAAATTCACCTTTTTTAGTCCTGTACGAAATCAATGATCCAATTGGAAATTTCTCTAATTGTTTCTTGGTCGTGAGTTCTTTTCGTCCATTTTCGAGCATTGTCAATATAATTACATCAATAACATCTTTACGGAATAATTTTGGTCGTGTTTTCGACATCGATGTATTTTCCTGTATAGTTTGATGGATATTCATAATAGTATTATAAAATCAATATTTTTATATCATTAAACACAAATAGCGTTAGATATATTAAAATAGATATAACTACGCAGCTACGTTAATACATTATAACAAATGATATAAAGAAATCCCCCGATTCAATCAATATATCATGCCACGAATCTTCCACCGGAAAGCACATATGATCACAGCTACAAAAAATTTGGATTATTCGTATATCTTGTTTGATTTCTTGAATTTTCGCGAATATCACAAGTACACATACTTTCGTTTGAACATTGAGCTCTTTGGGAATCTTAAAAAATTAGAGATTGATTCCAAATTCTATGTAAATGAAATTGTTCAAGACGGTACTGAACGAAAACCATATTTGGATCTGGAAAGAGTTTTTCCCATAAAGGAACGAGCCGACGAAATGTATGAACCTGTTATCAATAACTTGCGAGATAATATCATCAAAATATTCAAAAAAGATTATCACCAGGATTTGATTAGAGAAGATATTTTGCTGTTAGACAGTTCGGGCCCAGCGGAAGGCGGATACAAAATGAGTTTACACATAATAGTCGCTCCTGCAAACAGATCTTTGTACTACACCAATAGCAAGTACACGGACAGTTCTGCTTTTCACTTATTCACCCAATTAATGCTATTAGAACCAGAATACGAACAATATCTAGATGATCAAGTTTACAACGGCGCAGTCAATTTCAGAATCATCGGTTCTTATAAAAAGCAGGGATGTGATAGAGTACTGAGACCATTGGATTCTGCAACTCTGAAACCGATCAAATTAGATCCCAAATCTCGACTGAGATATTTGTTGACATACATGGATCCGAATCTTCCCCAAATCAAATTGAATACACCCATATTTGAGATCCCTCTCAAGACTCTTGGTAGGGCACCACGTATTTTGGAAAACAGTCCAAACAAGACCAAGGTGTCGGCGCATTTGTTAGGATTGGTGTGTAAACATCATCCTACTGCTGTAGATCGAGGACAATCCGCGAATGGATATTACAGATTTAATTACACCAATCGGCGAGAACCATGTCCAATTTCTGGGTTAATTCATAGCGGAACCAATGGGATATATGTGTGGGAATGGAATACAGGATATTTGTTACGTTGTTCTTCTGACAGATGCAAGGGAAAAAAATACTTACACATTGGGTATGTGAATGAGGCCGATGAATTGATTAAAGATGGAGAACAAGTCGAGACCAGATATTTATTAGAAGATACTCAAGTGATAGAATTAATTGATAAATGGCATGATAAACACAAGGTATTGGCGATTAAGTCACCCATGGATACCGGCAAAACACGAATGATACAATACATCATATCTGAATACAAATATGAGCGTATCTTATGGATCACACACAGACAAACTCTCACTAAAAACTTGTATGGCGCATTCAAAGAGAATAAATTCGTAAGTTACATGGATCGACCGGGTAGTTTATATGATTGTGATAGAGTATTGGTACAAATTGATTCCATCAAAAGAATTAATCAGATCAATGATACACTTGATGGTTTTTCATACAAGAATTATGATTTGGTTTGCATTGACGAAAGTGAATCCCATCTTTATCACTATCAAAGTCCGTTTCTCCATAAAGACACAGAAACTGCCAGAGATATCTTTAATTTTGTTATGGAAATTATTAAAGACTCTGGAAAACTACTCTTATTAGATGCAGATTTAGGTATTCGCACCGGGCTTCTATTAAATCATCTCAAAGATTACATTTTGATCAACAATAATTACAAACCGAAACCCCGAACATTCGTCGTAACAAATGATAGAGAAGGATTTTATCAAAAAATCTGGTCAGATCTGCGACAAGGACGGAATATTTGTATTGTCTCAATGTCGTCCACAGAGATTGAAAATTTTACAGAAGAGTTAGATAAGGCACGTATTAATTATATACTACATACCTCTCATACCGATGATCAACTCAAAAATGAATTATCGGATGTAAATAACTTTTGGAGCCGATTTCAATGTGTATTGTATAGTCCAACCATAGAGGCAGGTGTCGATTTTAATGTTAAACACTTTGATCGAATGTATTGTGTAATTCGTGATGGAATTCGAACATGTTCCCAACGGTCATTTATTCAAATGACTGGTCGAATTAGAAATCTTAAGGATCTCACAATCAATTGTTTTTACAATGGTTTGAATTGTTCCAATCCTAATTTGCTCGCGGATATTTATACTTATGATGATGTCATACAGTATTTCTCATATTTTGAAACTCTGAACAAGAAAAGAATTCTCCAAAAAGAAGAGTTTGAGAAAGTTGTCAATGGCAATATCACCACAATGAAGAAAAAGATTGTCCCAATTTGCCTGTTTGATAAGATTTCCCTTCATAATGAAGTGGAGAATCTTAATCGAGCGCATGATACTTATCTTACGGTATTGAATAAATTAATCATGCGAGCAGGACATACGCTTAAGTTGAATTATGTTGATCCAGAGCCACCGGAACATGATTCTGATGAAGAACCCATCACCAATAAAGAGAAATTGATAAATAAATTAATCAATACAGACCACATAAAACACAGTTACGATGATTTAGTGAAAAAACAAACCAAGAATCAATTGAACGCTGAAGAAAAAGTAGCCCTTCAAAAATATCGCTTAATCAAACTATTTGGACTAAAGCCGAATGTCAGTGCTGGTCGTTTGACAAAATATTTGGAGATCTACATCGATAACGAAATTAAATTTGTCAGATATAAACGATTATTTGGATTGGAACAACTTACTGAACGGGCTAATGAAGTAGATACTTTTTCAGATGGTAAAGAAAAGTGTCGATTGAAAATCATAGTTAATATGTATAATTTACTTACTGCAAGAAATCATAAGAACATGACGTTACCGGAATTCAAGGCTAGAACACTGTCTGAAACCGCGTATAAAAAAGGCATGAACAGAATAGTTCGAGAATCAATTTATTATAGAAATCCATACAAGTATCACGCACTATTTTTTCAAAAAAAGTTTACAAAAAAGAAAGATTATGGAAATAGACAGCAAAGAAAAGCTACACAAGCCGATATGCAAACGATAATAAAATTATTTGCGTCCTATGGAATTATTCTGAGACGTGGACACCAAACACAGAAAAAGAAAAAACGAATGTACACCTATTTGTTATCCGTCGATAAACAGATAAAAAATATTGTTCATAATAAAATCTAAAATCACACTATGGTCAGTCCGATAATACTGACTCCATAATTATGAATTAATATTTTTTTATATTGTTTTAAAAATATTCCATTAGGTCCTCCAGGAATATTTAAAAATCGAATAATTTTGTAATTGTGACTGAGGTGGAAAAATCGATGGGAAGCGTATCCTGTTGAAGTCCTACCAGTGGTCTTCTATTCCCCTTATATATTATACCACTGGTAGGACTTCCCAAGGGTATCTGTTTTAGTGAGTCACTTAATCGGCGTATCTACCCAGCCGGGATTGGTGTAGAACATGTCGAGATGCGCTTCTTATATGGAAATCTTAGATAAATACAATCAACCAGTATTTTAATTGAGTGGTTGGGAAAATATGAATTTAAAAGTGATTATTTGTCTAAAGAAAATATCAATGAATAAAAGCGGTACTGTATATAGACTCAAATGCGAACAGGACAAGTGGTATGTTGGACACACTGAAAATCTAAATAATCGATTAAATAAACATATGACGGGAGGAGCTTCTATGTGGACTGATACATATCGTCCAATAAATCCTTCCCCTTTTTCTACTGAACCGGGCACAAAACGAGATGAAAATAGGATAACACTAGAGTTAATGCGGGAGTATGGATGGAAAAATGTAGCTGGTGGATTATGGTCTCAAGTAATAATGCCAAATCCACCTAAGGAATATCAACGATTGATGAATGGGGAAAATATAGATAATATACTTGATGATTGTGAGTTCTACAATGATAGATGTTTCAGATGTAAACGAACGAGTCATTATTTCAAAAAATGTGTTGCGACGACTGATATCTATGGGAATTATTTGGATTAGATTACGAGAAAATTTAATCAAAAAGTTGAACAACGAATCACATATTTAGTAATCAATGAAACAATGACTCATTTTTATTAAAAAAATGAGTCATGTATATGTTTTAAAATGTGAACACGATAAATGGTGGGTTGGATATACCAAATGTAGCAAAAACAGAATATTAAAATGTATGAAAAATGGTGTTTCTCAATGGACAAGAACACATAAACCGATTGAAATGGTTCGTTTTATTTCAGGCAATCGGCAAGATCAAAAAAAATTAACATTGGAATTAATGCTAGAACATGGATGGCGAAATGTGAGAGGTGGACCATGGTCTCAAGTAAAAAAATCAAAACCACCGCAGATATATATACAATTACGACAGATTATAAAAGAATATTCGAACAATACAAAATATCATCCCAATATTTATGATTCTGATGGTTATGTAGATGATCCAGATACGGATACAGAAAATGACGTCAATACTGATGATGTTGTAGTTACAAAATCGATGATACATATAAAAATTCCAATAAACATGTGTATATTATTTCAGAGAAACACACGTAGATAATTTTTGTTCAAATTATTAATTTTCGTCATCTTCTGTACTATCATCTTCGATTTCTTCATCCGATTCTTCATTATCACTATCTTGTTTCTCATCATGTGGTCCGTACGTTACGGATCTACTTCCACTGTTGTTTTCAATAATTGGCATATCGTTTTTATTAAATGGATCGATACTTAAATAGTCATGGTAATATTCTCGCACTATATATCGTAAATATGTATTTGGATCCCAATCACTACAATTTGTATTATGAGCATTGATTGATCGCATATGTTTGTTGTACTTATTGTAATATTCGAATGCTTTTGTTTTCGATTTAAAAACAATATTCATGTATCCAATATGTTTAAATGTTCCAGGCAGTTTACTGTATTCCGGTTCGGGGAATTTTTCAAGATTTTGTACTTCTAGAATGTAAGGCATATTTATACCTGTATAAATCGAATAATATTTAAATTACTTTATTGATTAAATCATTGAATTTTTATTACTGTAAATAAAAATTGAATATATTTTTGTATCTAGATATACAATAATAGTAAATACAATACAAGTTACTTTATTTACTACATTCCCTATGAAAATCGCCCTAGTTGGTTTACCGTCTTCTGGAAAATCCAGTATAATTAACTCATTAGTCGGCAAGCGCTTGGCACAATCAGGTGTTTGCCGAACAACGACCGGAGTAAAAATATACCCAGGTCTAGTCTCAGATGATGGCGTTAAGTTCGAGATTTATGATTTGCCAGGAATCGCAGATATCGAAGAAACTGAATACAACTTTGATAAGATGATTTTTGACACTATTGAAAAGTGTAATTTGGTTTTTTGGGTATCTGATATCATCAAGGCTTTCATTACTAATCACGAAAAGAAAGAGTTCGAGAAAGTAAAAAATTACATAGATAACCTTACCTTGACGAAAGGTGTGGCGATCCAATTTGTTATCCTGTTGAGCAAAGTCAACGAAAACATTATCACCACAGAATATGCCACGCAACCAGTTAATTCCATTCCATTAGTGGAATTACCCGATCCTCGAAGCTCTGCCCAAATCGTAACCAATAAAGCATATGATGATTTTGTCACAACTCGTTTTAAAAGTTTCCAGAACGAGCATCCGAAAATGGATGAAGATTCTATCATGGATTTGATACATGACGCATGGGCAACTCAATTGGTAGAAAATGATAATCTTGAACTTGAAATCGAAGAAGATACCACCATTCATGATATTTATCAAAAAAATAAAATCTCAATTTCCTTCTTCAGATATCGTGTTATTCAATGCATACGGTAGATCTCTGTGGTATCCTAATTCATCGGAAAACTTGAAACAGTTCGTCAGAAAATATCAACCAACCAATGTACATTGTGACTTTATCATTAAAAAATATTTAGATGCTATTCCGAAGATATCTGACACTGCCAAAATTTCATTCTTCAATGGAAAAATGGTGTGTTTTGTCGAAGCAGTCGCGAACCTGGAGGAAGATATATCATGTGATAAATGTATAGCATCTGTAGGTTTACCGGATAATCTAATGTTGTGGTGTACATCATCAGACTGTCCAGTGTCGGAATGTGACGATGAAAAATGCACACATTGTCTCCCAGGACTATGTTTTTTTAAATGTAAACCTCATAATGAATTTTTAGCTTATCACGATGGGTCAAAAATTTCTAGTTTCCCTGCAAATAAATATTTGGGTACCACTTATTGTTATAGTTTTAATAATGAACATGTCAATGCCAACAGATGTATAGATGGATCATGTCAAACAAAGTTTCAATATGGAAAGCCTGGCAAGAATAATAAGATAATATGTGAACATGGATGTTCACCAGGTAGTGCAATGTGCAGAAAATTGACTCGTGTGGAAGAATTAAAACACAAATACAATGAGATATCACACATTTTTTTTACAATATTGAACGAATTGCATTTGACTGAATCCAGATCGCGATTAATATTATTCCTGCTTTTTGATAATGATGATACTTTGAATCGTAATTTGACCATTACATTTTATAATAAAAAAATCTGGAATATTTTATCAACACACATAAAAATTCCGTCATTATCCAATTATCTTCCACAAGATCTCATCATACAAAATTCCAACAAATTAAGCGCCAGTCAAATTTTTAGGTTATTGCAAATCAGTGATTACGATAACACATTTAAATTGTATTTATATTCATTACCGAATTGTAAAACATTTAATGGCAATTCCAACTTGAGATTCATAAAAAATAATATTTATGATTTATCGTATTATTCATCCGGTGAATATCTCACACTTAAAACAGATGAGACATACAAGGAGAAAAATAAGAAACTCGACAAAATAATTTACAATGATGACTTCCTACAAGAAGTCAAGAAAATTCGCACCGAAGCATATGGCCAACTCGAAAACAAAATTAGTATTTCGGCGATTCTAATGGCATATGACAAATATGGATTGTTCTGGATGCCAGAGGAATATCAACATTGAAATCGCAAATAAAATACCATGTCAATTGGATGAATTGATATGATATTTATAAATAAAAATTGAATATATTTTTACATAGAGATACCATAACATACAATACAAATTACTCACTCATGTCAGAACCACCTACACAAGTAGTAGATACAAAAACATTTGATGATTTTGTATCGTCTTATTATAAAATTCTTCGGCAAAAAAATCCGAGAATGGATGAGGATTCTATTATGGAACTAATACAAGACGGATGGGCAGCTCGGTTGAGCGAAGAAATTCGCCCCGATGAAAAAATTAGCGGAAAACAGGTCGAACCAACGTCTGACACAGAATCGAAAAAAGATTCGGCCAACATATATACGGACAAACCGGATGTTGCGGAACCTTTGGTTCTAACATGCGCAGATTCTCTTGTCACAAAAGATTATCTGAATATCATCCCTATGAAAATCGCCCTAGTTGGTTTGCCGTCTTCTGGAAAATCCAGCATCATTAACTCACTCATTGGCAAGCGCTTGGCACAATCAGGCGTTTGTCGAACAACTACCGAGGCAAAACTATACGAAAGGTTAGTTTCGGATGATCGTGTTAGATTCGAGATTTACGATTTGCCAGGAATCGCCGACACTGAAGAAACTGAATACAATTTCGACAAGATGATTTTCGATACTGTTGAAAAATGCGATTTGGTTTTTTGGGTGTCCGATATCAACAAGGCCTTCATTACGAATCATGAAAAGAAAGAGTACGATAAGGTAAGAAATTACATAGACAATATTGCCTTGACTAAAGGTGTGGCGATTCAATTTGTCATTCTGTTGAGTAAAGTCAACGAAGATATTATTACCACAGAGCCTGTGTCGCACCAAGATAATTCCGTTCCAGACACAACAAAATCTATTGTAACTACTAGAGCATCTGATAATTTTGTCACCATTCGTTTCAGAAGTTTGCAGAACCAGCATCCGAATATGGATGAAAAAACTATCATGAATTTGATACAAAAAGAATGGGATGAAGCTGAAAAATCTCTCAAGAATTTGATACCAG
>Ga0207100_1194_pt1 | contig 13080 bp, 11 predicted proteins | sample Alteio_BWMinHeat_82_FD_153520 | JGI IMG/M metagenome (GOLD analysis project Ga0207100, IMG submission 153520) | Enriched cells from forest soil in Barre Woods Harvard Forest LTER site, Petersham, Massachusetts, United States -... | ecosystem: Environmental > Terrestrial > Soil > Temperate forest >...
AGTGCACCCAGTGCCGTACAGCCTTTGCTCAACGCATTTCCAAAGCCGAACGGTCCCGATCTTGGCAACGGCACCGCCGCATTTGCGGCTGGCTACTCGGATCCTTCGTCACTCGATTCGTACAGTGGGCGCGTCGACTACATCGTGTCACCTCGGTTAAGCTTCTTTGCAAGGTACAGCGACGCACCTTCGAGCCTCGTTCAGCGCGCTGGTTTGTCATTCAACTACAGCACTCTGCTCCATACGAAGGATCGTACTCAGGCTCTTACGCTGGGTGCAGATCAGACGATCGCCTCTCATGCTGTGAATGAGTTCCGGTTCAATCGCAGCTTAAGCGAAGGCGACAGCTTTCTGACAATGGATGACTTCGGAGGGGCAATTCCCCCTTCAGGTTCAGAGCTATTCCCAACAGGCCAATCCTTCAGTAGATCCTTATTTACCTTTCAAGTGGGCTTGATTCCGTTTGGCATTAGTTTTGATGTCGGTCCAATCGCGCGCACTCTACAACATCAGATCAATGTCACGGACAACCTATCGTGGATGGTAGGCAACCACCAACTGAAATTCGGGATTGATTTTCGCCGTTTAAACCCTGAAGAAAAACCAAACTCGTATCAGCAGGCATTTTTCTTCGACGCGCTGACAGATGTTTTAGCTAATTCGGCAACACAAGTGAATGTAAATTCCGCAACGCCCGACGTGCAGCTCGTGACATATAACGTCAGTCTTTTCGCTCAAGATACATGGAAATTTCGTAACTTAACAGCGATCTACGGCATACGTTGGGAGTACAACTCGGCGCCTACATCGCCAAATGGGACTCCGCCATTTACTGTCACCCAAGTGACCAACCTGGCGACAACTGTGTTGGCACCGGAAGGAACTGCGCTCTGGCATCCCCAAAAAGATGATTTCGCTCCTCGACTCGGTCTCGCATGGCAGCTAACCTCAAATCTGGTCATGAGAGCCGGAGTGGGCGTGTTTTATGACCTCGGGTATGCGGACATAACAAATGCAATGAGTTCATTTCCCTATATTCAACAACGGTCTCTTTTCGGAGCCTCGTTTCCGTTGACCGGCAGTAGCGCCATCCCTCCGCCTTTCACAACGAGCCCTCCTGTGCCATCCATTTCTGTTGTAGATCCGAACCATGCATTACCGAGGACCTATGAGTGGAATGTTGCTATCGAGCGCCGTTTTGGCGGGAATGACGTTCTTGGGCTGACCTATGTCGGCGCGACCGGTCGCAAATTAATGAGGAGAGACATTTATTATGCTCCAAATCCAGATTTCACCTATCGCTTCGACGTTCAGCGCAATGCTGGGAGTTCCAGCTACAACGCCCTACAAGCGCAATATCGTCACCGGCTCTCGCACGGGTTACAGTCACTTCTTTCCTACACTTGGAGTCACTCTCTGGACGACGTTTCTTCCGACGGCGATATTGCAAATGTTCCGCTTGCTGAATCAAGTGGATCGAATGAACGGGGCCCGTCTGACTACGACGTTCGAAGCAGTTTGTCGGGTGCGGTTTCCTGGGATATTCCGGGACCACAAAGCGGAGTGCTGAAGGGGACTTTCGCGGGATGGTCTGTGGATTCGATCCTCTACTCCCGGACGGCTCCTCCAGTGAATGTAGTAACGGGGGACAATCCGTTCCCATACGTTTCGTTGTCGGGCCCAAACAGTGTGCAGCGACCCAATGTCGTTCTTGGCGTGCCCCTTTATCTTCACCCGCCAGGCGCGCCTGGAGGCAAGGTCATCAATGCGGCGGCTTTCAGCGCCCCTGTACCTGCCACCGCTCAAGGTAATCTGGGGCGCAATGCTCTTCGCGGCTTCAGCGCAACCCAGTGGGACTTGACGTTGCGCCGACAGTTTCGCTTTCACGAACATTTTTCACTTCAGGTCAGAGGCGATTTCTTCAATATTCTGAATCATCCGAACTTCGGTGCTCCGATCAACTATTTGACGTCGCCACAGTTCGGCGAAGCCACACAAACGCTGAACAACTTCCTCGGCGGCGGGGGACAGAATGGCGGACTCACCCCGCTGTACCAGATCGGGGGCCCGCGCTCGATGCAGTTGGCGCTCAAGATGCAGTTCTGATTTTTGTAAAGCGCGAATCGTCTCAAAACGAAGCAGCCTTGGAAAAAGGAGTGGTCGGGTCGCATCACCGCATCACCCGAAATTTCAATTGGTTGGGCTAATTATTTTGCCGCGACTCAGCGCCGTCTCAAATCGTCGGTTCAGCCAGCGGATGTCTCGTCTCCTCCGGTTGAGCCAGCATCGCCGATGCCAAGGCGCCGAGGTCTGGATCCGCGGAGTTAACTGCTCTTAACAACTCGCTTGCGGCATCCTGTTGTCCCCACAAAGAAACACATAGTCACCGTTCATGCTCGCCTCCTCTGGCGACATTTCCGAAGCTGTCCTTATCGGTGCAAGCCAACTGCCAATTGCTCGCACGAAAACCTGACTGGACGACGATGTTGACTACTACCGCTTGCACCTGAGCCATTCTCGCGGTGCTCGAGTAAATAGGCATCAGCAATGGCCGTGGCATGCCAGTTGCATTCGACGTGATGAGCAAGCCGCAGGCGAACTCACGGCGATGCGACAAGTGAATGGGAGGGTGTGATGGCGAAAGTGATCGAATTTTACGTTCCGGATTGTTTCCGGAAAACAGTTAGCATAGCTCGCACCAAGCCTGGGAAGGTGATTGAGTTTCGTTTGCCTCGTGGGAGGGAAGTGGCGATGCAATTTCGCGAATCGGCATCACTTAACCCATCCACGAAAGAAGGCGGAATCCCGACGTGGACGTTTTGTAGTTGAGCCGGCGTTGTTTTCACACAGCGAATCACCGCCCGCTCTTGCGAAATTGCCGATGGCTATCGCATCGACGTGTTTGGATGCTGTTGCAATGTTCGCTCTCCCAGATGGGTCGCCAATCTTTTCCACATCGTCCTACGCACCTGAACTCGCTTGAGTCGAGTTCAATGGCTCCACCGCATTCCGGGCAGATGCAGTTCACAATGGCAGATCTGACATTTGCATTTGACTGAATTAAGCTATCCACAAGCAACTCCTTTACTGAGAGAAAGAGTGGTCTTTCAAGAGGTTGGGCAGCGCGCAACATCTGCGTCGCGCTCGATCGTGGTGCATTCCTGTTGGCGACTGTACGTGGATCGCTCGACGCCGTCCCGGAAGCTCTTCTGCATGACTTGTCTGAGTCTCATACGAGCTCTGGCGAGCCGTGCCTTCACGGTTCCGGTTGGCACCCCGAGGAACTGCGCTGTTTCGCGAATGCTCAAACCATCGACATCGCGCAATCGAAAGGTTGTGCGCAGAGTGGGCGAGAGCCGCAAAGTCGCATGAGCCAGTGTTTCCGCAATTTGTCGCTTGCGATAAACCTCTTCGGGATCTGGTCGGGTATCCGACACCAAGTCTGCGGGGGAGAGATTCTGCTCGCCACAGGGTTCATCCAGTGCGACCTGCACGTGTGGGAAACGCCGACGTAACTTCATACGTGCGGAATTAATAACGATTGTCGTCAGCCACGTGGACATCTTTGCTCGCCCTTTGAACTGGGATACGTGTGTCCAGGCTGACAACAGAGCATCCTGAACTGCATCCTCCGCGTCAGCTGCGTTGCCCAGATGACCCAGCGCGATTCGACGAAAGCGAAGCGAGTGGTTAGTGATAACGTCTGCTAGCTCCTGCACTCTTCTCTGATTACACTCGACCGCAACTGCTGCTGCATTTATCTCTATCGCCGTGGTCGCCATAGATAGAACCCCCTGTTCGCCTGTTGAGTGCAAGCCGGGTTCCATTAACGCTCAGCAAGTCTCCTTTTGTTTTCGTCGCTAAGGATTCGCGAGCGCCACCAAGCACTTTCATGCGTCATGGACCTTTCAAAGGACCTGCAGGGTCAAAGCCGCGACGACGCGATTTCGTTTCTTCAACGCATTCCGGTGACTTGGTTGCGTTGCTATCGCGACATGCGACTTCGGGACGACACGTAGTCGCAGCGGAACTCAATCAACCAGAGCTGCGGTTGGGCAGAAATGGCGACAGGCATGCAATGAAGTAAAACTGAGGCTAAGAGCGCAGAACGTGAAGACCTGAAATGAGAGCTTCTTGAACCGCTCAGCGACTGGCAGCGCTTGGGCTGGCAGAAGCAAGCGTCTGATTGCAGTCGGCAGCGCAGGCAGGCCTTTGGCGGTCTTTTGTTCAGTTTTACGCTCCTGCAATCAATTCCGGGAGCATGGCCCTCTGAACATCGCGCTTTTGAGTGCTGCCGTAGTCGTCCTTCTCGGATGCACACAGTTGGGACAACCCGGACATTGCAGCGCCCTCGCCTCTGCTTCGGTACGCCGGCACTTCCGTGATTCAGTGCATCACATAGCTAATTCCGAACGCTCATTGAACTCTTCCATGAAGCCTTGGCGCCGTGGTCGGTAAATCCCGAGCTTCTTCATTTTGGACACTAGTGTTGTACGCTTAAGACCCAGCCGCGCGGCAGCTCCTTGAGGTCCTCCTATCATTCCTCCGGCCGCCCGCAAGGTCTGCAAAATCAGGGCTCGTTGCGAATCCATGAATGTGCCCTCTGAAGAAGTCGTGGTGTGCGCATCCTCCTCCGATCTAGGCAGAGGATTCGGAAGCACTCCGTCATCTGAGCGAATTACCGCTCGTTCAATCAGGTTTTGTAGTTCCCGCACATTACCTGGCCAACGGTAAGCCATCAGCGCATCCGTGGTCTTCTCCGGTATCCTGTCAATGCGCTTACTCATACGTCGGGCAAAAACCTCAACGAAATGCGAGACCAAAAGTCGTATGTCCTCTCGGCGCTCCCGAAGAGGAGGAACTAGAACGGGAAAGACGTTCAGCCGATAGTAAAGATCACTACGAAACTCACTTCGTCTCACCATCTCTGTGAGATCACGATGCGTGGCCGCAATCAGGCGAACATTGATCCGATGCGTGCGGCCACTGCCGAGGCGCTCGAACTCTTGTTCCTGCAAAACGCGTAAAAGTTTCGGCTGCAGTGCCAGCGGCAAGTCCCCGATTTCGTCCAGAAAGAGAGTGCCGGTATCCGCCATTTCGAAGCGGCCAATTTTTTGTGCTATGGCCCCGGTAAAGGCACCCTTCTCGTGCCCAAACAACTCACTCTCCAAGAGATCGAAGGGTATAGCAGCGCAGTTAAGCTTCACGAATGGGCGTCCGCAACGCGCGCTCAGATTGTGGATGGCATGGGCGATCAATTCCTTGCCTGTTCCGGTCTCCCCAAGGACAAGCACAGTCGAATCGGTCGGTGCTACACGCTCCACTTCCACCAGCACCGACTTCAGAGCAGGGCTGTGGCCGATGATCTGTTCACATTTACACTCACGGCGATTCTGTTCATTTTGAGGAACGCTGTATTCCATAAGTCACCCCACATTCCATAACTCACCCCCCACGAACCTCCTGTAAGCTCGGAACTAGAGCAAAACAATTCGTATGATCCGTCGTCGCCTTCCAAGACCGAGATTACGTGTTTGGGCATTTGTCAGCTTCATGAGATCAAGTTAATCCTGGGAGGAAAGAAAATCTATTGAGCATTCGTACTGCGCACTTCTCAAAAAGACTATGCGCGTAAGCTTTCGTTACGAGGACGGGTGAGTTCGGATCATTCCCATCGATTCGGCAGGCGATCTCGCTTGATTCTTCTCGCTTACGAAGTTGCGCCAGAAGCCCCTTACGGCGCTTTCCGGCCATCAGAGTTAAGCAGCAATTTGTTTGCTGAGTATTCTCCCGCAGTTTCGGCTGTAGAGTAAGAGGCAGGTCTACGATTTCATTCTAGTCACGCCGTTTTCTCACCGGGTTCCCCGTCCCGCAACGTTGAGTGAATGGTTTCGAGCAAGAGTTCGTCGTTAAACGGCTTGCTTAGGAATGCGACGGCGCCCGCTTGCATTGCCTGCTGACGCGATTCTTTGTTGTCGTAGGCGGTGATGAAAATGATAGGGATCTTGTAGCCCGATGCGGCAAGATGGCGTTGGAATTGTAGCCCATTCATGCCTGGCATCTGCACATCAACGATGAGGCATGATGTCTCTTGAAGTTGGCCAGACTTCAGGAGACTTTCGGCAGATTCGAAAGCTGCTGCTTGAAACCCAAAAGACTGAATGAGCAGTGTTGTAGTTCTGCGGATGGACTCGTCGTCGTCAACTAGCGATATTAGTTTCCTCCTTGCTCTTGATTGTACGGGTAAAGCCGAATGAACGGTTTGAAGTAAAAGATCGGCAGTAAACGGCTTTGCTAGGAACGCGACGGCCCCGGCTTGCATTGCCCGCCGTCGCGATTCTTTATCATCGTAAGCGGTGATAAAAATGATGGGGATCTTATACCCCGCGGCGGCGAGATGGCTCTGAAGTTGCAGCCCATTCATGCCCGCCATTCTCACGTCAATGATGAGACACGATGTCTCTTCCAGTTGACTAGACTTCAGGAGACTGTCGGCAGATTCGAAGCCCGCTGCTTCGAAGCCAAGAGACTCGATCAGCAGTGTTGTGCTGTTGCGGGTGGACTCGTCATCGTCAACCACGGAGATTATACGTTTCGGCACTCTCCAACTCCATGGAGTCAAGTTAGTCTTTGCCCAGAAAAGAATCTATTGAGCATTGGTATTTCGAGCTTCTCACAAGGGAGCATGCGCGTAAGCTTTGGTTTACAACGCTTTTTGCGAGGGTGGTTGGACCTTTTGAATCATCTTGATCAAGTCAGCGAGGGATTCCGCTTTCATCTTCTCCATCGCCCGGCTGCGCTGAACCTTTACGGTGCTTTCCGCGGTTCCCAGTTCAGCAGCAATTTGTTTGTTGAGCATTCCGGCAACAACCATTGAAACTACTTCCTGCTCGCGAGAGGTCAGAGAGTCGAAGCGCCGCCGAAGATCCGCCATTTCCGTCTCCTGTTCGCGCCTCGCGCGATCCCGATCAAGTGCGACGCGAACAGCATCGAGAAGATCCTGGTCCCGAAACGGCTTGGTAAGAAATTCGACCGCTCCCGCTTTCATAGCACGAACGCTCATGGGAATGTCGCCGTGTCCGGTAAGAAAAACTATGGGGATGCAAATATTTCGCGCCGCAAGCTCGCGTTGAAAATCGAGACCGCTCAATCCCGGTAGCCTGACGTCCAGCACAAGGCAACTAGGGACATCAGGGCGCTTTTTGTGCAGAAAGCTGTCAGCAGAGTCCAAGGTTTCAGCCTGCAAACCCACCGTACTTAAGAGAAACTTGAGCGAGGAACGTACGGATGCATCATCATCTACAACAAAGACCACGGGAGCCGTAGTCATGAAGAACTCCCTGCCGCTGGTAGGGTGAACGAAAACACGGCACCGTGAGGAAAGTTGGAGGTGGCCCATAGTCGACCGCCATGGCCTTCGATGAGTGAGCGGCTGATAGGCAAACCCATTCCCATACCATTCGCCTTTGTTGTAAAGAATGGCGTGAAGACGCGATCTGCTTCCGAACTAAGGCCGGTGCCTGAGTCACGTACTGTGACCATTAAGTCCCCAGACTCCTCGATCTGGGACTGCACCACGAGCTCGCGAGGTCGTTCTGTGAGTGCGGTCATAGCTTCGATGCCATTCACAACCAAGTTCAGCAGCACCTGCTGCAGCTGAACGCGATCAGCCAGGACGAGCGGTAATGCTTTTCTTAGGTCGCACTTGACCGTTACTCGATTCTTCTGAAGCTCAGGGCCAACTAGAGCCAACACCTCCTGAATCACCTCGTTCACATCCAATTCGCTCATTTCCGCAGGCGCCTTCTTTATGAATCCGCGGATTCGGGTTATAACCGTGCTCGCACGATTGCCATCAGCAACAATTTCCTCTAGAGCTCGCCGAAGAACTTCAGGATCGAGATTCTGATTGGCGAGCAGTCTCAGGCACGCACTGCCGTTATTCGTGATGGCGGTTAACGGCTGATTGACTTCGTGGGCGATGGACGCTGTCAATTCGCCCATTGTTGTCAGTCTGGAGATCCGAGCAAGCTCCCCTTGTGTTTGGTGTAACGAGGCTCGAAGTTCCTCCGCCTGCTTTCTTTCACTGATATCGCGGACAAACCCCGTGAATATCCGATGGCCGTCAGCGGTCACTTCTCCGAATGTGACTTCCACCGGGAACTCCTGCCCATTTTTGCGGAGTCCAGTGAGCTCGTGACCCTGCCAATTCAAGTGCCGCTGTCCCGTCGCCAAATACCGTCTGTATCCATCCTCATGTACCTTCCGCAAGAATTCTGGCATCAGCACAGTCAAAGGCTTTCCAATCACCTCAGTTGCTTCATACCCAAAAACTCGCACGGTGGCGGGATTTGCTAGGACAATTACGCCGTTCTCGTCCATACACACCACGGCGTCACTAGCCGTTTCGATCATCACGCGGTATTTCTGTTCGGTCTTTGTCAGTTCGCTCGTCCGTTGTACGACACGCTGTTCGAGTTCCTCATTAAGTCGATTGATCTCAGCCTTGGCTTGCTTAAGCGCGGCCGTCTCGATAACGACCCACTTTCCGTCCCGCCTTGCAAGAGCGAACTGGTGCGTACGCACCGCATCCAGGATTTCATACGCTCCGCAGGCCGCAAGCGAATACGTACAGAGGACGGCCAAATGCTGATTGCCGATAACCTGGTTGATGCCGTCCTCGAGTTCGCAAAAGGGAATCCAGTCCTTCTTTGTGACCCAGCTGGTATCGCCGGTCAACCGCACGCCGGCATAACCTCTGGCCGACAAGGCAGAGAGTTTCGAAACCATAGCTTCCGCGACTCGCTCGCGATCAAACTTTCCACCTTGGAGAAAAAAATCATTAGCGGACACAATTCCTATACGGTCTTCCGCCAGATGTCTATCGAAGTCGTCTACCTCTTCTCTCAGAGCAGCTGTGGCTTCTTCGATTGTTAAGGGCTCGGTCACAACCCATAGGCAGTATTCGTTGTTCTCCAAACCCGATTTGCAATATGAGATCAATGCGTCGAGGAGGTCCTCTTTTGTCTCGTAGAAGAGGCAAAAGTGGGCACCCCAGGCCACCATGTCACCAATGGCATCGATTCCAGACTTCAGCACCTCGGGTTTCGCAATCGGAGTTACTTTATCAAGTCCACAGCGAACCAGGAAAGCCTCGTGCGCTATTCGCACTTTTTCTGAGGCTGATCGGGGTTCCAGCCGACGTGGCGCTTCTACGAACAGCTCGACTACGCTTTCCATACCCCGATAAGCCAGCGGCTTCCACTCGTCCACCCATTCCTTGAGCAACCTTGCATTTTCGGGATGCTGTGCCGTCGCGTACTGGACGAGCGCGACGCTCCAATCGCGGGAGCGCTGCATGTCGAGCACAAAGTCGTCGAGCATCAACCCAAGTAGAGTGTCGTCATGAGCACGGGCTAGCTCAGCGAGCTGTACGTTGAAGATTTCATCGAGGACCGGCTTCACTACCAGATTGAGCGCCGCAAATGCCTCAGCCCAATCGTAGGCGATAAGCATTTTTTCCACGGCCTCGCGTAGGGGTTGCCAAACAGCATCCTCTTCCCAGCGACGCCGAGTGTGTGCACTGGAGGCTAACTCCGCATCATGTTCGAGTGAGAGCGATTTTGCCCGGTAAGCCAGCCATTGTATTCGGCGCTGTTCATCCGCCGCCTGAAAGTAGGCCGCGTTCGTAATAAATGATGATGGCGCCATCTGAGCTTCGTAAAGTGCGCTCATTTGTAAGGCATGCATGGGGAAGCGGGCGGGCATGTAAAGGCGATCCAACAGTCGCACCCACTCTCTCTGAAGCCCGGAGTCGTGCTTGCGGCTTTCAAATTCATCCACTAGATTCTCCAGATAGCCTTCACGCTCGGCTTGTCGCTGCACGTACACCTGATAGGTGAACTGGTGCGGATCGCGGAAACCTTCCCAAGTATCGGCCTGGAAGGGAGAACCTTCCCGATATCGGAGGTACCAGGTATTGATGGGTGCGTTTGGATCGAGTTCAAACGGAGCAGGCTGCCGACGATAATGGTAGTGCAACTTCGTAGTGACAACCTCGTACTCGCTCGGCTTTTTGTGCACATCGCCCAATAGACTCCATGTTTTGGCTGGCTCACGCCGGCGTACCGTTGTCATCGCTAATCCTCCCGTTCCAAATACCACTCGAGTACCTCATCGCCCACAAAGCGCATGCGTCCGGCGAAGCCGGATAGGGAAGGTTCCAGTTCGCCCAGTCGAAAAGATCGTCCCAATGCTGCTTCCAGGCTCTTACGAGTTACACGGCAACGCCAGGGAGCGTGGATCCGCACATACCCGCCGTGGTCTTCATACAAGAGTTCGGCATCCGGGTTGTCAGCTTCGATCGCTGTAAGTAGCGCCTCGATGATGTCTTGGTTCATGGCGCGTAACACCGGGCCTACGAATTTTGGGGGTTGCACACTCTCCATGGATTTTCTCCATCTTCTCCTGTGCCAATGCCAACGAAAATAGTTCCATCCTGGACCTTGACCTGGTAACGATAAAGCTGACAGCTCCTTGGATTGACGCCTTCTCCGGTAGATAAATTGAACTGCCACGAGTGGGCTGCGCAGGTGAGGACATTTCCCTCGAGTTCCCCATCGGCGAGGGCGGTCTTTTGGTGAGGACAATGTCCTTGATAAGCGCGAATGTCGCCACCGTTCAAGTGGACAAGCAGTATGAGCTCATCCGCAACCTGAACATCTGTCACCTCACCTTCCCACAAATCGTCCAGGGTAGCTACAGCAATCCATTCCAGCGTAGCTACATTCTCAGGCATCGTAAAAAACCTCCACAAAACTCATCGGCAGGATCCCTGCCTGAGAGACTGTTTGCTCGGGTGCCAAAATTCGGTTGTTATATTGCACGCGCATGGGGGCATCCTGCGGAGGCAAGCGTCGTTGAATTACATGATGGGCTACTTTCTGAGCGACCACCTCCATCGTGTCTTCATCATCTACGAGCACTAGCAATGTCACAAAATCTCTGCGAAAAACTGCCTGAAGTGGAACCGCGGCCATACTCTTCACTCCTTTGTTAGCTGGCGACCTTGAGCGCGGCCGCGGTTTGCGGCAGTTTGACCGCAGCTGCGGCTTGCGGCTCTTCAAAAGCCCAGGAGTAGTTCGTCGCATCAGTGCCTTGCTCGGCAGGGGAAAGGCCCATATAGGCCAGTACGCCCTTCATGTCGGGTGGCTGAATGTGTCCGGCCAGGAAGCGGTCTACGATCGACAGTTGACCTGCATAGCGTGCCGGATTTTGCTTGAAGATCCACCTGCAAGGCTCGGAGCAGAAGGTGTACACCCGGTCCTTGTGCGTGAGCTGCCGAGGGGGTACCCCGACCGTCGGGCTACACACGGGGATTTGGCACATGTTGCACGGGACAAGGAGCGTTTCCTGATGAGTGTGGTCGATATGCCCCCGTCGCACATTCTCAGCGATCGTATCCCAATATGTACCAAATCGCTTATCCCATCCGGGGTACTTGCCTTCTAGCCACTCACGCTCCGCGACGCTTACACCCGCATCTGGGTTCCACCATAACGTCCGTCGCTTGAACCAGAGCCCCAAGTGGAGTGCGTGATGAAGCCAATCTAACTCTTGCAAGAAAAGCTCCCAATACCACGGATGCTCCAGCCCGAGGTCTCGGAATTGATCGTTGAATTGCTTGATAATCCATTCGAGCATGAACTCTTTGAAGGAATGACGGCGATGCGCAAGCGGTGTGTAGTAATCCATTGCCGGGCCGGTCAAGAGGGCGAAGGCTCGCCATCCGCGCCAGAACATAACGTCGATCAAGCGCTGGGCCTCTGCTTTTTTGCCGTGCTCGACCAGGATTCGCAGCGTCGGCTCACCCTGCTGAGCATGACGAGCCTCGTCTGTCTGGATGCTGGAGATCAGCGTGCTGAATTCCACGTCGCCCGTCTCTAAAGCATCGGCAGCCAGCCCCAAAAATTGTAGATTCGTGAAGCCGGTTTCTATAACAAAGGTCAGTTGGATCGCAATTGACACAGCATCATTCGCCGTCAACATGTCGTCGAAGAGATGACGGAGGACAATCGCTCCCCACTGATTGGTATGAAAGGCCTTGTGCGCCCAGTCGAGGCGCGGCTCTTTGTGGAGCAGGGCGTGAGGAAACGATAACTGGATCTGGCCGTGCCGGAGTTCATCCAGCGTACCGAACAATGCCATGTTGCGCCAAGCTGCGGCGCGCCCGAACCGGCCCATTCGCGCCTCGCCGAAGGTGGCGAGATATTCGGGCATGGCGAAGACGGCGTAGTGCGCGATCATCGCCGCTTTCCAGCCCGGGTCGAGGTTCTCAAAAAACTTGGAGCGGGCGAGGGCGGATCGGACGGAGTACACGCCGGCTTCCTTTTCCGCCTGGTTGTGAACGTATTCGCGGTAAGTAATCTTGTAAGGCTCATCCCAGTCCCACCACGCAGCCGCCGGAATGCCATGGCTGTGCGAAAGCGCTTCGGGGAAAACTTCTTCCTCCGTCACGTACTTGAAGCTCCAATTCATGTCACGGCATAGGTCGTACCACTGTGAACGCTCGAGTTTAGGCATCGTTTAGCCCTCCTTTTCGGCGTCGGTGTGCGAGAGATGGATGAGGGCGCCGCCGAGCGGGATTTTCATCGTCGGTACTGCCGTGTGTGATTGCGTCGTGAGAGACCTTCATCAAAGTTCACCATGGCCGAGGCCTTTTGCTCGGCAAAGGCGGATGTGCGGGTTGACTTTGATTTTCGGGGTACTTTACAGGCCAATGATTGTACACCCGGAAACCACCACCGGTCTCTACGGTATTCCTGTATGGGAGCAGTTGACATGGTCAGGCGCACGTCACGTTCGTGGCTCGACAATGCAACGATTGTTCAATGCCAAGACAATCATTTCGTGGATTTCCGATTGCAGGTAACACCCATGTCCCAGGAGCGGCCTCACAACCTTCGACGAAGACGATTCCTGCGACAAACGCCGGGCGAGTTCGTACCCAGGAATTTGTACCCGTTTTGCAAGCTCAAGGATCTCCTCTCGAGGCAAATTCCCAGCAGCGAGGAACGAAAA
>Ga0207100_1143_pt3 | contig 13017 bp, 14 predicted proteins | sample Alteio_BWMinHeat_82_FD_153520 | JGI IMG/M metagenome (GOLD analysis project Ga0207100, IMG submission 153520) | Enriched cells from forest soil in Barre Woods Harvard Forest LTER site, Petersham, Massachusetts, United States -... | ecosystem: Environmental > Terrestrial > Soil > Temperate forest >...
GGATAACATTTGGAAGGTCGGCGCCAAACCTTCACTGGCGGCCACGGAGCCTCAATCGACTGGTTTTCGGTCACCGTCCGGACACCGACTCGGTCGGCAGCGCTACGAATCCTGCCTGGGAACTCAAGTTGATGATGTGACCGCTCTTCTGCTGGATCATGACGCGCCCGGCAGCCTGACTAGCGAAAAATGTTCCCTTCAGATTGACGGCAAGCGTCAGATCAAAGTCCTCCTCACGTACGTTCTCCGCAAGGTTGTCGGGTGCGAGTCCCGCATTGTTGACCAGGATGTCGATCCGTCCGAGATGCCGTACCATGTCATCAACAGCCTGAAATATCTGATCGAGGCGTCTCATGTCCATCTGTAGCGGAATGACCCGTCGGCCCATAGCTTTGATCTGAGCCGCCACATCTCCCTGCGTGTTCACATCTCGCAAGCCAATTGCCACGTCTGCGCCAGCGTTAGCCAAGGCCAGTGAAATCGCCTTTCCCAATCCGCGTGCAGCTCCGGTTACAAGTGCCACTTGACCCGTGAGATCAAACTTCGGAAAACCGTTCAAATCTGCCCCCAATAGTCAGGCCACTCTACCTCAATTAATTCGCTTGATAATACGCCGGCCTCTTTCGATGCCGCTACAATCCGCCGGGACTTGCTTGTGTATTACGCTGGGACCCGCGTCGGAGGCTAGTGTCCGTTGATCACGGGAGCAAGGGGCATTAGTCGGTGACCGGACGGTGACCGAAAACCAGTCGATTGAGGCTCCGTGGCCGCCAGTGAAGGTTTGGCGCCGACCTTCCAAATGTTATCCATCCGATTAACAGCCGTGCGCTTAAACTCCGGGCTGAGGTGGGCATAACGCTGGGTCATCACAATGGACTTGTGCCCCAGAATGCTCTTGAGGACGTAAAGGTCCCCGCCGGCCATCATCCAGTGCGAGGCGAACGTGTGCCGCAAATCGTGAAAGTGCAGATCTGATATGCCCGCCCGCTCACAGGAGTTTTTGAATCCGCCTCGGATCTCAAGGAACCTTCCCCCTGCCTTGTTCGCAAATACCAGATCGGAGCCAGGACGCCGCGGGTAGTCGGTTAGCAGGGAAGCGACCGTCGAGTCCATCGGAATATGACGCGGCTCTCCATTTTTCGAATCGGGAATCAGAATCAACCCAGACCCGAAGTCCAAATCGCGATCCCGGAGATTAAGAATCTCGCCAAGCCGCATCCCCGTGTGGAGAGCGATCACCACAATCGCCCGTACCCTTTGTGAAATGCACGCTTCAATCAGGCATTCGCACTCATCCAGAGACAGATAGCGCTGCCGCGCATTGTTCTCCCGAAGGAATTTCAAGCCCTTCATTGGATTCGCTTCTAACAATCCCCAATCTACTGCTCGGTTAAGCATGTGACGCAATCGCCCCAACTCGCGGTTGACGGTTGATGGTTTGCATCTGAGTCGGGTCTCGCGTTGCCAAGTTTCGAGCTCGGCTCGGGTGATCTCGCCTAATGGTCTGCGTCCCAAGTCGCGTACCCAGCGCCGGACTCGGATAGCTTCCGATCGCGCCGACCTCATGAGCGGGATGACTTCCTCGAGATATTTGTCGGCGAATTCTTTGAAGGGCATCAATCCGAGGTTCCGCTTGTTAAAGTACCGGCCCTCGATGGCCTCGGACATCCGCTTGGCCAGCACCATTTCGGCCTGACGCCTGTTCGTGCCGATCCCCTCGCGAACGCGGCGACCGTTGATGGTGAAGTCGATGGTCCACAAGTTTGCGCGGAGGTAGACCGAACCGTGACCGTTGCCCATAGATTGCGAAACTCCAAGTATTCATTTCTAAAAAATCACGCCGATGGACTATCAGACAAGTTTTCACCTGGTTAATTCCAGATATTGACGACGGCTATCGGGCTTGGTCCATTCCAGGAGCTCCGACTCAAGAAATAGGAGCCGCCGGCCGGCCTTCCGATAGGGAATGCGGCCCTGCTGGACCCATCCATAGATCGTGCGCTTGCTGATCGATAGAAGCTCCGCAGCCTCATCAACACTCAAAAAGTTCGCAGTCTCCAATCCTGACCTCGCACCCATATCCCCTCCTAGTTGTCCGGCGCCTCTCGCCGTATCGCGCCCGATACTTGCCGTCCAGTCAACCTCGTTTGCAACGATATAACCGGACCAGGCCCCCAAGTTCTGTAAGGGAGACCGGTCCGAACGGCTGTCGCTCGCCGAATGCATCGCGGCATTTGTCGGTGTGTAGGCGTGCAGGGGTGTGTAGCCGTCCGCAGTATCTTTCTCGAGACCCATCCTTCCCGAAGAGATCCTGCAAGAGCCTACACAGCCCTACACGCCTACACCAGCAGCTTCAGCACTGCGACATTCGGTTTCCTGCTCATTTCCGTTCCGCCAGCTTGACGCGAGTAGCCTGGGGCACCAGCCCGATTCCCTGGTACACGTTTCCCTTGCGCCCACGTTTCTTGTTGATACCGCGTTCAGCGAGAGCCTTAGCAAAAGTGTTGTTCGCCTCCGGCTTCTCCCCGTTGGCGTTACAAAAGTCGACATAGGCTTGATACAGTTCGTTTCCTGCCGCCTGTTCCTTGGGCCCGTCCAGGCATTTTTCTTTCATAAACCGCCCCAAAATGTCGGACTCTTGCCGATACTCCAGGGTTGCGGTTTCGACCACAGGGGAGCTACCTAGGCCAATCCGTTGCCACTCCAGGCAGCCGCGTACCGCCCATGCAAGAATTCCGGTGAGCTCGCCGTTTAGCGTTTCAACAAGTTTTGGATCCCGATTTCGGCCCGAAAATTGCCGCGTGAACGGGATGAGGCGGATCCTTCGCCAGATCGCATCGTCCGTGCCCCGGATCGGCGGGCGATGATTGGTGGCAAGCCACAACTTGAACGCGGGCTTGAATTCGAAGAATTCCTGGAACAAGAAGCGCGCCGAGATTGTGTCACCGCCGGTGATTTCCTTGGTTATTGCCTCGTCTAGCGCGCCTTCCTTTCCCGACTCAGCTGCTTTGACCAGGCGTGCTCCATGGAGTTTGGCAACATCGTTACGGGGATTTCCTGCGTTACGCTGAACGAGGAAGCTGGAAAACGGGGTAATCGCGGCATGCCCGCCGACAAGCTTAAGGAGGGTTTCGAGGAACGTGCTCTTACCGTTTGCACCGCCACCCCACAGGATGAACAGGCACTGCTCGCGCGTGTCGCCGGTAAGGGAGTAGCCGACCGCGCGCGAGATAAAGCTGATAAGGGCTTCGTTCCCTCCAAATATTTCGTTTAGAAACTGGAGCCAGCGTGGGCAGGTCGCGGTCGGAAAGTAGTCGACATCAGTAGTCCGTGTTATGAGGTCGTCTGGCTGGGATGGGAGTAGTTGCCCGGTCCGAAGGTCAATGGTGCCGTTTCCGACGGTTAGAAGGAAATGATCGCGGTCGTAATCGTCGGCGATCGTAGCCAAGGCGGGTATACTCTGCGCGCTCTCAAGGGTTGCTCTTCTGCCATAGACCGATTCGCTTTTCATAGCCCACCTGACTGCGGCCCCCCGTTCCTCCTTGCCTGCAATGAGGATGGCCGCTGCCAACCTCTGGCGTGCTACATCGAGGGCTGCCCGAGTGGCCTCGCCCTTTTTGTCAGATACCCAGTACTGGCCGTTCCACAACCGCCACTTGCCACGGGTACGGTCATACCGGAACCGATGGCCATGCAACATGGCGAACGCCTCCGCATTGCCAGCGTCCGTAATGTGAAATGACTGCAGCAAGTGGATGCGCTGGCGGTTGGCCGCGGCTTCCGGAGATTCTGCAGAGCTAGTCATTCTTCTTCCTTATCTCCTTCGTGCAATCTTCCGTTTGGCGATGTTAAAAAAGAGGGATAGATGGACATTTAGGCCATCGTGCTTGGCTGAAAATCGCGGGCATCAATGACCCATCGAGCGCATCATCTTCTCGTACGCCGTACGGGCGGCTTTCTGTCGCTCGGCCTTTGAGGGCATACCCGACTGAAACGAATACAGCCAGTTCCACTCGCGGTTGAAGAAGTCCATCTCGGCCAGTGTCACTTCGCGTAGCCTGGCTCGCAATGGCCGCACGATACCACCTAAGGACGCACGGATCTCTGATATCAGCTTCACTGCGTGACGGCGGTCCCCGTCCTCCAAGTATTGGTGCAGACGCGCCCGCAAAAGCTCTGCAAAGTAACCGGCCGAGTCGTCCAGATCTTTGCCTGCGGGCGGGGATTTCTTGTATTCGCTGGAAAGAAGCGTTTGGACTTCAACAAATTCTTTGAGACGAATATCAGTCGATGCCATAACTTTTTCTCCTTTGAAACGGCGTCGGTTTAGGAATTCTGATTTCGGTACACGAGATCCCCAGTCGTGCGATGACTTTCCCGGCGGTGTTCAGGCGTCCACTCCTGTTATTGACGCCAGGAATTCTGACAACCGGTCGAGTCACCTCGCGCGGGTGAAAAATGTGTGTCAGTTCGAACCCAAAAGTCGTTGTTTGTCGGCTGTCACCTCGATGGTGATCCTTTGTGGAGCCTGAGATCGATCCCCTTTGCGCTGAGGATTTCAATCGCTGGTTCAATAGTGGAAAGCCATTTTGTTCGCCAGTATTCGTTGGTAATGTTTTGGTAGTCCTCGTTGGCCTGGACGACCAGGCGCCTTGCTGCGTCGGCATTCCCGGCTGCGAGGTATTTTTCGACGGAGGTGCCGAGGCTATCTTTCTGCCGCTCGAAGTTCTCGTCCTGGAGAATGTTCATCCTGGCTTCCACTAGGCTGAAACTGCTTGGCAACGTGGCCAGAAGGGTGTGGATCGCCCAACATGCGGCCCAGCGAACAATCTGTTCCTTATCATGAAGCGGAAAACGGCCAGAATTCGCGATGTACTCAAGCATCCGCACTTGGCCGGGATGGAAGTGCGCAGTGAGTTCTATGCTCTTGGCCTTCGAGTCAAAGGCAGGAATGATCAGGTCAGCTGGATCGAAACATGTCGTTGGCATAGCTCCCCCGCAATGTGTGTAGTGGCCTAGTCTCGGCGTCACAGTCTCGCCTCGACATAAGCTAGAGTGAAGGGAGCTTTATCGACAGCTACATGCGAAATCGAATTCCGAACAAGGATGTACGGGGAGTCGATCTTAGCTTACGTATTCGGTCTGCGTCGTGGACGGCTACGCGTATAAAGAGTAAATAGTGTGTCAGGTTGAACTGCCCGTGGACTCCCGAAGGCAACAAAAGCTGCGGAGAGGATGTTCGCTATCTGTGGATAAAGTGGTCGCCGAGCTGTATTCCTAATAAGCTCCAATAGCTCGAGGGTGGCCTTGGTCTCTGAGTTTTTTTGCCTTCGAAATTGGGCTGCTTTTCCGGCAGTTTCGAACTGAAATTCCAGATAAGCCGACTGCAGCCGGAGGATATTTGGTAGCTCACAGAGATCTCGTTGGAGGTTGTCATGGGATTCTGGAATACCAGAAATGAAATAAAAGCCCCAGCTCTCGGGATTTAGGGCACGTTCCTTATGCACGGCCTCAATCTCGTTTGCGAAGTCGGAGAGGCGTGTTATTAGCCGGCGGACATAGCTTTCTATTCCTTTTCTACGGAATATGGGAAGGCGTCGTGGGAAGTTTGAAGCCATTAGTATTTTATTGACCGCATTTCTAAGTTGTTCATCCCCGATTCCATGGTGGGTAATCTTGTCAAAAGCGCTTTTCGCAATGGGATCGGTTAAGATCATTCCCCATAGGTCGATGGGATTGCGAGCCTTCGGTACCTTTTGAGCCATAATCTGACGCTACCGATCGCGGTCGGAATCGCTCAGATTGGTTATGTCCTCCGAGCCGCCCGAACCAGTCACAATTTAAGGGCGATGCCTCCACGTTTCAAGACAGCGCATCCTGTGAAGAGGCTGACCCAGGGCCGGACTATTCCCAGCCGGATGTGACCGTCCAAACACTGGCGATAGCACTATTAGGCCAAAAGGCTTTCTCACTTCGGCTCTCAGCATGGGGCACTACTCAGCGGGCGCCTTCCTGGTTTACCATGCGATTCCGATTGCCGCTTTCCCCATTGCCTAACTAAGTAGCGTATTCAGGATCTTCAGGATTCGTCGGCGTTGCTCCGCCGGAAGCTGCTGTAGCGTTGTGGCGAGGTCAAGCGTACTACGCGAGAGTGCTTCGACTTTCCGAAAAGCTGTTCGATCAAAATTGAATAGATCCTTCATTTCTACCCGCAAGCCGTTGGCTATTCTTTCCAACACCTGCAGCGACGGCAGCTTTGCCCCTCTTTCCACTGCACTCATGAACTCATTGCTTATTTTGGCCTTCTCAGCCAGTTGCGCCTGGGTCAGCCGACCTTGCTTCCTAAACGCATAAATGCGCCTTCCCAAACGTTGCCGTAGGTCTACCATTCCGTGGCCCCTTGGGCAAGCACGTTAGGTGGGCCGGAACATTTCCCCAAGAGTCTGTAGGAACATTAATGTATTATTTCGTACCTATAGGCTCAGTTCCGGAGACCGACCCGATTGAAATTCGTGGGCATAGACCTGGCTTGGAGCGAGCGGAACCCGTCAGGAGTCGCCATCGTCGATTCCCAGGGCGTTGTCGAAAGGGCTGCGGCAAATCTGCTAAGCAATGCCGATATCTGCCAATTTGCTGATCTGGACTCATCTGAGGCGGCTGTGATAGCGATCGACGCACCCCTGGTGGTTAATAATCTCGGGAAGTGTCGACCTGTCGAGGAGATGCTTACGAAGACGTTTTGGCCGTACGATGCGATGCCTTATCCTGCAAACCTGTCAAATAAGGCGTTTCAGGAGGCTGGCCGCATCCGGCGATTGGTGAGGTATCTGGAAGCCCAGGGATTCACGCAGCGACCGATAGTCCCCAAACAGCAGGAACAGCAGAGTTTCCTCGAGGTCTTCCCCAGTCCCGCCCTGGTGCTTCTCTTCCCTGGGAACAACCGTGTGGCGCATCTGCACTGTCGCGCACTCCGATACAAGCACAAGCAGGGACGAGCTTGGGCAGAAGTGCACAGCGAATGGGAGATCTACAGGGCTCGTTTGCGGTCACTCGAACGCCGAGAACCACCCTTAAAGTTTTCGGATGATGTCAGAAAGCAGGTTGGGATCGACATTACGGACTATTCAGGCGTTGCGTACAAGTTGTTCGACGATCTGCTGGATGGCATCCTGTGTGCCTACCTCGCCTACTACTATTGGTATTGGGGAAGGGAAGGCTGCTGGGTCGTAGGGGAAATCTCGACGGGATACATAACTCTGCCGCGATGCCGGCTTAAGAATTGCGAAATCGTCGCCGAGAACTCGGTCGCTTTCGACAATACAACCTAATTTAACCTGAAGGCGCCGTTCGCAGCCTTTTTTCTGTTGACCTCCTATGCCTTGGAGGTGTTCAGGCTCCACCCCGCTTCGACACTTTAATGGACATGTCTCCGCGTTTCAGGACGGGGCATCAGATGAATTGGCTGAGCCGATGTCGGCCAGACGGTAGTCTTTGTGAACACTCCATTCTCAATCATAGCTATGATCGTCTCCATGCTCCTCGATGCCTACCTCGACCGCATCGGATACAAGGGCCCGCGTGCACCCACGGCCGAGACTCTCCGCGCGTTGCATCGCCAGCATATGTTGACGGTTCCGTTCGAAAATCTGGATATCAGCTTGGGTCGTGAAATCGTTCTCGATCCCGAGCGGTTCTTCGACAAGATCGTCGGCTCGGGTCGTGGCGGCTTCTGCTACGAACTGAATGGCGCGTTTGCCTCATTACTCACGGCATTGGGCTTTCGCGTCGACTTGCTGTCTGCGAGGGTCGCGGATGAACAGAGAAAGCTAAGCGACGAATTCGATCATCTCGCGCTACGCGTGGAAGCGGAAGGTGCTTGGCTCGCCGACGTTGGATTTGGTGATAATTTCCTGGGTCCGTTGCGGTTCATCAGTGGCGTGGAGCAGAAAGACTCGGTCGCAGACTTCCGGCTTATTGACATCAGCGGGCGCTGGCGGCTCGAGCGCCGCCAACCCGACGGGTCCTGGCGATTGGTGTATGACCTGTCACCTCAGCCCCGCAATTTAGGCGAATTCGCCGCCCGCTGTCACTATCATCAGACTTCCTCCAAATCCCATTTCACTCGCGACTACTTCCTCCTGCCTCATACCCCCGGAAGTGACAATCAGCCTCATATCCGAAAGAGTTATGCGCCCATCGGGCTTAGCCAGGGAGCAGATCCGATTGCGAGTGAAATGGGATTTGGCATTGCGTGATTACTTCGGCGTAGTTCTCGGCTGACCGGCCTCCTATTGAAGCAGCTATTGCCGATCCGCCTAACCCTGAAATCAAAGGACGGCTCTGCTACCTCACCGTCGCCCAACGGACTTTGATTTGCGGCAAGCCCTTTCCGCCTGCCGCCGACATAGTGCGCTTGGTTTGTGCCATTTTTCCGCTCCATGAAAGTAAGATTTGTAACGCCGATTTCCAATTCCCGGCCTGTGAGGCATTCAACCCCATGTTCAAAATCGAATTGAAACTTAAAATTGCGGATCGTGAAGTCTCCTGGGAGAAGTTCGCCTCAGCATTTCTCGCGGACGCTGTCCGATCATTACAAAACGAAGCTCAATTAAGGCCAGGGTCTGCGCCGTTACCAGCTGGTCTCCCTCGCTCGACTGAAGGAATAAAGCTCCAAGCGCCCCGAGCCGTAGGCGTCGAGGAAGCTGCAAGATTGCTTAGCATCAGCCCACATACGGTGAGGTTGTATGTCGCCCGACGAAAGATCTCTTCGGTACGCATCGGACGGCGGGTTCTTATTCCTATGCAGGTCATTGACGAATTGACGTCGAAGAGGTCGCACCGAGATTCTTGAAGATGCTTCACTAACGAATGTTGGTCGTGATTCCGACGATTATTGCACTCCGCGGCATAACCGGTCCCAGTTTTACTTGAAGGTATCGTGTCAGGCTTCGCGTATCGACCTGCTGTGCCCCGGAGACGTCCAGGCCGATCCCGGCTCGCACGATTGAAGGGAGACGCCTCCGCGTTTCAGGACGGGGCACTGGGCGACGAGGCCGAGCCAGATGGCGAGGAGATCTCAGGCATTCGAATCTCGGTCCGAACGACTAGTCTAAATGCGAGAAGTTGCCACCTGAAGAATCTCGGCGTCTTAGCTGGTCTTATTGGCAAGTCAGTCGAAAACATGTTACTGGATCTTGACATTGCATGGGCTAATTCCAGCGGCGTTGTATTGAGTAATTCTGAGGGCGTTGGGCCTACTGTCAGCAAGCTGGGCCCAGTCCGCTAGCGTGTGATTTTCCTCCTGTTCTATCAGAGGAAAAGATACATTTCCCAGGGGTAAGAACAACCCGATTCTACTTGTCACTTCGCCAACGGTCGGCCCCCGGGAAAGAACGATGTGGGCTTGCCCGAGAAGGAGAACCGCAGTTCCACCAAAACAGTCAGTGGTCGTTGCAGATAGAGGGAAATCGATCGGAGTTGGCCACGAGTGCGAAACGAATAGAGCAAGATCCGCTAATGCCGCATCTCGGAGGAGGCGGCCCTGAGTTGTTAGACAATCTTCCTGCACATAGTTCAACCCACCACTGACTAAGATATTGCACGGACGCTGCAGGTCGGCGTGCAGAACATTGACCACCGACGCGTCCCTCATCGGCATTGTCCAGTATTTAGGAAAGGAGAGGTTCTGTCCTAATATGCTTCCCTGAGAGACCACAGTGGGAGGAGCCCCTGCGTTAGGGGCAAGCGCTGGAACCGAGATCATTGACAGGTATTCGCCGTTTCCAATTAATGCCAGCAGATCGACATTCGATGCAGTAGGCTTTAGGCCCCTAGCTGCATCGATTAAGGTCTGTCCAGACGCCGAAAAGAGCCTGCTATTTTCGCCTGGTGACACAGGTGTTCCATCAATAGCGAACGTATACCAATACATTATAGGCATCGACACAGGCGCCAGTTCTGCAGCTGGACGCGTAGGCAATGTCTGCACGGCTGAGGTTTGGTCTGTGCACACCCCTAGTGTTAGTGCTTTCCGGCACTTGCTGTGCGCCACTGCCACAGCGTTGACATATTGGGTCAATGCGCCCTGGACACTTTTCAATTCTTGATCAGCCGAAGGCTGTTGCAATATCCTTCGACGCTGATCCCACGGCGACAACAGGGAGGTGACATTTTGAAGGCGCACGTAGGACCCGGCGTACCTCATTTTTAAGTCTCTAAGATAATCAAACATTTGTTGTTGCGATAGATCCCCAGATGGAAGATCTGGAAACGCTGCCAGTTGGTATTTAACCGGCTGACCCGTATCGTGAAGACCTGACAAGTATGTCGCTAGTCTTGTTGCGATCGCGTCAAGTCCATCCGCGTCCACGATGCCTATCGCTGCAGCTGTTGGTATGACGCCGCCGAGGCCTTCGGAATAGACTTGCAAACTAAGCGCCCCTGCTTTATGGGCAGAGCTAACGTTTGAGTCGCCGCCAAGAGATGCACTCGCCGTCACGATGTCGATATTCATCGATCCGTGGCTATTAAAACTGAACGCTGTAAGAGAGGACGTCATCTGTTTGGAGACGTGTAAGACAACAAACAGACGAGTTTGCTTGAAGACTGTCTGGATATAACGGTCGCCGCATGCATCCCGAACTCTCTGAATATTGACGGGATTCCCAGAGTCTATGAGTGTCCTATAGGGAGCATCCCACTTAACATTGTCGATAGTTACTCCGTCATGTTCGCCGTATGCCTCCACGATGATGTCAAAAGCACTTGAGTTGCCGACATTTTCTTGCCCGAAATGCAACTCATCATCACCGCTACCATACCCGAGAAAAGATACCTCTGCCTTTTGATCGATGTGGAATGCATTCTTGTATTCATCAGCGTTATAGACGATACTCGCTCGAACAGCAGCCTGGGATGCAGGCAGGGTCGATTCAGTTCCCGTAATGCAAGCTGCCAGTGGATGGGCGTAATCATTACCTAGAATGCCTTTTTTCAGACCGTACCCTGAGTAGTTGCCATAGTCAAGCAATTGCGCATCCGCCGGACAGAAGGAAAAGAGCAACAGGAAGCAACTGAAGACGATCGGCGCATACGAAAGAGTAAAGGTACTCTCGGCTTCGTGACCGTGGAGAGCATTTGGTTTCGAATTCATATAGCAAACCTTAGGGTAGACGTGGGGCTTCGGCAAAGGCATACGTAACTATCTTGACCGGTCCTTTTGAGGTTCGGAGTAAACTTCGTACGTAAGCACACCTGCATCTGACTCGTCGCCGACTGCAACTGTGACTTTCCATCCAATAGGAGGGTCGGCGAATACGGCACCTGAAAGAAGTGCGTTTTGTTGCGGCAGAAGCACAGCATGATAGCTGCAGTTGGGGGCCGCAGGCGTAGCATCTTCCGCTATTGTGACAGTGTAGGACACGCCGAGAACGTTTTGGTTCTTGATCTTCACGTATACAGATTGGCCACCCTTGATCGCTGTCGTGCTGTCGTAGTGCACAGTCGCTGAACCAGTACCTAACTTTTTCTGTCCCGCAGGTATAGAGGTCGAAGTCGCGCAGTTCTGAGCAACGATAACGCTGCTGAATTCTCCGATTACTAGAAATAGCAGTAACAAGACTCGTACGATTCCCAGTCGTCCACAAAAGCTTAAGCTACGTTGTGTCATAATCGTTCTCCTCATCTGCATCAGAGGCAAGAATCCGGTCTGCGAAATTGATGTTGTACCATTCTGGCGGGCTGAGCGATCGTTTTCGTCCATTACCAGGCCAAGGATCTCTCCGAATCACATGATTCCGCTGAAACACAATCGCCGATCAAGACATTTCGCCTCGAGTGGGCACTTGCTCTGAGTTGGCGCTCCTCCCGTTCCGTCCGACAGCGTTCTGGTGTAATCCTAGTTCTGGGGAGTCTGCACAATAAACTGCAGAGCACGGGCGATATTCGCTCCAACGAGGTTCGCGGACTTAATCAACTGCCTTTCACTCTTTGAGCATGTCAACTCGCCGACCTCTAACAGCCCCGTGAGTCGATCCGCCTGTACGCGTCTAAACATGTAATACTTGGCCTCATTCACCGTGAAATTATCCCGGTTAAAATCGGTATAACTATAGCCGAGAGCTGCACCGAGACTCCACCCCACGGCATGCATCGCCAATAGGGACGAGTTGGATTGGTAAGCAAGGCTTGGACCCGTCGCGCAGGGCGTCACGCTTCCATCTGCATGGATCGCAAGAAACACTTTTGATCTCAGGCCCGGGGGCGCGTGATCAGCGGAAACGACAAGAACCGACACGTTGGCCCGCCGAAGATGTTGGGCAGCTATATTGGTCATATACGAAACAAGTGCACGTTCAGACACGAGTTGACCTGCTGTACCGACAGGGCCTGGCGGCCGTCCGTAATGGCCGGGTTGCAGCACAACATCGTAGACGATCCCGCTTTGAAACTTGTCCACATTACTAATGGGAGCTTCTGCTTTGATTGATGCTAACAGCTTCTCAAATTGCTCGTCCGAGTTGGAACCCAAGGATGGTGTCTCCAGTTGGCGTGCAAATCCCTCCTCTTTTAACCTAGCAATCGAGGCCGCAGTACTCTTCTGAAATTCCAAAGAAGAGTTAGTTATTTCCGGATGCTCGGCATCTCCTATCCGCGCGGCGACCGCGACGATCGCAGTGAGCACAACCATGCTCAATGTTTTCATTTTTGGCTCACCTGATTACGCAAATATTCAGTGCCTTTGTCCAGAAGTGTGTCCGAGATGGTTCCTCGTTCGTTTCTGCCACAGTCCCCTGCACCCATCAAAAGAATCACGATACTGCCGTAGCTTTCCTTTACTCCCTCTTCTGGCTCGATTACCAATACCTCGCCAATCGCAGTGCACGGATCGTACCGATCGTCAATGCGAAAAACGACGTGCGGACTTGCACTTAAACTACCACGTTGCCCAAAAGGTAGACTACCAGCAAGTTGAGTGCCCATATTGTCTGGGTCAAGATGCATTTTGTTAAGTTCCGC
>Ga0207100_1110_pt1 | contig 12892 bp, 10 predicted proteins | sample Alteio_BWMinHeat_82_FD_153520 | JGI IMG/M metagenome (GOLD analysis project Ga0207100, IMG submission 153520) | Enriched cells from forest soil in Barre Woods Harvard Forest LTER site, Petersham, Massachusetts, United States -... | ecosystem: Environmental > Terrestrial > Soil > Temperate forest >...
CCTGCCCGGACCGAGATTGAGACGGAACTTGCCCGCAACTCTAACTACATGGAGGGCATCGCCACGCTGCTCGAGAAGTACAAACTGACCGGCTGGCAGGAGCCTTTCAACAAGCTCAAATCCCAACTCATCGAGTATGACGCGTGGACGAAAGCCAATGTTCTGCCCAAGGCCCGCGACGACTTCCGTCTTCCACCGGAGGAGTATGCCCTCAATCTTGAGGACTATGGCATCGACATTCCTCCCGGTGAACTCGCCGTCATGGCACACCAGGCATTCAGCGATATTCAGGCCGAGATGAAGCCAATTGCGGAACAGATCGCAAAGGAACGGCATCTGCCTTCGAGCGACTATCGCGACGTGATCCACGAGCTGAAAAAGCAACAGTTAGTGGGCGATGCTATTTTGCCGTTCTACGAGCAGAGACTGAACCAGATCGAGAAGATCATCGCCGAGAAAGAGATTGTCACGCTGCCGGACCGCCCGGCGCGCATCCGGATTGCCACCGCTGCCGAGACCGCGGCGCAGCCGGCGCCGCATATGGTGCAGCCGCCATTCCTGCACAATACCGGGGAGAAAGGCGAATTTGTTTTGCCGCTCAATATTCCCGCTGGGCCAGGTCAGACCAACTCGGAACAGTATGACGACTTCACCTTCGACGCTGCGGCCTGGACGCTCACTGCGCACGAGGCGCGGCCAGGGCACGAGTTGCAGTTCGATTCCATGCTGGAGCATGGAGTTTCGCTCGCGCGGGTTCGTTACGCTTTCAACAGCACCAATGTCGAAGGCTGGGGGCTTTACTCGGAGTACCTGATCCGTCCTTACATGCCGCCGGAGGGACAGTTAGTGTCGCTTGACTACCGGCTGATGCGGGCGGCGCGGGCATTTCTCGATCCCGAGTTGCAGGCTGGCAAGATCCAACCCGCCGACGCTTTCCGAGTTCTGGAACAGGACGTGGTGCAGTCTCATGCTTTCGCCGAAGAGGAAGTCGAGCGATACACGTATCGCTCACCCGGACAAGCCAACAGCTACTTCTACGGCTACACCAAGCTGATTGCTCTGCGGAAAGATGTTGAGGCGAAGCTTGGAAACAAATTCAACCAGAAGAAATTTCACGATTTCATTCTGGCGCAGGGTTTACTGCCACCCGATTTGATGCGTAAGGCTGTGATGGAAGACTTTGTGCCCAAACAGTAATCGTTGCTCGTGTGGGGCGGACACTCTTGTCCACCGCCTTTGAAGTTGTTTTTTGGGTTTAGAAACATGGCAGTTCCCGGAAACAGAGTCAGAAGCGACAATACAAAGTCGGAGTCAAAAACGGCGGACAAGAGTGTCCGCCCCACACTGCTAGCATCCCGCTTTGCGGATTGGGCTAAGTGATATTCTTTTCCGCGTATGTCAACTCTTGTGGAGTGTGTTCCTAATTTTTCCGAAGGCCGTGACAAAGCCAAGGTCGACGCGATTGTCGAGGCCATGAAGATCGACGGCGTCTTCCTGCTCGATCGCGAGATGGATGCTGATCACAATCGCTGCGTCATCACGTTGGTTGGGGAGCGGCAGCCGATCCGGGAAGCTGCGATTCGCGGCGTAGGCAAGGCGGCGGAGTTGATCGATCTCAACCAGCACCAGGGAGCGCATCCGCGGATGGGCGCGGCCGATGTGGTGCCGTTTATTCCCATTGATGGCGTGACCATCGAAGATTGCGTTGCCATGGCGCGGCATGTAGGCGAACAGATCTGGAAGCGATTTCAGATTCCGGTCTACCTCTACGAATCGGCTGCGACCTCGCCGGAACGGCAGAACCTGGAAAACATTCGGCGCGGGCAGTTCGAGGGCATACGCGCGGACATCGCCACCAACCCGGCACGCAAGCCGGACTACGGTGAGGCTCGAGTGCACCCTTCGGCGGGGGCGACGGTGGTTGGCGCGCGCAAATTTCTGATTGCCTACAATGTCTTTCTCAACACACCCGACGTCGAGATTGCAAAGAAGATCGCCAAGGCAGTCCGCTTTTCGAGTGGCGGAATGCGCTTCGTCAAGGGTGCTGGATTCCTGGTCCGCGGACTGGCACAGGTTTCAATGAACCTGACAGATTTCGAGCAGACTCCAGTCCACCGCGTATTTGAAATGGTGAAACGGGAGGCGGCGCGTTACGGAGTCACGCCGGTGAGCAGCGAAATTGTCGGACTGATTCCGAAGAGAGCCCTGGAGTCGGCAGCGGAGTGGTTCTTGCAGGTGGAGAATTTCGACTCGTCTCTAATTCTAGAAAACCGCCTGGCAGCCGTGATGGGCGGCAAGATGTCGATCGGTGGGCTGCGCGCGGGAGTTGAGCCTTTCGTGGAACAACTGGCTGCGCCTACCGCCACTCCTGGCGGAGGCAGCGCGGCGGCGGCCAGCGGAGCGATGGCGGCTGGGCTGGCCACCATGGTGGCTTCCATGTCTCGGGGCAAGAAGGCTTATCTGCAGCACGAGTCCGCCTTCAGTGAGGCCATCGCCCGGCTCTCGCAACTGCGCGAAGAGTTGAAGGCTGCGATCGATGCTGACGCCGAGTCGTACAACGCGGTGATGAAAGCTTACAAGCAGGCGAAGGATTCGGCCGGCGCAGACGGCATCATTGACGCCGCGCTAAAACAGGCAACCAGGGTTCCCCTGGGTGTGGCGGAGCGGGCAAGGGAAGTGGCGGGGATCGTCGAAGGTCTGCAGCCGATTACGAATCCGAATATGAAGTCGGACCTGACCACAGCAACTGCCCTGGCGCGGGCGGCGATTCAAGGCGCGCTGGCCAACGTGGAAATCAATCTGGAATCACTCAAAGACAGTGGCTTTGCAGCGGAAACGCGGAAGAAGGCTGCAGCGCTGACCCGCTGATCCGCGCGGGTCATGCACCTCTCTTATCGCACGACCTGCCCTTTCGTTTGGCCTTTCTGCCTCCCAATGGGCATACAATACAGGTATAAATCGCATCTAAACGCACATATTTCTCGAGGTATTTCATGAAAGCTGTAAAGGGTATTGTTTGTGTACTACTCGTGCTGAGCGCCACAGCGTGGTCCATGCCGCTGGGCAGCTCGGCACGTACCGTGATTCCTTCTGACATTCAGCAGATCATTTCAGTGGACTATCGCGCCATGAAGAATTCTGACACCGCCATGGCACTGAAGCAGCAGGTGCTGCCGCCCAGTCTTAAGGAATTTGAAGGCGCGCTGCGGGGCGTGGGCATTGACCCCGATAAGGACGTCGAACAACTTACGTTTGCTTCCTATCGCAGCGGCAAGCAGGGCGTGCGGGTAGTCGGCATTGCGCAAGGGCAGTTTGCCATGGCTACATTCCTCAAGAAGATGAAGCTCAGCAAAGTGAAGCCGATCAAGCTGCGCAATTCTGATGTCTATCCTATGCCCGCTGGCATGCAGATGACTTTCCTGGATGACAACACGCTGCTCTTCGGCGATAGCGGCGCCTTGCGCGGGGCCCTCGATGCTCGCGATGGTTACGCTTATACCCTCGACAGCAACACCGATATCGCGGGCATGATCGGTTCGGTTGAGAACGGCACGGTGTGGAGCGTCCTCGATCAGCAGGGAACGCAGAACATGCTGCACTCGGCCTTGGGCGACGCCTCTGGGCTGGCCGACTACGATACGGTCAAAAAGCGCATTTTGGGTTCGCGCTATACCATGAACTTTGAGAGCGGCGTGAATTTCGATCTGGACGTCGTGACCTCGGACTCGATGACCGCTACCACGCTGTCCTCCTTGCTCAAGGCGGGGATGCTGTACAAAAAGATGTCGGCCACTCCGACGGAGAAGCTGGCGCTGGACAACGTTACCGTCAACTCCGACAGCTCGAATCTGCAAATGCATTTCAAGGCGGACGATAAACAGTTTCAGGGTTTGTTGCACTCGCCACTGTTTGCAGCGGTCTCGAAGTAATTAGATCCCTGTCATCCTGAGCGAGTCGGATCGTCCGCTGGGCGGACGATCCGGCGAGTCGAAGGATCCCTACCAGTTGCGCCCACTCTTGCGGCGTGGATTTTTCTTGATTTGAGGTGTACGGAGTCGTTCGTGGCACTGCCGTGCGAGCGGGACGCTCGCGCCTACCTTACGGCGGCTGCAGAATAGCTTATAGGGGTCCTTCGACTGCGTGGCTGCTTCGCATCGCGAAGCAACCACTTCGCTCAGGATGACAGGGCTACTTGGCTTTCTGGGCCTTGGCTTTTTCTCTTTTTGCTTTGGCCCAGCCTTCCTTTACGATCTGGCGAGCCCGGCCGAGGGCCAGGGAATCGGGCGGGACATCTTCTGTGACCGTGGTAGCGGCGGCGACGTATGCGCCCTTACCGATCCGAACTGGCGCAATCAGGATGCTGTCGCTGCCTACGAAAACACCGTCTTCGATGATGGTCTTGTGCTTGCTGACGCCATCGTAGTTGCAGGTGATGGTTCCGGCACCGACATTTACCTTCTCACCGACTTCGGTGTCTCCCAAGTAGGTCAGATGGTTTGCCTTGGAGCCTTTGCCGACGCGGGTCTTCTTCAATTCAACAAAATTTCCGATGTGGGCGTCTTCGCAAACCTCGCAACCAGGACGCAGATGGCTGTAGGGTCCAAGCGAAGCGCGTGCCCGGATCACGGAATGTTCAAGTACGCAGCCCGTCTGGACCAGTACTTCATCTCCGATTTCGCAGCTTAGAATTACGCTGTAAGAACCGATACGCGTGTCACTGCCAACGCGGGTTGAGCCGCGAAGCTGGACGCTGGGCTCGATGACCGTGTCGGGTCCTACCTCGACATCACTGTCAATGACGCAAGTCTCGGGATAGAGAATCGTGACCCCCTGGTCCATCAACTGACGGCATTTGGCCGTGCGCATGTACTGATCAATCTCTGACAGCTCAGCGCGAGTGTTGCCGCCCAGCACTTCGTGGGCATCGCGGGCTTGCACCGCAACTACGCGCTGTTTCGCCTGGGTGAGAATCGCCGCCATATCGGTGAGATAGAACTCGCCGTGATGATTGCCGGCGCTCAGTTTGTCGATGTGGCCGAACAAAGGCTTGGCCTCAAAAGCGTAAAAGCCGGAATTGACCTCATGTATTTTCTGCTGCGCGGCCGTCAGGTTTTTCTGCTCGACGATGGCCTTCACGTCGTCGCCGGTGGCCTTCTTGCGGACGATTCTTCCGTACCCCGCGGGGTTTTCCAGCCGGGCCGTGAGTATGGTCATCGCCGCCTTCTTGGAAAGATGGAAATCACGCAAGCGCTCGATGGTTTGTGAGGTGATGAGCGGGGCGTCGCCGTAAAGAACGATGACGCGATCATAGGGCGCCAGCGCTTCACGCGCGACCATCAGGGCGTGTCCAGTGCCGCGTTGCTCCTGCTGCAGGACGAATCCGATACTGGAAGCCGCGACTGCGCTGCGGACGCGATCGGCTTCGTGTCCGATGATGGCGAACACGTCGCTGGCCGGAACCACTTTGGTCGCAGCTGCGATCACGTGAGCCAGAAGCGTCTTGCCGCCGACTTCATGCAGCACCTTGGGATGTTTGGACTTCAGCCTCGTCCCTTTACCCGCTGCCAGTATGGCGATGGCGATTTTCGGGAGGCGAGGCTGGTGCTTGTTTGCTCTCGGCATTCGATCCAATATACCGCGAGAGCAGTGTGCCGGGCAGGGTTACGGTAGTTACTGCTGGGATGGCTGGTGTGGGGCGGACACTCTTGTCCGCCGCCTTTGACTTTGATTCCTGTTTCGATCTTTTATGTCCCGGCGATTGCCGCGGATCAGGCCGAACACCTAAGCCAAATTCAAAGGCAGCGGACAAGAGTGTCCGCCCCACACCAGCTGTTTACGGGGTGGTGGCAGCGCGGATGCCGCCGGGGGCTTGGGCTAGCAGTTCCATCAGGTCGGTGGCAATGCGGTCGGTCAGGTGGCGGGCCACCATGTCCTTTTCGTCAAGGTAGTCGCCGAGCACCGGGATGACGCCTAGTTCTTCGACCGCTTCGAGGTCGGCCACAATCTGGTTGGCGCCTTCCAGGGCATATTTTGCCTTCAGCGCCGGGGGCGCGGGAGCACGATTGATGAGGGCGAAATCGAAGATACGCTTTACTCCAGCATGGCGATTCAAGGCGCGTATGTGATCGGCCGCTGTCAGTCCCAGACTTTCGTTGGCTTGCGTCATGAGATTTCCAACGTAGACCTTTACCGCCGCGGAATTCACCATGGCCTGGGCGATACCGGGGACCAGCAGGTTAGGGATAAGGCTGGTGAACAGCGAGCCGGGCCCGACTGTGATCAGGTCGGCTCGCGCCATCGCTTCCAAAGTCTGCGGCAGGGGCTTCACATCCGGAGGATCGAGAAAGAGTTGCTGGATCCGGCCGCTGCTGGCCGTGATCTTGGTTTCGCCCCGCACCCTTCTGCCGTCTTCCATCACGGCCTCGAGTTCGACGTGCGAGGTTGTGGCGGGATAGATGTGTCCGCGAGTAAGCAGAATTTCCGAAGACAGGCGGACAGCTTCGCTGAAATCTTTGGTGACCGAGGTCAGCGCGGCCAGAAACAGATTGCCGAAGCTGTGGCCCTCGAGACCCGATCCTTTTACGAAACGGTGCTGAAACAGCCGTGAGAGCAGGGCTTCGTCTTCCGAGAGTGCAACGATGCAGTTGCGAATATCTCCCGGCGGGAGCATGTTGAGCTCTTTGCGCAGACGTCCGCTGGATCCCCCGTCGTCGCTGACCGTGACCACGGCGCACAATTCACTGATCTCAGGATGGTTCGGCTTGCCCAGCGCACTGGCCCGGGTAACGTAACGCTTGAGCCCCTTGAGCAGGGTAGACAGACCGGTGCCGCCGCCGATGGCGACCACGTGCAGACTGCGAGTTGATGACGCATCTCCCTGCGACGAACGCTCGGAGCGCCGCTGGGAATCAGGCACAGCCACGGCTAGCCATTGTCCTCAGGGACCGATGACTCCGGGGAGAACTCAGCCCCTGGGTCGGGATACAGTAGCTCGGTAAAGCGAGGGTCTTCAACCAGGTTTTGGAAGTCGGAATCGTTGCGGGCCTGGAAGCGCAAGGAGGCGTTTACCCGAATCGCCTCGTCCAGATGGCGCAGCGAGTCCTCCAGATGTCCGGTAAGGCAATCGAGAGCGGCTAGGCCGTAGGCTACATAGTCGGCCTTGGGGACCTGCTTGGAAAGCTTTTCCAGATGCTCGCGGGCGGTTACATAGTCACCTACGTTCATTAGCGAAACCGCATAGTCGTAGTGCTCTTCCGGCCCCTTGAACTGATTGGTAGAGCGCTCCATATGCTGGTTGCAAGTATTGAGGTGAACTGAGATGCGGTCGGCCAATTCCTTGCTGGCGCCGGTTACAGCTTTCTGCAGAAGGCCCTTGGCCTTTTCAAACTTGCGCTCCTGCATCGCCCGCAATCCGGCCTCGTAGTTTTGCACAGCTTGTGCAAAACGCGGATCTTCGTTCATCGGCTTCTTGGCCGTAGTTTTCTGCGCCATCCGTAAGACTCTTCCTGGACTCTTCGTAAGATCTCCTTTTTCATACGCTTGGGAGGAACGGGCTACACCTTATGGATGGTTTCTGCCCGATTTCGACTAGCGTCTTTGTGACTATTGGTCAAGGAGCCCTGAATATCACCTGTGGAAAATCTTGAATCACTTTGAATCAGCAGGTTATACGCGGATTCACGTGTCCGTCAACTCGCCCACCGGAGATCAGTTGATGGCGGCGGCTGTTTGCAGGTCTACCTGCTTCCATTCGCCTTTTATGATGCCTTGGCGGATCTGCGCCGCCGTCTTGCCCTTCTTATTCATCGAGTAGGAGTAGTAGAGCTCTTTCAGGCAAACCGAGCACTGGGCCCCGTGGATCCCCTCAAAACAGCTATGGAGACTATTGTGCCCCATGCCACGGTCGCAATAGCAATAGCATGGTTGCTGGTGCAGCACGGCGGGGATTTTGGCCGCCAGTTCGTAGGCATGACTTTGAAAAGGGTATTGAGCGTTGTTGCCCCACAATTGCTCCCTGCCCAGAATCGGAGGCAACGTGGTTCCCTTGGCGGGCGGTCCCTCATTGTATTTCGGCGGGGCCGCGTCCTGCTGGGGGGTGGCCCAGGGGGCCGACACAGCCAATACCACAAGACCTAAAAAGGTAAGGGTCAAACCGCGCTTGATCATCATCCAGACGCCCTCAGTCTAGTGATTGTAACCGAATTGGGGTACGGCGGCAGTAGCCCCAAAGGAACCGCAACAAGTTGGGGGGGACGGTGAGGCCAGCTTCAACCTGGGCAGCATGGCCCGTATAATGAAAACAGCATGCCGGAACAAGCCCGTCCCGCGGAATCCCGACCTCGCCATGAGAGGACGGCCTCACCAGTTTCGCCTCGTACTCTGCCCGTTCTATCGGTATGGCTCCGCGACCTGATGATTTCGTTGGCGATCTCGGCGTTCATCATTGTTTTTCTGTACCAGCCGGTGAAGGTCGAGGGCACCAGCATGATGCCCTCGCTCGACGACCAGGAACGCATCTTCGTCAACAAATACGTGTACCGGTTGGAGCCCATCCAGCGTGGCGATATCGTGGTCTTCCGCTACCCTCGCGATACCTCGAAGAGCTTTATCAAACGGGTGATCGGTCTGGCAGGCGATCACATCCGCATCGACTCGGGAGAAGTATTCGTTAACGGGGAAGCGCTCGAAGAAGACTACGTGCCCGCAGCCTACGCCGACCAGCGTTCCTATCCCGAGATCGTCGTGCCCGTGAACAGCTACTTCGTGCTGGGCGACCATCGCACTATGTCGAACGACAGCCGCGACTTTGGGCCGGTCAGCATTGGCTATATCTACGGCAAGGCCGTATTTGGATATTGGCCGATGGATAAGATGGGAAGAGTCCGATAGGATTTTTCTTTGCGACCTTTGCGGTCAAGAGCTTCTTACCGCAAAGGTCGCAAAGAAAATCCGCAAAGGCCGCAAAGAAAATCAAAATCATTTGTTTCGCGATCTTCGCATCCCTGCTAAAATCTCTAAAATCCACTCCCTGGAGCAGGAATGCAAGCTACGCTTGCGCTCGAAGACGGCAGAGTCTTCCGAGGCAAAGGTTACGGCGCCAAAGGCGAATGCTACGGCGAAGTCGTTTTTAATACTTCCATCACTGGCTATCAGGAAATTTTCACCGACCCTTCCTACTGTGGCCAGATTGTAGTTCTCACCAATCCCGAAATCGGCAACTACGGCACCAACGCCGAAGACAATGAAGCCACGCGTCCGTATATCGAGGGCTTGATCGTCCGAGAGTTTTCGCGGGCCAGTTCCAACTGGCGCTCGCAGCAGGTCGCGGAAGAGTATCTCGAACAATTCAAGATTCCCGTGCTGGCGGAGATTGATTCGCGGGCACTGGTAAGGCACTTGCGCGACCACGGCGTGATGCGCGGCGTGGTGTCTACGCTGGAAGGCGACGCCGACAAGCTGGTGGCGAAGGCACGCTCCATCCCAAAGATGGATGGTACTGACCTCGCGAAAGTTGTCAGCACCAAGAGCACCTACGTCTGGGAAACTGGCGAGCGTTCGCATCTACCCGACGAAGTAGTGGGCGTCAAAGACGAGCCGGCGCGCTTTCATGTCGTGGCCTACGACTATGGCATCAAGCAGAACATTCTGCGCAAACTGCGCGGCGAGGGCTGCAAGGTCACCGTAGTGCCAGCGCAGACTCTCGCGGAAGACGTGCTTGCTTTGAAGCCGGATGGGGTGTTCCTCTCGAACGGGCCTGGCGATCCCGAGCCTTGCACCTATGCGGTGGACAACATTCGCCGCCTTATGGGGCGTCAGCCAATCTTCGGGATTTGCCTCGGGCATCAGCTCACGGGGATCGCGCTCGGCGGCAAAACTTTCAAGCTGAAATTTGGACATCATGGCGGAAATCATCCTGTGAAACAGTTGCACTCGGGGAAGATCGAGATCACTGCGCACAACCATAATTTTGCCGTTGATCCGGATTCGCTGCCGCAGAGTGAAGTCGAGCTGACCCACATCGATTTGAACGACAACACGCTGGAGGGAATGCGGCACCGGAATCTGCCGCTGTTCTGCGTGCAGTACCATCCCGAGGCGTCGCCGGGTCCGCATGATTCGCATTATCTGTTCAAGGATTTCGTGAAGATGATGGAGGAGTGGAAGGGGTGAAAAGACCCGCAATCATTTTCGCGTGCTGCCTGCTGTCAGCAGTTATCACTTGCGCGGAGTCGGTCGAAGTCGGGACGCTGAAGCCTCAGGAGTCCTCCCGGAACGTCCGGATCGCGGTGGTCCTGAACGGGAAGCCCGTGAAGCTTGCGAGGGTGGATTTTTGTACCGTGACCGGCGCCCAAGCCTGCTTTTCAGCCTATACCGGCGACGATGGTGTTGCGGTACCGCAGGCACTGGCTCTGACGACATATCACGTATTTGCACTCTTTGAGGACGGCCTAAGCTCGGATCTGTATTTGCATGTCTCCCCTCAAGGCAAAGCAACATCGTTCGCAATGGACTTGACCCCATCTTTCAAGGCAGCTCAAGCGGTTCTAGCGGCCGCGGAAAAGCTGCCTATCCGAGAGATCGTGCGAGAGTTCGCGGGATCCTTGCAAGATCCTTCGGGAGCCATGATCCCCGGAGTTAACATTAAAGTGGTGCGAAAAGGGCCGGCCGACCAGACAGATGTGTTGCGGCTCAGGTCTGATGCAAATGGACACTTTTCTGCGCAACTGACCGACGGAGTTTACATAGCTTTCTTTTCGTCCCCGGGGTTTCGCACTGAAATCGTGCCCTTCGAGGCGGCAGCACAAGGAGAGAAAGAAATGCTGGTTAAGCTCCAGATCGGCAGCGTAACCCAATCAATGAAGGGTGTGCACTTAGAGCTAAATGCCGCGACGCACTGACATCTCGAAAATCCTGATCATCGGCTCTGGCCCCATCATCATTGGCCAGTCGGCGGAGTTCGACTACTCCGGCACGCAGGCTTGCAAGGCGCTCAAGGCCGAGGGATTTGAAGTGGTGCTAGCCAACTCCAATCCTGCCACCATCATGACCGATCCGGAGCTTGCCGACCGCACTTACATCGAGCCGCTTACGCGTGAGTATCTGGAAGAGATTATTCGAATCGAGCGCGAGTTGTCGCCCGGACAGGGGTTCGCCGTTCTGCCCACGGTGGGCGGGCAGACCGCGCTCAATCTGGCGATTGAACTTTCTGACGGCGGCGTACTCGAGAAGTACAACGTGCAGCTCATTGGCGCGAATGTGGCCGCGATCAAGAAAGCCGAAGACCGTCTTTACTTCAAAGACGCGATGCAGAAGATCGGCCTCGATGTTCCCAAGTCGGCGCTGGTGAACAATCTGAAAGATGGCCTGGAATTTGCCGGCAAGATCGGGTTCCCGGTCATCGTGCGGCCCTCGTTCACGCTGGGGGGCAGCGGTGGCGGCATCGCTTACAACCGCGAAGAGATGCTCGAGGTGCTGGCTCGCGGGCTGGATTTTTCTCCCGTACACGAGGCGCTGATCGAAGAGTCAGTGCTGGGCTGGAAAGAGTACGAGCTCGAGGTGATGCGAGATCTGAAAGATAACGTCATCATCATCTGCTCGATCGAGAACTTCGATCCCATGGGCGTGCATACCGGCGATTCCATTACCGTCGCTCCGGCCCAGACACTGACCGACCGCGAGTACCAGGCCATGCGCGATGCTGCGATTGCTGTGATTCGCGAGATTGGGGTCGAGACCGGTGGATCGAATATTCAGTTCGGAGTTCATCCCACGACGGGGCGGATGGTAGTCATCGAGATGAACCCGCGAGTCTCGCGGTCGTCGGCGCTGGCTTCGAAGGCGACAGGATTTCCCATCGCCAAGATTGCCGCCAAGCTGGCCGTGGGCTACACGCTGGATGAAATTCCCAACGACATCACCCGCAAGACGCCCGCCTGTTTCGAGCCGACGCTCGACTACGTGGTGGTGAAAATTCCCAAGTGGCAATTCGAAAAGTTTCCCGGAGCCGATGAAAGCCTGGGACCGCAGATGAAGTCCGTGGGCGAAGTGATGGCCATCGGACGCACTTTCAAGGAAGCATTGCTGAAGGGCGTGCGCGCGCTCGATACCGGCAAGAAAGTTGGGGCGGAGAAGATCGAGCCGAAGATCCTCACCCAGCGACTGGTGACGCCGCATCCCGAGCGGCTTTCCTACGTTCGCTATGCGTTGCGCCAGGGCCACACGGTTAAGCAACTGGCCAAGATGACTTCCATCGATCCCTGGTTTCTGTACCAGCTCAAAGAGATTAACGACATGCAGCTCGAGCTGGAAAAGCATCCCATGGAATCGGTTCCAACCGAAGTGCTGCGCGAAGCAAAGCGCATGGGTTTCTCCGACGGGCGACTGGCTGGGGTCTGGCGGCTCGACGGCAAGGGAGCACAGGAAAAAGTTCGGCATCTGCGCAAGAAGCACGGCATTGCGCCGGTCTACAAGCGCGTCGACACTTGCGCCGCGGAATTCGAAAGCTACACGCCTTACCTATATTCGACGTACGAAGAGGAAGACGAGGCCACGCCCACCGAGAAGAAGAAAGTCATCATCCTGGGCAGCGGGCCCAACCGCATCGGGCAGGGAATTGAGTTTGATTACTGCTGCTGCCATGCTGCGTTTGCGCTGCACGACGACGGTTACGAGACGATCATGATCAATTGCAATCCGGAAACCGTCTCGACCGACTACGACACCAGCGATCGCCTCTACTTCGAGCCGCTGACTCTCGAAGATGTGTTCGCCATCTGCGAGCACGAAGCGTCTTCCGGTGCGCCCGTTGGTGTGATCGTCCAGTTCGGCGGCCAGACGCCCTTGAATCTGGCGCTGCCTCTCAAGGCGGCGGGCGTGAGCATTATCGGCACAT
>Ga0207100_1197_pt1 | contig 12844 bp, 7 predicted proteins | sample Alteio_BWMinHeat_82_FD_153520 | JGI IMG/M metagenome (GOLD analysis project Ga0207100, IMG submission 153520) | Enriched cells from forest soil in Barre Woods Harvard Forest LTER site, Petersham, Massachusetts, United States -... | ecosystem: Environmental > Terrestrial > Soil > Temperate forest >...
CGTCCTCCGTCTCGCATGCCGGAGTAATAGTTCTGATTGACGCGATTGTCACGGCGCTGGTTGGAGTAGGTCTGGTTATTCTCGTTGTCCTGGCGCTGATTGGGATATTGTGCCGGGGCGGGGAGAGTTGCGAGAAAGAGAAGCGGGATGAGGAGGAGAATCGTGCCAAGTTTCTGGGGGCGTGCCGTTTGCATAGTGACTCCTTGGGCTAGGTGATTGGATGCCGATTCTTCTGGGGTAAGTCCCCATCTTTTTTGCGGGATTCAGGGTTGGCAGGGCGGGCGAAGAGGATATCTTAAGCCATTCCCTTAAGCGACTTAAGGCGGTCGAGCATCCCGTCCGCCTACCTGTTCGCGAGGTTGGTTCGAACCAAGCTGAAGATCATCTCATGCTGCGGCGTTCTCAGCATGGGGAAACTTTGGCAGAATCTTCATCTTCTGGGACTCGCCTCTGGGGGCTTGGCTAATTTTGAAGACGCTGGGCGGCCTATTCGGCTGAGGACTCAAGGGAGTCGTGATCGGCGGAGCCGCCGGCGCAGGCATCGGAGCCGTCGCCGGGCAAGCCAACCAGAACAACCGGCAGACCGACCATCGCAGGGAAAACTACTAGCCTTACCCAGGCAGCTCACAAGCTCGCCACAGCAGCACGAATGAAAGGAACAAGAAACATGACATTCCGCCTTCTTCGCACCTCTGCCCTCTCGTTAGCCGCCGTCGCCGCCCTCTCGCTCTCAGCGGCTTCAGCGCAATCTCATAAAGCCCCCGCACAGAAAACACCCTCGTCGGTCAGCGACATGTCGGTCCCCGACACCGACGCCCCACATAACTGGACGACCGACCAGATCATAACCGCCACCGTCCATCAAGCCTGGGTTCTTAGCGGCAAGGACGAGGCCAACTTCTTCGAGATCGTCAGGGAACTCGCCGAAATCTCTGCCACCAACCGCAACATGGCACTCCCGGACAGCCCCGCCGCAGGCCGCCGCGCCGGAGCCTATATCAAAGCCCAGGCGAAGCTCGACCATGACCAGCTCCTTTACGCCATTGTCGACAAATCCGTCCGCATGACCGGCACCAAATCCTCTTCCCCTCCTGCAGGTAACTGACGCCGCCCGCTCATTCATCGCACTGCTACCTCGTGCGATGAGTTTGGAGTTTCTGGACCCTGAGGGCAAGGAAATCGGGATAACTCCTTACGGAACCCTGCGCGGTCCTATTTTTACTCCGGCGCTTACACCCGCGGAATTGTTTGTTAAACCAGCCACAAGGGGGGTACTATGGGCCTGATTGATGGGTCAAAGATGCGGTATTCACTGATTAGGCGTACTCCAAAAGACCTCTAAGGGGGCCAGTAATGAACCTTCCCAAGGCCATGTTGATTGTTACCTATCTATTAGTGTCTTCACGTTCAGGAATAGCTGATTCCTTGCTCGTGGGGACGGATCTGTCAACCTCACAGCAGGGACCAGAACTGTGTCCAGTTGTAAATGGGTGTCAAATCCGGGTCCAGCAATTCACGTTGCTCGCTCCGGTTGTGGTCGATAATATCCAGGTTGCGATGAGCGGTCCCGGGTACTCCGGCGTTCTCAGCCCAGAGAGTTTCGGTATCGGCTTGGGGAGCAAATTAGATGTAGTTAGCACGGTCATCGGGTCTGGCGTGGTAACTGCTGATCCAAACCAATATCCCCCAATTACAGAGTTGTTTGACTTTGCGGTTCCGTCGCTACACTTGCAGCCGGGAACCTACTATCTTGAAGCCACGGGGTTAAATGCGATGTGGAACAAGGCCTCACCACTAGTGACTTCTGCAGGGGCAGTTGGGCAGGGTCTTGAATGCGATGATCCAGGATTCAACAACTGCAGTGATCCGACCAGATGGAATCCCGATCTGTTCGACTATGCATTCCAGATAGATGGAACCGTCGACACGCAGGAGCCCTCCAGTTGGTTCCTATTCGGCACTGGACTCGTCGCGGTCGGCGCCATCGTCTGTCGCAAATCACATCGGTTGATTATATGACTTGTTTTAGTACTTTAGGACGTAAAGTAGAGAAGGGGGACCCCCGAATCTCAGGCGTTCACTTCCAGGCGGTCAGGCGGTCAAGCTGACGCCACTTGTAGATCGCAATGGAGATCACCCAGCTCATGACAAAGAGTCCGACGATGAAGTAGCCGAGCAAACCGAAGTTGCCATTCAACAGAGGCGCTCAACTAGAACGGGCTACCTACACGCTTCGCTCGAATCGACGCAGATGTAGCGGGAGCGCGCCGATGTGTTCCCGAGCGTAGTAAGCGTCTTTGTCGCGACTGCCACCCTTGGCAAGCGGCGAACTCTGACAGACAGGTGGCGTGGAAACGTCAATCGTTGCCGCCAACAGGTGGGGCCAGGAGCTCTCGGAATCGGGAGCGTTCAACGGACAGGCTCTTGCGGCCGGGTACGGTCTTCAGTGAATGCGCGTTGACAAAATATACCTTGAAGCCACGCTCTTCCAGAATCTGAAACAGTGGGATCCAGTACACCCGGTGGATTCCATCGCTACCGTCCGGATGCGACAACGCTTCAGCCACTCGGCCAAGGCGTATAGATCGCAGGTGAGGCTGCTGAACCGTAAGCGTGCGGGATTCTCTCCGGCCACAGGAGGTACGAGTTTGAGCGCGGATTTGAGCAGTAAACTTGCCCCTTTTCCGGACCTCGACAAGGCCCAATTGCTCAAGGTTTGGGCCGAAAATTTCGCCCAGGGACCGCCCCCCTTGTCCAGACCTTCTTCGGCTGCTCTTCATATCTCGGATGCACAACCGACGATTGACTCCGTTCCGCATGTCGCACTTCTCCTGAGGGGCGGCGGTTTGCCGCCCCCCAATCCTTTTTGCTTCCGCAAAGCAATATACCTGCTCGACTGATCAATGGTTATGAGGTCGGAACTAAGACCCATTCCTGATTGGAGTCGCCATTCGCGGACCATTGATCGATTGCCGCGCCGTGGGTTTTTGTGTTCCCATACACATCCATGTCGTCTGTGCTGTACGAGTTTTCTAAAGTGTAGGTGTAGAGGAGCGAGCTCACCGGTTGCAGTATCCACAATTGATTCGCAGCGCCTGTGTATGTCAATTGTTCAAGCTGCGTTCCTTGTGTCGTTGAGTTCCCTGGGTCTCCTGCTACCAGACTGCTATTCTGGTTGGTTAGGTAATAATCGCTGCCGTTGGGACTGATTGTCCACCATTGGTGATTGGCGTTGAAATCATCCCACTGCACCAAGCCGGCTCCGGGAGACGTTGACGAACTGGCGACATCGAGATCTTGCTGATCCAATACGCTCATCACCTTATAGTTAGACGCCTCTGTCACTCGTACTGCGTCTGGCACGACATAGTATCCTGTCGATGCGGAATCCTTTGTTCCTGTTACGCGAAGTTTGAGTGTATGAGTGCCAGCGCTAAGGAACGGACTGGTCCAGATTAATTGATCGCCGGACCGGGTCGGCGCGTAAAAATCAACGTTCGTCTCTGAACCTCCATCTACTGAAACCGCCCCTAGACCTCCGTTAACGTCCAGCAGGCCAATGACCGCGACTTGCGTCCCAGAAAACTGAATAGTGACGTAGTCATTTGTGTTCGAACTCCAGGAGTTAGTCATGTTGTACATGCTCGGAGTGGAAGCTGTACAAGCCGACGTGCAGTTGGTCCAGCTACCTTGATAGTTGAATTGAAGACTTCCTGTTCCAGTTTGACTATCGTCGACAAAGACAACTCGGCTGCCTGAATATTCGCTGGCCCCGATATCGTAGCCGCCTCCCTGCGGAACCGGGTTTCCGAAAAAGTCATGTGTTCCGGGAGAACATGTCCCGGAGATACTGGCACAGACATTAGTGCCGGTGTCGATGGCGGGAGAGCCAGATTGCAGCGAAAATGCTGTTGGAGAGATTCCCGCTGTATGGTAGGTAGGGGAGTTCAGATCTGGATTGCTGTTTATCCCGTGCGTATCTGCACCTGATCCCGATACGTAAGACGAGAAGCTGGAATATGTATTGCCTCCGTACTCCCAGTAGAGCGTGCCTGAGGTCGTGTAGTAGTCGTTGTAGTCGACCGTGAAGGCCAGGCTTCCGCCGACCAGGCTTTCAACCTGCGACCCCGTCGAGTAGACGATATTATTTTTGTAGAAATTTGGCAGACTTCCAGAGAAGAGAGTGGTGCCGGAAGCCGAGTTCACCTGCAGTTCTGGATCGTTCGACAACACGGGGTTCCAATACGAAGTGTTGTTATACACCTGCACTCCATTGATAGAGCCGCCGTCGAACGCGTACAACCAAATGTCGCCTGGGACATTGACGCCGGAATAAGAGCTCTGATTATTGTTGTTTGAACAGACGTTGTACCGAACGATCGAGTTTGTTGTCGCAGCCGACTCTCCGCCAAACACTGAGACGCAGTAGCCTTCGTTATCATGAGCGTAGTTATATTCGACAGTTCCGTTCGTGTCCCAATAGTCGATGTCGTACCCGCCGCCGTCGTTGCTCCATGTCTTTGCTCCGTAGCTCTCGTTGTATCGGATATCTGAATTGGTGCTGTTGTAAACCCAGATGGAGTTCGGCGTCGACCCCGTACAGGATGAGCATTGTCCGCTGTTGTAGGCGATGTTCCCCTGGATTAAGACGTTCTGTGCGTTATTGACAGTAATTCCGTCCCCGGCAACATCGTGCACCAGAGAGTTCTCGACCGTAATATTGTTTCCCTTTGAAGCCGTATTCGATTCAAACTCACCCGCAGAGATGAAGATTCCCTCCGCAATGTTTGTCGAGTAGGCTTGAACTCCGTTGAGCGTTACATTGCTTATCGTCTCAGACGCAGGATTTGTGGTGCTGATGTAAATCTCACCGCCGGAGAAAAGCCTTTGCGTCGACCTCCCGGTGACTCCAGTGGCCGTCAAATTGGTTAACGTAAAGCCCGAGATGGATGTCCCGGCAACGGTGTGGATCTCGATGCCGTATGTCGTCCCCCCTTGCAGTACAAGATTCTGAACGACCCAGTTTGACTGGTTATACAGCTCGATGACCGCTGAATACGACGAACCCGCGTTGATAGTCGGGCGCGCGCCTGTCCCGTATGTATCGATCGTGATGGGCGATGCACTCGTCCCCGAGCCGGTTGGGGTCAACTGCCCATTGCATGTCGTACCACGGAGAAGCAGAATGGAATCCCCAGGACTGTATGAATGACCGTTTGCCGACGATAGCGTGTTCCACGGAGAAGAGCTTGTTCCGCTGCCGTTTGTGCCGGCTGAGCAGTTGATGTAGTAGCTTGCGGCGCCGGCGCGCGCAATTGGGAGAAGGGTGAGTAGCGCGAAGATGAGCAATCCGCGCTTTATTAGGCCTGATACTGGTATACGCATAGAATCCTCCTTCAGGTTTGGTTCGGGGCTTGTGCCCGCTTCACTGCGGTTGGTCTGCGCGGCGTTGCTTTACTCCGCCAGCTCGCAGAAGACGGAAATACTGCCAGATGGGCTGCGCAGTCGACTCTGTGCGTCCATCTCTGACCCACCTCACGCCACTAGACCCTCCTTTCAGGTTCGGTGTGAGTTGTGGATGGCTCGCAATCACTCTGCGCGACGCCACTCGGGCCGGTCGCGCTTCAGGACTCTGGAGGTATTGACTTCAAGTTCGAAGGTGGAGACTTTCCCAGGGTGCGCCCACACGACACAACCAGAGCCGGAGACTATGAAAGTGCTGGGAACTGCGCTTACATCTAACTGCTGGGCAACGTTGCCGCCTGGATCGAGGACAAAAGCAACATCTTGAAGACCCCAGTCATAGAAAGCATTACGAAGTGAGCTGAACTCCTCTTGGCTCGTACGCTTCGCCGGCGCATAGTCGGCTAACGCACCGCGGACCCCCCAGCTCGTGTGTTGGTGGATGAAGCTTTCCAGAACCAACGCTTGCTGCCGTGACTCTGAAGCTTCAGTATCCGGTTGCATCTTCACGAAAGCGAGAATTGTGAATGATCGTCCCGGACTTGCCAATTTCCACGAACGTCCCTCAGCGTCCTGTGTCTCCAGGGAAATGCCTTGCCCAGTTGGACATTGAAAACTGCGTGGATCTGAAACCGGTGGTGACGCTAGAGACAAATTGTCTCCGCCCCAGCTGAGCAGCGAGGCTATGAACAGCTTCAGACCCCGCCCAATCAAGGGAGAAAAGCACAGTCTAACGAGAAAACGCTGACTCATAGAAATCCCAGTGCCTCCTACGACCGGACTCAAACTTATTGCTGTCACCGAACTCACTCAATCGGGGGCCGGGACACAGCTAATGTTGAATCTTCTCGGCGCCACCGAGGTTGAACGTTTGCATCCCAACGGGCGTTCCGAGCAGCTGGCGCAGCGCCAACTCGAGAGATGAGAAGGGCGCCAACCCAGACCATCTCTTTACAATTCGTCCATTTCGATCGACTAGAACAACACCGATAGAAGCTTTCCCGCCAAACGCTTGCTTAAGCGCACCTTCGCTTGAAGATTTGAGGAAACGGATTTGCTCGAAATTCCAGTCATTCGCCCAATTGCTCGCGGCGGCCGAGCTAAGCGCAGTATCCGAAACCACATAGATGTGCAGTCCCAGAGGGGAGAACTGCTCCTCCATGCTTTTCAGCACTGACATCTGCTTTCTGGATCCGTCGGAGCCCGGAAAGCTCTCAGGTGTCAGCCGCGCAATGAGAGACCATCCATTTGACGGGAAATCAAGCCCGCCAATATTCAAACGCTCGCTGGGAGCGGCTCGAACTTGCTTAGGCGCATGGCTGACTGCGCCGGCACAAGCGTCCATTTCATTTCCATAGATGTCGTGTTCGAGCAAAGGCTTGGCGAGCTCACAATGCGAATCGCCAGAATGAAACAATCCATCCACCTTTGCACTCGTGAGAGAACTTCCAATCTCCTGGCCTGCCCGTTGAGCGTCGGCCAATGTTCGATAGCTCTTGTCATCGAATCTCCACTCCGGAGACACACCGGCTACGATTTGGTACTCGTTATCGGAGAGCTGGAGTCCGCCGGTCACTCGCGTAAGATTCTCGGAGCGGCTGATGACGAGGTTGTTACGCAAAGCACGCAGGCCGGAAGGATCGACGGCCGCATCACTGACGATGGCCGCGGTGTCAATCGGCGGGTCCCACAATACTGTGTTCCCATAGACATCAATTCCCCTCAGACTTCCGCCCGGAGTTGTGCTGAAGAACATCGCCCCTTGCCGTTTTGCCTCTCGCGGGCTTCGACCATTATCGACACACAGGTTCCCGCGAATGACGCTGTCGACGCTATCACTCGGACCCCCCTCAACACCAAATGCACTGACACAATATCCTTGAGAGTCGTGGCCGAAGTTGTATTGGACGACATTCTTAATGTTGCCGTAGTCGATATCGAATACACCGCCGTCAACGCCCGGTGAGTCAGAGAAAAAGCCCTCGTTGTATTGAACAACGCACTCCTCGCACATCCATTCCCAAATGCTATTTGGCGTGCCGATGGTCTCGGAGTATTGCAGCCCAGTGTCCCATGCGACATTCCATTCGAGGATCCCATTCTTGACCAGCATCAGAAGAATCCCGTCGCCGGCTACGTCATGCACGACGGAATTCCGCACCACGACATCACTGCCTCGTACGGGCTTGGAGTCTGAAGTGAAAATACCCGCGCTAATAAAGATCCCGGCCCACTGCATGGTGTTATACGCTGTCACTCCATCGATCACTATGTCGTGGAATAGGGTCGACGCACCTGATTGAGGGGTTATGACAATAAGCCCGGTCTGCTTTTGCTTTGGAGTGCCCGGCACGTCGTGGACAATGAGGTTAGACAGACGGAAATGGGTCAGGCTTGAAACCGATCCACTAATCAACAGGCCGTAGGGGCTTCCTCCGACCAGTTCAAGACGCGAAATCTCCCAATGATCCTGATCGGCGAGCTTAAGAGCCGCCTCGTGATTGTCTCCGAAGATGATTGGGAGTGAGCCAACACCATAGGGTCCGATCAGGATGGGCCGCTGACTATCACCCGAACCTTTCGGATTTAGCATCCCATGGCAGATAGACCCACGCCTCAAAAGAAGTTGGTCACCAGGATGAAACATGTGCTCATTGGCTTGGTTGATGGAATTCCATGCTGTGCCTGGACTCAGGGAGTCGGCGCCTTTCTGTGAGGCGCTGCAGTCAAGGTAGTGCACCGCCTGGGCAGTGGCTGCAAGGGAAAATAGGATTGAAATCGAGATCGTTGCAATGTGAAGCAAATGGCATTTCAGCACCCGCATGAATAGCCGCCTCGCCATTACCTGGATCCGCCTTTTGCACATCGTAAGAAAACTTCAACTCAAGCTTCGGTGCGCAGTGGCGAATCGAAACTTGGGTTTAAATCCCAACGCTGTCAAGCCAGGTCGATCCGCAGAGGTCGCATGGGAGGGGCGGCCGACGGCGCCGCCCCCATCATGCTGAACATCTTCACCACTGCATTCTTGCGCCGAATTGCCCGTTACGCGAAATGCCCTGTACTCCGGTCACGTAGCCGAAGTTGGGGCTGGTGATGTCTGTGACCGGATCGTTGAAGTAGTGACGATTCAACAGGTCGTAGAACTCAACACGCAATGACAGCTTGAACCTACCGTCAGGGCCAAAGGACGTGTACTTTAGGAATGACGCGTCTTCATCCGCAAAGCCAAAACTGCGCAGTTGGTTGAGGGCTTCGGGACCTGTTCCCAACTGCCCAAATGGAGGTTGGCTAAACAATGTGCCGTCGAAGTACTTATCCGTCGAGGCGGCTGTTGCACCAGTGACGGGGGCAAAGCTACCGCTATGGAACTTTCTACCAAAATTGCCATTGAGGTTCACGTTGGGATACACGGCGGCCCATGAAATGTACGGGTAGGGATTTGCAGCCCAAACGAAGAGTGGTGCACCACTGGTGTAATGGACAAGCGCCGTTGCGTTCCATCCGCCAACAAACATACTAAGAACTCTGTTGTTTGCCAGGAATCGCTTGCCCTGACCAAAGGGCAATTCGTACGACACATAACCCTTAACAATATCCCTTACATCAGCCGCCGCTGGGACACGCGCTTCCTGATCGAGTTTAGAGAAATCTTGGAAGCCGCCGTTGGTCCAAGTTTCTTCAAAGTTTGTGCCCGTGTCTCCGAGGGAGCGAGACAGGTTGTAGCTCATATCAAACGTAAAGCCTGATCCCGTACGCTTCACGACTTCCACTTGCATCGCGTCGTACGTTGATTTGCCTTTGGGCGTTCCCACATAGTAGAGCGGTCCATATGTGAGCGCCACCTGCGGAAATGGTGCAATCGCTTGATACGCAAAGCCCTGGAACCCCGAATACGGGTAAGGCACGCCTGCCGCTGACGCTGAAAGGGCATCTGATACCCAGTTCCATTCATTGCCTGAGTTCATAAGCTTTAGGAAGGTGCTCGCGTCAGGCTCGTTATAGGCGAGATTGCCGTCGTGTAAGCGTTCGCCGCGACTGCCCACGTAATTCAGACTCACTCGGGTATCCTTCGAGATCCCGTACTCCACACCAGCATTGAACTGATGTATGTACCCCTGGCTTAGCATGTGGGGATCTACGTTGACTTCACCCCATATGAGGGCTTCGGGGTCCTTCGTCGGTGGCACGTACACACCCTTATACCCGCTGTCCCAATTGAATGCCGCAGCCCTCGTGCCAGTTGGGTTGACAATGTTTGTGCCCCTGTAGCCCGGCGCGAATCCATAAGGTGTTCCATTCCAGAAGTCCGTGCCGATGGGGACATAGGTTAGGCCATACGAGGCACGCGCCACCAGACGATTGGTGACTTGATACGCTGCCCCAACGTGGGGGCCAAATTGCTTCCAATCAGTGCTTCCCTCGAATGTGGAGCTGCCAGTGCTAGCAAACCGCTGCAGACCAGGGATCTTAAGTGTCGGATCGATCATCGTGGTGTTGAAGTTTGCCCAATGCCCATACTTCTCTGTCAAAGGCGTCGTATAGTCCCAACGCAACCCAAGATTCAATGTCAACTTGTTGTTGATTTTGAAGTCGTCTTGAGCGAAAAAGGAGCCCGAATCACGACGGCCATACAGCGGAAGCCCCACATCTGATGATGCCTTCTGAACGTCTCCGAGCAAGAAGCTGGCAAACCCGAACCCAACCTGGGACGCATAAGCCGCATTCGGCGCGCCGGTCTGACTTGGGTCAAAACTAAAGTGAAGAGTCCCGGTTCCTGAAGAGCTGCTGATCGGCTGCCTCCAGAATTCACCTCCTACCTTGACCGTATGACGGCCAACTACCCACGAGATCGTGTCGTTGAGAATGTAGGTTTCGCCGATGTAGTCGTTTGTCCAGCTGTTTCCGATGTTCGACTCTGCCACGCCGTTGCGTGAGGCGCCGAAGGTGATTGCAGGAAAGTTATGCCATCCTGTCTCTCCGAAGCCAAGAGTGCTCGGCCAGTCCCCTGAATCGACCTGGACGTTACCGTTCCAATAGCGGTTATACGTGACACTGGCCACATTCAACAGGTTAGGCCGAATGGTATAGGAATCACTAACACGATACGAATGGCCCGTGACCAGTTGCGTACGTGAATCGGAAAGCGGTCCACCGTCAGCTGTACCTGGGGCCCATGCCGCCGCAAAATTCGCGAGAAGGCGTGGGGTCTTGTGGTATATAAACGATCCGCTCAAATGGTTCTTATCGGTAAAGGTGTGATCAGCCCTGATGGACATTTCATTGGTCGTTTGCGATGGAGTCGCCGTCGCTAGGCCATATTCGTTCTGACTCATCGCATTCGAGGCCGGCTTGTAGCTCTTCTGGTACACCTGGATGATCTTCTGCGCGACGCTGCTGAATCTGCCGCTTGGAATGACATTTCCGGGAAATACGTTGCCCGTTGTCGGGTCAAAGATGGCGCCTTGATAGATCGAGTTCCCTGCGCCGTCCTTGCCAAGAACCACGCTTGTATTTAGCAAGCCGGTAAAATTACCGGCTAGAAGCGCGGCCGTTGGCACTGTGATCGAAAGGCTGCCTGGAGTCAGGGAGTTTTGCTGATAGCGCTCGAAGGCACCAAAAACGAAACTCCTATTCTTGATAATGGGCCCGCCGGCACTGAATCCATAGTCCCAGAAGCGAGACTTGGCTTTGCGGATTCCTGCGTTGTCGTTTGACCAGGTGTTCGCATCCAGAATCTCGTTGTGCCCGTAGCCGAACGCGCTGCCATGAAAGCTGTTTGTGCCGGACTTGAGTGTGAAGAACTCGACACCGCCGGGAGTACTCGCATTGGCCGCGCTCAGCCCGCTGGTTTGTACATTTAGCTCTTGAACTGCTTCCATCGGCGGACCATTTTCCTGTTGGTCTCCGGTAATCGTTGCTGTCAGCGAAGTGCCATCAATCTGAACGTCCTTGGTGAAGTTTTGCGTACCGTTAATGGTTGCGGTATATGGCGACTTCACCCCATATTGGGTACTCTCTTCCACTCCAGGCATCACGGAGAACGCAAAGTTTTCGACATTGCGGCCACCACTGACGTTGAGTGGCAAGTCCGTCGTAATGCTGGCCTTGATGTCCGAGCCAACATTGGATGTCTCTGTATCGAGCACGGGAGCATTGTCAGTTACGTTCACTACCTGAGTGCTCGACCCGATTTCCAAGGTGACGTCGATTTCTGCCATCTGCAAGGGAGATAGGGTGATTCCCTGACGTTCAAATTGCTTGAACCCCTGCTTCTCGATCTTCAGCGAATAGCGCCCGACGGGCTGATTCAGAATCGAATACATGCCGCGCATGTTGGTAACTGCTGTGGTCGATACACCAGTATCCACGTTGGTCGCCGTCACTCGCACTCCGGGAATCACTGCGCGCGTTGAATCCGAGACGGTGCCATTGATTGTCCCGCGGTCGACCTGGGCCTGCATGAGGATCGGCGTCACCAGGAGCAGCAAACCGATACCTAAACAACGCCCGAGAGCTCGCATATTGACTACCTCCTCAAACATTCGTACGAGGGCGGACAGTCCTGTTTTAATCGATTTCATAATGCCTCCCAAAATTGCGATTGAGTTACGACGATCAGCCGAGCGAGTGTGTGTGAGCTGCTTCATCTCTGGCTCGTTAGCTGACCACTGTCTTGGTCCCGTGTTGTGTTGTTTAGGTCAATCCGCGCCTCTACTTTGCCGATAGCCCCTGGCGTCAGAACAATTCCATACTCGTCGGTTCGCGAGCCGGCGATCTTTTCGTTCGCTGAGTAGAAGAGAGTGAATTTGCCGCCGTCTTCCTCGATCAGACCCAGCGGTGTTCTGACTTCGCTTCCCCAGATACCAGCACCGGTCTGAACCATTAGCTGAGATCCAGGTGACCAGTGAAGGCCGTCCTCCGAAAAGGTGTACCCAATCGAGTTAGGTTTATGGCTGTCGTAGACAGCCAGATATGTTCCGTCCTCGAGGCGCGAGACAATAGGGTTCTCGATAAAGACGGACTCCACCTTGAGCGGGTTCAACTCCGAGCATCGCTTCCATGGACCAGCAATTGTGGATGCCTGCGCCAACCCAACCTGCCAAAGCGATATGGGTAGACTTTCTGTTTTTGCGCTGCCGTAAAGGGCATACCAGGTTGAACCAACCCTATAGGGGAAAAAGGAATCTGTTCCCTGCAACCCCTCCCAATTGTCCGAATCCTTGTCCCTTTGCATGACGATTCCAACGTCCCTGTAGGTTCCCGCGATCCCCTTCCGTCCGTCTTCTTCTGAAACCGCGCGCCAGATGCGACCCTCATGATTGGTGAGCCATTGCTTCGCCGTGTCGGGAGCCGCCTCGTACGCCACGTAAAACAGATTCCA
>Ga0207100_1198_pt1 | contig 12673 bp, 9 predicted proteins | sample Alteio_BWMinHeat_82_FD_153520 | JGI IMG/M metagenome (GOLD analysis project Ga0207100, IMG submission 153520) | Enriched cells from forest soil in Barre Woods Harvard Forest LTER site, Petersham, Massachusetts, United States -... | ecosystem: Environmental > Terrestrial > Soil > Temperate forest >...
CTGTCCTGAAGGGAAACGTGCCTGTACCCGCGAATGCTCGGCCCTTTGTCCGGACCGTAGCGAAGTACTTCGTCGGGTCGAAGGAAGCCGACCACGACGACCACGACTCTCACTGACGCGCTAGCATCACGCCGTGGTTCAATCTGAAGCCGCCAGCCGGAGCACTCTCCGCTGGCGGCTTTCTATCTTGTAAGCAAACTCCCTGAAATCTCGTCTAAACAAATGGAATTCAATCCAGCCTGTGCGACGCGATCTCGCTTTTAAGTGCTTACCCGATAGACTGTTATCTTGACCCGCGACGCCCAATCAAGCCCCGAGCCGTCTCCGCGGGTGACCTTCCGCCACATTCTTGAATTCGCCTTTGCATGGAGCTTTATCCACGCCCTGCGCGTTCTTCCGCGCCGTCTGGCACGCGCCGCGGGAGTCGCCATCGCCACCATCGCCTACGCCGTCCTCGGACGCCTGCGCCGCGTCGGCCTGCGCAATCTCCAACTGGCCTTCCCCGAGATGTCCGCCAGCGAGCGCGAGCATATCCTGCGCCTCGAGTACCGTAACCTTGGCTGGCTGCTCGCGGAATTCTGCCAGATGTCGACGTACACGGCCGGATTCGCAGGCAGCTTCATTCGCTACGAGGGCCTCGAACACTACCTCGCAGCCCGCGATCGCGGCAACGGCGTCCTCGTGCTCACTGGACACCTCGGCGCGTGGGAGCTATCCAGCTACTACCACTCGCTCGCCGGATACCCGATGGGAATGGTTATCCGCCGCCTCGACAATCCGCTCGTGGACCGTATGGTCAACCGCATCCGATGCCTGCACGGCAACCGCGTTCTGCACAAGGACGACTTTGCCCGCGGCCTGCTCGCCGCCATGCGCACTGGAGAAACCGTTGGCATCCTGATGGACACCAACATGACGCCGCCGCAGGGACTATTCGTGCGGTTCTTCGGTGTGCCCGCGTGCGCCGCCTCAGGACTCGCCCGCGTCGCGGTCAAGACCGGCGCTGCGGTCCTGCCGGGGTTCCTGCTGTGGGAGGAGTCCGAGCGACAGTACGTGCTCCACTTCTACCCCGAACTGGCTCTCGTCTCCACCGGCGACGCGGAGGCAGACACCGCTGAGAACACTGCTCGCTTCACCGCTGTGCTCGAGGAAGCCATCCGCAAGTACCCCTCGCAATGGCTCTGGATGCATCGCCGCTGGAAGACACGCCCGCCCGGCGAGCCGCCAATCTACTGAGCGCCGCGGGTCTGCTATGTTGACGTGAGAGGCCCGACATTGAGCACAGGCAGCGAGATCGAATCAGTGCCCACGCCATCTCCGCAGCTCTCTGGTTCGCGCAACCGGCTCTGGCAGTCGCTAGCCGAGTTGCTGGCCCTCGCCGCCTTCCTCTTGGCGCTGATGTTTGCGATCGACATCTGCGTGGTGATGCTGACAGGCAACGGTTCGCAACACCGCGATTTCGTCTCCTACTGGGCCTCAGGACAGTTGTTCGTACACCACCAGAATCCTTACGACGCCGATGCCATTCGACGCCTCGAACTCGATCAGAGGTATCCCGCTGAGCACCAGGTCCTGATCGTGCGCAACCCACCGTCAGCCTTGGTGCTGGTCGCGCCTCTCGGGTTCGTAAGCTACCGTGCGGCTGCCTTGCTCTGGTCGTTGCTGCTGGTCGCCTGCTGGATCGTATCCGTTCGGATGCTATGGGTGATGCAGGGCCGCCCCACACAGCGCTTTCGAGTCCTGGGCTACTCCTTCCCTCCCCGGCTCGTGCCTCTGCTCTTCGCCCCGGCTCTGATGTGTATGCTCGCTGGTCAAACGGGACTCTTCGCGCTCCTGGGACTGGTTCTGTTTCTGCGCTTCCATCGATCGCAGCCATTTCTCGCCGGAGTCGCCCTCTGGCTCTGCGCTTTGAAGCCTCATCTGTTCCTGCCCTTTGCCGCCGTTCTACTGCTGTGGGTGATTGTCACGCGCAGCTACCCAGTCCTCGTCGGAGCAATCCTCGCGCTCGCCACAAGCACCGCCGTTGCGCTGCGCGTGGACCCCTTAGCTTGGGCGCAGTACACCCAGATGATGCGGACCATCGGGATCGAACGGGAATTCATCCCGTGCCTCGGCATCGCACTGCGCTTTGCCATCAACCCGAGTGCGACGTGGCTGCAATACGTCCCTGCAGCTCTCGGCTGTATCTGGGCAGTCTGGTACTACTGGAGCCGCCGCGACCACTGGGACTGGTTGCAGCACGGCCCACTTTTGGCGCTCGTCTCGATGCTGGTGAGTCCATACGCGTGGGTTACCGACCAGGTACTCGCCGTGCCCGCCTTGATGTGGGCCGTGCACCGGACCAGCCGAGGAATCCTGCTTCCGCTCGCCCTGGCAAGTGCCGCCATCGAAGTCGCTGTGCTCTGCAATATCTACATGCACTCGGCGTTCTATCTTTGGACCGCGCCGGCGTGGCTGGCCTGGTATCTCTACGCCGCGCGCTATCCGGACCATGCTGATTTGGCATCTCACTGAGAGTAGTTGCTGTTCGTGTTAGCTCAGGAGATCATCATGTCGTTTGGAATCTACGCAGTCGGATACCTCATTTTGATCATCGGCATTGCCTACCTCGCCCATCTGATGCACGTCCCGCAGTCATATATCGTGGCGACCTGCATCATCCTCTTTGGAATTGGCATTGTGACCGGCGTCCAGCGCACGCGGGGCAAAGATCCGAACTAGCCGCACTACAAACCCAGATTCGAATCCGGCGCGCATTTACAATCGGAGTCGTGGACACCTCGACAATTGTCATTCTGGATTTTGGGTCGCAATATACCCAACTTATCGCGCGCCGTATTCGCGAGTTCAACGTTTTCTCAGTGGTGTTACCCTGCACCGCTCCGATCGACCAGATTCAGGCGCTTGCGCCGCTTGGCCTGATTCTCTCCGGCGGCCCAAGCTCGGTGTATGACGCCGATGCCCCAGCAGCCGATCCAGCGCTGCTTGCGATGGGTGTTCCGGTGCTCGGCATCTGCTATGGACTGCAGTTCATCGTGCAACGACTGGGTGGGCGAGTGGAACCTGCGGCGGCACGCGAGTACGGCCATGCGCAGGTGGAGGTGATCGCAGAAACGCCGCTGTTTCGCGGCCTGCCGAAGACACTCGATGTCTGGATGAGTCACGGCGACGAGGCAAAGACACTGCCCGACGGCTTCGTGCTGACAGCAAAGACATCGAACGCGCCGGCCGGCATCGCCAACCAGTCTCGCCGCATCTGGGCCGTGCAGTTTCATCCCGAGGTCGCTCACACGCGCCAGGGCATGGAACTGCTGCGCAACTTTGTACTCGACATCTGCGGCGCGAAGGCCGACTGGACACCCGAGCATTTCATTCAGACCACGGTGGATCGCGTGCGCGAGCAAGTCGGCGAAGGCCACGCCATCTGCGGCCTCAGCGGCGGCGTCGACTCGTCGGTCGCTGCCGTGCTGGTCTCGCGTGCCATCGGCGATCGCCTGACCTGTATCTTCGTCAACAATGGCGTGCTGCGCAAAGATGAGTTCAGCAAAGTCCAGAAGACCATGCGGGAACAACTCGGCCTGCGCGTGGTGGCGGTCGATGCGAGCGAGCGATTCCTCGCAGGTCTGACTGGCGTCACCGATCCTGAGCAGAAGCGCAAGGTTATCGGCGGCGAATTCATCAACGTCTTCGACGATGAAGCGAAGAAGATCTTCGAGTCCGAGAAACATCAAGGCGAAGAGATCGCCTGGCTCGTCCAGGGCACGCTCTATCCCGACGTCATAGAGTCGTCCAGCGTCAAAGGCCCGTCGCAAACCATCAAGAGTCACCACAACGTCGGCGGACTACCGCCGGACATGAAGCTCAAGCTGATCGAGCCCCTCCGCGATCTCTTCAAAGATGAGGTGCGCCGCATCGGCCGCGACCTGGGCATGCCCGAGGACATCATCGAACGCCAACCCTTTCCCGGGCCGGGTCTCGCCGTGCGCATCCTCGGCGAAGTAACCGAAGAGAAGATCGCCCTCCTTCAAGAAGCCGATGCGATCGTCGTGGAAGAGATCAAGGCGGCCGCACTCTATCGCAAGGTCTGGCAGTCATTCGCCGTCCTTCTGCCCGTGAAGAGCGTCGGCGTCATGGGCGATCAAAGGACCTACGGCTACACCTGCTGCGTGCGCGCAGTGCAGTCCGAGGACGGCATGACCGCAGACTGGGCGCCTCTGCCTTACGAGGTCCTGCGCGCTATCTCCAGCCGCATCGTCAGCGAGGTGCGCGGGATTAACCGCGTCGTCTACGACATTACGTCCAAGCCACCCGGCACGATCGAGTGGGAGTGATTGCACCCCGCCAGTTTCGTGGTGGCCTATTGCGCCTCGGTCAATAGCACAATGTCGACGCGCCGATTCCGTGCCCGGCCCTCCGCAGTAGAGTTGCTCGCTGCCGGATGAAACTCTGCATATCCGGCGACCGACATCTGCTCGGCACGAATATTGGGGTGCAGCAGGAGGTGCCGCGCAATACTGCTCGCACGCGAGCTCGACAGCTCCCAGTTGGAGGCAAACTGCGGAGTGTGGATCGGCACATTGTCGGTATGGCCCTCTACACGCAGAGGCGCCTCCGGCAGCACGGCGGCGATGCGGTCCAGCACGGGCAACGCGGACCCGCGGATGTCAGTCGCTCCCGAGTCAAAGAACCCAGCCTCCTGCAGCGAGATCACGAGCCCGTTGACGGACTGGTGAATCGCAATCATGCCCTGGGCAATCTCCGGCTGCGCGCTCTGCTCAATGTGTTGCCTCACAATCACGATCGACTCAGGAGTCGACCGCAGGGGCACGGACACGATGGGCGGCGCGCCCGACCCGCCACTGCCGATCAATGCCGTTTCGGACGGCAACGCAGAATGCGGCTCGAAGATGCCCATCTGATTGAAGGCCGATTGAATGGAGGCAGCAAGCTCGACCTTCTTTCGCATGTCCGACTGGCCGGTCGCGAACAGAACCACAAAGAAGGCGAACAGCAATGTAATGAAATCCGCGTACGACACCAGCCAGCGATCGTGGCTGACTTTCCCCTGCCTCTTCTTTCGCATCACGCCGCTTCCCTTCCCTTGCCGTCAAACAGGAACGTCCGCAGCTTGATTTCGATCATCCGCGGATTCATCCCTTCCTGGATCGAGATGACTCCTTCGAGCATCATTTCCTTCACGATCTGCTCTTCCTGCTGGCGAATTCTCAACTTGCCCGCAGCCGGGAGAAAGACTAGATTGGCAAGCCCAACGCCGTAGATAGTTGCCACAAACGCGATCGCGATGCCGCGCCCGACCTGCGTGATATTGTCCAGCCGCTGCATCACCTGGATCAGGCCGATCACCGCTCCAATGATGCCCACGGTGGGCGCAAAGCCGCCGGCAGATTCGAATACCTGCGGAATCCGCTCCTCGCCTTCAGCTTTGTTCTCCAGTTCCAGGCGCATGATCTGGCGCACCGCAGCGGGTTCGGTGCCGTCGATCGCCAACATCAGCGCCTGTTTGAGAAAGGCATCCCCGACCGCCGGCAGGTCGGCGTCGAGAGAGAGAATCCCGCTCCTGCGCGCCTTGATCGCGAACTCCACGAGTTGAAGAACGATGGCTTCGCTCTTCGTCCCGCTTGAAAAGAAGACGCGCATGAATTGTTTGAGCGCGGCGAGGAAAATGTTCATCGGAAACTGCAGCATCACCGCGCCCATCGTTCCGCCGAGCACAATCATCATCGCGGTCGGCTGAGTGACCTGGGCGATGCTGCCACCTTCGATCATTAGGCCGCCAAGAATCCCGATGATCGCGAGCAGCAGGCCCCCGACGCTGGCGATGTCCATGAAGTATGCCTCGGTCCCGATCCCGACGATTACCTACGGCTGGCTGTGCCTGGGTGGCAACGCGAGCGAGAATTGCGAAAGCAGCGCTCCCAGTGCAACCGCGCCATCCGGCCACGCAGCGCCCAGTACGCGCGCCCGGAACGAGACCGCCTGTGCCACTACATCCTCGCAGGACTCGCGAACGACAATCTTGTCGCCGGATAGCAGAGTCAATACCGTGTCCGGCGAAGCCTCAGCGTACTTCAGCAGATCGCAGTTCACAAACAGCTTCTGGCCATTCAGCCGCGTAAGTTCGATCATGATGGCTCGTTCCCTTCCCACTAAGTATCGGCAAAATCGCATCGGTAGTGATCGCAATAGGCCGGTAAGGATAAATCGCTGAAATTACTAAAGTGCCGATTGCGCTCGCCGATGAGGTGAGGGAACGCGGAGCCTCCCGCTCACTGTATCCGCAAGGACGGATTCGGTACCGGGGCGGGCAGTGCGCTAGCGACTAAATTTGTAACAACAGGAGCAGCAAATGTCCTTAGGAATCCTCAATAACATCTCGGCACTCTACGCGCAGAACAGCCTGAACTCGACCCAGAACAGCCTTCAAAACACTCTGCAGCAGCTCTCTTCCGGGTCACGCATTAACTCTGGTGCGGACGACGCTGCCGGTCTGGCCGTTGCCGACGGGCTGCACGCGAATGAAGCCGCCCTCACCCAATCCTCGCAGAACGCCACCGCCGGCATCGGCTTATTGCAGACCGCCGACGGCGCGCTCTCCCAGGTCACCAACCTTCTCGACCGCGCAGTCACGTTGGCCACTGAGGCCTCCAACGGCACACTCACCGGCGCACAGGTAAGCTCCGCGAACCAGGAGTACCAGAACATCCTTTCGCAAATCGGCAACATCGGCGCCACGACGAATTTCAACAGTTCGCAGGTCTTCAGCTCCAGTGCGACCAACATCGTTGTCACTGACGGAACTTCGAGCGGCCTGAATACCTACGCCGACATCGTCGGAGCCCTGACCACGGCCAGCGTGGGAACTACCGCCGCAGCCGCCGTCACTACCTCATCCATCGCGCCCACCTCCACCACAAGCCCCACAGGCGCCGTCACTAACACGGCAGGCGTCTATACATTCGCCCCCAACAGCAGCACGGACACCGTATCAGGCAAGTTCACCTACGCGGTAGGCTCTGGCACACCAGGCAGCGTTACTGTCACTCCGGGAACGACTCTCACGCAGTTGAAGGACCAGCTAAACGGGACCACCAGCTTTACCGCCGCCGGTCTCTCCGCATCGATCAACGGCAGTACTGGCGCTCTGCAAATCCTTGGACCGACCTCTGGCGCCAATGCCGCGGCGAACACCGTCAGCTTCTCCGGAACCAACCTCGTCGACGACGTCTCGTCTGCAGTTGGCATCGCCAACGGGGTCGTCGCGGCGCCTCCCACCAGCACCAACTCCACGATGACCTTCTCCGGCACCGGCGTCGTTGGCGGCGACAACCTCTCCGGCACCATTAGCTACCAGATTGGCAGCGGGTCAGCTCAGAACTTCACCCTCGCCGCTGGCACTACGATCAACGCCTCCGGAACGGGAACGGCCTCGACTGACATCGCGGCGCAGTTGAATGCGGACTCCACTTTCCACAGCTTCGGTCTCACGGCCTCCAGCTCGGGCAACGTCCTCACCGTCACCGGCGCTGCGGGCAGCGCGCAGACCATCACCCTCGGCACCGGCACGGTCAAGGATACGAGCCACAGCGGCATCACCGCCACCAACAACACCCTCACGGGCGCGGCCGGAACAGCCGGAACCAAGACTTTGACGTTTGCGTCCAACAACAGCGCAGTCACCGGCGCCATCCAGGTCAACGGCAAGAGCATCACCGGCGCCACGGCCGCAGCCATCCGCGATGCGATCAACAACGACACCGATCTGCAGGCTGCTGGCGTCACGGCCACTGGCAGCTCGAACGTCATCACCATCCACGGCGACTCGACCAAGGGCACGGCTCCTGTCATCGGGACCAACACCCTCAGCGACACCGGTCTTGGAGCGATCACGGCAGCCTCTACAACCAGCGGCTCCATCCACACAACCAAGCTGGCAGCCTTCTCCAGCACGGGCGCAGTGGTTGGCGGAAGCATCACCATCGGCGGCTCCAGCATTGCAATCTCCGGCAACATCACCGGAAATGCCTTGGCCTCGCAGATCAACGCCGCCATGGAAACCGCCGGAACTGGCGTCACAGCTAGCTTCGATGTGGCCAACAAGCAGCTCGTCATCGCTGGAAACGCCAACGGCAGCAATGTACCTACGGTTGACGCAACCACATTGACCGACGTAGGCGATCCCACATACTCCAGACTGTCGGCAACCGGCAGCACGGCGCAGGCCGCCACCGTCGGAACCCAGACTCTATCAGCCTTCTCTGCAAACACTGGCGTAGTCGGCGGCAACATCACCATCAACGGCCACCAGATCGCGATTACGGCGGCCTCCACCGGCGCATCCGTAGCTTCGCAGATCAGCGGCGATGCGACGATGATCACGGATCAGGTCACGGCCACCTACGACGCCAGTACAAGCACTCTGACCATCAATGGCGCCGCGGACGGCAGTTCGAACCCCACAATCAACACAAGCGCATTGACTGACACGGGCAACGGATCGTATGCCAATACGGTAACCCCCGGAGTCACTGCTCAGACCGCCGTCATCGGAACCAAGACGCTGGCCGCCTTCTCGGGCGAGGGCTCTGTGCTGAGTGGTAGCTTCAACATCAACGGCCATGCCATCAACATCTCCGGCACGACCACCGGAGCAGCCTTGGCCTCTCAGATCACCGGCGATGCCAACATGATCGCCGATGGCGTAACCGCCAGCTACGACTCAAACGCGCACGTCCTTACCATCAGCGGCAAGTCGGACGGAACATCGAATCCTTCCATTTCGTCCAACCTGCTGAGCGATGCCGGCTCTCCCTACACGGGAGCGCAGACCACCGGCGCCACCACCGCCAACCAGGCCACGATGACGATCGGCTCTTCTGACGTACTCAGCGGCGACATCACCATCAGCGGCATCCATATTACCGGAGCCACAAGCGGCGCAACCCTGGCCTCTGCCATCAACACGGCGGCCGCATCGGCCGGCATCGTAGCCAACTACAACTCCAGCTCAAGCACCCTAACCATCACGGCAAATCCTGGCGCGGGTACGTCTCTCAGCGTCACAAACAACAACCTGGTAGATGCGACCACGGAAGCGGTCAACCCCGTTACTGTTACCCCAGCCGTCGCAGGAGCCCAGACCACCTCAACCTTGGCTCTTGGTGGACACGCGGTAGCCGGAGATGTCCTCACCGGAAACCTCACCTATGCCGTCGGAGCAGGCTCGACCAACACCTTCAACGTCGCTGCGGGCACAACTCTGGATAACAACGGTTCCACCGGCCTCAGTGCTCGCCTGAACGCGGATGCAACGTTCCAGGGTCTTGGCCTCTCCGCCTCGATCACCGGAACCACGCTGACCATCAAAGGCAAGAACGGGGACGCCAGCACCATCACGCTCGGTCAGGGGACTTTGGCCGACTCCACCAACAACATCGCTACCTCGACGACCAACAACGTGACCACCGGCAACACGGGCATCGCAGCAACCAAAGTCATCACGCTCAATAGTGCCACCGACACCTTCGGCGGCGCCGTCAATATCAACTCCAATGGGCTGGGCAACGTAGCCGTCAACCTCGCCGGCCTCAATGGTCAACAGGCAGCACTCGCCATCACCAACAACGCCACGCTGTTCGGCCAGGGTGTGTCCGCATCCTGGAGCTCCACCAACAAACAGCTCACGATCACTGGCAACGGCAGCGGAACTTCCTTGGCCGTATCCGCCGTTACCTCCATCTCCGACAATGCAACCATCTCTGCTCCCACGTCGAAGGTGGATGCCACAGGCGGACCCGCCACCGGAGCCGCCTCCACCATCCAACTGCTCAGCGCCAATGACACCGTTTCAGGAGTGCTCAATGTAGTCGTCGGCAACACCGGCCTCGCCAAAGACTCCGTCTCGCTCAGGATCGCGCCCAACACGACTGGATCCGCACTTGCCAGCCAGATCAACAGCAATACTGATTTCCAGGCCGCTGGAGTCGCAGCGAGCTACAACTCCAACACCCACGCCGTCACGCTCACGGGTCCAACCGGCCTGACCAACTCGCTGGATACGTCCGCCAGTGTGCTCACCGACGCGACCAGCGCTGTACCCAGGGGCGGAGCCGACTTCACTGCGGCCGGGGTCTCCACTCTTACTGCTCAGACCGCGTCCAACGTCCTCACCACCGTGACCGCGGCCGTCGCCGACGTCGCCTACCAGCGCGGCACTCTCGGCGCCGACATCAACCAGCTCACCTCCGCCTCCAATGTAGCCAGTTCCGAAGGCGTCAACCTCACCTCCGCGGAGTCAGCAATCCGCGCAACCAACTACGGTCAGGCGGCTTCGGATCTATCGAAGTACCAGATCCTGTCGCAAACCGGCATCAGCGCTCTGGCCCAGGCCAACAGCGTGCAACAAGAAGTACTCAAACTCCTCCAGTAATTCTCGGAGGAGGTTGACACCGGGCGGTCCTGACATGGGGCCGCCCGGCCTTTATCACTGTCAACCCTGCAACCTCTCAATAGAATCCTCTAATCCCTGGCCCGGTCGATTGGCGGCATAGATGCTCCAAACCAGACAAGCTCATCATCACCTCGAACCCAGCCACGGCAGTCCATGGGCACAGTAGGCATCAATTTCGGCGCCGCCACCAGCGGCACAGGCTTCGACGTCACCACCACGGTCGCCAGCATCGTCGCCAACCTCAAGGCGGTCGAGACTCCCTGGACAACGCAGCTCACCAGCCTGAAAGCCCAGGACACAGCCTTTACTTCGATCGGCTCGGACCTTGCCACGCTAAGCACAAGCGTCCAGGCGCTCACCGATTTCCAGGGAGTGATGGCCTCGAAGCTTGGCTCCAGTTCCAACACCAACATCCTGTCGCTGGGCACTGCAGGTCCAACCGCGGTCGCGGGCAGCCACACCATCGTAGTCAACCAGCTCGCCCAGACATCGTCGGAATACTCCGACCCGGTGCCCGCCTCCGACATCCTCAGCGGCGCACTAACCTTCCAGGTCGGAAGCGGCGCCGCGAGCACTATTCCTGTCGTTAGCGGCATCAGCGACACTCTCTCCACATACGCCGCCGCCATTAATCTTGCCGACATCGGCGTCAAGGCAAGCGTCATCTCCGACGCGACCGGTGCGCGCCTCGCCATTGTGACCACTACCAGCGGTTCGGCCGGACAGCTCACCATTACCGCGGGTGGCTCAACCACCAGTGAGACGGCCGCAACAGCAGCAGCCGCCAGCGTCGCTCCCACCGCAACGGTGGCTGCAACAAATACGTTCACTCTGCCGACCTCTGCCAGCAGACTCTCGGGCACCTTCAGCTACTCAGTCGGATCAGGCGGCTCCGGAACGGTCAATCTCGGCGCCTCACTCCTGTCCCTCGGCGACACCGCAGGGGTCCTGAACGCGGACAGCGGCTTCGTTGCCGCCGGTCTGACCGCCACCGTCGATGGCGCCAAGCTCGTCATCACCGGTGCCACAGACGCCTCCGGTGCGGCCACCATTGTCACCAACAAAAGCTCGCTGACGACTACTACGCCGGCTGCCACCTATGCCGCCCTCACCGACACCACGGCCGGTACAGCCAGTCTCGCGGTGAAGATGAACACCGGTCTCTCCGGGCAGAACGCCAAGCTTACAGTTGACGGCCTCGACATTGAAACTAACTCCAACACCATCAGCGGTGCGATTCCAGGCGTCAGCTTTCAGATCCTGTCCTCCGACCCATCAACCAAAGTTCAGGTTCAGATCGCCAACAACAACAGCTCCGTCGAGACTGCCTTTTCCTCCTTTGTCACTGCCTACAATGCGGTCGTCAAGGACATCAAAACCCAGGAAGGCAACGACTCGTCCGGCAACCCTGAGCCGCTCTTCGGCAACACCGTCATCTCGCAGTTGCAGAGTTCGCTCTCGCTGGCCCTCACATCGGGCAAGGCAAGCGGCACTGTAAACAGCCTGTATCAGGTGGGAATCTCAGTGAACCAGGATGGGACTCTCAAGCTCGACACAAATGCGCTCGATGCCGGGTTGAACTCACACTATGCGGATGTGGTTGGCTTCCTGCAAAACGCAGCCAGCTTCGGTCAGAACCTCTCCACTATTCTGGACAACCTCGGAAGTTCAACGCCAACCGGAGCTATCACACTTGCTTTGGCAGCCGATAAGAGCCAGGAGGCCATCTTCAACAATGACGTCACTGCGCAGGACGCCCTGATTGCAAACAAGCAGGCGAACCTGACAGCCGAGCTCAACACCGCGAACGAAATCCTCCAGGCAATCCCGCGGCAACTCAACGAAGTCAACCAACTCTACAGCGCCATGACGGGCTACAACACCGGCCGCACATACTAAGGAGCACCATGGAAACCGCGTACCAGCAGCAGGCGCTGCGAAGCGCAAACGGCATCGAACTCATCATCGCCCTCTACGACGGCGCCATGCGCTTCCTCTACCGCGCAATCCAGTGTGTGGAAGAGCGCGACGAGATCGGCCGCCGCGCGGCTGTCAAACGCGCCGTCGACATCATCACGTATCTGCAGGCCCGCCTGCGCACCGACATCGGAGGCAAGCCGGCCGCTGCACTCGCCGACTTCTACACCGCCATGTTCACCATGACACTCGAAGCTTCACACGTGGCCTCGCGCAGTCAGTTCGTGG
>Ga0207100_1199_pt1 | contig 12672 bp, 9 predicted proteins | sample Alteio_BWMinHeat_82_FD_153520 | JGI IMG/M metagenome (GOLD analysis project Ga0207100, IMG submission 153520) | Enriched cells from forest soil in Barre Woods Harvard Forest LTER site, Petersham, Massachusetts, United States -... | ecosystem: Environmental > Terrestrial > Soil > Temperate forest >...
ATTTGATTTTGATGGGTGACAATTCTATATCAATCGTTTGTAATGTCAATCGAAGCAAATGTGATTCAATTACTGGAGCCTGTCCTCTGGCGGAGAAATCAAAATAATTAAAAATAATAAGTTGCCAGCAGGTTAAACCTGCAGTCGACTGTTCTTTCAGAACTGGCCAGCAGGCCTTAGACTCGGACAGATTTGATTTAGGGGCATGTAAAATATTATAGATAGATGGATATCCCGATGTCAGATTCATTGAATATTAAATTTAATTACCAAAATTAAATTTAATAACAAATCGAGCAAACCAGCCAATTATATGAATTTATGATCTCTCACAAAGGCAATCTTGTAATGGTTACAGAAGCATGACCAAATGAGAATCCTTGAGTGACTGCTACAGAAATAAGACGTCGGCCAAAAGGATGACCGTTATGATCCAAAATAGGAATCACGTTGTAGACAATATTGATATTTGATGGACAAATCTTATAATAGGCCCCTGGTTGTCCAGAGACATCCGGTTCTTGAAAGACTTTAAAATTATTTGGTGGTACTCCAGGTAAAGTTGGGTCAATACAAACATTAGCCCAAGTAAATTGTAAGCTGGCCGATGGATTCATATCCACAACTGAGCCGCTACTATCTACTTGAAATACGACCAATTGCGCAATAGCTGGTTGTGCTCCGATATAGGGTGACCCAGCCAAATAATTGATAGAGGGTTGCGGCGGTACCACCGGAATCATTTCAGTATTGAATTTCGCAGTGGCAGTAAAACTAACTTGATAAGTGTGAGTATCAAACGGCAACAAAAATGCCACGCCAGGTCCAATAGGAATAGTATCCGGTCTAACTCGTACATCTGGGTCGGGACTAGTAATACGTATTGGATACTTATCTACACTCGTTGCCGGATCAATAGCAGTTGGATCCACTGTATTATAAAAGGTGATTCCCCCAGAAATAGCTTGAGTTCTAGCATAATGAAAATGTAGACTTCTGAAATAAGGAATAAAGATGGATTCCAAAGTACTGGGTGAAGGTAATGGCACATAACACCATTCAGTGGAAGGAGGATTGATGAAATTGATTTGAATGTATTGATATCCCAAAATGGTATGAGGATTAGCGGCTTGCAACAAATACAAATAAGGTCTTAAACCCCAACCAAAGCCAGGAATATTTTCATAAATGTATGTAATATGATTACCGTCTGTAGCTGATGCCGGTATGACAATGGCGAAGTTAGTAGGATCTACCGGCTCGTAGACATATCTTCCGGAAGTAGTTTTGAGTGAGAATCTGTAAACTTCGCAATTGGATGAAGTTTCTGGAATGAGATACCAAAATGCAGCAGGAGTACCATTACAAACAGTTTGCCGAAAACTAATACTGTAGCCATCGAAAATAATGGGAGGGCGTCTGCCAGGCGGACAGAATGGGGTTGGTCCACACGGTCCGCATTGTGGACGTTGATGGCACGGGTTACATGAAGAAAAGCCTGGTTGATAATTCATTATACTACTATTATTGTCAGTGATATTATTATTTTGTAAACTCCCTTCTAGATCGGTATAATTTATATTAGGGTCAGAGTTGTAAGAATATGATTGCGGATAAGACCAGGGCTGAGACCAAGGGTAGGGCTGGGACTGTTGTTGCGGCCACTGATTTCTATTTTCCAAATTTTCAATTCGACATTCGTGATTATTTAATTCCGCGGTGTGTTCTGCTAGCGTAACATTAATATCAGCAACTTCACATTCAAGAGTCGAAACTCTTTGGGGAAGAGTCGGAGGACAAGGATTACACGGAGAACAGGGTTCCGGACAAGGTTTAGGACAAGGTTGAGGACAAGGTGGTGGGCAAGGTTTGGGACAACATCCAGATTGAAATCTATTCATTCCGTCATTGGATGATGTCATAATATATGCGGGATTACTTCGACGTATTCGTCTCATATTTCTACTCATATATGTATATCTATAGTTTAGAGATAATTTTGCCCCAGTTCAAAAGATAAGTAACGTAAGTCATTTGGTGTCAAAATTTGGGGAAAAAATTCAATAAATTAAATTTGTACTGATATATCTATACGTTAACGATTCTTTGTGATTTGATAGGATTAAAACCTCTAGGTAATAATTTGGAGGAAATATTTGTAGGAATTGGTGCTGTTCGAGAATTCATAGAACTAATCGCGGTTGTCGGATTTGTGAGAAGATTTCTCGAAGTAGAAACAGAGACGGGTTTAGTTCTAGTTGTGTTGCTAATGGAAGTCGGTACAAAACTAGATACTGAGATAGGTTTAGTCGTTAGAATTGAGGCTGGTTTGGCTGTTGATACGGGCCCCGGTTTGGCTATTGATACGGACACTGGTTTGGCTGTTGATACGGGCCCCGGTTTGGCTATTGATACGGACACTGGTTTGACAGTTGGTACGGACACTGGTTTGGCTGTTGATACGGGCCCCGGTTTGGCTATTGATACGGACACTGGTTTGACAGTTGGTACAGACACTGGTTTGACAGTTGGTACGGACACCGGTTTGACAGTTGGTGTGGACATTGGTTTGGCTGTTGATACAAGCCCCGGTTTGACAGCTGGTGTGTGTTGGGGATTAGTTTTAGTTGGAACTTTTGTTTGAGTTGGAACTTTTGTTTGAGTTGGAACTTTTGCTTGAGTTGGAACTTTTGCTTGAGTTGGAACTTTTGCTTGAGTTGGAGCTTTTGTTTGAGCTGGTACTTTTGAAACATTTTTCAGTAAAGGATGATTCGGATTGGTTGGTTTGGTTGGTTTGCCAGTTGTTGCCAGATTCTTAGTTTTGAGAACAGACTGTGTTTCGGGAAGTTGGAGTCGTGATATTTCTTTATGGTCAGTTTCAGGATGTGACTTTGATCTCATTTTCATCATGTGCGCAACCGTCTCTTCTGATACAGTATCAATACTGATAGAGGATACTTCTTTTTGAATATCGATGTTCGATGTCTCATCAACGGCTGCTTGTTCGAGTGGTATTTCGTCTTTACTAATTACACCTTCATCAATCAAGTGACGAATCGTTTGGTCACAAATTTCGAGTCCTTCTTCGGCTTCTTTCTGTTTTTGAAGATAGAATTCAACAAAATCTTGTTTATTCTCATCAAAAGTGGATTGTTCATATGCCAAATTTCGGATAAATGATTCATTGTAATCATAATTTTTCTTATGTTTGTCATAATTATCTACTCCAAATTCAATTTCCAACTCTTCATTTATTTTTGTAATGTTCTCCTTTTTTACCTCTAATTCAGCTGTGAAACGTTCCAGGTTGGCGTCGATTTTTCTATTTGCTTTATGAACTAATAAATCTTCTTCCTCAACATCATCTACTTTTTTTGTAATAACTTTATCTTTAATAATGATTTTATAAGGAACATTTGTTATTTTGTACAGTTCTTTTTGTTCATTCTGTTTGTTTGTCAAGTTAATTGGAATATCTTGATTATCTTTTTCTATCTTTTGTGGTTTCAACATTTCTTCAATGATATTTCGGCTCTTGCCCCCAGATTTAGCAGATTTGTTAACATTTCTCACATTGGACCGGTTGCGAGAACTGAGGTCTGGAAGAGCGGGGCGAGGATTGCCTCTACCTTGTCCCAACTGTTGCTGATATGTGGGCATATTCTGTTGTATTAATTTATGTTGTTGAACCAAATCACTCAAATTATTCATAACGTGGACATTTTGATTGATAAGTTGGTTAGATCTGAACGGAATGAAATTAGGATTTTGATGAACGTATACATTGAATTGATTAACCAACGGATTTTGACTAATGAAATTTTGGTTCATTCGTCTTATTATATTGTTTCAACGGGTATTTTTCAAAATATTTATAGCGAACTTATGGACACATTTGGAATATGTAACGAATTGCGATAGAGAGCATAAACGCATCTTTCAATACTTAGTTCTAAAAATTGAAAATTATGATGCCTAATTTGATTGTGATAACGGAAAATGTGGTAAATGAATGAAATCGCATTGCTCGATCTTGTCGGACTGGAAGATATTAGAAAACAATTATTTCAATGGATAATTGATAAAAAAGTTAATGTCACCATGATAGTACTTCTTTTTGTTTGCAAAGATTTAAAAACAATGGTTGAACTTTATTTAGAAACCGGATTCAAACAAATGGCCGGACCAAGAAAATTCCAAATATGTGCACAAGTTGCTTCTAGTGGCACTGTTGAACTATTAAAATGGGTTCATGATATTGGTTATGAATGGAATGATGATACATGTTCGGATGCCGCTTCAAGTGGTCATTTAGAAGTTCTAAAATGGGCCCGTAAAAATGGTTGCCCGTGGACAAGTTCTACTTGTTCAAGGGCTGCTCTCAATGGCCATTTAGAAGTTCTAAAATGGGCTCGTGAAAATGGTTGTCCGTGGACAAGTAGAACTTGTTCAAGTGCTGCTTATGATGGCCACTTGGAAATTATAAAATGGGCTCGTGAAAATAGTTGCGAATGGGACAACTGGACATGTGCAAATGCCGCTTTCAATGGCAATTTAGAAGTTCTAAAATGGGCACATGAGAATGATTGCCCGTGGGATAGGTGGACATGTTTGTATGCTGCGAAAAATGGTCATTTAGAAATACTGAAATGGGCACATGAAAATGGTTGCGACTGGGATAGTGGGACTTGTGCGTTTGCTGCTAAAAATGGTCATTTGGAGGTACTGAAATGGGCACGTGAAAATAATTGCCCTTGGGATCATGATACTTGTATGCATGCCGCGACAAATGGCCATATAAAAGTTCTTCAATGGGTTCATGACAATGGTGGCGAATGGGATGAGAGAGCATGTGAAAGGGCTGTTAAAAATGGCCATCCTGAAGTTGTTGATTGGGCTCGCGAAAATGGATGCAAGTATTTTGAGTGGGATTAAGTATTGACGCCTTCTTAAATCACTATTCGAATAGTTTCAATTGAGGATATCATAAGGCCACTCAAAAATTGAAAATTATAATGCCTTATTTGTTCGTAACGGTTGAATGGATGCCATATGAATGAGACTATATTTCTTGATCTTGTTAAACTAGAAGATATTCAAAAACAATTGTTTCGATTCTTGATAAATAAAAAAGTCAATGTCACCATGATAGTACTTCTTTTTGTTTGCAAAGATTTAAAAACAATAGTTGAACTTTATTTAGAAACCAAATTCAAACAAACGGTCAGGCCGAGAAAATTCCAAATATGTGCACAAGTTGCTTCTAGTGGCAATGTTGAACTATTGAAATGGGTTACTAATATTGGTTATAAATGGGATTGGAGAACCTGTTCAAGTGCTGCTAGAAATGGCCATTTAGAAGTTCTGAAATGGGCGCGTGAAAATGGTTGCAAATGGAATAGTAAAACCTGTTCGGGTGCCGCACAAAATGGCCATTTAGAAGTACTGAAATGGGCTCGTGAAAATGGTTGCGAGTGGAATAGTAAAATCTGTTCGGGTGCTGCTGAAAATGGTCATTTAGAAGTAATAAAATGGGCTCATAAAAATGATTGCAAATGGAATAGTTTTACTTGTTCAGGTGCTGCTATAAATGGCCACCTAAAAATACTGAAATGGGCTCACGAAAATGGCTGTGAATGGGATTGTTTGACTTGTTCAAATGCCGCCGCAAATGGTCATTTAACAGTACTGAAATGGGCTCATGAAAATGGTTGCGAATGGGATCATTGGACTTGTTCAAATGCCGCTTCAAACGGGCATTTAGAAATTTTGAAATGGGCTCGTGAAAATGGTTCCGAATGGAATAGCGATATATGTACGAGAGCCGCTTTCAATGGCCATTTAGAAGTTCTGAAATGGGCTCGTGAAAATGGTTGCCCTTGGGATAGTTGGACGTGTATATCTGCTGCGGAAAATGGTCATTTAGAAATTCTGAAATGGGTGCACGAAAATGGTAAACGCGATCCCAGCGTGGACACTGGGAACGGTTTATCCGTCCCGGGTTGTGACTGGGATTGCAGAACTTGTTCGCGTGCTGCTAAAAATGGCCATTTAGAAGTACTGAAATGGGCTCGTGAAAATGGTTGCGAATGGAATAGTAACACATGTGCAAATGCCGCTTCAAATGGCCATTTAGAAATACTGAAATGGGCTCATGAAAATGGTTGTCCATGCAATGATCCAACACACATTACAATCATTCAACAAATGAAATAATTTGTCGCCCAAAGAATCGTTTAATTTTTTCTACAAAACTATCGTTTCATAGAAAAAATTGAATAATAAACCACCAAAATAACCATCATAATTCTAACACCAATTATGATCTCTTTTAGGAAACCTTTCCATGGGTCCCCGACACCTGTACAAATTATTGCATGATCTATGTCTCAACAGAGGTGTGTATAAATATTCAAATGTTTCAGAGTTTTTAGCTAGAGAACGAACTAACAGTCCTTATGTAGTTGCAATTGATGCCAATTTGTATGCAGTTAAATACAAGAGAGTTTTTGACAGAATTGAGTATGGTTTTTTGAAACAAGTAACTATGACACTAAGACAAGAGATGATTCCAATTTATGTATTTGATGGCCATTCGCCCAAAGGAAAAGGCGGTACAATTCAAAAAAGAAGAGAAAAACAACAAAAAATAATAGATAAATTGAATGACAAATTATCGACAACAGATTTTTCACCAAATATTGGACAACTTGATTTTGGCCAGTTGTTATCATATATTAATATTATGTCAGATACACTCAATAAAAATGACGAGATTGCACTTGTTGAAGATGATTTGATAGATGATGATACCCAACAACTGAGCGATCCAAAACAGAATATGACGGAACTAAATGATTTAACTATCAAAAGCAGACATATCACTACCAAAGATATCACCAATCTCAAAAGATTTTTCACCGAATTAAAAATACCATTCATTACTGCCCAAGGAGAGGCAGATGATATGATTGCTACATTATACCAAAAAGGTATTATTGATGTATGTCAATCAGATGATATGGATATGTTACCAAAAGGCTGCCACAACTTAATACAAATTAATAATACAGGCGTTACTCAATTTGTGTTAACAGATATATTAGAAACAATCCACTTAACATATGAACAATTTGTAGATTTATGTATACTTCTTGGATCTGATTATTATGTGGAATACTATCCAAAACTTAAACCCATGGAATTGTTTATGATTTTTTGTTTATGTCCATCTCTGGAGGAATTTGTTACTTACTACTCCAAAACAGATGACAAAATAGAGAGTCATTTGATTGATTACCAAGGTGTTAGGAAATTTTTTATTGGTCTAGATGAAAAGATGGATGCCAATGAAGTCATAAAAACACTCCATATTGATCCCCTACGAATAGAATCTGTCAAAAATTATTTTAGAGCCAATAAGTTACTACTTGGGAATCAATATTATTTGATTAACAGTATCAATAAACTAAACAAACAACATGAAGAACCAAAATAATCCACTCCAATACCGACTGAAACCGCGGGACTGTGGATATTAGAATTGGACTAGATTCACCATTTTTCTCTCTATAAAAAAAATTGAGTACAAAATGCACTTAAATTCGATTTAATCAACTTAAAAAGAAATCTCAGGTTATAATTAAGAATATACTGTTAAATGAATTCTTCTGCTAACACCGAATCTGACATCATGACAGAAACTGAAACGACAACTGCAAAAGTTAACTCGAAAAAAATCACTACCAAATCCATCAGGTCAACTCCCAAATCCAATAGTAAAACTAGTAAAAAAACCAAAGCCACAACCAAAACTATTATTACCAACTCCAAACCCAAACCAAGTTCCAAACCTAAATCCAACAAGAAATTAATTGGGACTGGTGTAGGTAGATCCAAGAGTAGTATCGCAATTCGATCTAGCACTAGATCTAATTCTACACGATCTAATTCTGTAGATCGCCTAACTCCGCCTACAGATACTACTCCAGTTAACGCAACTACACCGACGAATGCTGGGGCTGTCCCAACTCGTATCGGGGCAGCTCCAACTCGTATTGGGGTCCAACTCGATTTCGATGCTAAAGCCAATGAAATCAGGCAAGCTATCAAAGATAATTATATCCAACAGAAGAAACTAATGAACGACCTAAGAGAGCTTATGAATTTACACAAAAAAGAAATTAAAGTCGTAGCCAAAGCTCGGAAAGGAAATGCGGGTAGATTATCTGGATTCAACAAACCGGAAAAAGTACCCGAATCTTTGAAGAATTTATTGGATATAGAAGAACCAACTATGTCTAGAATGGAGGTGACTAAGAAATTATATCAATATTTCAAGGATAATAAGATGTATCATACTAATACCAAAAAAGAAATAATACCAAACAAAGAAATTAAGGAAATATTTGGTATGAAAAAATCAGATACGATCACATTTTACAACCTACAGACCTGGTTAAAGAAAGTATATCATGAAGATCAGAAGAACGATATGCAATTAAATATTGATGATTAATAATTGATTTTGAAGGGGCGGTTGATGCTGGGCCCGCGTTCTAAAATGGCATAAAACTCTATTTATATGTATATAATTATAAATATAAATGGACAATATCCTAACTATTAATTCCACTCCATCTTCGCGAGGGGCTAGTCATTTGAAAGATGACGTGGCTTATTCGCGAGGAGCTAGCCATCTTTCAGAGGGCGTGGCTTCCACAAGTGGTCGATTGAGTGAAGTGAGCAATCACTTCGGCTCTACTCATTCGGATGATTTCAAGCCCATACAATCAGATGAAAAGTTCAGTACCAAAGAAATTGCCATTCTGGAAAAGAATAAGCGATTTTTCTCTAGCAATGCCAAATATATAAATGAAATGCTTCTGATCATAAAAGGAGAATCCGCAATTTCAATTCGAGTTTTGGATTGGTTCATTGCGAATTATTCCAAAAAGAATAATACCGTCTATAAAATTAAAAAGAACGACAATTGTGAATTCTTTTATGTTCACAACGAATACAAAAATCAACTGAATGGCTATTCCAAACAATATTTTGATCCCTTCTGTAGAAAAAAGAAGGTAATATATATCTATAGGGACGCTAAGGGTGTAGTCACCCCAAATCGCACTAATGCGTCAGCGATCTCTAGCTGCTCGCGCAGCTCCGATGAAAGTGTTGCGAAGAGACAGTTTTTCAACGAAATTAAACTCATCACTTCTATCGGCCAATTAAATTTTTTCCAATGGGCTATCCGTAATAAAGTTATAAAATATGTCCAATTGCACCTCAAAGAAATAGAAGATGATATGAAAGAAATTTCTAAACAAAATAAAGAACGAAAGAAGAATCTAAGTTCTGATAAATCGCGACAATCTGGTTCGGATTCGGTTGGGATGTCAAATTCGGTTGGGATGTCAAATATGGACCTTGCCGATATACCTGATCCTGAGATTTGTTCATCGGATAAAATTAATAGTGTAAAAATTAGTCCATATAGCAAATCTTCTAGTTTGTCCAATGCACGTAGTGGATCTAATTCCGACCTGCGACAAAAACGTCAGCAATTATCCAAATCAGTGTATGAGTACGGAATCAAGAAATCTAATATTCCCATTAGATTGGACTTTGAATAGGAGTTGAATAGGAGTTGAATAGGAGTTGAATACATAAATAATCATTTAAGTATTCATTATTCGTCCAACAGTTGACTTTCAGCGAAATCATCATAAGAAGAATCACTTTCTGTGGAATTATCAATCATTTCTTCGATATTGAGATTTATTTGTTTGGAAGACTGTTTCGGAGGTGGATTGGGAGATGGGTTCGGTCTAGCTGGTTTGGCTTTGGGTAGAGGTTTTTTTGCGGGGACTGACGGAACCGCAACTTCATCTTGATCATCTATTTGTGCGATAGAAGCAGGTATGTCATGATATTTTTTGGGACGCTGCCTAGAGAAGTGTTTCAATAATGCATTATTAAGAGATGATTTGGGTGCCGGTACAAATTCTATTGGGAGTTGATTTATCATTTCTTTAACGGGCTGTTTGGTTGGATTTATTTTCGGAGGAGCAAGGTTTTTCAAATTGGCTGTGGATTCGATCGGTTTCTCTTTGGGTTTGGGTGCTGGTCTTTGATCATTGGGCTGGTGTGCAAATGTGGGGGCTCCCGCAGGCTGACCAACTGTCTTGTTCTCTAACTTTTCTCCTAAAGGTTTATCTTTAGATTTAGCAACCGCTTTTTGATCGGTGGCCAATAGTGCAATGATGTTATCAGTTTGTTCTTCGCTAGAATCTGATTTGGATTCGTCAAAAATGTATTCGTTTTCTACTTTTTCTTGAAACGGTCTGACTCGAATTTTCTGAACAATAACGAAAGTTCCGAATTGATTATTGTTGATCCACAAATCTGACATCTCAATTATGAGTTTAATACAATCCTTGTCATTAATTTGAGATAAAGAATAAGGTTGTCCATATTCATCTACGACGATATTCCGATTCGAATCAATGACCCATTTGGTAAAAAATGTATCTTTATCGTCGTCTTTTTGTTGGATCATAGTTTTGATACAAACTCCTTTTTCGGTAAACCAATCAGATCCTTGTTTGGTAACTTTATTTATGACATGAGTTTCATAATTTTCGAGAAATTTGACCCATTGATTAATTTTCTTTTTGGAATCTCCTTTGAATAAAGTAATGATTTGATGTATATTGGGATTAGGTGTAGGTTTGATAGATCCCCATACTTCCAAATAAGGTGTTTGAACAACGATTGATTTGGAACCCGAAGTGCTAACTGCGCTACCCGAAGCGGTAGTCCAGCTACCCAAACTAATTGGTACCTTTTTATCAGTTCTCTCTCCAACAACAATGTCACTTATCTTAATCTCTGAAGGTCTGGATGCTCGAATTGTTTGTTTAGATTGTTCCAATTGTTGAGCCATATTTTAGATGCATAATTATGCCGAATAAATCTTTATACAAGACCAAACGTAAAGTATGAATAAAAAAATCAAATTATATATTTAATTCAAAATATGTAATTTGATTATGATTCGATTATGATTTGATTTCATATTTCAATAATCCTAAACTATCCTTCAACGATCCTTCTTTGAAGACTTTGCTTTTTTCTTGGAAGACTTCACAGGAATTTCGTCTTCGGCATCATCTTCTGCGGCCTCATCATCGACGACCTCATCATTAGCTGCCTCATCTTCATCATCTTCTACGACAGCAGCTTTCTTACCTTTCTTCTTTCCTTTCTTAGAATTTCCGACTGGTATATCATCGTCAGCAGCCTCATCATCTGCAGCCTCGTCTGCTCCTTCTTCATCGGAATCTAATTTCGCTGCTTTAGCAGGTTTCTTGGTAGGGTTTGTCTTTCCTTTCTTGGACGCTGCCACTGGTTCATCATCTTCGTCCTCTTCTGGTAGGAGTTCTAGATCTTCCGATTTGATACTCTTGGAGATAGCCCGAACATATTCGACAGCCATCATCTTTAATCCAACTCCATACATTCTTTTCTTGGAACCAGGCAATGGTTGTTCATTTGCCCAAACTTTTGAAAAATATCCAATGAATGTGATGTCAGATTGATATGTAATTTCATTAGCAATATCTGTAATAGTTACTGCCTGGACTGGGATACGTCTCTTGCCTTCAATTCGGACTAATTTTGTTTTGTTGATTTTAGTAACATTTTTTCCAGTTCCTTTTTTCATAGTATCAAACTTGAATTTACAATAATCGATAATGGGGCGAGGTTTATCATCACTATGAGCCTTCGCTTTTTTTGTTTTTGTATCGTCCTCATCATCATCTTCTTTGGGTTGAGGAGTCTTACGACATGGTTGATATTCATATTTGGCAGCATTCTTTCCGAATAATTTAGTCTTAACATCTTCCGAACCAAAATATGCATCCGCCGCTGTCAACATTTCTCCCAATTCTACGCAATTATCTTGCTCGGGATCAATTGGAACCTTGATGTAATCTCTTTTTTCATCCGAATCAAAACGTGGATCTTCTTCGTTGAGTCGAGGTATTCCATGATATTTCAGTTTGATTTTCCTGGCCTGGAACAATAATTTGGTTTCCGCATTAAGAACAGGATCTTGATAATTGATATACGAAATAGGTTGCTGGCCCTTCGCTTTGTTGAGTGGAGATAAGTCCACATTATCGAAATTGATTTGTTTCAAGCGATAAATGGGAAGTTTTGGTTTGGAGGTGGATCCAGATTCTGCATCATCGTCTGTATCCTTGGCGTGTTTTGCTTTGGTTCCATTAGCTCCACTAGGAGCTAATGCTGCTTTCTTCGCCTTTACCTTCGTTTTATTAGTTGGTGGATCGTCTTCATCATCCGCTTGCCCATTGTCTTCATCGATATCTTCATTCACATCACTATTATTTTCCTGGTCAGCCGCTTCTAAATCATCGTCATTGACTTCCTCATTATTTTCGTCGTTGATTTCATCATCACTATTATCTTTGACTTTGGATGCGGACTTTTTGTTCTTTTCGATCTTTCCTTTGGGCATGAGGTTGATATGATACTGTTATTGAAAGGTCTTTTTTTAAATATATGTTATTTTTTTCAATTTTTTTTCAAAGTTTAATTCTTTAAGCCTAGTATTGGTATATTGATTTGGACCCATAACAA
>Ga0207100_1201_pt1 | contig 12633 bp, 11 predicted proteins | sample Alteio_BWMinHeat_82_FD_153520 | JGI IMG/M metagenome (GOLD analysis project Ga0207100, IMG submission 153520) | Enriched cells from forest soil in Barre Woods Harvard Forest LTER site, Petersham, Massachusetts, United States -... | ecosystem: Environmental > Terrestrial > Soil > Temperate forest >...
TTTAATGCCGGCTGCCACCATGGATATTTTTTATTGTAGACCGGATCGTCATTGAGCAAGCCAGTATATTGATTCGATTCATGCGCGGATGTGTCCTTAACAAGAATTTTTTTTGAATTCGTATCTATGGGCACATTCAGCACCTTTACATTCGTATCTTGAGCAACGATCTTCACTTTATCAGGATTACTTTCCTGTGCACGGATTCCCGATGCAAACAAGAGGCAGCAGATAACAACAGAATACGTTTTCATTTTATATCTTTCATTAGTGAAGATCTTATTTAGAAAAGGCTTTGCCTTTCGGCAAAGCCTTCTCATCCTTAGTACATTATTAGTTCTTTAAGGACGACCACTTATGTGCCCAAAGCGGCAGGCTTACTTTGCCTCCTGCTTATCTCGTGCTGCGTCATCGGTTTTGACGCGATCCTTCGCTTTGTTATATTCTCCTGCCGTTGCGGATTTCGTCTTATTCCAGGCATGTTTGACTCTATGCTTGGCTTTGTTGTAGGTTCTCTTGACTCCGGTATGGTGTTCTTCGGTCTTTTCTGTTTCCTGGCTAAAGCCGGTTGCGGAGACGGAAGAAAGCAATAAGACGATTCCGAGTATATATGATAGTTTTTTAAACATGGTAGTATTTTTTTAGAAAATGAATTTTGTTAGTCGATGAAGTCAAATCCGAACTACCGCCCGAGGGATATTAAAATCATCTCGGGCGGATAGCATCTTATTGACAACCTTCGGTTACTTTGACGGCAATTCGTCTATTCTGAACGCGCGCTGCTTCAAGCTGCGATGCCGTTGAATTGGTCGGTTCGTACACGGCATCGTCGCTGGTGCCTAAGCCAACCGTACCGGCAACCTTATCCGAGCTAACGCTTTGGTCAACCAGCCACATTTTGATCTTACGGGCACGCATCTCGGATAGCTCCTGATTACGGGCAACCGTACCTTCGTGGCTTGCATGCCCCTGAATTTCAACTTTCAGTTCAGGGCATTGATTGACAAGCACTTTAATGTTGTGCAGGCTCTGCATATTGCCTGGGACGTTCGTATTGAACTCATCGGTATTGACGATAAAGAGAGTGCCGGGAAAATTATAGATCGTATTTTTCCGGACCTTCTCGCGATAGATCGTATCGGTCTCTTGAACAAAAACCGTATCATACCTGATGATATTCGTCGTGTAATTATTCGTGACATTCGTAACGTTTGTCGCATTCTCGCGTTCGCGTTCCGGAGCTTTCGAGGCTACCGGCGGAGCGAAAATGTAATAACTGAATCCGACGCCCATCGTAAGGAAAGCATCCTGGCGGTACGTTGCAGGATTGGAATAATCATCGATCCAATCGGTGCCCGTCAAATGCAGCAGGACTTTTCCGTTGAACGTTATCTTTTCGTTAACGTACATTTCAAATCCTACTCCCAAAGCTCCGCCTAAGACGTTTTTATGATACGCTGCATTCACATTGTTGCCAAGCGATGCATCGCTCACATTTTTCGGCTCGAAGTTGAGCAGCTCAATGCCTGCGATAAAATATGGGACAAATGTCTGATCGGCAAATACATTATATGACGCCATGAGATCCCATCCGCCGACGCGTGTATGGTTTAATGAGCCAACAGGTCCGGCATACGGACCGCCCGCCAAGCCATTCTCATACGCCTGCTCTGCAAGCGTGGTTTTATATTTCAACTGTCCGCCGTTATAGGCTAAGTGCAGCGAAAGTTCATCGAGAATATTCCACCGGATAAATGCGTCGCCATGGAAGGCGAATTGGTTATCGGTATAATCGCCGTAGTATTTATTGCCGCCGGCGTCGAAACCGAAGGCGATACGACCGGCAACGCTTTGCGCTTTCGTTATATCCGTAACTAAGAGCAGTGTCATTCCGATCACGATTGCAGCAGCTATAGCTTTTGCAAACGGATTCGTTGTTTTTGCACCGGCAACTTCGCTCGGGCGAATCTGCTTATGCGTTGTGTTTTGGTTTTTCATGTTATTTTTTATGTTTAAAAAAAAGTATTTCCTTCCCGCTTAATGCGAGTTAAAATTTCTGCCATTAAAGACAGAGTAAGAAAGAGTAGTGGAAAAGGAAAGGAGCTTTGGGTGTGTTAAGCCCAGGTTCTCTTCGGTTTGAACTAAGAGAAGTACTATGAGAAGGAAAATTACCGAAGCCTTATAAAGCCTTTTTTGGGTGTTTTCCGACAGGCGTCTGCTTCTTCTTTCCGGTTATTCAGTCCGCCTTATTGTAATACAAACTTACGGAATCTTCATGGCGAAAGCATTACACAACTTTGGCTATTTCTTACATGATTCACACATTCTCTAAGTGCTAATTCTAGCTAAGACATCTTTCTTCAGCATTTCGATTTTCTCCGTAATCGTATCGCAGAACTCTTCAATAGGCTGAGTGATCGCTTCAGTTACATCGACGGCAATATCTTCGCCCTTTCGGCGAATGATTCTCCGGTTAATGCTGCCGCTATGCGGCGAAAAAAGCATCCCAAGTGCCGCTCCGGCTGCTGCTCCGGCGATGATGCCCAATAGAAGATTATCCGAATTTCTCATGGATTTATAGTACCCTTCTACCGCTGATCACTCTCATCAGAATTGCAATTATTGCAATGACGAGAAGAATGTGAATCAATCCGCCTGAGCCAAATCCAACAAATCCTATTAACCACGCGATAATAAGTATTACGGCAATAAGATATAAAAGACTTCCCATATTTTTAGTTGCTGTTATTAAAATTGAAGGTGTGAGGACTCCTATAGTTATCGCATTCCCGTCCGTCCCGGATAAATCCGGGACGGACAGCCAGAAAACAGTTAACTCCCCAGTATAACCGCTCTCCGAATCTGCGATAAACTTTCTGATACAAAAATACGAAATTGGAATGGCAAAAGTGTTACATAACTTTTGAAATTTGTTACATTATTCACACATTCAGGAGCCAGCAGCCGACAGTTGACAATTACAGAATGCAGAAAAACTGCACCACGTGACTATAAACTGCCGACTGTTAACTATCATGACTGAATTATCGGGCTGTTACGTCCTTGTTTTCCTTCACGATATCGGTCTTCGCTGTCTCATTTTTCTGATCTCCGCCAATGTTTTTTGGCGATGAATTCGGTTGTGAGGTAGAGCTTTTCTGCTCTTTGCTCGGCGAAGATGAGTTCGAATTCGAGTTTGAATTCGAATTCGGAGTCGTTGTTGCGCTGTTGATCGGTGTTGATTCTGAATTATTCATGGTATTTGTTTTTATTAAGAACACACAAAATTATGCATTCTGAAAAATTTTATATTACTCAGTCATCTGTCCGCCGAAATACATATCCTTCGTTTTCTCGGCAACCATTTTGTTCTGATTCCGGGGAATAAGGTTGCGCGTATCGTCTGTGACGATCGGAACCAGACTTTCCAGGTTCCTAGTCGTAGTCTTTAGTATCGAAATCTCATCTATTTCGGGGGTGGCGAGTGATTTTGTTGTTTCGTTGTTACTCATTTTTTCAATGCTTTTATTGATGATTTAAGAAAGTTGTCGATCGCCGGTTTATTCGATGGATCACGGGGATCGAGAACCGATGATGACTTAAAGGCAAGCATCGGGCTGAAGAGCATCGCAATCGTGGCGTTCGATCCACCGGCAAGGGTTATGGGTCCAGGAAATACTGCTTCCACATTTGCCGTGATTGCGCTCTTGTACTCGAAATCAACCGAAATCGAACTCTTCCCCGACCATACTCTGCCATCGATAATGACGGTAGATCGTTCATTCGTCACAAAATCATTGAAAACAACATCGCCGATATACACTTGATCTATTGACGATGGAAATTTGTGAATTTCGAATTTGATCTTCTCGTATGTTCCTTCTGGAAGAGTGATATTCGCGAAGACTCTTGAAAATCCGGGAGTGAATTCCAGAACGAACGGTCCGGTCATGATCTCGCCATCATGAGTTGTATCGTTACCCGCAACATGAAGCTTCACTGCACTGAGCAGAAAGCGAACACGCGTGATCTCGATCGAATCGGCAACGTTTCCCGATGCAGGAGAATTTTGATCCTTATTGAATGCAGATGTCGCTTTTGTTCCGTCAGTTTCTGCTGTCATCGTTACAGATGAAGTAGTGGATGGCGTAATAGTCGTAGAGGAAGAACATCCGCTTATTGCAAAGAAACCAATGGCTAAAAGTAAACCCGAAGTGATAGTTGTTCTTTTCATATTTATTTTAATGGAACGTCAAATGTCTGACCAATCAACTCGGAGTAGAGATGGACTATGAGATACATCTCTACCCGAGCCATTTCGGAGGTGTTGTGTTGTCTTAATCTCTATCACTTAATAAAGTTGATTTTGCCGGCAAGCGTAACAGCATCCGCTTGAAGAATATAGTTATATATACCCGTTGATAAACCCGAGGCATCGAAGGGGATTTTGTAGCTTCCCGCTTCGAGATGTCCTCTCGCTATTACCTCTATTTCTCGTCCGAGTCCATCAGTAACCCTCAGCCTGATATTGCTTGCCACCGGGAGAACCATATTGATCGTCGTCTGGCTGCGTGCCGGATTCGGATAGTTCGAGATCGAATAACCTTTAGCAGATGAGGTAGCAACTGAAGCTCCGGATCTGATCGTGAAAATCGCACTTGTCCCCGTTGCTCCATTTGCATCGGTGATACGAATGAGTGCGGTGGTAGTGTTTATATTTGGAACGTTCCAACTATAGGTAAAGCCCTCTGTTGAACTTGTTCCGATAGTTGTCCAGGTTAATCCGTTATTAGTAGATAACTCAAATGTCTTCAGTGAAGCAAGACCTGAGCCAGTCCACTCGATCGTGAAGTTATGCGTACCTCCATCCACTACCTCGGCAGAGACTGGATGGATGACCGTAATCACACCAGATCCACCCTTGCTCGATTTGATTGTAAAAATTCCACTTTTACCTGAATTGCCATTCAGATCGGTGATGCGGATAACTGCCTGAGTTGAAGCGGTATCCGGAACATTCCAGCCATAGTTGAAGGCATCGGTAAAAAATACACTTATTGGCTGCCATGTTATACCACCGTCAAGTGATAGATCAAACATTTTTTCCGTATTGAGCCCAGTACCACTCCAGGTGATCTGATAGTTTTGTGTTCCGCCTGTGATGATCTCTGCAGTCCTGGGTGTAATAACTATAATGCCACCAGGTGATTTGCTTGGTATGATTGTAAAGATTCCACTCGTTCCTCTCAGATTGTTCTGATCGGTAATGCGAATAGCAGCCTGCGTTGAAGAAGTATCCGGTACACTCCAGTTAAAGGTAAAAACTTCGGAAGTTATTGTACCGATAATTTTCCACGTCAGACCTCCATCAAGAGTTAACTCGATCGTTTTCATGGAGCCAATTCCTGCTCCGGTCCATGTAATCTGGTAGTTTTGTGTACCCCCAATGACTATCTCACCCGGAGAAGGTCGGACTATGATAATTGCCGGCGACTTGCTTGATACGATTGTAAACAGTCCGCTGATGCCTCGCAGATTATTTTGATCGGTAACGCGAACGAACGCTCTTTTAGAAGCCGTATCGGGTACATTCCAGCTGTAGCTTGATAAATCGGAAGTTATGGTACCGATCATAGTCCAGGTCAATCCGCTATCGAGTGAAAACTCGATCGTTTTCATCGAAGTGATACCCGTTCCGCTCCAGATGATCTGATAGTTCTGCGTTCCACCAAGAATCATCTCACCGAGCGCAGGTCGAACGACGATGATAGACGTCGATTTGCTTGAGGTAATATTAAAGAGACCGCTGGTACCTTTCAAACCATTTCCATCGGTAATGCGGACTATCGCTTTCGTTGACGAAGTGTCCGGGACATTCCAGCTGTGGGTGAAGACGTCGGCAGTGATCGTATCGATCGTTTTCCATGTCACACCGTTATCGAGCGAATACTCGAAGATCTTCTTCGAAGTAATACCCGTTCCGCTCCAGGTGATCTGGTAGTTTTGCATCCCGCCTTTGATCGTATCTCCGAGTGCAGGATTGATAATGGTAATGCCGGGCAATTTGCTTGAGGCTATTGTAAAAACTCCGCTCGTACCTATGAGGTTATTTCCGTCTGTGATGCGTATTAATGCCTTCGCAGCAATGGTATCAGGGACATTCCAATTATGTGCAAAGAGATCGGAAATAATTGTGTCGATCGTTTTCCACGTCAAGCCGTTATCGAGAGAATATGCGAATATCTTTTTTGAAGCGATACCCGTACCGGTCCAGGTGATCTGATAGTTTTGCGTACCACCCTTGATCGTATCGCCCTGAGCTGGATGCGTGACAGTAATATTGTTCCCGGGACCTGCAGCCACCGGACCCATGCTATTGGACGCTATGTTGATCGCTCCTGCCGTCGTTAGCGCTCTGCCGTCAAGCGAGGATGTACCCAGAAACGTAATTGCGCCCCTTGCGACTATTACCCCTTTGAACGTAGAGTTATCAGCAATATTAACCGCGCCATCGACAAACCAATAGATATTTGTTGCTAATGCACCGTTTGCCAATAATATGTGTGTTCCGGCATTTGCGCTTAACGCTCCGCCGATCTTGACAATAAAGATTGCACTGGCATCGCCTTGTGCATCGAAAGTTATACTCCCGGTCGTCGTCGAAGCTCCTCCGGCGCAATAAACTGCAGGAGTAAAAGTCTGTCCGTTTGCTATTCCGACGCCCAGCACCTTGTCACATGTAACTGCCGCATTATTCGTCCATGCGGTAAGCAGGTCGGATTTTGCTAATGCAGATGCGCCATTTGCCCTATTCAACGTGCCGGTATATGTTCCCGGAGGGAAACCGGTAAATGCATATTGACCATCCTGTCCAACATCGCCTGTTAGTTGGGATAAACCGGTATTATGGATCGCTCCGGCACCGGTGAATATGGCGTAGGTAGAAGCTGTGCCTAAGTTTGGACGTAAAGGTCCTGCCTGAGGCGATTCGATCTTTTGTGCAAACGTTGCATCTGATAAAAAGAGAGCGGCTATCGTCATAATGATGTAAGCTGCCCGCTTAACTATTGTATAATGTGTCATGGTATTTTTTTTATAAATAAATTTACGATTCAAAAGGAAAAGGCATTCGTCTGTTGAGGGAGGCGAACCCGGAAACCGTCCTTGCGGCGAGTCAATAAGAAAGAAAAGGTTCAGTGAAGGTGCGAGGTGGACGTATAGTACGCTGCCTGCTTCAGAGTTCATCGTCTCTATTATTACAATACAAAAATACTACATCGGCTCATCAAAACCATTACATAACTTTTTCTATTTGTTACATCATTCACACATTGTAGTGCCGACATCTTGCCGGCAGGGGAGCATACGGAGACGCCTGCGATACAATTTATTCCGCTAATAACACCGCTAATTTCATCATGCCCTTTCTCATGCGGGTCTTGATGGTACCAAGCGGTGCTCCGAGCTTTGTGGCGATCTCCGATTGTGAATACCCTTCATAATATGAGAGATACAATGCTTTGCGCTGTACTTCGGGTATTTGTTCTAAAGCCCGAAGTATATTGCGGCGCTCATCGGTTTCCAATATGTCATGCTCCGGAGTACGATTATTGACTGTCGAATCGCTCGTGATATCCCCAATATCCTGATTGGCTTCCAATGCCGATTTTTTATAAAGGCGGGAGCGAAGCGTATTGATAGATTTATTGCGAGCAAGCGTCACCAACCAGGTGACAAATGTGCCGCGATCGTTATCGAACAGAGCCGCTTTGTGCCAGACCAGCAGGAATACATCCTGCTGAAGTTCGCGGGCATCATCTTCATTGCGGACGATGCGAAGAGCGAGTGAATAAATCAGCCGTGCATATTTATCGTATAACTCGGCGAGGGCTTTCTGCTCTCCATGCGATATTCTCGCAAGAAGGTGAAGATCATCGGCATTCGACTTCGCTTTGCCGCTATGCATTTTGCTCTCGGTTCCGATTTTGCCGGCGGCTGCTATTGTTGCTCCGGTTTCGAAGCTTCGTGTTACGTATTGTGTTAACATGTTGTACGCGAGGAAACTAACTGAACCAGAGAATAAACTTTACTGACCGTTACCCCTGCCATGACCATTGCCATTGCCTCTGTCATTGCCTCTGCCATTACCCCTGCCATTATCGTGCTTGCCTTTATCTTTCCAGGAGCCTTCGTAGTAATCATAATGATCGCCATGATGACGGTATCGCGGAGCAATCCAAACTTGCTGCGGCTGCGGCGGCACTTGCCATCTTCCCGGAGTCCAGTCATAATCCGACCTTCCATCGTTATAGACATAGTAACCCGGAATCCAAACGGCTCCGGAAGGTCCTTCGCTCCGAACTTCGTAGCGTACTGCCGGCGGACCGATAGATATACCGAGATGGATCTGAGCAAATGACGGTGTTGCAAGGGCGACAAGCGCGAAGAACAGAAATAATTTTATTAAAATACGCATAGTGTGTTTTCCTTATGTTGAGAGTAAAATTGCGCTTGCAGAATATATTGTGTAATGCACGGTGCCTATTTACAGTGCTTCGGTAGCCACTACAAATGCTGCAAGCGTTGTAATACAAACTTACGGAGATGAGAGCAAAAAAGCATTACACAACTTTGGATAGTTGTTACATGATTCACACATTGGACCGACCGAAGAAAGGAGAATGGAGAAAAGCTATTGCCTCGGCTTTAAGCATCACCACACCCATTCCGGAATGCGAACGACTGATCCGATACCGCTGCGGATGGGCTTCCAAAGACCCCAGAGCACACTGCCGCGGCGGTCAATGATTGCTGATATGTTGGCGGTAAAAAGAGGGTTGTCACGTTCGGGAGTATTATGATCGCGCATGAAAAAAGTATTCGCCAGAAACGAGACGAAACCCGGTGGAAATTTATCCCACCGGAAAAACTTCACATGCAGACTATCGTATTGCGGAGTCAGCGTTCCCGTCATCAGACTATCTTTAATGTGTAAAGCAAAATCTGCCGAATGAATTGAGCCCGATAAAACGAACGGCTCTGTCTCGGCAAGAAACTCATTCAGGAGCGAAGCATTCATACTTCCGATTTTTCCAACAGCATCGACCCTGAAATGAGGATTTTGCATTTGATAGGCAACCCGAAAACTGATCAAGCCGGCATTCATGATCCTAAGATCTCCATCGATAGGCGTGGATATCGAATCGTTTCCGTGGCGGCGGTCATTCGATACTGCTCCGATACGCGCATTGATATGATTCAAGGTAATTGTCCCGGGCGCAGTCGTATCGGGCCAGTTTTCCCGAAACCGGATGTCGCCATCACGGCTCGTTATTCGGTTGATACCGACGGGGGTTTTGATCTGCTGGAATAATTCATGCGGATATTTTTCGATCTTCGTTCGCAATTCTTCCGGCCGTCGCCGGTCACCGTAAGCCTGCATCCGCCAGTTACGCAAGAAGAGGCTATCTGCAAAAATGCCGTTGCCTAAAAAGAATTTTTGATAATCGACTCCGGCAACTTCGATCTTCGGAGCGAAGAAATCGATTCGCTCGGTTCGGTATTTGAACGCCAAGCCGAAAGAATCTTCGGGGATAAGAGGATGCACGATAACAGAATCAATGGTAAGTGAATGTTTCCCCAGATTGCCGTGTATGGTGCCGGTAGCATAGCTATAGATGGCTCCGCGGGTAAGTTGCTTTACTTTTCCGACGGAAAAATTTCCAGCATCGCTGAACAGCATTCCGCGGTGAGTGATCCATGAATTCTTATCGAGATTAAAATTCTTCAACGAAATTCTGAGATCGTTAAGAGAGTCTCCTTCGCCAGGAGGATTCTTGGGATCATCGAGGAAATGAATTCCATGAATCGATCCGCCGGATATGGATAGTGAGCCAATGTTTGTAACAGGAAATAACAAGGGCATCGGATACTCCTTGACTCCGCGAACGAAGGCAAGCGGATCGCTCATGAGAACCGAGTCAATCGAGGTGATAGGAGGTGTTACACTTTCATCAAGATACACAACAGGATTATGTATGTTCACCCTGCCAGCAAAAATTCCTTCTCGCATCAGGAGTTTCCAGATGTCGAGACCGCCGATCTCAACCGATTTCAACTTTACCAGTTTTAATCCTTTGAGCGTCGGGTCAAGACGTATGTTCGATAGTGACAAAGTTTTATCCGTGCCTTTTATTTCGTTCATGCGAAGCATGCCGAGAGAAGTATGAATTGTGCTTTCTCCTTGAATCCCATAGCTTGCGCTATTGCTGAAAAAGGAGGAGACCTTTGTAAAGGGTGTAGCATGATCGAGCTTGAATGAATCGAGCGACATTCTGATCCGCTTCAATGATGAGATATCTTTGCTCTCCGGTAATAGCGCATAGACTTCGGCATTAATGACTTCAACGTTCTCTAACGATACATCCGGAAGCAGACTTGGAAGAGGAATAAGATCTGATGCAGCAATATGAAGAGAAGAGTTTGGACGGATTTCTGCAACATTCTGCAAATAAATTTGCGGATCATGAATGGTGACTTTTCTGCCATGAAGCCCGTGACCTGCAAGCGCCGTGTACCAATCCAGTCCGGAAAAATCAATCTGTTTAATGGTAACCTGTCGTACTTCTTCGATAGGCGTAGTACTTTTAACAGAACGAACATTCATCGAAGAATCTATCAGATCTCCATCGACGGTTGCAACATGAATATCGGTTTTGCCAAGCGAATCGACATGGGAAATTTCCTCGGCATGGAATGTTGCGCTCTTGCAAAAGAATGTGGGATTCGTTTTTTTATATGTAGGCTCATCGAGAAAAAAGTCGCGGAATTCAAGCGATGCTTTCTTTACAAATACTCCGCTTCCCTGCGAAGGTGTCCCTTCACTCAGATATACTTCGGCGTTTTCTACTTTGATAACTTTCGAGGAAACAGCTGGAAGAAAACTCGGCAAGAGATCGCTATTTTTTTCGAACTTCGGCAATGTTCCAGGACGCAAGAAGATCTTCGGAGAACGAATGGTAATCGTGCCGGCAAAGAGACCTTTTTGAAGAATCAATTTCCAATAGTCCAGTCCGGCGATCATGACGGTATCGGTTGTCAACCGGTCGAGCGGTGTGGCGATACCAAAATTTTGCGCTGAGGTATCGGATGAACCATCGTCGGTTTTACCGTTATCCGTGATTCGTACTCCTGTCAGGATCAGGCTGTCCTTGTTTTCCGAAAGAGTAATGCTGCTCATTTCCAGAGAATATCTACGCCCAAGCCTATCGACTACTAACTGTTTAAGTTTCGGTTCGACAAGGAAGTGAAGGATCGTGTTAGGATAAGAATTCAACATGATGCCGCCTGCGATCGCAATGAATATGACTATTGCTGCGATAGAATAGAGGATCTTCCTCACGCGAGAACGTGGTGGGGATGGGGACGAGGTTTTGCTGATAGAGTCCATGAAAAAGCGTTAATGTTTCGGGAGGTGTTTAGTACAACAACATCTGCATTGCGGATGTTTCCTATTATTTAAATCCGACGACTGCCCCCAGGGATTTTCGTAATGCTAACCAGGCAAATTGCAAAAACTCCTGATCCTTTGTGCGCCGAATTGTAGTAGTACCGGTAATAGCTTTTTTATTTCCCGTAGTAAGATTATCTCTATGAAGAGCAAAGTTATTTGCGACGACCGTTTTTAACCATTCCATTATTCCTCTGGATTGTTTCGCACCTTTCGCCAATACTTTTATCGAAAGATCCTGATACTCAGGTGTTACCGCCGTCGTTGCAACTCCATTCTTGACATTCATGTGGATAATTCCATTTTTGACTATCCCATTAGTTACTTCCAGCCTTTCAATCGGAATAAGTTCGGTATTCAATTTTTTCGGGGAAAAAGGACCGACTGTTGCATCGATGCTGAAGTTGACTGCTTTATCATGAAGAGCATATACGGCGATTCCATCGACCTGTGCTTCGCCTAAGAAGAGCGCTGAGACGGCAATTTTCGTTCGGTCTGAGAAGTACGAATTGAGCGTATCGGTGCAAAAAGGATATATGGCAATTCGGGCATGGGAAAATGTCAACGTTCCAGCTTCCATTCCGGGCCAGCGCTCGCCCCAATGAATGTTTCCGGATTTTAGAATGAGCGAATCTACATTGACAGGCATTGTAATTGAGCGGACGAGATCGTTCGGTAATACTGCATTCGGCGGATGCGGATCGTCAGGCTTTCTTCTATCGCTGAAGAAATCAAGCGACCAAGAATTTGCCGTGCATGATCGGAATGTAACGCTTATACCGCCGATCAAATGAACGAAATTGATCGCGCGAATATGAATATCATTACACCTAAAATCCAGACGCGGAGCTACATACCGGTGCCTATCGGCAATTTCTTGCTTGGAATATTTTGGGAAGTAGGCGAAGGAATCTATCGTTAGCAGCGAATCGGAAAAACTTCCTCTTATATTGCGAAATTCTATAGAATATTCGCTATCATCTAAAGGGTAGCTTGCACGTCCCATAGAGAAATCAACCCGCTCGGAATAGAGCAGCGGCTGCTCAACGAGTGTTTTCGAATCGAGCAAAAAATTCGTCAACTTGAGTTCGATCTTTTCAAAAGAAGGAAGACTACCGGCATGG
>Ga0207100_1182_pt1 | contig 12567 bp, 11 predicted proteins | sample Alteio_BWMinHeat_82_FD_153520 | JGI IMG/M metagenome (GOLD analysis project Ga0207100, IMG submission 153520) | Enriched cells from forest soil in Barre Woods Harvard Forest LTER site, Petersham, Massachusetts, United States -... | ecosystem: Environmental > Terrestrial > Soil > Temperate forest >...
TTTTGCCTTACTGACCTGCGGACTGGTGCGCAAGAAAAATGCCGCCCATCTGATGATGCTGAACTTTGCGGCGTATGTCTTCGCTTTCCTCGCCTACTACGCTGTGGGATACGCCTTTCAGTTTGGCGCCGTGGCCATCAATGCTGCACCGGCAAATCTTGGCGGCACTCCGACGCTCAATCACTTCCTGCTGGGTAGCGGCCTGTGGGGATTCCTGGGAGGCAAGGGCTTTTTCCTTTCCGGCCCCGGCTACGATGCGGGTAGTCTCTGCCTGACGTTGTTTGAAGTTGTTTTCATGGAGACGGCCGGTTACATCATTGTCGGCGCCATCTGCGAGCGGATCACTTTCTGGTCGTTTCTGCTCGCTGAACTCTTCATGGGAGCCATTCTCTATCCCGTTTTCGGCTGTTGGGTTTGGGGTGGTGGCTGGATGTCGCAGCTGGGCACGACAATGAATCTTGGCCACGGGTACGTGGACTTCGCCGGGTCGACGGTGGTCCACGCCGTGGGAGGGTTTGCCGCCATGGCCTTGTCTGTGGTGTTAGGCCCGCGTCTGGGTAAGTATGGGCCCGACGGAAAAGTGAAAGTCTTTCCGGCGCATAACCTGGTCTACGTGGTTACTGGAACTTTCATTCTGCTCTTTGGCTGGATGGGCTTCAATCCCGGTTCAACGCTGGGGGCTTCCGACCTTCGTATCTCGGTCATCGCTGTGAATACGAATCTCGCGGCGGTGGCGGGATCAGCGGCTGCGATGTTCCTCTGGTACTTCATATTCGGCAAACCTGACATCACCATGGCCTGCAACGGGATGCTGGCTGGCCTGGTTGCCATCACAGCTCCTTGCGCCTTTGTCTCTCCGAACTCCGCTGTGATCATCGGCATTCTGGCTGGCGTATTGGTTTGTCTGGGCGTTCTTTTCAATGATCGAGTGGTCAAAATCGACGATCCTTGCGGAGCAATCTCGGTGCATGGCTACTGTGGCTGGCTAGGTGCGGTTTGCGTCGGGCTCTTCGCGGACGGCACCTACGGTGCCGGCTGGAACGGAGTGGGCACGTCCTCCTACTTGGGACATGCCGGTCAGGGTGTCACAGGTCTGTTTCATGGGGACTCGCGACAGTTTCTTACCCAGCTGATGGGAGCAACCATATGTGCGGTTTGGGCGTTTGGCGCGACCTATGTGGTTTTCGCGTTAGTGAATAAGGTCAAGAGTATGCGGGTAGCTCCGGAAGTAGAACTCGAAGGTCTGGATATTCCAGAGTTCGGCCTGAAGGGTTATCCGGAGGACGCGACCGTCACCATGGAGGCTTGATCAGCTGAATACGAAGTAGAGTAGCTGTTTGCTGATAAGGGGGGAGGGACGAATCTCGGCCGCGCCGGCCAGATTCGACCTCCCGACCTGATTAGCCCAGCACGAGTCCGTCGCGATTCTGCGATCTCGTGTATCTTGGGCAGCGAGGTACTGCCGATGAGAGTGATTCTCTCTGCGATAGCATTCGCCCTTTGCCTGGCGCAGCTTTCCATGGCGCAAGTGGATCCGCGCTGGAAGCCAAACGACAAGGACCGTCCATTGCCCCCCGTGATCGTGCCTGGCACTGCGAGCACGCAGGATACGGAGGGGCGCCCTCCATCCGATGCCGTTGTTCTATTCGACGGCAAGGATCTTTCCCAGTGGACGACCGAAGATGGCCAGCCGGCGAAGTGGAAGGTTTCGGACAGCTACATGGAAGTGGTGCCTCACAGCGGAGGCATCCACACGCGCCAATCTTTCGGCGACTGCCAATTGCATGTGGAGTTCGCGGAGCCTGTGCCACCGGTTGGCGAGGATCAAGAACGCGGCAACAGTGGTGTGTTCTTGATGGGCCTTTACGAAATCCAGGTGCTGGATTCGTATCAGAGCAAGACCTACGCCGACGGCCAGGCCTCGGCGGTATACGCCCAATTTCCCCCGCAGGTGAATGCCTCGCGCGCGCCGGGACAGTGGCAGGCGTATGACATCATTTTTCACGGTCCGCATTTCGACAAAGATGGCAAGGTTTTGCGCCCGGCGCGGGTGACTGTTCTGCATAACGGAGTGCTGGTGCAGGACAACGTGGAACTCTCGGGCCCCACGGGCCACCACGTGAGGCCTCCCTACAAGCCGACGCCTGACAAGCTGCCGCTTGGTCTGCAGGACCACGGCAACCCGGTGCGCTTCCGTAATATTTGGATTCGTGAGCTGGGCGAGGGACAGTAGATTGAGGCAACTCTCGAGGTGCGCCGTCTACGCTTCGCTTGGGCGAGAGGTTCGTAAAAGCGGGTAGATCATCGCCTCCGGAATTTTTTTTAGCTTGCGTGCCGGTGGATACGTGGAAGTGACTAGGCTACAAACATCAACACCCCGCCCAAGCAGAGCTTGGACGGGCACCCTTCTGTTACTAGACCTTCGGTGGCCATGTACACTGACCACCGTGGTGATAGGCTAGGTTGCCCAGATGTCCCGCACGTGCGGCGGCGACCCCGGCCTCAACTGGTGCAGTCGGCTCTTTGCGCGTCTTAATGCACTCGAAGAAATTTTCCATATGTGAGATGGTGCCGTCGCGGAAGCTGTGTTCAGTCAGAACCGGATTTTCCCCGCCTTGGACGCCCTCGCGATAAATGGCGAAGCCGCTGCGATCGATCTTCAAGGTTGCGTCCATTCCGCGGAACTCCAGGCCGCCACCGTCGATGGAGGAGCTCATCATACCCTCATACACCACATCAAACCCGGGATAGCGGAAGGCCGCCTGGATGGTGTCAGGACATTCCCACTGGTCGAAAACATACTTGTCCCCAAGCATATGCGCCTCACGTGCTTGGTCAGTTTTCATGGCCCAGTGGACTACATCGATCCAGTGAGAGAAGAGATCGGTCATGGCGCCGCCACCAAAATTCCAGAACCAGCGCCAATGGTTATATTTTTCCACGCTGAAGGGCTGGTCCGGAGCGGATCCGAGCCAAAGCTTCCAATCGAGCGCCTGTGCGTCGATGGGCTTGGGCACCCAGTTCCGGTTATAGTTCTGCCACCAGTAGGTTCGCACCTGGGTGATGCGCCCAAGACTGCCACCCTGAATCATGTTGACAGCATCGCGAAAGTGAGTCCAGCTGCGCTGCTGCATGCCGCACTGCAGAATCTGTTTGCCGGAACGAACCGCTCGGGTGAGCGTCGCGCCTTCGTCAATCGTGTGGGTGACAGGCTTCTCCAGGTAGACGTCTTTGCCGGCCGCCAGGGCATCGACCGCCATGCGAACGTGCCAGTGGTCTGGCGACGCGATGAAAACCGCATCAATGTCCTGCGCGAGCACTTCACGATAATCCAGGTGTGTAGTCGCGACACCGTTGGACCGTTCCTTTACGGCATCGCGGTGCGGCGCATAGACGTCGCTCACGGCCACGATCTGGTAAGGGCCCACCTTGTCGGCAGCATCGAGCAGGTTGCGCATTCGGCCGCCGGCTCCGATGACTCCTACGCGGACAGTATCGTTTGCACCGAGCACTCTGGTTGAGGCGAGGGCAGTAAGTCCGCTGGCGATGATGAAGCTTCGGCGATTAAGCATATTTGGCGTGGATCTCCGGTCCGTTTTTGCGCGTCGATCTTATCAAGCAGGGTATGGCGCGAGGAGAGCTTATCAAAAAATGGGAATACGGAAGCTGCATTTGGACGCAGCGAGGATGGATTTGCAAGCGTCTCGGAGGCTAATGCACACTCGCCTGATTGTCAACGCAACACCAGGTCTGAATACTCCGGATGTTTCGCGATGAAGTCGTGTACCGAAGGGCAAATCACGTCGACCTTCAATTTGTTTTCTCGCGCGTACTGGAGCGCAGTCTCCGACAAAGAAGACGCCAGTCCCAGACCACGCAATTCGTCGGGAACCTCGGTATGGATTAGTGCGAGCACATTTCCCGTCATGGTGTATTCGAGGTAGGCTACTTTTCCGTCGCGCTCGATCTCGAAGCGGCCTGTGGTTACCTTTTGCGGCGCTTGTGACTTGCGGCTAAAGACTCTCCATCCCACCATCGGTTCTTCCCCTGATGTGAGTGTAATTACCAGCCCACTGATACCGAAAAGCAGTCGAGCACGTTCCTGATCGCGGGGGGCCAGGTCAAGGATCCAGGGGTTGTTATACGAGGAGGGTCTTGGTGTCACCAAAGACTGTGTCCGGGCTTATATGTGGTTCAGCTAACCATCTTCGACCCCAATCCGAATCCCTCCCACGCCAAAGAGCAGATGAATCTTACACAGGTCTTGAACCTGAGCGAATGGCAGAGGAATAGAAAAGCAATCATCTCGAACCGTGAGGCATGAACGATCCACAATGTGATGTCTAGGCGCCCAGAGGGTCACAAGGCCGCTCGAATCGCTATCCTTTCGATTTGAGATTGCCCTCCTTTCGAGTGAAGCCAGAGTTCGACAACCGCCGTATTGATGGTGAAACCGATCCAGAACGCGAGGCCAAAGAACTGCTTCGGCGCAAGATGGGTCAGTGGACTGGTGGCGAAAAATATGCCCATCACCGGGCGGGTAGTTGCAATGCCGAGAAGGATTGCAATTGCGCGCGTTAGCCATCGCAAATTCGGTGCTGGTTCGCGACGCAGGCACCATGCACGAAATAGCGAGAACAGGAAGAGACTGTTAAAAAGTAGAACCGCAGAACGTTCCACCCAGCCGCCGATGGAATAATTGCTCATCGCATAGGCAGTAACACCCACAACCGCCCCGAGAGGAAACAGAAGGCGTTTCGGCCAGGCCACACCGGCGAACCGTCGAAAATATAGAAACGGAGCCAGCACGACAAAAGTCAATGCGGGAAGAATATGCGCCAAGGTGAGAGCCGCATGCGAAGCAAAAGTGGCGTCGAGTGCAGCTAATTGCGGGGGCGCAGATTGCGGTGGGTGTATGAGTGCAACCGCGCGCCGAAGTACTACAGCAACGGAAATCGCAGTGCAGACCCAAAACCCAATGCGTACCCAGGGCCAAGAACCTTGCATCTTAAGACATACTATACGCGGCGGTGAAACTGCATATGGCGATTCTGCGCGCATGCTCCCGCTGTCAACCAAATATTAGCGTGCAGGAGGCCGTTCACTCCTCAGAGGGCACGATATTCGCGGCCATGTCTCGGCTGGGTAGGCACAATTCTGGGCCAGTCCCTAAACCATCAGATTTCCGCCGACGGCAGAATGCCAGAAGTTGTTGAAGGATAAAGATGAAATCTGGTGCGCCCTAGGGGACGATTTTAGAACTCTTGTCCTGTCCCAGAACCCCACTTTGTGTGTCGAAGTCGTTCCGGAACGGCTTTTGGCACCCTGAAGGAATCGAATGCGCTGATTTTAGGTCGTGGTGACCGATTCGTGCGGAAAGGCAACGGTTTGGGCGCTAGGCGACGCAACTCTCGCACCCAGATCTAGAAACGGCGAGTTTCTCTAAATTGATGAAACCAAAAGCTTGACCTTTGCGCTCCTGGCAGGGGATTCGTGGCCGAAGAATAACCCCACATTCAGGAATGCGCCATTTTCTCTAGTGCGGTTTTGTTGCGGATGATGAGTGTGGATCCCTTGACTTGCAATAATTGGTTCTTCTTAAATTCCGAAAATAGGCGACTCACCGTTTCTCGCGTAGTGCCGATCATCTCTGCAATCTCTTCATGTGTAAGCGTGTTCTTCATATGCAGCGGATCGGCGGGATGCACGGCTTCGGCAGACCAAGCAAGCAGCAGCTTGGCAAATTTCTCCGAAGGGGAACTAGTGAGTGCCAGCGTGCGGATTTCTTCGTAGGCAGAGTAGTAGTTGCGGCTTAACTGTTCCACCACGCGGAGCGCGACCTCTCCATGTTCCCGTAGAAATTGAAGCAGCGCATCACGAGCAATGAAATTTGCCTGTCCGGGCTCCAACATCTCGGCGGTTACTTCGTAGGGCCGATTCGAAATAACAGCATTAAGGCCGAGGACATCTCCTGGCCCTGAGATCTTTAGGATAACTGTCTTGCCGTCCCTCGAAGAGGCCGACAGCTTCGCCTTCCCCGCGCAAAGCAAAAACACTCCACGCGGCAGTTGTCCCTCGATGAAGAGCACCGTCGATTTAGGATAAATGGCAGTGGATTTGATTTCATTGAGCTTCTGCAGGGCAGGCAGAGACAGATTACAGAAAAGATGTTCTTCGCGGATGGGGCAAATCAAGCAATTGTCGAGAATATTTAAGCCGTAAGGAGCGCGCATTCAGCCACCGCTAAAACCGGAGAAATTGTACCACTGACTATGTGATTGCTATCACAAACCACCGTGATTACCAGCATTGCATGCCGAGTGCCGGGCGGGGCAGAATTCACGACAGAACGCCGGGAGTTCTTTATGGCAAACGACAGACGCGATGTCATGCAGGGTCAACGGGAACCGAACTTCCTACAGAGTCGCGAGTCCGAACGCTGGCCGATACCCTCGTGGAGATGAGCGCCTCTGGTTTTTTGGAGAGCCACCCATCGAGGTGGCGGCCTCGGCGTGAAGCTCAGCCGCCGACTTGGAAAAGGAGGACATGGCGAATGAAAACAGAACTGACCAGTACATCAGCCAAACAAATGCAAAAGACGCACAGATATCACGTCGCTGCGTGGTGGACGGCGGGGCGGGCTGGCATTGCAAAGGCCGATTCCGCACCCAACGTAATCCATTTCAGTGCGCCACCCGAGTTTCGTGGTCTCGCAGCCATGTGGACACCTGAGGATTTGCTGCTGAGCGCAGTGGCAAGTTGTTTTACGGCTACATTCTACGTAATCGCGGGGTATGCGAAATTCGAATACACGGATCTTGAAGTGGGAGCGGAGGGTGTCGTGAGTCGGGGCGACTTGGGCTACACCTTCAGCGAAATTGTTGTTCATCCGACTCTAACAATTGCTCGCGAACAGGACCGGGAACAGGCACTCGATTTTTTGCAGAGGGCCAAGACGTTGTGCCTGGTGTCGCGTGCACTGAGAACCCCCCAGAAATTTGAAATGCTGGTGAACATCAGCGAGGTTTCGCCAGAACGCGAACCGTCAACTGAACCCAATCAATCATCGAAACTAGCCATCCGGCCTTACCCATCGCAATACGCCTGGCCATGCACGATGAAGGACCATACAGACGTCGAACTGCGCCCAATTTGCCCCGAGGACGAATCGATGATGGTGAAATTCCACGAGACACTTTCCGACCGTACCGTGTACTTCCGTTATTTCCATTCCGTCAGTCTGCAGTCAAGAGTGGCGCACGAGCGCTTAGCTAGCATTTGTTTTGTGGATCACAATCGCGAGGTTGTCCTGGTCGCGGACTACGAAGACCCCAAAACGGGGCGGCGTCAGATTCTCGGGGTCGGACGGCTAAATAAATTGCGAGGGAGGAATGAAGGCGAAGTTGCGGTCCTCGTTTCCGATCACTACCAGCGCCGAGGGGTGGGGACTGGATTGCTCCGACGGTTGATCCAAATCGCGACAGACGAGAAACTAAGCCGCGTTAACGGTGAAATGTTGCGTGAGAATCTCGCTATGCAGGTCCTGATTAAGAAACTCGGCTTTAGTCTGCGCCTGCTTGAGGACCCTACTTCTGTTAGGGCTTTCCTAGACCTCTGAGCGCTGGTTGCAGTGACTTCGGGCACTGCCTGCCAGACAATACCGGCCTCGGAGCCACATCAGCCTCCCGGGTTGGGTGACTGAATGTTGCAGAAGAAAGAAAGCGAAGTTGCGTGGCCTGCACTTGTCAGGCAGGGCTTTTTAGGGTGGCCAGTATGGGTTGGCGACCCAACCCAATGCTTACTGAGTGTTACCAGCGGCTTTCATGCCTTGCTTAAATCCCGGCTCGCAGAGGTGTCTCATGCTGTACTACTTGTGATTCTAATCACAAGCCTGAGTGATCCTCGCCGCTGCAACCGAGTCCTGCTTACGTCAGAATCGTTACAGCGTAACTTAAGACGAGGGCATGGGGGATTACACCTTGTTTCTCTGTCCCAAGTCATTTAAGAATCCACCCTCGCCTGAGAGTCCCGCTGCCGGTGGAGGGAAAGATGTTTGCACCAATGACACAGTCAACTCTCGATAACGCCAAAGACTCTTCGAAATTGGTCGGTTTTGACCAGACTTTGCTGCTATCCGAACGTGACAATTCCATCGGGTCCTGTCTTAACACCTCTGTGGAGGAGGCAGTCAGATGCTCAAGCGCCATCAGATAACGGTACTTCTCTTCTCAATCGTGATGTTGGCCCTATTCGCCAGCATGCCAACTCCGGTCGCCGGAGGAGCAAATCCTGGCTATCAAATCTATGCCATTCCTGCATTCTCTCGCCAGTACGGCACATCCTGCAGCACGTGTCATGTGGACTTTCCGAAGCTCAACGATTTCGGCAAGGCCTTCAAAGACGCCGGATTCAAGTTTCCCAAAGATGATGAGACCTTCATCAAAATTCCGCCGGTGATGTTGGGATCTCCGGCGCAGAAAGAACTGTGGCCTCACACCATATGGCCCGGGACTATACCAGGATTGCCGCCCATCGGATTGCGCTTCAACACGTTCTTCCAGGTGGTCGGCAGGAACCGGAACAACTTTAATCTGCAGACTCCGGGTGATCCCACAGCCCCCTTTATTCCTCGCACTGACTTTCAGTCGGGGCTATTCAGCATCTTTATGGCGGGAAATTTTGGCGATGACATCGCCTTCTGGGTAGACGACGACATCAGTGTCGGTGGCGCCAGTGCAGGTGGTCTAGGGGATGGCTATCTGAAGTTCGTGAACATTGGCCGCCACCTGAAGCTGCCGACCGATTCTCTCAGCCTGCGAATCGGACAATTCGAACTGGACCTGCCCTTCAGCCAGGCCCGCAGCTGGAATCTTAGCGGTTGGGATATTTATGACCAAGGGAACGTTTCTTCGGTGAACTCGATCCTTGGCCTGCCCACTGTCAGCAACTCGTTCTCGATGTCGAATGCGGCTCAGGGAGTGGAGTTCAGCGGCGGCCACACCTATCGCGGCTATCACTATTCGCTGGCTATCGTGAACCAGAACACCAGCGGAGGCGCGGCGGCAACAGGAAACAACGTTCCACCGGAAGTGGCTTATACGTCGGACTCCAACTTCAAAGATATTTACGCCCGCCTTTCCTACCGCTTTAACTTGGAACGTGATCCGGCCAGCCGCAACGAAGTCCAGGCGGCAGGGGCTAGCGGTCCACGCGATCACACTTATCTCAACCTGGGGACACTCTATTTCTATGGAAGGTCGGTGCAGCGCTTCCAGGGTCAGGATAATGCGGGTCTTGCAACGGTGCTGACGGCGCGTGAACCGTTCTATCGCGTAGGCGGCGATTTCAGCTTCAACTATCACACCTTCAACTTGTTTGGACAGTACCTGTACGGCCGTGACCAGAATCTGCTGCCGCTGTTGCCCGTCGGCTTTCCGCCGCCACCCACTGGCCTTCTTAGGGGAAGTCCGGCCAGCTTCAGCGGCGGCTTCCTCGAAGCAGACTATCTGCCGCTCCCCTGGCTGATGACCATCATGCGCTGGGACGCAGTGCACTCCACTGCCGATCTAATCAACGGCATCGGAGCGACGCCCGACAAGGACATTGGATCGTTCGTGTCGCCCTTCCGAGCCACAAGAAATCGCTTTACGCCCGGAGTGCAGTTTCTGATTCACGCCAATATCAAGGCGTCTTTCGAATACCAGATCCGGCCGCAGCAGATTGTCTACGACCCCACCGCCGGGACGGCACTCACTGGTGCGTTTCGTACCAACTCGGCCATTGCGGGACTGGAATTCGTTTACTAGATCGGGAAGGCCATGCCTCCCTTACTTTAGGCAAGGAGAAATATGAAAAACATCGTTCTGATTCTAGCGATCTTAGTTGGACTTGCGCTGGCGTCCAGCGCCGGCACCATCAGCGGACAGGTCTCCGGAGTTGCAGGGCAGTCGGTGGTGTATGTTGACACCATTTCGGGTAAGACCTTTCCCGCGCCTGCTCAACATCCCGTGATCGACCAGAAGGGTCTGGTCTTCCAGCCACACGTCACGGCGGTCCAGGTTGGAACCACGGTGGATTTCCTCAATAGCGACAGCGTCGCCCACAACGTCTTTTGGACTTCCATCGGCGGCAATAAGAAGTTAAACCACAACCTCGGCACCTGGCCGAAGGGAGACAGGAAGTCGTTCAAGTTCGACACTCCAGGCGCGGTGCCGATTCTTTGCAACGTGCACCCTGAGATGTCGGCTTACCTGGTGGTCGTTCCCACTCCCTATTTTGCTACTTCGGACCAAGCGGGGAACTACAAGATTGAAAATGTTCCAGACGGAAGCTACACCGTTATAGCTTGGCACGAAGGGGCCAAGAACCAGTCCAAACCGGTGTCTGTGTCTAGTGACACCAAGGCGGATTTCACTCTTAGCAAATGAAGAAACAGGAGTGTGGGAGCGAAGGCGTACTGGCCTCCGCTCCCTCAAAAGGCAGAATGAAAAGCTGGTCAATCATGTCCTCGTCAATCACGTCGATGAAAGCCTTGATGGCGATTCTCGTACTACTCTCACCGTTGGCCGGCCAAGCGGTTAGGAATAAGGAAATCCCGGTCACCGCGGTAAAAGGCGAAAGCTGGATAAGCCACTTGCATAAGAGATTCAGCGACACCAGCATGGGGAAGACTTACCATTCCGGCCCGGTGGCACCCATGCCAGGAGAGAAATCCAGCAGCGGGCAAGAGAAACTGTCACTCGATTTTGCCGCCCGAACCATGGCGGTCCACGGGGCTGATGTCTACCGTCTGAATTGCCGGGGATGCCACGAAGAGTCCGGTCACGGCACCCCTCCGGAAATCAATTCTGTTATCGATCCGGTCCGCGCGACGTCGCCCGAAGTCATCATGGCGAGAATGAAAAAGGCCGGTATGAGCATGACCCGGGCGAACGCGACGCTGCTGGCCAAGCAGTCCAATACGGCGTTGCTGGACCGCTTTCACAAAGGTGGTCAGGACATGCCACCGTTCCCTCAGTTGAGCGAACCGGAGATCCGGGCTTTGCTCGCTTACCTAAGACAGCTGGCCGGCGTCCCAGGTGCAGAAAAGGAACAAGTAGCGATCAACGAGTCGCCCGCTCACATAGGCGAGCAAATCGTAAGATCGACCTGTCACATCTGCCACAACGCGGTCGGTCCGAACCCCACTCCTGAGCAAATTCTGGATGGTTCGATACCGCCGCTAAGCACTCTCACCACGCGGACGAGCCTGCCTGAGTTTGTTCGAAAAGTCACTGCTGGTAATCCGATCAGTATGGGCGTGACGGCGATGCCTTTCCGAGGAAGAATGCCGGTGTTTGACTACTTGAGCGAAGACGAGGTGGCGAACGCATACTTGTACCTTACTCTCTACCCTCCGCAGGAATAGGAGATCTGAATGAACAATACCTTCTATGTTCTGACTGAGCCTGCAGCCAAAGTCAGTTACGTGCCAGGAGTGATTTATGTCCAAGAGTAAGCTACTCGCACTGATCCTAGTTGTGGTTGGCTGTCGTGCATCGGCTCAGGTTCTCACGCCCGTTGAGATCAAGGATCCAGATCTGCGTTCGTTACAGGGGCAATACATCAATGATTTGAAGGTCGTGGGTCAGGATATTCAAGCACTCCCGCTTAAGTATCACTTTTATCTAAACCGCAGGTTGGATCTCGACGAATCGCAACAACAGAATGCCGATCAGAGTTCCATTCGATTTGATCGCTACAACGGCAAGACTGTACTGGCAGTCACGGGCAACTACTACGCTGCCTACCCCGAAAAGATTGCGGCGGACCAGCGGGCCCGCAGCACGTTCCTGAATGTGGTCATGCCGATTCTGAAGTCGGAAGTGCCGCGCTTCCAGGGAAATCATGAGGTACAAGGTTATGCCCTCGAGATTTCCCATCATGTACTCGGGAACGTCATGGGGGTAATGGTGGAAAGACCGGAAAACCTCATGGTGTATTTACCCCAGAGCGGTGCTCTCCAACTTCTGGGTTCTCGGGACGAGAATGTCCAGCAAGCAGGGTTGATGCAGGGTCAGGTTTTTCTTAACGCACAGCCCGTCAATATTTGGCTGAACGGAGAAGGGCCGCAGCCGGCACCGGGCTCCGATCCGAATTTGAGCTCCACCGAACACTCCCAGTCGCCCGCTGGAATTCAAGTGTTTCAAACCGGTGAGAGGAACGGGGGACAAACAGCGGTGAGCACCACGGCCCCTCCAGTCCCAAAGCCGAACGACGCTTTCGTCACGCCGGTGCGGGATGCATCACCGCAGGCGCTGGCTGCGCTACAAGCGTCTAGTCAGGAAGTTCTCGCCAAGCTTGTGAAGGAGTTGGATCCCCAAGCGCACTTTGTCGCCTACGCATCGCAGAGCTTTGTGGCTTTCCGCCAGGACACTTACCTTGAGCTCTCTCTGAACACGACTCTGCCCGAGTCCGCGGCGGGATCGCGATACAAACTTGCCGCGATGGCATTTGATGAACACGTGGCAAGGTTGTATCGCAATCCCGCCGCGGACTCGGGCAGAGTCGTGTTCAGAGAGAGCTCAA
>Ga0207100_1202_pt1 | contig 12554 bp, 11 predicted proteins | sample Alteio_BWMinHeat_82_FD_153520 | JGI IMG/M metagenome (GOLD analysis project Ga0207100, IMG submission 153520) | Enriched cells from forest soil in Barre Woods Harvard Forest LTER site, Petersham, Massachusetts, United States -... | ecosystem: Environmental > Terrestrial > Soil > Temperate forest >...
CCGCGCTGACCCGCCATCTACCGCCGCTCCGCGGCATCGCACAGCTTCTCGACCCGCTTCTGCCGCGCCTCAGGAGTCTGGTAATAGAACACCGCCATCAACTCCGCGCGCCGTTGCGTCGGAGTCATCCTCGCCCATCCAACCTTCGCCTTCGGCCGCTCGCGAAACGCCACAGCGACCACCGGCGGAAGCTCGCGCTCGCCCTCCATGGTCGCCAGCAGCCGCTCGGCCATCTGCTCCGCGCGACGCATTCGAGCCTCATCGCCCTTCACGTCCATCACCCACTTGCCGATCTCGCGCCGCATGTACTCGGTCAATTCGTCATACCACTCGCGCAAGCCCGGCTCATCATCGAGAAGCGACGCCAGTTCATCCGGCAGCTCCGCTTGCCTCTCCTCAAGGTCTGGAGCGATCGCCAACTCCACCATCGCGCCTACACCCGCACCTGCGGCTCGCTGCATCTTCTTGTTCACCAGGACGAATTGTCCCTTGCGCCGCGTCCCTGGAAACAACGACGTGCGAAACACCTCGCCGCCGATTTCAACCGTCACCCGCAGACGCACCATCTTCGCCCAGGCTTTCGTCGCATCGAAGGGCAGCCACGCTACTGTCCACCCCAGACCATCGCCCAGTGGCTCCAACATCGCCCGAAACCGCTTCGCCTTCGCCGCCACGTCCACCTCCAAACACCTGCGCTACCAGGTAAATCCTCCGGATTTCGGAGGCCACGCGCCGCACATCTGCCGCAGCAGAACGATGCGCCCGAAGTGGTACGCATCGTGCGCTGCCAGACTCTCGAGTTGCTCCCTCACCGTCATCGTTCGCACCGGCTCTCCCGGTCGCGATGTACACCGTACCGGCAAGCCAAGCCGTTTCGTATCGCGCGAGATCGCTGCCGCCTCCTCGATACCCCGAAAGAATCGCTGGCACAATTCCTCCCAACTCTCGCGCTCCACCTCGGCCTTACCCGGAAACGCATCCGACGGCCGCGCCGGATAGGCGCTCTCGATCCCGGCAATCCAGTCCAGGGACATCTGCAACCAGAACGCAATGTGCCAGAGTTCCTGGTAGATCGTATGCGGCGCGCCCGCGATCTGGCGATGAACCACATCCTCCCCAAGCCCTTCCAGGATGTGACTCGGCGCCGCGTGAGCACTCTCGCCTGTCAGTGCCTCTTCCAACTCGCTCATAGCTCTCTGCTCCTTGAGACCATCTTCCGCGGGCCCCACGACAATCGTAACGGCATTCTCGGCCACCGCCACCGTCGTAACGCTAGACTGGAGTCATCGCCACGATTCCAAACCCGCGCATCTTCCTCTCCGCCGGCGAAGCTTCCGGCGACCACTACGGCGCCGAAATCATCGCCGAAATCAGCCGCCGCATCCCTGCCGCCACCTTCACCGGCCTGGGTGGCACCGCGATGGAGGCCGCTGGCCAGCAACGCGTCGTCCGCGCCGAGGACGTCGCCCACATGGGCCTCACCGAGGTCCTGCGCCACGCCTTCTACATCCACTCGCAATACCGCGCCCTCGTCCGCGCCATCAAGCGCAACCCGCCCGCGCTCGCCATCTTCATCGACTTCCCCGACGTCAACTTCCGTCTCGCCATGCATTGCAAGCGCCTCGGCGTCCCCGTCCTCTGGTTCGTCAGCCCGCAACTCTGGGCCTGGAAGCGCCGCCGCCTTCGGTGGGTCAAAAAGTACGTCTCGAAGATGCTCGTTATCTTCCCCTTCGAGGCACCCTTCTACCGCGCCCGCGGCGTCGACGCCGAGTTCGTCGGCCATCCCCTCGCCACCCTCCCGCTACCAGCGGAGTCGCGTGGGGAATACGCCCGCGCCAACGGTCTCAACGATAGCAAGGCCTGGATCGCTCTCCTCCCCGGCTCGCGCTGGAACGAAGTCGTCCACAATCTGCCGATCATGCTTGACGCAGCGTCGGAACTGGGCCTTGACTATGAGTTCGTGATTCCTGTAGCTTCCACGCTCAAGAAAGAGTCAATACTCGAATTGATCGCGAGCGAAGAGCAATACCGCGATCGCTATCGCAACAGCGACAAAAACTTCCCTCGGATACTGCACCTCGTCGACGACGCCCGCGAAGCCCTCCACCACGCCCGCGCCTCCATCGTCGCCAGCGGCACGGCCACCGTCCAGGCTCTCACCATCGGCAATCCCTTCGTCGTCGTCTACCGAGTCTCCGGCCTCACCTACTCCATCCTTAAGCGCCTCATCCGCTACCCCGCCGAAATCCCCGCCCAGCCCGACGCCGATGGCAATCTCCCCATCGCCATGCCCAATCTCATCGCCGGCCGCCGAATCGTCCCCGAACTCCTCAACGATCGTTTCACCGCCGCCAACCTCGCCGCTGCCCTGCGCCCGCTCCTCGAAGACACCCCAGCCCGCGCCCAGATGATCGCCGACCTCGCCGAAACACGCGCCCGCCTGCTGCCCGCTCCCAACTCCAACCCCATTTATCAGGTCTGCGACGCCGCAGAATCCCTCCTGCAATCCGCCCAACCCAAACTTAGCCAAAAACACGTCGGAATCGTCTAACTCGATGGGCCTCAATCCGAAACGGCTGCCCGATTCCAGCGTCCAATCATCGGGGTCGGAAACCACGAGCACGGCGTTACCATTTACATTCAAGGTTTGACCCGCATCTGAGGACCTAAGATCGCATGCTTCCCAGCCATCCAATCGCGCTCCCAACCCGCCGCCTCAGGTCCATTGCCGCCAGCCTGACCGCCGCCTTCCTCGCAATGTTCGCCGTCTCGATGCCCGCGCACGCCGCACCTGCGCGTCCGCAGCTCAACATTACCGGCTATGTCATCACCGCCGACCTCGACCCGGCCAGCAACCACCTCACCGCGACCGCCGACGTCACCTTTACGGCGCTCGAGGACCTCACCGCGCCCGTTTTCGAACTCAACAACGGCCTCAACATCACCAAGCTGACCGACAGCAAAGGCGCGGCCCTCAACTCCGAGCGCCTCACCACCAACTCCACTGTCCACGTCAGCCTGCAGACGCCGCTACCCAAGGGCTCCTCCAGCACATTTCACTTCGAGTACAGCGGTACCCTGCTCAACGCCGACACCAGTCCCGTCGAAGGCATCAAGCTCGCCGCCGTCGCAGACCCCATCAGCATCCTGCTCTACCCAGGCCGTTGGTTCCCCATGACCGGCCTCTTTACGGATCGGTTCACTGCGGAGATGCACATCCGGGTGCCCTCTGACTACACCGCCGTCGGCAGCGGCACCCCGACCAAGGCCGCGCTACCCGGCAACAAGACGGAGTTCGGCTTCTCGTGGACCAAACCCGGCTTCCCCGGAACCATCGTCGCCGGCAAATTCCTGCCGCCCGTCACCGGCGGCCTCAATAACATCCATGTCTATACCACCGAGAAGCGCAAGGCCGGCGCTGCCGACTTCGCCGCCCTGGCCGGTCGTGAGTTCGAGTACATGACCAGCACCTTCGGCGAGCCCGAGTCCGGCCGCATCAACATCGTCGAACTGCCGGAAGACGCCGTCTCCGCGGCCTGGGCTCCGCAGATGGCCTGCATCGCCGGGAACCGCATCGTCGACCACAACTCGCAGCGGCTGCTCGCCAACACGCTCGCCCACCAGTGGTGGGGCTCGGAAGTCTCGCCTGCCACCCTCAACGACGCCTGGGTGACCAACGGCATGTCCCGCTACGCCGAGCTGATGTACCTGGAAGATTCGGCCGGCAAGACCGCTTTCCAGTCCGCGATCAGCGACGTCTCCGCCGGCGCCCTCGCCTACGACACCGAACCCCTGACCACGCTCGGCCGGCTCGATCCGTTCTCCCCGCAGTTCCAGTCCATGACCCTTGAGAAGGGAGCCATGGTCTTCCACATGCTCCGCTGGGAGATGGGCGACAACACTTTCCAGCGCTTCCTGCGCGGCATGCTCTCGCAGTACACCGACAAGGGCATCCGCAGCTCCGAGGTGCAGGCCGTGGCACAAGCTCAGTCCAGGCTCGAACTCACCGCGTTCTTCGCGCAGTGGCTCGACGGCACTGGCGCGCCTTCGTTCACGGATAAATACGCCGTCTACCGTCTCGGCAACAACAAAGGCTTCCGCACGCAAGGCGCCATCAACGAGGACCTCGACCTCTTCCGCATGCCAGTCGAGCTGCGCATCGAGACGGACGGCAAGACCGAAGACCGCCGCATCGACGTTTCCGGCACCGATTCTCCCTACACCATCGAGACCTTCGGCCGCCCTCGCCGCATCTCCATCGATCCCGAGAACTGGCTGCTTAAGAGCACACCTGACCTCGCGGTCCGCGTCGCAGTCCTGCGCGGCCAGCAACTCGTCGCCCAGGGAGACCTGACCGGCGCGCTGGGCGAATACCAGAAGGCCCTCGACTCCAACAAAAACAGCTCGCTGGCCGCCTACCGCATCGGCGAGGTCTTCTTCATGCAGCGCAACTACCAGTCCGCCGCCAACAGCTTCCGCGACGCACTCCGCGGCGACGACGACCCGCGCTGGACCGAGGTCTGGAGCCACATCCACCTCGGCTATATCTTCGACTGCACAGGCCAGCGCGACCGCGCCGTCAACGAGTACCGCCTCGCCGTCCAGACCAACGACAACACCCAGGGCGCCATCAATGAGGCCCGCGCCAACATGCAAACCCCGCACAAATGCACCCGCGCCGACGATTGATTCGGGCGATCGAGACTACACTGAACGAGACCTATGCCGCGCTCTCGTGCATTTCCTGCCCGCCTGATTGTCACGACCATCGTCTTCTCCGTAGCGCGTTTGCTCGCACAGGGCACATCGCCTGCAGCTCCATCGTCCCCAGCCGCGCCGCCGCCGTCCACGCCAGGGCCTGTCGCAACACTCAAGGCGAACGCACAACTCGTCGTCGTCGATGTAGTGGTTACGGACAGCAGCCAGATGCCAGTCCGCGGGCTCAAGGGCAGCGATTTCAAGCTGACCGAGGGAAGCGCCCCGCAAGTAGTCCGTAACTTTGAAGAACACGTCGCTCTCACCGCCGCCGATGCGACGAAGTTCCCTCCCATGCCGTCACTGCCGCCGGGTATCTTCACCAACTACACGCCTGCCCCCGCGAACGGAGCCGTCGATCTTATCCTGCTGGATGCGCTGAATACGCCGTTGAAGGACCAGGCATACGTCCGACAGCAGCTTCTCGCCTATCTCCGGGCAACTCCGCCTGGCACACGCATCGCCATCTTCGGCCTCAACACTCGCCTCACTATCCTCCAGGGCTTCACCAGCGATCCGGACGCGCTGAAGATCGCCATGACCAGACGACTTGGCAAAGGTTCATCATTGCTACAAGACGCGACGGGCGGCGGCGGCATCCAGAACAGTCAGGCCGACAATCTCGAAGATACGGGAGCCGACCCGGCCCTGATTGCCAATCTCCGTGACTTCGAGGCGCAGACGCAATCTTTTCAGCTTCAGCTGCGCGCAAAGTACACGCTCGACGCCATGAATCAGATCGCCCGCTACCTCGCCAACATCCCTGGACGCAAGAATTTGATCTGGTTCTCCGGCTCTTTTCCCATAAACATCCTTCCGGATGTGACGGGCACGACCTCTGATCCTTTCGCGGCCATGGCAAGCTCCGAGGACGAGTTCCGCGAGACTGTCAACCTGCTTGCGCGCAGCCAGGTTGCCGTCTACCCCATCGACGCTCGCGGCCTCACAACCTCTCCGGTCTTCGACGCATCCACCAGCCGCAACTATGTGGGAGCCCGTGGAATTGCTCGTATGAATCAAGATCAGGACAAGTTCTTCAACGACACCGCGGAGGAGCACGGAACCATGCAGGCGATGGCCGATGCCACCGGCGGCCGCGCATTCCTCAACAGCAACGGTCTCACCAAGGCCGTCGCCACCGCCATCGACCAGGGCTCCAACTTCTATACCCTGGCCTACACACCAACCAACCAGCAGCACGATGGCAAGTTGCGCAAAATCCGGATCGAACTCGCCCGACCAGGCGTCACACTCTCCTATCGCAAGGGCTACTACGCTGACGACCCGGACAAGGCCAACAAATCCGTCGCCAAACAGGATGCCGCCGTTACCTCCGCGAGCGACCTAACCCGCCAGGAGACGATGCACCTCGCCATGACCCGGGGTGCGCCTCTACCCACCCAGATTCTCATCAAGGTCGGCGTAATCCCAATCAATCCCCCGGACAAGCCTGAAGACAAAGCCGCCTCGGGCAATACACCGGCGCCAAAGACCAATGGACCCTACCGCCGCTATAGCGTGAACTACCAGATCGATCCCACCGATCTCACATTTCTGCGTACGCCTGACGGCATGATCCATTGCGATTTCGATCTTGTCATCTTCGTCTTCGACCCCGACGGCGTACGCGTCAACTCTACGGGCAATACCGTTCACCTCACCGCCACGCTCGACCAGGTCAAACAGATGTTCGCTCAGGGCATCTACCGGCACGAGGAGATCAGCGCCCCAGTCAAAGGGGAGTACTTTTTCCGGATCGCTGTGCATGACCTCCACCGCGATCGCTACGGAGCCGTGGAGGTGGCCGCCTCCGAAGTCAAAAACGTTATCCCGCCGCGCACGCCCCTTGCTGCCAAATAATAGCTGACTCGACTGCAACACCACAGGGTCACGACCTTTCCAGCCCGCATCTCATTTGCACTGGACAATCCTACTTTGGCCCGACCACTCTCATCCTTCGCCGTCTTCAACCTTCGCCGTTGCTCACTGCTTCGCGGCAACGCCCTCGTACTTGGCAGCTTCGCCGCTTCATTTCCGCTTTCTGGCTTCCCCTACAGCCGCACCGCGCCCATTCTCGTGGTTCCCGCCATCCTCGCGATCCTCGGTACCTACGACACCTTCCGCTGCATGCGGCCGGAGCGAAACCTTTACCACGCCGGTCTCATCCTTTGCCTCTGCATGGACATGCTCGCTGTCTGCCTCATTCTCTTCTTTCTGTTGTTTCCGTACCTCTTTTAGGGCTGCCGATTAGTTCTTCGCGCCCGACACTACCTCGGTCAGTACGGTATACTTTGCCCCTGTGATTTGAGTCTAAGGAGTAACCCGGTGCTCAAAGGTTTTCGCGACTTCATCCTTCGTGGCAATGTGGTTGACCTGGCCGTGGCCGTTGTCATCGGCACTGCCTTCGGTGCCGTCGTAACCGCCTTTACCAAGGGCATCATCATGCAGTTCGTCGCAGCCATGGTGAAGACGCCGGACTTCGACAACCTCGCCTTCATGCTCAATGGCACCCCCATCAAATATGGCCCGTTCCTCACCGCGCTACTGAACTTTCTCATCATCGCCGGAGTGATCTACTTCTTCGTCGTTGTGCCGCTCAATTATCTGATGGCGAAATTCAAGAAACCCGAGCCCGAAGCCGCGCCAGCCACCAAAGTCTGCGGCCAGTGCCTCTCCGAGATTCCGGTAGCCGCCACCCGTTGCAAGTTCTGCGGGCAGCCCGTGGCCTAGACCGTCCGCCGTTCCCTCTTCCCCCAAAGGCTCCGGATATTGATTCTCTCCCGTCTCCTCGCATCTCTGCTTCCTCTCGCTGCGTGCTGGCTGCTTGCGGGACAGACTTTGCAGCCCGCAGCGCCAGTTCGCCAGGCGCCTCCGGCCTTATCCGCTGAAGTTCCGCCAACCCGCGTCTTCGGCTTCCACGACTTCACGCAACAGGCCCGTTGGGACGCAGACTTCCTCGCCGTCCCTGACCCCGAACTCGCCCGCCTGCATCTGAAGGTGCTCACTTCTGCGCCTCACTGGGCCAGTTCTCCGGAAGACTACGCCACGGCCCAGTACGTCGCAGGCCGCTTCAAAGCCGCTGGCCTCGAGACCGAGATCGTCCCCTACAGCGTCTTGCTCGACAAGCCGCTGTCGGTCCAGATCGAAGCCTTCGACGCAGCCGGCACGAAGATACTCAGCGGCCCAACCCGGGAGCACGTCGACGTACCCGCCGACTCTGCCGCCGACCGCTTCCAGAACGATCCCCGCATCCTTCCCGCGTTTAACAGCTCATCTCCGTCGGCCGATCTCACCGCTCCGGTCGTCTACGCCAACTACGGCCGCCTCGCCGACTTCCGTCGCCTTGCCGACTTCGGCATCAGCGTGAAGGGCAAGATCGTCCTCGTCCGCTACGGCGGGCCGTACCGCGGCGTCAAAGTCTATGTCGCGCAACTGTTCGGGGCAAAAGGCGTCCTTATCTACTCCGACCCCGCCGACGATGGCCAAAAGACTCCGCAGCCTTACCCCGCTGGCCCCGACCGCCCCGACTCCGCGGTGCAGCGAGGTTCGGTGCAGTTCCTGCCCATCTATCCCGGTGATCCCACCACTCCCGAGGTCGCCTCTGTGCCCGGGCTGCCTGCGTCCGCGCGCATTCCCCTGGACAAGCTGCAGTATGACCTGCCCAGCATCCCGGCCAATCCTCTTTCCTCTGCAGATGCGGCCCCAATCCTGCGCGCGCTGGCCGGCCCCGACGCTCCCCGCGAGTGGCAAGGCGGCCTCGGATTCCCCTATCGCCTGGGCGACGGCATGGTCACCGTGCACATGCATCTGACCAACGACACTCGCCTGCGCACCATCTGGGATGTGATCGGCAAAATTCCCGGGGCCACCGATCCACGCCACTGGGTGATCGCCGGCAACCATCGCGACGCATGGGTTTACGGCGCGGCCGACCCCAACAGCGGCACCGCGGCCATGCTCGAAACCGTGCACGGCCTCGGCGTCCTGCTGCAGCACGGGTGGAGGCCCCGCCGCACAATTGTCATGGCAAGCTGGGACGCCGAAGAGGAAGGGATGATCGGCTCAACCGAGTGGGTCGAGCAGCATCCCGCCGAACTCCGGGACGCCGTCGCTTACTTCAACATCGATGTCGCAGTCTCTGGTCCCAACTTCAACGCCGCGGCTGTCCCTTCGCTGCGACGGTTCATGCGCGAGATCGCCGCCGAGGTGCCTTCGCCCGCGGGCGGTACCGTCTCCGAGCAATGGAGCAGGCAGCAGAATCGTGGCCGTACCGACACGGCGACCCCAGGCCAGCCAGCCCTCGAAGATCTGCCGCAGGTCGGCGAACTGGGCTCCGGTTCCGACTACACGCCATTCCTCCAGCACGCCGGAGTGCCCTCCACCGACGTTGGTTCCGACGGCCCTTTCAGCGTCTACCACAGCGTCTACGACAATTACGACTGGTTCGTCCATTTCGCCGACCCCACATTCGCCTACACCCAACAGCAGGCGCGCTTCCTTGGCCTGGAACTGCTGCACATGGCTGACGCCGAGGTTCTCCCGTTTGACTACACCGCCTATGCACAGGCTGTTCAGGGCTATCTGGATCAGGCGCACAGTCGTGCGACCGGTCATGGGCTAAAGCTCGACTTTGCCGCCGCACTGGCCGCCGTTGGCCAGTTCGCCTCGGCCGCGCAGGATGCCCGCCGCAGCCAGGTTTCGCCTCCCCGGGATGCGGCCACCCTCGACCGCGCCCTCGACGCCGCGGAGCGTGCGCTCCTGCTCCCTGCGGGCCTGCCGCACCGCCCCTGGTACCGGCATAGCATCTACGCCCCAGGCGAGTTCACCGGCTACGAGGCGGTCGTGATTCCGGGCGTCAACGAGGCCATCGACGCCTCAGACACCCCGCGCGCGCAGGCCCAGCTGGACCTCCTTGCCCAGGCCCTCACCCGCGCCGCCGACGCCCTCACCTTAGCCGCCCGATAAGCGTGCAATCCCTACAACTTGGGCGGTATTAGATAGCCCTCCCGTGCTATTTTCCCAGGCGCAAATCCGCTCCATCATAGCTCAAGGATGCGACCGTACCGGGCGCATAGGAGCACTCCGTTATGGCATTGGATTTAGTTCTCGCACTGGTGTTTCTGGCAATGATCATCGCGCCCGCGATCATCACAATCCCTCCTAACCACGATGAGCGTGACTCCCTATGATCCAACCCCGCGCCCTGGAACCCACCCCCGATTTGTGCTGCCTGCCATCGCCTTACAGGATCCCGCAAGGTGTCGCCGGGATGGCCTTCAACTTCAGCAAGATTGAACTATCGCACCACCCCACGCAGCGCAAAGCGCCGCTCCAGGCGAAGCCGCTGCCCACGTCGGATTCATCCTCGGCTGCCGGAGCTTAAGCGGCTCCACAAAGTTTCGCCGGCACAAGTCGCGCGGCAACAATACCAAGGGCTGCATCCACAACGGACGCAGCCCTCGGTGTTTGTACTCTCGCCTGAACTCTATCCTCGCAGCGCCATCTGGTCGGTCATGATCTGCGTCAGGTCCGGCTTCTTCAAGCCATGCTCCTGCTCGTTGAACTTGTCCACCTTACTCGACCAGTTCATGCTGCAGAACTTTGGTCCGCACATCGAGCAGAACGCCGCCTCCTTGTAGTAGTCGTCCGGCAGCGTCTCATCGTGCATCGCCCGCGCCGTCTCCGGATCGAGCGACAGCGCAAACTGCTTGTCCCAGTCGAATGTGTAGCGCGCGTGCGAGATTGCATCGTCGCGGTCCCGTGCGCCCGGCCGTTTCCGCGCGACGTCCGCCGCATGTGCCGCAATCTTGTACGCGATGATCCCATCCTTCACATCCTTCTCGTTCGGCAAGCCCAGGTGCTCCTTCGGCGTCACGTAGCAAAGCATCGCCGCTCCATGCCATCCAATCATCGCCGCGCCAATCGCCGACGTAATGTGATCGTAGCCCGGCGCAATGTCCGTCACCAGCGGCCCCAGCACGTAGAACGGCGCTCCATCGCACAGCTCCACTTCCTTGTCCACCTGCAGCTTGATCTGGTCCATGGGAATATGCCCCGGCCCCTCGATCATCACTTGCACATCGCTCTTCCACGCCTGCCGCGTGAGCTCGCCCAACGTCTTCAACTCGGCAAACTGAGCCTCGTCGCTCGCGTCCGCCAGGCATCCCGGACGAAGCCCGTCGCCCAGCGAGTAGCTCACATCGTACTTCGCCATCACCTTGGTGATGCGGTCGAAGTTCTCATACAGAAAATTCTGCTTGTGATGCGAAGTCATCCACTGCGCCAGAATCGCGCCACCCCGGCTCACAATGCCCGTAATCCGCTTCGCTACCATCGGTACGTACTGGATCAGCACGCCCGCATGGATCGTGAAGTAGTCCACGCCCTGCTGCGCCTGTTCCTCGATCACCTCGAGATACAGATCGATATTCAAATCCTCCAGCTTCTTCACCCGAGCCAGCGCTTCGTACAGCGGCACCGTCCCGATCGGCACCGGCGAATGCCGCAGGATCTGTTCGCGGATCATCGGAATATCGCCGCCGGTCGACAGATCCATCACGGTATCCGCTCCGTAATGCACCGCCGTGTGCAGCTTCCTCAGTTCTTCATCTACGTTCGAAACCATTGCGGAATTGCCGATATTCGCATTGATCTTGCACAGCGATCCCACCCCGATCGCCATCGGCTCCAGCTCCGGATGGTTGATGTTCGCCGGAATGATCATCCGCCCCACCGCAACCTCGTCGCGGATAAACTCCGGTGCCACCTTCTCCACCTTCGCCACATAAGCCATCTCTTCGGTGATCAACCCTTTGCGCGCGAAGTGCATCTGGCTCATGTTGTCGTCGCCGGTACGCGCAGCCTCTTCCCTGCGCTTCACAATCCACTCCGCCCGCGAAGCCGGAACCTTGTAATCGTTCCCCACAACCCGCACCCCGTTGCCGTTCGCCTGATGACCTTTGCTTCCGCTCATTCGTTTCTCCCTGCCTGAAGTACCGCAAAACATGCCGATGTTATCCAGAAAGTATACCCCTCAGCCATCCTCCCTTCCCAACCTGGCCTTTCCGGCAACGTGGGGTTACTGATGTCCCCTCGAAGGCTCTCCTTCTGCACGCTCGTCCCTCATCATTTATTCTCCTGCGCCGATATCCCGGTAAGACGCCTGATCCAGGGAGAACGCATGAACCAAATCAGAATCTATCCGAAGCACCTCCGCCTACCCCACGTATCCTTCACCACCTCGATCCGCGCAATTCCACTCCTGGCAATCGCCTTCCTTGCCCTCGCCATCACCCCGTTGCGGGCGCAAGATAGGGCTGCCGTCCACAAGGTCGCGCCCACCTATCCTCCCATGGCCCGGCAGATGGGCATCACCGGAACCGTCATCGTTACTGCCACCGTGGATGCATCGGGCAAGGTAATCAAAGCGGAATCAACCAGCGGCAACAAGCTACTCGCAACCGCCGCCATCGATGCGGTCAAGCAGTGGAAGTTCGCCACGGGAGACGGTACGCAAACCGTCCCCGTCGCCGTCAACTTCGAGAAGCAATAGCCAGCGACCAGTTCCTCGGCAGTCTCGCATCAACAGTATTTCTTGTCAGAAAGGCAAACGCGTAATGGGCATTCGAGGAAAGCTCCTCTGCAGCATCGGATTTCTCGGACTGGGCTACGTCCTCTTCTTCGGCCTGATGGAGTGGACCACTTACACAACCCAGAAACACCTTCGCATCGCGTCCGAATCTCTTTTTCCCGCCGCTGCCAGCCTCCAGCGAGCCCAGGCAAGCTTTCAGAAGCTCAAC
>Ga0207100_1203_pt1 | contig 12481 bp, 9 predicted proteins | sample Alteio_BWMinHeat_82_FD_153520 | JGI IMG/M metagenome (GOLD analysis project Ga0207100, IMG submission 153520) | Enriched cells from forest soil in Barre Woods Harvard Forest LTER site, Petersham, Massachusetts, United States -... | ecosystem: Environmental > Terrestrial > Soil > Temperate forest >...
GCACCAATCGAAAGAAGTATCAATCCGCAGTTAATAATTTTCTCTCGTTTTGGGTCGCTCACTTGCAAGGCATAGAGGATAATAAATGGAAATACTACCATTGTCCCTTCTTTCGTGAAGGGGGCGATGAGTAGCAGCAGCGGTAGCAAGTAATATTTTTTATACACAGTTGCTGCCAGAATAAGGCATACCATGAATATCGCCGGAGAATCGATATACCCGACGGCGCCATAATAAAAAACCGGGAATGAAAATATAAACAGCAAACATCCGGCAATACAAAATCCGAATGAAAAAGAATATTTTTTAAGAATATAGAAAATACAGATTACCGCAAGAAAAAGCGAAATGACATTAACAATATCAATGCCGGTCAGTGAATCGTATGGCAACAGGCTTGCAAGATAGGGGGCAGCAGGTCTGAAGCTAAATGGCGGTCCGATGGAATCGATCGGCATGGTGTGCCGGAAATATTCCACAAAATTCATATATTGATACGTATCCGGCGGAAACACGCCAGGCTTCAAACCGGCGAATGATTTTATTATACCGATATCCTGCCGGTTAAATCTGGGATACAGTACAAGAGTAAGACTTACAAATACTAAAAGAATCGAAATCTTCCGATGCGTTTCGAACCAATGAATCATTCTCGGAATCAATCGCTCTTGCATTTGCTGTTAACTGTCAACTGTAAACTGTCAACTTTTTTACTGCTCGATCGTCTTCGCCTTCTCGAATACTTCTTCGATCGCTCCCACCATGTGGAATGCCTGCTCCGGCAGTTCATCGCATTCGCCGGAGAGGATCATCTTGAAGCTGCGGATCGTATCTTCGAGCTTCACGTATTTGCCTTTCAAGCCTGTGAACTGCTCGGCAACGAAAAACGGCTGCGATAAAAATTTCTGCACTTTTCTTGCGCGCTTAACGATCAGTTTATCTTCATCGGAGAGTTCATCCATTCCCAAGATATTAATAATATCCTGAAGGTCTTTATATTGCTGCAAAATATTTTGCACGCCGATCGCCGTATCGTAATGATCGTCGCCGACAACCGATGGCTGCAAGATGCGGCTTGTCGAATCCAGAGGATCGACTGCAGGATAAATGCCAAGCTCGGAAATAGCGCGCGATAAAACCGTCGTTGCATCCAAGTGCGCGAAAGCCGCTGCCGGAGCGGGATCGGTCAAGTCATCGGCAGGAACGTAGATCGCCTGTACCGATGTGATCGAGCCTTTCTTTGTCGAGGTGATGCGCTCCTGTAATTGACCCATCTCCGTTGCAAGAGTCGGCTGATAACCTACTGCCGATGGCATACGCCCAAGCAAAGCCGATACTTCAGAGCCTGCCTGAGTGAAGCGAAAAATATTATCGATAAAAAGCAACACATCTTTTCCTTCTTCATCACGGAAATATTCTGCAAAAGTCAGAGCCGTAAGACCAACTCGCTGACGCGCTCCCGGCGGCTCGTTCATCTGCCCGAAAACGAGAACCGTTTTATCAAGCACTCCGCCTTCTTTCATTTCGAGATACAGATCGTTTCCTTCGCGAGTACGTTCGCCGACGCCGCCGAAAACGGAATATCCGCCGTGATGCATGGCGATATTATGGATCAGCTCCATAATAACAACGGTCTTTCCGACTCCTGCGCCGCCGAATAAACCGGTCTTGCCGCCTTTTGCATACGGCTCGAGCAGATCAATAACTTTAATACCGGTCTCCAAAATTTCCGCCTTCGTCGTAAGGTCTTCGAACTTCGGAGCGTCGCGATGAATGGGCCAGGAATATTTCGAATCGATCTGCGGACCGCCATCGATCGTCTGACCGATAACATTAATGAGCCGCCCCAAAGAATTCGGACCGACCGGCACGGAGATCGGAGCGCCCGTATCGAACGCCGGAACGCCGCGCGTAAGCCCATCGGTAGAATCCATCGCTACAGCACGGACGCGGTCCTCGCCAAGATGCTGCTGCACTTCGCAGATAAGATCAGCCATCTTCGAGCCATCAGGATTGGTGCGCGGAATGCTGATCGCATTCAAAATAGAAGGAAGCATTCCGGCGGAAAAATCAATATCAAGAACAGGTCCGATAATCTGAGCAATAATACCTTGATTCATTTTAGGCGTAAATTATGGCGTAAAAATAGAGATAAAAATTTTAGTCAGGTGTAAACAGCGAGCACGAAGTTAGGGTTTCTCTACGGCGAAATCAACATAGGTGTCATTTCGACGTTAGGAGAAATCTTTAAAAAAAATAAATCCTTTTCTCCCCCTTCAGCAAGCTTGGATTTATTTTATTAAAGATTTCTCTCTCCGTCTCATTCTCCCTTCGGTCGAATGAGACTCCGTTCGAAATGACATGCTTCTTCCTCACCCCAAATACGCCTTCTTCCTCCCCACCTCCTCTTCCAAATCTGAAGCGCCCACAACCTCTTTCTTTTCATTCAATTGACTTTTCAAAACAGGTGCCCATTTCTCCGACCGAACTGCCGGTCTATTCGAAGCAAAATACCCCTTCTGAATCACCGGCGCCGGAGGAAGTTTTTCTGCTACTTCTTCTTCCCCGACCATCGACAATCGACTATCGACCATCGACTCCTCCCCGACTTCGGACATCGGACCTCGGACTTCGGACTGTTCTTCCGATTTCACCGGCGTATTATCAATGATCCTCGTCGCAAGCGCTGCAAGCTTCCCAAGTTTCCCCGAATGCGCTTTCTCCGCTTCCGGAATTGTTTTCGGAGCCTGCGCATAAATGAGGATACTGAGCGCAATATCTGAAGGCAATGAAACATCGCCATCTAAAAGATTCTGCATAGCATAGACGAGACGTTCGCGGTGCAGATAATTTTTCGCGGCGAATTCCCAGGAGTTCACGATGATCGTCCGCACATTATTATAGCGCACAAAATCCAGGATCTGATACTGCTTCTCGCCAAGCTCTCCGAGCGGGCAGTGGAAGTAATAGACCGATTTGCCGGGAGCGGCAATAACGGCATTATTATCATCAGCCTCGAATTCGCCCAGCACGCTGCGCACATTCCGGCGCAATATCCGCCACGGCTGCACGGTATTGATATAGAGCACATTGCCTTCGCACGTGCGCGCGATCTCATTAGCATGAGCAATGCTCAGCCGCACATTACCGCCGATCGTACTCCCCAGCAAAATCGTCAGCTCCTCTTTCGCAAAATCAGATATGTTGTATTGCTTCATATTCCCTCTCCTCCATTTTTAATTTTGAATTTTGATTTTTTTGATAGGTGCCTATCACAGCACCAGCCAATATACGACAAAAAAATCCGATTTAAAAAAAATTTAAAATAGTCTGCTACTTTTTTGAAGTAGGGGTGTTGAATGTCTCAGGAGATTTAACTTTTTTCTGACACACTATGGTACAGCGACTTAATCGCCATTTTATCTTTTTAAGATATTCTCTTCTTCTATGCCTATGCTCGACCTGTATTTTCGCCCAACAGAAGAAGCCCTTGCCTACGCTGAGTGAAAATGAGGATGAAACCCGAATAAAAAGAAATGAATACGAACTTTCGAGGCTTATGGACCCAGCAACCCGAAAAATTCCGGAAAATATTCGCGCTAAAGAATTAAAATTCAGCGCTCAGATCCCGACGAAAGAATCACTGAATCACTCAAAAAATCATGGTATTTCTATTCAATCGGAAAATTGGATTTCTCGCGGACCGTCAAACATCGGCGGCAGAACGTATGCAATTGGAATCGATGTCAGGAATGAAAACATTATCCTTGCCGGAAGTACATCGGGCGGGATGTACCGTTCGATGGATAGAGGAAGCTCGTGGAAGCGAACGACATCGGTGAATGATCTGCCTTCGGTTCGAAGTCTTGTGCAAGATACACGACCTGGGAAAACAAATACTTGGTACTACGGCACAGGAGAGATGGGAAGTAATACAGCGGCTTATCCTTTGTGGCTGAATTACAATTCCGGATTATCTGGACAATACTATGGAAATGGCATATATAAAAGTACAGACGATGGGCAAACATGGTTCAAACTCAAGTCCACAGCGACTCTTGACTCTGCTTCTTTTAATCAACCATTTAATTTTGTCAATAAGCTTGTAATAGATCCATCCGATACATTACACGATATTATCTATGCTGCTGTTGCAGGCGGGATAGAACGTTCTTCTGACGGTGGAAATACATGGACGATGGTTTTAGGTAATTTCCCAAATGGCTCAACTTATACTGATGTCGGAGTTACTTCGAAAGGGATTGTTTACGCTGCAATGTGTAATTATTCTCTAAATCAATCATGGACAAATGCAAATTGGAGTGGCGTAAATCGTTCTTTAGATGGCATCCATTGGTCAAATATTACTCCATCTTCTTGGTCAAAACACTCATATTTAGTTTCACTTGCAATTGCACCTTCAAATCAGAACATTATCTATGTAGGAGGTTATGCTCCTAATTCATCGGGCACCTCCCCAAGTTATTTTTTGAAATATACTTCAGGAGCGTCAAACACAACAGGTATTTGGGAAGACAGATCAGATAATTATAACCAGAGTGTAAGCAGCTGGAATGATGTACTTACCTACTTAGCGGTTAACCCTGATGATGAAAATATCGTTTATACGGGTGGTTTAGAACTATGGCGATCAACAGATGCTTTTAAAACCACAAACAACGTTTCAGACCTTTGTCTTGATAGTACTGGAAACCCCTATATACATGTGGACCATGAAACAATCGAATTTTTTCCCTCAAATCCTTCTGCTGCAGTAATCGGATGTGATGGTGGGTTATACTCAACTGAGGACGTTACCCAGAAGATTGTAATTTGGAATTCACTTGATAATAATTATCTTACTGCGCAATTTTACACAGTCGCCATCGACCATTCAAATGAAAATGATATCGTCATCGGAGGCATGCAGGATAATAGTATTTTTTTCACAAATACCAAAGATGAAACTCTCCCGTGGATATTTCTTTTTGGGGGGGATGGTTCATATTGCGCAATGTCACGTGACCGCGGATCTTATTATGTTTCCGAACAGGATGCGTTGATCTACCGTGAAATTTTAGATGATTCTGGAAATCTTCTTGGATATACACGCGTCGATCCTATCCCCGGGGATCATCCAATCGGAGGATTGGGCTATCTGTTTATTAATCCATTCGCTCTGGATCCTAACAATACTGATATGATGTATCTTGCCGCAGGCCAATATATATGGAGGAATTCGGATTTGACAATGATTCCTATGGGCTCCGATAGTTCAACGAGTATAAATTGGACAAAGCTTACACAAGCTAAACTTCCAGCAAATAGTCCCTACGGTACGTATGCTTCTATCAGTGCTTTTGGAATCTCAACAACTCCTGCAAATATTGTGTACTATGGTTCAAATGACGGGCAGGTTTACCGTATTGATAGCGCAAATACCGGCAATCCGAAGCCGGTTAATATTTGGAAGGGAAAAGGATTTCCTGCGCAGGCGTATGTCAGTTGCATTGCTGTCGATCCTCATAATGCAAGTAATGCGATTATGGCATTTGCAAATTACAATGTGCAAAGTCTTTTCTATACTTCTGATGGTGGATCGACATGGGCGCCTATCGGAGGGAATCTCGAAGAGCATCCGAACGGGACAGGGAACGGTCCCTCATGCAGATGGGTATCGATCCTTCATGTGAGTAATGGCATCGTTTATTTAGTTGGGACAAGTACAGGTCTCTATTCAACATCTGTTTTGAATGCTATGTCAACTGTTTGGTCACTCGAAGGCACTTCAACAATAGGGAATAATATTGTTAACATGATGGACGTCAGAGAGTCGGATGGTGAAGTCGCAATTGCAACATGTGGGAACGGAGTATTCACCGGCAACATAACTTCAGTAGTAAATTCGGTTAATCGTAATTTGGCAAATAGTCTCTCCCTCACCTGCTTCCCCAACCCCGCAACCACCTCTACTCGCATCTCTTATTCGCTTCCGAACCATTCCGATATTCTTTTGCAGGCATTCGATGTCATGGGCAGAGAAGTTGCCCGCATTGCAAGCGGCGCGCGGGATGCGGGGGCTTATGAGGCGGTGTGGGATACGAAGGAGCTTCCGACAGGATCGTATATTATCCGTCTCACCGCTAATGGCGCGAGCGCGGCGCGGGTGGTGGAAGTGGTGCGGTGAGATCAAACATCCCTAACCTGTCTTGAAAACACGGGGCGCAGACCGGTGATGAATTTTTCCCAAACCTATCCGCCTTTTTTTAAGTTTTAGAGTGCTGGCAGGGAACAAGACCTGACCTCTTTCGTAGATAAGCAATACTTCAGCACTTTAAAATTGCCATCGTTATTCAGACATCTTTTTAAACCCGATACCTACTCGCAGAGCGCTGAGGATAAACTTGCCCAAGCCGAACTTCGCTCTCATGGGGAACCGCCGGCGCATATTGCAATCATTATGGATGGCAACGGACGATGGGCTGAAGAGCGCGGGTTTCCACGCGCGGCAGGGCATCAGGCAGGCATTGCCTCGGTGCGCGACGCCACGCGCGCCTCTCGCGAACTTGGTATAAAGTATCTGACGCTCTATGCCTTCAGTATGGAAAACTGGAAACGTCCGCGCCGCGAAGTGAAAATGCTGATGCATCTCTTGCGCAAAATGCTGCATGAAGAACTTCCGGAAATGCTGGAGAATGGCGTGCGTCTGAATACGATCGGTCAGACAAATGCGCTTCCGAAAGAAGTCCAGCACGATCTTTTCGACGCCATCGATAAAACTGCCGATAATAAAGGATTGACGCTGACGCTTGCGCTCTCCTATTCGGGCAGATGGGATATTGTCCGCGCCTCTCAGTTACTCGCACTCGATGTCCGCAGGGGCAAAGTATCGCCGGAGGATATTACCGATGAAGTGCTTTCATCGTATCTTACCACGAGCGAGCTTCCCGATCCCGATCTGCTCATCCGCACCTCAGGCGAAGTGCGGCTCTCGAACTTTATGCTGTGGGAGCTTGCCTATAGCGAGATCTATGTAACGAAAACAAGTTGGCCCGATTTCCGTAGGGAACATCTTTACGAAGCGATCCGCGAATACCAGCAGCGCGAGCGCCGCTTCGGTATGACCGGCGCGCAAGTCAATTCGCCGCGGCGAAAGGATACCGTGCCGGAAGTGCATTCATCGTATGTCAAAGATATCGTCCGGATTTTGACGAAGGGGACAATTTAAAAAATTATTCATGATTCTAAAACAATGTCATTGCGAGGAGGGCTTTAGCCCGACGTGGCAATCTAAAATCCTCAAACGTGCAATCACTTTCAAGATTTTAGATTGCTTCGTTCGCTCTAAAGCCCTCCTCGCAATGACATTGTTGATGGCTTTGTTTCTTCCCAGACATTCTTTTGCTCAAGCTCCCGGCGAGCAGGAGTACATGGTTCTTGGCATATCCGTCGAAGGCAATGTTTCCGGGAATCCGGAGACGATCATTGCGCAGAGCACGCTCCGCAAAGGTGATAAAATACAGACCGATGCTGTTCGCCGCGCAATATCGAGGCTTTGGCAGCAGGGGATTTTTTCCGACGTGAATATCGAAGCGACGAAAGTCATTCCGCAGGATGGCGGCTTACTCGGCGTGTATCTTACGATCAAAGTAAGAGAGCTTCCGCATACCGATACCGTTATCATCGAAGGCAATAAACATATCGGCATCGACGATATCAGAAAGTCATTCACGTTTTATAAAAATGATTTCCTGCGCCCGTGGGAAGTGCAAAACGTCGAGCAAAAGGTCCGGGCAGTCTATACGAAAGAAGGTTACCAGTATGCGCAGATCACTCATGAAGTAAAACAGATCGAAGGCAGTCCGAACAAAGTGCAGCTCATTCTTCATATTAATGAAGGGACGGAAGTAAAGATCCGTCATATAGAATTCGACGGAAATACGAAAGTTGCCTCCGGCGATCTTCGCGGAGCGATGGATGAAACACATGAGACGCATCCATTCCCATCGCTCAGTGTGTTCCGCAGCGGCACATTCGATGAAAAAAAATACGGAGAGGATAAGCAGAAGATACTCACTTTTTATCGTTCGAAAGGTTTTCGCGACGCTGCGATTTTGGGCGATACGATCTGGGTTACTAACGTGGAAGATCTGAATATTCTGATCCATGTGTATGAGGGTCCGCAGTATTACCTACGGAATATTGCCGTCGTAGGCAATGAAGTTTTCTCCGAGCCGGAAATCCGCGCCAATCTTGGTTTCAAAAAAGGGGATATATATAACGTCGAGAAATTCCAGCTTAATCTGCAGGGACCGACGCCGGATTTTATCGACGTCGGCTCGCTCTATTATGACAGGGGATATATCGTGCAGGTTACAAAAGAAGAAACGATCGTTCCGCACGATCCCTCCGCGACTCAGGGCATAGACTCGATCGATGTTACCGTTCGCATTTCCGAAGGCAAACGGCATTTTATTCGTAATGTCGATATTGCTGGCAATACAAAAACGAAAGATTACGTTATCCGCCGCGAACTCTATACGCGCCCCGGCGATGCCTTCAGCCGCGCATCGATCATCCGCTCGCTGCGCCAGCTTGCTCAGCTCAATTACTTCAATCAGGAAAAACTTATTCCCGACGTCAAACCCGTTGCCGATGCGACGCTCTTCGACATTACCTATAATGTCGAAGAAAAATCGAGCGATACATTCAATGCTTCGCTCGGCTACGGAGGCACACTTGGCTTGACAGGTTCGGTCGGTGTCTCGTTCAATAATTTCGATATTGCCGATCCGCTTCATGGCGGCGCTGGGCAGATAGCAAGCGTTACGGCGGAGTTCGGACAATTAAATTACCGCACGTTATCGATCAGTTTTACCGAACCATGGCTTTTTCAGGAGCCGACGGCGCTCGGATTTTCCGTCTTCAATCAGCAGAGTAATATTTATTATAGCCTGCAAAGAACGGGCGCGACCATTTCTATCGGCAGGCGCTTCCGTGTGCCGGATGATTATTTCCGCGGCGATTGGATGCTGCTCGGGCAGACCTCGAATATTACCGGCGTCAATTCACTCTTTGCTGCAGGAAGGCACGATGAGATCAGTTTGCAGCAAGTCATTTCGCGCAATTCGACGGACGATCCGCTTTTTCCGGGCACAGGATCGGATTTAGCATTTCTGACAAAGTTCGCCTATCTTCCAGTACATTCGGTATACCCAAATGAACCGGCGAATTATTATAAGGTCGGATTCACATTAAAATTTTATACGACGCTTGCGCAATTTAATCCGACAAATAAACTGGTGCTTGCCACCGTTGCCGATGTCGCGCAGCTTGGCGGGGTCAGCGGAACGCCCTTCGTTCCGCCGCAGGAGCGTTTCACGATGGGCGGCTCGGGACTTGCTACCGGATTCCTTACCATCCCATTACGTGGGTATCCCGATGCAGGCATCGGTCAGCAATCGGTAAACGGCTCGACCTTAGGCGGATTATTTTATAACCGGTACGTCGCCGAGCTTCGCTTCCAGATCTCGCGCGAACCGATCCCGATCTTTATCGAAACATTTGCCGAAGCCGGAAATGTCTGGTCTAATTTTTCTGCAAGTGATCCCTTTACCTTAAAGCGCGCAGCAGGCATCGGCGCCCGAGTACAAGTTCCGGCAGTCGGTCTTATCGGCATTGATTTAGGCTACGGCTTCGACAGCCTCGTTCCCTTCGGCGCCGTCAGCGGCTGGCATACACACTTCCAGTTCGGAAGATTTTTCTAAGGGATGAAAAAAAATATTCGGATACACACCCATGCTCGTGACCGGATGCAGGAACGAGGAGTCTCAGAAGAAGAAATTATTCAGACCATTACTGAAGGAGAATCCTTTGATGCGAAGTTCGGAAGAATAGGATTCCGGAGAAATTTTATTTTTCTTGGAATCTGGAAAGGAAAACGATATTCCGCAAAACAGATTGAACTCTATGCCGTAAATGAAGAAAACGGTTGGCTGGTAATTAGTGTTATGGCAAAGTACTTCTAAAAGATATGAAGGTTACCTACGATAAAAAATATAACGTCGCCTATATTCGTTTTCGCGAGAAGACGGAAGAAGTTACGACCATACCCATCAGCGACGAAGTCAATATTGACATTGCTCCGGACGGCGCCATATATGGCATTGAACTTTTAAATGCTAATGAACAGCTCTACAGACAAGATAACGGACACCTCATTTTGGAAAATACCGGGCAAAACATACACAACGAACTTACTTTTGCCTAAACTTCACTCTTAACTAACCCCAGGGTTTTTCTAATTTTTATTATTTTTTTCCTTTGGGAACCAAAGACCGTGATTTTGCTTTATAAAACAAAGCACTTTGTTTTATTCACCAATTCATTACTTTCTTATGGAAAACACTTTACATGCTCAAGAAGAACTTGCCTATATCCGCAAGGTCATTACCGAAAGCCGCGCCACGTTCGTCGAGGATGGCAAGCCCTATATTTTCTGGGGAATCATCATTGCCATCGGTATGACGCTGACCTATATTTCCGTCCTGACGCAGACCGAACTTTACGTTGGGTACGTTTGGATCGGGCTAACACTTCTCGGATGGGGCACGATTATTTACTATGCGCGCGATAAGAAAAAGCGGGCAGTGCGCACGCGAAGTTTTATCGACCGCATTCAAGGCGCTATCTGGGGCGCATGCGGAGCCGCGATCGGGCTATCGGTCTTTCTTATCATTCTCGGTGATAATCTGAAAGCGACGGGTGTTCCGCCGATTCACCAGTATTATATCTGCTTTGTTACGTCGATCATCGTAGGCATTGCATATCTTCTGAGCGGCATCGCGAACGACTTGAAGTGGCTCGGCTATATTGGCTATGCCTGGTGGGCAGGCGCAGTAGTGATGATCGTTGTGCCGTCGGTGCATAATCTGCTTCTGTATGCGCTCATGCTTATCTTTTTTCAAGTCGTTCCCGGCATTATCCTGTTGAAACGATATAAGAGGATCACTGCCGGCTATAGCGTAGAAGCGCCATGAGAGATTACGATTATCAGCAGATAGACGATATCATCCACTCGCGCATCCGGCTTGCTATTATGGCAGTGCTGGTGGCAGTGGATGAAGTGGAGTTTATCTATCTGCGCGAAAAAGTAAAAGCGACCGACGGCAACTTAAGCGTGCATCTGAAAAAACTCGAGGATGCGAAATATATTTCTGTAAAGAAAAGTTTTGCCGGTCGCAAGCCGATCACGCATTATAAACTGACGGCTGCCGGACGCAGGGCATTCGAAGCCTATATCGATAACCTCGAAAAGCTGATCAAGCAGTAATAATTCTGCACTCCGTCATTCTTTCCTCCGGAAATAGAAGAGAGATGCAAAAGTCATTAGTGAATCGTTAATATCCTTAGTCCACCATTCCCCAATTTCCCGAAATCTTATTCGAGGGCTAAAATATTTCGTATATTTGTATCCAGGTTAAGGGCAGCCACTTCTTAACCACATAGGTACACGGGATTTAACTAATGGAATAATGAGCCTTCTTTCGGAGCTTGTCCAATCTCTTTTTCCTGAAGAGCTTGCAGCAATAGAAAAAATGCGGCTGGAAGGGAAACAGAAAGCCGTGCTCGATCAGATCATCGAGCATCGTGATAATATGCCTTCTCCTCAAGAAGAAGCTCAGCGCATAGGCATTACGCTCAATCATCTCTACTCCATCCAGTCCGTGCTGTTGCAGCGGTGCTATAAAGTTCTTGTTCCCGATGAAGGCGCCTATCTCCTGATATTCCTGCAAACACGCGGCTTGGGATTGCATTGCAAGAAAGAGATCCTTGCCCAGGAAAAAGAATTATATTCATCCAATGCTTCGCCTCTGAAACTCGAACGATTTTATTTACAGACGCTCAATGTCCTGCAAGCGGTAACGCTTGCTCATTTCAATCCGAAATTGTTGACGGAATTCAGCGGACGATTTCTGACAGTTCAGCAAACTCCTCATCAGCATAATTATTTTCACGTCAAAGTCCGCGAACTCTTGTTCAAAGAAATTTTGATCACCTCCAATCCGAAAAAACGAAAGCCCACCGATGTAAAATATATCGGCGAAGAACTGCTTCGTTTGGAATCCGAACTTGCCGGAAGCGATCATCCGCTTGCGCCGTATTTTCTCGAGAGCGCATTTATTATCTATTATGCGCTGCTCGAACCGGATATGTCGAAACAGGAAGTTCATTTGCGCAAAGCGCTTTCGCTTGCCGGGACGCTGCCGCAGCTGTTGCGCACGGAAGAAAAGATCAGGATGTCGCTTCGTATTGCGAATCTCAAATTATCCCTTGGCGAATTTCATGAAGCGCTCGAACTCTATGAAAAGCAGTATGAGAAACATGGGATCCAGCTCTTTCGGATGTTCGGCTATCATCTTGACCGGTTGGTTCGCCTCTATCTGATCGCGGGAAAATATACGGAAGCGGAAGAACTGCT